>JACCED011167655.1_pt1 | contig 198113 bp, 216 predicted proteins | sample 7455021 | NCBI WGS metagenome assembly JACCED01 (sample SAMN15323456, study PRJNA562643) | freshwater metagenome | isolation source: river surface water | place: USA:Blue River Watershed | collected 2017-08-19 | reverse complement strand
TTATTATATTTCTTATTAAAAGCTAATACTTCTTTATCTTCTAATCCAGAGAAATAATCATCTAGTAATTTTGTAATTTCTTTCTTATCGTTACCTTTCAGACCCTCAGTGAGGTTGTCTGTGTTGGCTAATTTTTTAGATGAACTTCCCTTTAATAATTGAAGTTGAAGCTTCTTTTTCAAGTCGTCATCTATAGCACCAGATTTAGATTCTATATCTTTAATTATAGACTGTAATGACTCACCAGTAGCATCAACAGATTTTTTATCTATTACTGACTTAAATATAGATTTAGATAAATTACCAGCAGAAGTAAATCTATTAGATTCAAAATCATATTTAACCAAATCTACTGATTCATTTCCAGTTCTTAAGATTTGCATTTCTCTTAATATTCTAGCTAGATAGCCTGGAATTATTTCAGTAATTGATTTATCTGTTTTTCTATTAAAAGAAAAAGCCTTATTCATGTCTTTAGTATTAGTGACTAACGCCTTGTCATCTACTTGTGCGCTTGGTATAAGATCTTGTAAAAACGGAAATAATTTACCTTTTATACCAGATTCAAAAGAATAATTTTTATTTTTGAATTCTTGTATCCTACCTGGTAAAGTCTCATTAAAATTTTCTAAAGAAATACCTTTTTCTTTTAGTTTTAACTTATTAGAAAAAGAAGAATTTAAAAACTTATCTTTATATTTAGAGGTAAGTTTATAACCTAAAGTTTGAGCACCAGTAGACCCTAGTGTATTTCCTACAAATTTAGCTTTATCAAAACCAGGTAGTTCATTTAAAGAATCCATTTGATCTTTATAAGCTTCAGCAGCTGATAAACCTTCAGCTGCTCCAGTAGCAAATTTAGATACTGATTCTTTTACTTTATCTGTTAAGTTCTTTCCTAGTTTTTCAATGAAATTATTTCTATCACCAAATAAGCCATTATTAATACTTTCAGCAAATTTAGTTTTAATAACAGAACTTAGTTGTTCTGTATTTTGTAATTTAACATATTCTGGTAAACTAGTATTTTTAGCAATAGCTAAAAGATTTGCTTCTTTTTCTTTAGCATCTACTTTAAGATGAGCTAGAGTATCTTGTAGAGCAAACAGTTGTCTATATTGTAACTCTAAGGATTTCTTTTTGAACCTTAGATCAGTATTGTATTGGTATTGTTCTAACTTAGATAAAGATATAGCTTGCTCATTAGCAACAGAGAATAAATCTCTGTGTCTAGATATCTCTATACCTTGCTGTAATCTATCTTTAGCTTCTTCATTAACTCTATCATTTTTACCTTGCTCTACTTGAGCTTGGAATATCTCAGCCATTTGCTGAGATAGCATAGAGTCTCTTTGTTCTTCTATAGATTGAGAACTAGAAGGTGTTTGCTCTTCTTGCCATTTTTGTAAAAGTTTCTTAACCGACTCAGGAACAAGCTTAGAATCTCTAGATACAAGCTTTGGTGCTACTCGCTTAAACTCTTTAATAGCTGGTTTAATCTCTTTAGTAGCTTCATCAAAAGCATCTTTTACACTGCCGGAAGTTTTATCTGCAAGATCGATAGTTTGACCGAAACCTTCAGGTAATATATTTTTAAGAGCACCTTTTAAAAATTCTGTTTCTTTAATCCCAGATATAAAACCTTCTGGGATGCTGGTAGCTATTTTAATTACAGGTGATCTGTCGTCTTTGACTTCAGTTTCACCAAAATTAAATTCTTCCATATCTAGATCAAAGTCTAGATCGAAATCTTTATCAGCTGTAATAGGTTTCTTCTTAGACATATTTTAATCTCTTTTTTAAATATTCACTCAATCCATTTCCGAGGACATTCATTTATGAAGCCATCAGATATTCCATTTAATATAAGTCTACTGATACCAACAGAGAATTGGACTAAGACTATTTTACCAGTTACTTCTTTAGACACATTTGAAGGAATGACTAAAAATTTCCACCCTCAAGGGCTTTATTCTGTAGATATTTTTGGAGTCGTAGGTACTCCTAGTAGGGACGAAAAATATGCTTTTATCGATATTAAACTTCCAATTTTGCACCCAGTTATTTTTAAGACTTTGGTTGGACTCAAATCCCTATACAGGGACATTATGGCAAGTAAAGAGTTCGCCATCTTCGACGAAGAACAAAGAGACTTCATAAAGTCTGACCCAATAAGTGGTCAGACTGGATATGAGTTTTTTATTAAGCATTTTAAGAAACTGCAATTTGAGCAAAGGTCGTCTACTAAGAGAGAACAATCTATTGCTTTAATGGAAAAATATAAAGACAATTGCTTAACTGATAAAATTATTGTCATCCCAGCTAGTTATAGGGATATTGAAGTAGATCCAAATGGCAGAGCTTCTTCTGATGAAATAAATAGTATTTATTATAAGCTTCTAGCTGTATCAAACACTATACATCCAGGTACTGTAAAGGTAGCTCCTGAGTCCTACAATACTCAGCGAATGACTCTACAAAACGCTTTCTTAGAATTATACGAATACATTAATTCTATTATTGATGGTAAGAAAAACTTGATGATGGGTAAATGGGCTTCTAGAAAAGTATTTAATGGAACTAGAAACGTTATTACGTCAGCTAATGTAACTATTACAGATTTAGATGATAATAATAAGTTAACTGTAAACGATACTTGTATAGGTTTATATCAAACTTTAAAAGCAATGCTACCTATATCTTTATATAGATTAAAGAACGGTATTTTAACTAAAGCGTTTACAGAAGTAGGTACTCCTGTATTACTTACTAATAAGAAAACATTAATGTCCGAGAGAGTAGAGGTTTCTAGTGATTCGTACAACACATGGCTTACGAATGAAGGATTAGAAAAACAAATTACTTACTTTAAAGAAAATTCTATTAGGCATAACGAAATAGATATAGATGGTTATTATTTAGGTTTAATTTATAAGGGATCTGATAATACTTTTAAGTTTATATCCGGAATAGATGAATTACCTGAAGATAGGAAAAAAGAAGATTGTTATCCTATTACTTATACTGAATTATTCTATTTGTCTATTTATGAAATAGCTAATAATTATCCAGTGTATGTAACCAGGTATCCTATTACTGGTATGGGTTCTATATATCCTAGTAAAGTTTATTTAAAAACTACTGTGGAGTTTGAAGTAAGACAAGAGTTAGATGATGAATGGAAACCTAGCGGTAATGTAGCTAAACAGTTTCCAATTAGAACAAGTTCATTTTTCAATTCAGTGGCTCCTTCAACTAGTAAACTAGCTAAACTTGGTGCCGATAATATTCAATAATTTATTTATTGAAAAAATGTCCTATTATTTAGTAATAAGTAATAGATATTTCTTTAATTGCTGGAAACACTTGTTAAGTCTAGACACTAAAGCGAAGAGTGAAAACTCATGCGTTCAGTTTGAATAGTTTAGAATAGAGTCAATCAGCAGCTAAGATCCTACGTCTGTTAAAGATATGGATAAAGTTCAACGACTAACCCTTTGGCAAGGTGTAGAGTGAAGTCACTCGAAATGGGAAACTACTTATATTTATAAGTAGAAGATATAGTCTAGTCTATAATGAGAATTATAGTTGAGTTATAAACTCATATTTAATTTAACGAATTAAATAGAATACAAACGTTTGACGGTAAATAATTGCTGTCTATAAATTCTTTTAATTGCTGGAAACCCCTAACAGCTCTACTACCTACATTAAGTAGGTTTTAACAAGTGTAGAGATTGGGCAATCAGCAGCGAAGCCTTTAGTAAAAATAGAGGAACGTTCAACGACCATTCCGTAAGGAAGTACATTGGAAGTCCAATGGAAATAGAGAACTCTTACAAATAGTAAGATGAAGATATGGTCTCATCTATTACGAAAGTAATAGTAGTACATAAGTACTAATGTAGATTAACGACTTACATTAAGATATTGGATACAGTTAGTGCCACTATTGTTTACAGTAACGAATCTATTAAAGAAGTGAATGATTTTTTAAATAGTAAGGCTTGTTATGTAAACACTGATGGTAGTTTTACTTATGATACTAATACAGATACAGTTAAATATGTATTAGCTAATATGGTTGGATAAAATAAACATGCTTAATTTTCAATTATTTTATAGAAAAAATGGAGTTAGATTGTTAAGTCAAATATCTCAACCAGAGATGAAAGATTTAATTGATCTAGAACTTCCAATGAACAGCATATATCACTTTTGTGATTATGAAGGAATAACAGATGGTCCAGTAAACGATGATATTTTATTTAAAGGTATTAAGAAACCTATACAAATATCACACGTCACTGATTTAACTAGTAACTTAGGTTTTCCTAGAGTATTACCTGGTTTAATTACTACAGATATTAAAGATTATCACGCAAGATATAAAAGAACAAGATGGTTAAGGAATATTGATTCTGTATCCAGAGATCCTCAAACTCTTATAGTGTTTAACTATAGCTTATTATTAAAGTGCTACAAATACGTAAAGAGTTTCTTCTCTGATTATTATCAATGGTACAATATTTTCTCTACCATGATTAGTACGTTTGTTACTCAATCTGATAGTTTAACTAAGAATCATTTTATCACAGTAAACATACCTAAAATTATTCCTTCTATCCCTCAGTTAGAAATAGCTAGTAAAAAAGGAATGAATCAAGCTATGTTAAAGATCTTTAGAGATAAAGATTCTTATGTATTACTTGAACTATGGAAATGGTTACATGAAGATAAAGATATTAAAAATAAGTCAATATTTTCTTTAATACCTAGTAATAGATTACATTTATTTAATATTGTTTATTTAGAAGGATCTAAATGGACGGTGCTTAATTTAGGTATTCTTAATGGATTTACTGAAGGATCTAAAGATGATAAAGATATCATGTATAGATCTAATCAAGTATTGAAACCTATTCAACTACAAAAACGTCTATTGCGTATGCAAATGACAATAATGGAAGTTAGAACGTTAGCAGCTGCTAGTGATAATAAAATAGATTTTGAATTAATTGAAAAACAAGAAATTCAAGAACAACAAAGACTAGCCGATCTAACTACAAATACTGAAGTTAGTAACACTGACGTGCCAGAGAGTTCTACAGAGTTAGTTATTTTATCTTCTCCACATCAAGATATTATATCTGAAGATGTAATAGACGATAAGTTAGTAAAAGAACAAATAAAACTAGAAGATGATCTATTGGATCAAGAACTAGCACAGTTATCAGAAATATCTAAGTCTAATGACGGTGAGGATTTAGTGTCTGCTGATAACGTTAAAGACATTCTAAATGAAACAGAAGGTAATTTAGAAGATGGTATTTTAAATTTATGTTCTAAACTAGCTGATGATGGAATGCTTTCAGCTGCTGAATATAAAAGATTCATTAATCTTAGTACTGCATATAAGAATATATTAACACCAGATGGTAAACCAATGCATGAGTTTATCAGGATAAAACCAGAAGAATTAAAAATACAATCATCACCGTCTGTGGTAGATAAGAAAACTGTATTTGATAAATCTATGTTAAAATCTAGCTTGTTAGATTTTGATAACAGATATATTAAAGAAATACTTCCTAAAGACGTATTTTCTATGGTGCTTAATATTCAAAAAGCAGGAATAGCTGTAACTGAATATAATGTAGAATCTATTAAAGACATCACAGGTGAGTATGAAACCCACGTAATTAAATTACAACCTGTAGTGGGTAAACAATCTACTATTAGGTTTAAACTACCTGTTATTAAAGAAGATGGTGTATACGTTGCGCAAGCTATTCGTTACAGACTACGTAAGCAGAGGGGTGATGTACCTATACGTAAGATAGATTCTAATGAAGTAGCTCTTACTAGTTACTATGGTAAAACTTTTGTAACTAGAGGTAGAAGAAAAATAGACGATTACGGACATTGGCTGATTAGCTCAATTACTGCTTCTTATCTTAATCAAGAAGATAAGACAATCACTGATTTAACAAATGGTGAAGTCTTTGATCAACTAGCTAAAACACCTAGGGCGTTTAGTGCTATATCTAATCAAATTAAAACAATTGAATGTCGTGGTTTTAGTCTACATTTTGATTATAAACAAAAAGATAATTTATACTCACAAGAAGATATTAAAGAGTTAGAAAAGCACGGTAGTGTTATTCTAGGTAAAAATAAAAATAATGATATCTTAGTATTAGACCAAAACAATACTGTTTATATTTACAAAGATAAAACTCTAACTGTGTTTGGTAGTATTGAATATTTCTTTAATCTAGATAGTTTATCTGCTCCAGTAGAATACGCTGAAGTAGGAATATTTGCAAAAGATGTTCCTGTTGGTTTTGTATTAGCTTATTTCCTTGGTTTAGAAAAACTAATGAAATTACTAAAAGTTAAACCAAGAAGAGTTCTAGCTAATTCTAGAGTAAACTTAACCTCTACTGAATGGGCTTTAAAATTCAGTGATGAAACTTTAGTATTTTCTAGAGAAGATAGATTAGCTAGTTTAATTCTAGGTGGTTTGGATCAATACCATAAATCTATTAAAATGTTTAGTGTATATAGTTTTGATAAAAAAGGTGTATATTTAAACATTCTAGAATCTAACGGACTTACTACTAGATATTTAAGAGAAATGGAATTAATGAATAAGATGTTCATTGATCCTATTACTAAAGATATTTTAGTAGATATGAAAGAACCTACCACCTTCCAAGGTCTACTAATGCGTTCTTGTGAGCTTTTACTTAATGATCAACATCCAGATGCTTTAGATCCTAAGTACATGAGAATAAAAGGTTATGAACGAATTGCTGGTTCTATTTACACTGAACTTATTCAGTCTTTAAGATATCACGATGGTAGATTATCTAAGTCTAACACAGCTATTGAGTTAAACCCCTACGCTGTTTGGAAAAGAATATCTGAAGATCCATCTAAAGCACAAGTAAACGAAATTAATCCAGTAGAACAACTTAAAGAACTAGAAGCTGTAACCTATGCTGGTACTGGTGGAAGAAGTAAACGTTCTATGGTAAAGTCTACTAGATCGTTTCATGAAAACGATATGGGTACTATTTCTGAATCTACTGTAGATTCTTCTGACGTAGGTATTAACATATTTACATCAGCTGATCCCCAGTTTGATTCTTTAAGAGGCACTAGTAGAAAATACAACGTCAATAAAGACGGCACTACTGCACTGGTATCTACTAGTGCATTATTAGCACCTGGTAGTGATACTGATGATCAATTTTGAATTGTAATGGAATATACTATCTTATCATATGTACAAATAACTTTTGATATATATGATAAAAATACCTATAATTGAATCTTTAGAATATCCTAATTTTTATAAAATAAAAGATTATGATAAATATTTAATATCTAAAGATGGTTTAGTTTTAAATATAAGTAAAAATACATGTTTAAACGGTTCTGTTAACCCAGATGGATATCATAATTTTCGTTTAACTAGAAACGACGGTTATTGTTACACATGGGGTTTACATAGATTACTTTGTTATGTTTTTAAATCTGAAGATGGTTTTAATAATAGTTTAACTGTTAACCATATAGACGGTGATAAATCTAATAACGATTTATCAAATCTAGAATGGTGTACGTATAAGGAACAACAGGAACATGCTGGTAGACTCGGTCTAACTAATAAATGTTCTCCTTTACTAGTTAAAGATTTAAAAACAAATGAGATACTTGAATTTCCTAGTATTATAGAATGTGCAAAATTTTATAATGTAAGTAAAGATTTTATAAATTGGCGAACTAAAAAACCACCAGACATAATTTGGCCAGAATTAAAACAATATAAATTACTAAAAGATGTTAGAGAGTGGGGGGATAATAAGCTTTCTAATAATGGTAATAATAAATTTATATTTGTAAAGTTTTTATTGACTGGTAATATAAAATCATATTTAAGTATCAAAGACGCTTCTAATGATTTAAAAGTTAAAGTATCTACTTTATCTCAGTGGCTTAACAAAGAAAATCAACCAGTGTTACCTGGATTAATACAAGTAAAATATCAAAACGATTTAAAAGACTGGAGATATGTCTCCGATCCTTATAAAGAGTTAGAATTTTTTACTAAACAAAGAGTCGTTAAAGTTATTAATCCAATAACAAATGAAATTAAAATATTTGAATCTGCTTCTAAAGCAGCTGAAAATCTTAGAATTTCCCAAACATGTTTAAATTATAGACTAAAAAATAACAATGGTAAAGTATTTCCTAATAATTTTATATGTGAATATTATTCACATTAGGTCTTATTAATTAGTGATAATTAATAAAGTTTTCCTTAATTGCTGGAACATCTTTATAGACTTGATTACTACAACGTAATGGTGAAAAATACATAAGCGTGAATGTTTAAGAAAATCAAGTATTAGGTAATCAGCAGCCAAGACTCGAATAGAGTAAGGTTCAACGACTATGGGATTCATCACCCAGTACACTCAAGTGAGTGGAAACAGGAAACTACTTATATTTATTAAGTAGAAGATATAGTCTGTTCTTTATTGAAAAATAAAGTTGAATTAAATTCATATATAAGCTAACGACTTATATAGAACACATAGCCAAAACGCGTAAATTTCGTAGGTATACAAAATTCACATTTTATTTCTTGTGAAGGGTATCACCAATCTACTACTAGAACAGGCTATGATTCTGTAGTAGCGGATAGAACATTTGATCTGTTTGCATATACTGCTAAGAAACCTGGTAGAGTCTTATCCATAGACTCTAAAGGAATTATAGTAGAATTTGATGATAAGGAAATCAAAGGTTTTCACATAGGTAGAAGATTTGGTTCTTCTGGCGGTTTGACTATTCCGCACGAAATAGTAACTCCATTAAAAGAGAATCAAAAATTCAAAGAAGGTGATGCTATTGTTTATAATGATGGTTTCTTTGAACCAGATTTCTTTGATCCAAAAAGAATAGTATTGAAAAACAGTATGAATGTTAAAACAGTACTTTGGGAATCTTACCAAACACTAGAAGATGCATCTTCAGTGTCTAGGCGTTTATCCAATAAACTATCTACTAAGATTACTAAAGTAAAAGACATCATAGTTTCTTTCGATCAAGCAGTTAGTAAATTAATTAAAGTAGGTGATATAACTAATGCAGATACTGTATTGTGTATCATTGAAGATGCTATCACAGCTAACAATAATTTATTTAATGAAACCAGTATTGATACTTTAAGATTAATTTCTGCACAAGCACCTAAAGCACATGTTAAAGGTATAGTGGAGAAAATTGAAATATTCTATCATGGTGATAAAGAAGACATGAGCGATTCTTTAAAGAAATTAGCTAATGAAAACGATAAGAGATTAAAAGAATATGCTACCAGTACCAGTACTCCAGTTTATACTGGGAGTGTGGATGGTGGTATGAGAATAGATAACGATCCTTTATCATTAGACAACATGTGTATTAGAATTTACATTACCAGTAATGTAGGTTTATTCACAGGAGATAAAGCTGTATTTGGTAATCAATTAAAAACAGTAGTCAGTGAGGTATTGGAAGAAGATTTAATGACTGAAGATGGCCAAGAAATCTCTTGTGTTTTCGGTTCTAGATCTATCTTTGATCGAGTGGTGAATTCACCATTTTCAATAGGTACTACAAATGAATTACTAGAAGTAATTACTAAACGAGCTTTAAAAGCATATAGAAGTTAATTTAAACAGCATAATAGTCTAGGGTAACACCTAGACTATTTTTGTTGTAAAATAGATAGTGTCTGTGAAATAGTGTGAAACAATCGTATATCTTTGTACAATACTATTTTATATCAAGGAATTTGCCGTGCATCTGAACACAAAAAACACCATTAAAAGTGTAGCTAACGCCACTGAGTTAGCTACATCTATTATCCATAAATTAATGGGTAATGAAATATCAAATAGCATTAATGGCTCTATTATTAATAGAACTGCTTTAGCTGATATTGTCTCTTTGAGAATTCAATCTAGATTCTCTAAGTTCACTAAAAATTACGGAGCTTAAGATAAAATGATTACATTAGAAAACACAAAAGCTGCTATTGGTGTAGCACAAGAACTAGATAATAGAAAAATTTATCTAGCTCCAATAAACGGCTCTCCACTAGAGCGTTTGTCTCAATTAGGTAGCGCAGCTGAAGAAGTAAAACCTGGATTAGATTATACACCAGACGCACAAGAGATTAGTTTGGTCTCATCTTTAGGCGATGATGCTCATGGTCAAGAATTAGACGATATTGCTGAAGAAACTGCTAGATTAGTGCAAAATCATTTAACTTTTGCAAAAGATGTGGTTAAACCAGCTATTGTTGAGATCACTGAAATCGTCGCTGATAAGTTTAAGAGTATTGATGAATCTAAAACTTACGATATTGAGATAGTACAAATAGACCCACCAGAACCTATGATTGTTTCTTCTTTAGAAGATTCTATAAGAGCCTTCAATGGTAGCCCTTATATTCCTTTTGAAGGATACATTCCTTGTTCTAAAGACTATACAGCTCAAGAAGTTATATCTTGGATGTCTACTGGCCAAGCAGATGTAGATGAAGCTATTGTAATTTGGAGTGCTAAGAAAGGAGATGCTTTCTTTGAATCTGTATTCAAAGAAGTATTTGTATCTCCAGTAAAAGGTATTCAATTTAATATTGACAATAGACAATCTCCAGATTTTGCATTAGCTCTATTCCTCATTAGTAATAAATTATACAATAACCCAGTAGATGGTTTCAATATAAATCTGTCTAGCTTTAATGAGAAAATGTCTGACATAAGAAAAGCATGTGCTTTCAGACTAAATCAAGCTTATGCAGAATTTGAAAGAAACACGAATAGTAAATTGCTGATTAATAACTATACTGCTAAAGTGGTATATGTTAATGGTAACATCTATAGACAATATCTAGAAGACGGTGGTACTAATGCAGCTATCTTTGGTAGTGTGCTGTCTTCAAATCCTAAGATGTTCTTATCTGATATAGTTGGTAATCAATCTGATTATGTATCTAAATGGGAACAACAAAATAGACTATTTAATAGTGCTTTAAAAAGCAGATCTTTTTTAGATAAGAAAACTGCTCTTAGGGATATTGTACTGTCTAACGTTCAGCAAAATTTTACTGATTATTTTAGTCATCTTTGCGCAGAAGGTGTAACACCTACACTAGATATGCAAGAGTATCAAACTTTCTTAGTTAATCTAGATTTGTTTATAGATAATTTAAAAGAACAAGATTTAGTCAATGTTTGGGCAATATGTACTAAAGCAGTGTGTGATTGTGTATTCTATTACACCAGTGCTGGTCAAATTCTCAATGGCGTAGAAGAAGCTATTGCTAAAAATCCAGGTATTGAATTGCGAGAAGCTCTACTACTTAGTACTATTGAATACGTCACTGATTACGTTTGTGCTCAAATTAACGTATCTGCTTAAAACATAAAGTAAATATGGATTACAGAAAACTAATCAGAGATAAAGATAGAGTACTTTCTGTTTTACATCAAAATAAAAATGGTTCTATTGTTTGTTCTAAAGAAGTAAAGATCTACGTTCCAGTAAGATACAAGGAAAGAAACTTAGCTTACGTCGGATCTGATAATTACATCTTAGGAGTATACGCTATTTGTTTAGAAGATACTTACTATGCAGTAAGTAATATTAATGCAATGGTGCCAATAGAACCCACTACAACAAATAAGATAAAAATAGACGAAGATGAATATTTTGAATTTATCTTCAAAGCTGGATCTGTAGTAATACCAAACACAGATTTAGTTAAAACATCTAAAATTACTTATTTGATATTTGATGAATTTTTCTCTAAAGGTTATATACCTTGGTATATTGGTTATGAAGAGTTAGGTAAAATATTTGATACAGCTAAAGAACATGCTGGTGCTGATATTGGATCTAATCAAGAAGTAACACAATTGATCGCTAGCTTAGTAGCTAGAGATAAAACAGATAGAACTAAATATTATAGATCTACTATAGATAAGATGGCTGATCTAATTACTAAACCACCTGTGTTTGTACCTCTTAAATCAGTAGAATACATATCTGGAACAGTGAATAAATTAGGCGGATCTTATATGGGAATAGGCATTACTTCTTCTCTTATAAACAACTCTTCACGAGTTGAAAGAATAGAGGCTATTCTAACATCCTAAAAACAATTCTAAATAATTTCAATCACATATTACTATAGTGAATACAGAGGCTAACGCCTCTGTATCTTTATATTAATTTTTGATTAAAGGTAATATGTGTTAAAAGAATATTTCTTAAATAAAATAAAAGAAAAGTATCCTGATAACTTTTCTAAGTATAATTATTCATTATTGCCAAATGAATTTAAAAATAGAAATAAAGTAAATATAGAATGTTTAATTCACGGAGTGTTTGAACAAAAAGTTGCATCGCATTTAAACGGACAAGGTTGTAGAAAATGTGCTATAGAGAAAACTACTATAAAGATTACTAAAACATTAGATCAGTTTATAAAAGACGCTAATGAAGTACATGGTAATTTCTATACCTACTCTAGATTTAAATATGATGGAGGTAAGACAAAAGGAATAATCACATGTCCTAATCATGGTGATTTCTTACAAACAGGTTTTGCACATCTTAGTGGTCAAGGTTGTCCTAGGTGTGTTCCTGAAAAAATATCTAAATCTAAAAGAACACATTATCGTGAATTTATTGAAAAAGCAAAAGAAATTAATTTAAATAAATTTGAATATGGTACTGAAGATGAATATATAAGTTTTTTAATTAAATTTCCAATAAAATGTAGTAAACATGGGTGGTTTTTACAAACACCTATATCACATTTAAAAGGTTTTGGTTGTAAGAAATGCGCCATTGAACACACTTCTAATTTACAAAGGTCTACATATATTGATTTTGAATATAAAGCAAAATTAATACATGGTGATAAATATGGGTATCCTGATAAAAATTATTTTAATAAAAAATCTATACTGACTATTACGTGTCCTATTCATGGTGACTTTAAACAAAAAGCTGCTACACATTTAAAAGGACACGGATGTCCTAGATGTAAAGAGTCTTTTGGTGAAAGACATGTATCGCAATCTCTAAATAAATATAACATCAAACACATTAGAGAGTATAAAATATCTGAACAACCATATCGATACGATTTTTATTTACCCGATTATAATATCTATATTGAATATCACGGTAAACAGCATTATAGATCTGTAGACTATTTTGGCGGTAAGAAAGCTTTAGATAAATCTATAAAAAGAGATAAAGTTAAAATAGAATTGATTAAGCGATCTACTGGTTTACTAATCACACTTAAATACACCTTTAACACATTAGAAAAGATAGAGGATGAGTTACTAAGATTATTTAGTATCATTTATCCTCAATTCTTATCTAATAAAGAATTAGTAAAGCAATCTATTATAGATTCTAATATCTATTTAATTCAAGATGGTATTAGTTATATTAGGAAATGAGTATTGGTATTACAAGCGCACTTATAAACCCCACTACTAGAAAAGAAAGAATAGAATCAATATTAACCAGTTGATTTATATTTGCATTTAGTCTAAGAGGCTCAAAAGGCTTCTTAGACTATTTTTGCTGTATTTCTTTTCAATCTTGTGATTAAGTTTTATACAGACACAAAGGAATTTAAATATGCTCAATAAAGTTAATTTTAGCTGCACTACGCTCCAAGGAACAAAGAAACAAGGTATTCTTAAACCAGACGATAATGGTTATTTTACAATGCCAATTGGTGGTTTAAATTGTTTTAATAGCGCTGGTGAATTATATACATACGAAGGTGCTAAAGAGTTGTTTACGGCTTCTAGTGCGTTTATGCGTAGAGTAAAGACTGGTACACTAAAAGGTGAATGTGGACACCCTAAACCTCTACCTAACCAGTCTATGGAATCTTTTGCACAAAGAGTTTTATCTATCGATGAGAAAAATGTCTGCGCTCATTTTTCAGAAATATGGTTAGATTTTGATAATGTAAAAGACGCTACCGGTAAACCAGTAATAGCTATTATGGCTAAAGTGTCACCATCTGGTCCTCTTGGTCCCGCCTTAGAAAAATCTTTTAATAATCCTAAAGAAGAAGTTTGTTTTTCTATTAGAGCTTTTACTGAAGATAAAAAAATAGGTGGTATTAAGCAAAGAACACTAAGAGAAATAGTTACTTTTGATAATGTGGTTGAGCCAGGCATAAGCTTTGCAAAGAAATATTTCTCACCAGTTTTAGAAAGTAGACTTGAAACAAGTTTTACTAAAGAACAATTGATTAATGCTGTTACGAAAGAAACAGCAGGAGTATCTATGGAATCTGTAAGAACTAACAGTTTAGATTTATTTACTAAGTTAGGGTGGTCGTTTGATAAAAACGATACCCCAGCTTGGGCTAAATGGTAATAGATATGTTAATTCTTGAATTAGAAAATGAATGGAAAAATATATCTGAACTAAAAGAATTAATGGGTAAAACCATTTTAATTCAAAATAAAACTAGAGGAAATATTTTTATATTTCCACAAGATTCAGATTTGACTCCGCCTACTAAACATTCTGGTGCTTTTATTAAACCACTAGATAGTTTAAGTATATCTGTCTATACTGAAAATTTCTTCATCTTAGGAACTGGGCAAGTAGTTATATTACCATTAGGTAATGATCTATTAACAAGTACAATAAACGTTCTAAGTGATAAGATAGATAATTTACAAACACTTATTAATAATCAATGAACTTCATATTAGCCTAGGTATTATCCTAGGCTAATATGCTGTAATATTTTATTATCCTAAATATTTATAATCACTCATTATGTAATTGTAACTATAAAGGCTAATATGAAATTAACTAGATCATATTCTAAAAGAAGAAATAAAGAGTATAAGAACTTAGCATTTGAAAATTTAAAACATTTTAAAGAACTTGAAAATGCTTCTAAGTATTTTAAAATATTCTACTTAATAAATAAAAGTGGTTATGGAGACGAGTACTTAGAAGAAAATGAAGAAGAAAATATTTCCTAATGCTACAGATACATATTCTTTAGAAGAGTATTACAATTCTTATATTAATTATATCTTACAACAATTAAGATTAACTAATATCGGATGGTGTAGAAAAGAATTAGGGTTTGATTAAATGCTTTACTATATTTTAAAATTGGAAACAAAATGAGCGAAGAACAACTTGTAATTGATTGTAACGAGATAGAAGACTATGATGGATTTGATGAACTAAATCAAGCGTTGTTTTCTATATTTGATGGTTTTGATCCTGAGTTTATTGTTGGTTTTAAGGAAAATTACTTTAAAGTATTAAACTCAGAAAAAGAAGAAAATAAAGATATCTATACAGATGAACTTATTAAAGTCTGCACTGATACACCAAAATTTGGATTAACATTCAAAGATAACTCACTTATCATTATTACCTACTTACCTAGTGGTTATATAAAAATAGGTGAGTTCACTAATTTAGTTAAAGTAAAATAAACAACATAAATGCTTAGAGAATCTTAATTGATTCTCTAAGCTAATATGCTGATTTTCATTTGATTCTAAATAATTTCAATTACATATTACCAATATAGTCTTTGTAAAAGGATTCACTCACTCTCTAGTGGTTTAACCACTCATTTAACTTTTTAACTCCAGGAGTCTCTCATGTCAACAACAGTTTCTATTGAAGCTACATCTACTGCAAATGTTAACGCTATTAGTGAAACACTCTTAGCTCTTGGTGTTTCAGATGTTCAAAATTATTTGGACATGATTACTGATGTAGTCGTCGCTGTTGGTGACGAGACTCAGGAAATCAAAATTGATATCACCAAAGATGATATTACCTTCAGTGCTATGGTATCTGAAGATAGCGTTAAAGTTTTCACTGAAGGTGTGCATGATTACAAAGTAACTTTATTTGGTGTTCATGATGATAACCGTCAGTTGGTTAAAGTCACCATCAATCGTGGTTACGTAGTAGTCAACAACATTGATCCCGAGACAGTTAATTCTGTTAAAGATCAAATCAGTAAACCTACTGAACCTGAACAAAAGAAAGAATTGGATGTCTTTGAAGTACTTCAAAATAAACTTCAAGAACTTATGTTTGGTTTCTTTGCAGGTACTTTGGTCTAAAGAAGTATTTACAGTGCAATAATTAAAACCTATTGCACTGTATTATTTCAACAATAAATAAAGATTTTTCATTATCATTGTAATATTACAATGAGTAACATTCCCTCATTTTAATAGGAAATTCATCAGTGTCTATTATTCATTTCCGTGGTAAAAACTACGATGCGTCTAAGATTGCAAAACTTTCCCATCTTGCACATCTGGAAGTAGTTCCTACAGAAAAAATTACAACTGTTGTTTCAGCTAAAACCTTTGAAGCTAAAATCGCTATCAAAGTAGACAACATGTATCATTTGCTCACCGGTGATATTGATAAAACTACCAGCACTCAACAATTGCTAGTGGTCACTAAACACGCACTGGCTAAAGCAAATACAGAAACCACTACATATGTCGAAAGAACTATGCCACGACCTATGAATCCAGGTCAGCGTGATTTCCGTAAACGTGTACCCATGCAGTTCTCACAATCTCGTTTTCCTAATCAATAAATAAATTATTGGTTAGTAAATATATTCTCTTAGTTGGTTGACCTATTAGAGTATATATTCAATCACTGTCAACCAGATTTAGCTAAATCTCTTTTCAAATCAAAAGGAAACTATCATGTCCGATAAAGACACTACAATCTCTGCTGAAGTCAAAGCTATTGCAGACGCCATCAAAAAAGAAATCAAAATTGAAGGTGGTACTGCTGTTGTACCTTCTGACATTTATGTCAAGACTCTTCCTGAAGGTCTATCCGAAGATCAAGTCAAGGCTGTACAAAAGCATAACAGCAACTTCTTCCCAGCTGCAACTCTTGCAGTAGGTGATTTGGCTATTCCTTTGTTTAAGAAAGACAAAGCACTGGAGCAAGTTTCTGGTGAATTCAAAATGGTAGGCCGTGATCATTTCGACGTGACTATCAATCGTTCGCGTGAATCCCGCAATCCTAGCAATGGTGAAGTCTCTACGACTTACGGTGCTATTTCCGCCACTATGGTGACCCATGGTGCTAAGGCGTCGCGTGGTCAGATGAATGAAGTTAAACAACACCTTCAACAGTCTGCCATGAAAGCCTATGGTGAATAATAATTAAATATTAGCCACTAGATTTTTCTAGTGGCTAATATGCTGTAATTTATTTATTTGTTAAAACGCAAAAGGAATTAAATAAAATGTCCGTAAAAGTAGAAGTAGACTTTTCTAAAACAGAAGCTATTGTTGGGTTTAATAAACTGCAAGAACGTTTATTGACTATATTTCCTAATATGCCAAAGGAAGAACCTACCAATATCTTTAATCACTATAAAGAAGTTTTAGCTAGTGAGATAATAGATAATAAAGATCTATATGACGAAGAAAGCTTTGAACAACATACAGAAGAACCAGTGTTTGGTCTAATGTTAAAAGAAAATACATTTATTTTATTTACGCACTTACCATCTGGTAATGTATCTTTGGTAGAAATTAAAGATTGCGTTAAAATAGGATAACTTAAGAATCTTTACCTATTAAAAACAATCCATATGACTTAACACTCAGTTATTTTTAGGATACTTAAATAGGTAAAATTTAACACATGAAGTTTAAACAAATCACTCTCTCAAAAATGAACACTCTCTTGAAACAAACACAAGAAACAGGATCTCTTAGATTCTTCAAAGTACAGCTTGCTAATGTCATTCCGCATCTAACAGATTTTAAAGTTAAACACAAAACAAAAGAAGATATTGATTGTGTTACTGAAGAATTTGAAATAAAGAAAGATGGGTGCATTATTTGCATTGGATTTAAAACAATTAAGAATAACTCCAACATGTCACTAGGTCAATTTAATGGCTCTATAAGAGACATTAATCAATTAGACTCCTATGTGTTGTCATTGCTTGGTAAAGAGCTTCTATCGCCCTTTAAAGCGTTTCTACTGAACTCCTGGACGCATGTTTCTAGTAACGCTTATCTAGATTCTTGTTTAGATGATTGTTATGGTAGCTTCACTATGTTCAATAAGACAGATAAGACATGTCTTTACTGTACTGTAAGTGATTAAATTAATTTAACAGCATATTACCTACAGAGACTAAACATCTCTGTAGGTAATTATGACATTTATTTTTTATTTATACGCGTACTGCGGATCTACCAAGTTCTTCAGCTTGTGCTTTATAACCTCTACCTACAGCAGCCACATCACTAGAGATGTTATCCACGAAAGATTTCTGCAAGTAAGGATTAGCATTAGTTAGATTTATACCATCAAGTAATTTTTGAGCAAATAACCTCACAGCCTTGTTACTTTGTGTGACACCGGTGAACTCTATCGTAAATTCACTGACTTCACCAGCACTGGTAAGATCTCTCTTACCAGTAATTTCACCAGTACCTTTCGGATACATGTTGGTGGTCAACCAAGCCTTAGCTACTTTTGTGTGTGTAGGATCTGGTTCAAAGAACAACATAGTGGCACTGTACATGTCTGCTAACAAATCAGAAGGCTTTTGACCACTGAGTGTAGCAATATCAGGAACCTTTGAATCAGGGTCCATGATCAATGCGCGAATCCATTCATTGATAAAGCTTTGGATCGGACGACCATACTTATCAACAAAAGTAAATGAAGGGTTAGAACGTGCACGGGTAACGTTAGTAGGATCTTGCTGCATTTCTCCACCACCAGAGACTGGTGTTTCAGATACTTCAACTTCAAGACCAGCATTAAACCCATCAATACTCTTAGCATGTGTTTCTACCATTGCCTTCAATGCACCAACCCAGAAAGGTGGATCTTGTAGGAATTGGAAACCACGAGGAGCTTCAATAAGCAAACACACCAGGTTACGACGTACATAGCTTTGGTTAGACACCCATTCAGTTAGATTAGGTGCATATCCCATTTGCCCACCATATTGGAGATCCAACATAGGGGCTTCACCACGCGAATAAGCGTTATTTAGAACAGCATCAGATAAGCGAGCCATTGTTTAATTCCTTTTTAATTTAAATTAGACTTAAAATAATTTGTTTAAAATCTTTACATATCATCGAAGTCTTTGATACGACTTAGGGTACTTTTAATACCCTAAGTATTAATCAACAAATTATCTCGACTCGATTTATGCTGCTGCGTAATCGCTCATGCGATATGCTTCAATGGACAACGACATGACCGTCTTCATGTTATTCGCATACAGACGTATCGGTAGTGTCCAAGAGTAACCACGCAAGTTGTCAGCATCAGACATATAAGCAGCGGGAACTACTTTAAACATATCTGCAAAACGACCACCAGTTTGATTCTCAACAGCACGGTTTACTCTTTCGATGAGCTGAGCATCAGTCAAAGAAGTAGAACCAGTGAACATGCGATGAACACGTTCACCTACTTTTTGAATTTCCACACAAGCCATCATAGTGAAGAAACTATTCAATACAGAAGTATCATCGTTATAGACGGTTTTAACAGCGGGGAAATACAAAGAGCTTCTAGAGAAACTCATAGCGTAGTTAAGACCAACATCCCAATCTTTATTTCTTTGTTGTGCAGGAGTAAAAGTTACACTGACATCATCGAACATTCTGATTTCGTTATTTGGTGCTTTGTCAAATAAATATTCAGGTTTCCAACGTCCGTTACCAGCACCCATCATTTTAGCAGATTTAACTGCTAACTCAATAGTCAATGGAAGACGCTTTTTATATTGAGAATTTCTCAATACACCATTTCTACCTACGATCACACCACGGCAAACAGGAGTACCGAAATAATCAGATTCAGGGAACATCTGAAGTTTAGTACGAAGACTAATAGCCACAGAGTGATCTTCAGCTGCTGACAACTGCTGACCATCTACCTCATAAGTGGATACCACTACTGCTGTATCTTTACGAACAGCAATAAAATTACACAACTTATGTTTTACAGGTAAAGGAAAACCAGTATCATAGAAAATAGATTCTGGGTAAACAGCACTATCCATCAAGTAACTATTTGGATTAGCGTATTCGCTAATTGCATCAGCTACCAATTGATTAAATACAGTAGCAGTCATAGTACCGTCAGAACCACCTTTAGCGAAAAGATTAGTTCCTTCAGACAAACGTACTGCGTTTGCATCAGCTGTATTTAGTTTAACACTATTGTAAGGTGCGCCAGAAGTAGAAGTGAAAGTAAAGAGGTTGTACATGTACATAGCCTCTTGAGCAGTTTGACCTGCATCAAAATCACTACCAGGAGTACCGAAGAAATCTACCTCTTTATCAAAGAGCATTTCTAGGACAGTATCAATATTTTCTTGGTAAATTTTAATACCAGAAATATCAGCATATTGAGGTGGGAAACGTTTATCTTTGATGGACTCATATTTACCTAAGTAAGTATCACCCAAATAGACTTCAGCATCAGTAGCTGGATTAATTACACCAGGCTTCAAGCAGAAATCAAAATAAGGTTCACCAGCTAAAGTCTCAACGATCTTAGCAGTACTGGTAGAAGTAGATCTGCGAATAGCCGTCATTCTAAAAGGATAAACCTTAGAAGATGACATGAGATTAGTGTTTACACCACCAGCACTGGCTTCAGTAGGTGCCCAAATACGAAGACCTGAGTTATTAAATACTTCACCTTCACTATCAGCCCAAAATTGCATAATAGGATAGCGTTGAGATTGTACACCACCAACAGACTGATCACCAGGCACTACTGCTCCGCGACCAAATAGATCTGAATCAGTATCTTCTGGACCTTTAGCAGTTACACTGGTAACTACCCACTTGGCAATATAACCAGGTACAGTTTGAGCAGGGGTGACTTCTACTGGAAGACCAGTAATGTCATTGACAATAATGTTACCATTATTGTCTCTTTGATACTGAGGAATTTGGGTCTCTAAAAGATCCAAAGACAGCATAAAGTTAGACTTAGGACCGGCATCGGCTGGGATCACTCGTTCAATCATCTGAGCGTTACCCTCAGCATTTACGAGGTTAGATAGAACGGTTTGGTGTGTTGCGTATTGTTTGCGTAGATCAAAAGAATCTGCGCCATACATGCGGTCTCTACCAGAGCCTACCACCAATTGAGGTTTAGTTCTGCCTTTTTGTGCAAAAATATAAACTTTAGGAAGGTGCGTAGGTAGTACTTCTGGCTCGACTGGTAAAGTGCGCGTAGACTTATCCTGAATACCATGCATGATGGTCATCGGTGCGCCGTTTACGATAGTGCTCATCGTATATGTCCTTATTAAAAATGGTAAAAACAGTTAACCTATAGGATTAACTATCGAACTTAGAGTTTTGAGATTGTTCCACACCATTTCTTTATATTGGTCGTTAAACAGTTAATAAATTAATATATTTTTCAAATCAAAAGGAAACTATCATGTCAATTAAATTATCAGCTTATGATACTCAAGCTTGCGCTGGGTTTAAAACAGCAGACATAGTAACAGAATTATCTAGAGCTTATATTCTAAACGAATTAGGAAATAAACACCATTCTTCATTCAGAGAAGATTTAAAATTCAACTATAGTTTAGTTGAAGGTGGTTATTCTTCTAATGACCCAATTAGATTCTTTATTCATCCAATTTTATTTAATACCGGTAATAAAGATAAGAGTGGTGTTAATGTAAAGCAACTATGCGTGGATGTTAGAAACTTTGGTAAAGTAGATAATGTTAGTAAAGAATTTATAATTAGAAATAAACCAGAATATGATTTTCATGTTAATAGATTAATTCTTAACCAATTATGGATCACGCAAGCCCCTGAAATACTTAGAGATATTTCTAAAATACCTATGTTAACTATGGCTAGTTTAGTTTCAGAAACGCTTGGTCGTAGATTTTCTTTAGATCCTCTAGAGCAATTAACAGTAATGGTTTATACCTGTTACTATTATTATTCTTGTTTCACTGATGAAACTTCTTTTGATGAACTAGAATATGAAAAAGTAGTAGGTAACATCATCAGAGCTACGAAGGCTCCTAGTGAAGCGGTTTATGATGCTTTAGATATGTTTGATAGACAGGTCATTAACGGGTTAGACCATCTATTAGAAGGCATTAAACAAAGAACACAAAACCAAGCTTTAAAGAACCTTAATGTAGGGTTACTTTATTCTGTTGTTTGTAATACTTGGTTTGGTACTAATTCTAAAGAGATCATTGCTGTAGGACTAGAACACATTCCTACTTGGATTATGGTGGTGTACGCTTCTTTAAATGAAACTACTTTCAAGAAAAGCGTTCTGTCTAAAATATCTGACAGATATGAAAGAGTGTCTGATAACTTTTCTCATAATCTGAAAAATCTTTTAGATAATAGAGATAAATAATTTTAGGAGTCTTCAATGCAGGACGTATTAGTAGATCATGCTTTAAGAAACGTTTGGTGTACACCAGATGGTGATAACCAAATGATTTTTAAACCAGCTAGATTAACTGAAAACGGTGGGGTTATCAATAGATATAAATTAAATTGGGATTATATTCCTTTACCTGAAAAGAATAAGAAATATCACTTGTATCACATTGGTCAAGTGCATCCCAGTTTAATTAATTTTTTTAATACTGATGAGCAGTGGGTGAGTTTAACCAACGCTTGTCATGGTAAATACACCTTAATAAATGTATACACTAATAAAGGTATTGAACTGCCTAGGTTTGATACTTTTTATTATATCACTAAAACTAATAATATTGTTTTAGCTATATCTAAGAATAATAAGATAAATTTTGATTTTGATTTAGACGATTTATTTGTAAGAACATATAGAAATGCTTTTTATGCTTCAGATAGAGCAATTGCTAATTTAGATGGTATATTTACAGAAGGTTTAGTTATTAGAGATAATAATGATATCTTAAATATACAATCTAAAATTTTAGCTAAACAAACATTAAATGGAATTACAAATTGTTTTATCAACGGATATAAAGTGGCGTCTATTAATTTAACTAATTGCTCTATAGGTGATTATGTTGAATATATTCATGATACATCGGTTAAGAAAACTATTGACTTTGATATCAGTAATTTACCAGTGTTTGATTCTATATTGGATCAAAAAGGTAAATATCTATTACATTATTCTGGATTAGAAAATGTAATAGATTATCAAGATGATATTGATTTATATTTAATAGATCAAACTGGTAAAGGTGTATATGTTCATAAGAACAATAAAGACACTTTAAGAAACCTAACTCACAAAGACTACAGCGTAGTAGTCTCTTATATACACTCTTACTTAGATCACTTTAAAGATTCTAACGGTGCTCTTAATATAAATAATATTAAATTAAGACTGATCATTAGAAAATCTGGTTGGGATAGACCATTAATACTAGAGAAAAATAGAATTAATGAACTATACAAATTACCAGAGAGTAAAATAATTCCGGCTATGGTGGGTGTTAACTCTACAGTAGATGTTTGGAGAGCAGCTAATTTAGAACAATGTGAGTATGTTCAATTAATGTCTAAAGAATATGGTCAGATTAATAACAGTTTAGTTTGTCAGACTTATGGTTTTGATGCTATATCAAAATTATCTTCAGACACACCTATAGAAGTGACTATAGATGGTGTTAATAGATTTATTAGAACACCATTATTACTTAAATCAGAATGTACTGCTTTTGAATATAATGATTCAGGAAACCTTATTAATTGGTATCCTCATACTGGGGAGATTTATATTTGTAAGAATATAAACTCCAGATATGTTGAAGTTATAAAAGGAATAGCTGACACATCTTTAGATGAAACATATGGGGTTAATTCCTCTACTTTAAATAAAGATTATACTTATAGATTCTATTGCAGTGACATAGTTAATTCAGTTGTTCAGAATAATTGGAGTATAGCTTCTTCTGATAAATATAATATAACAAATAACATATTAACTTGGAATACCGACAAGTATACTCTGGTAAGATCTAATAAGAAATTTCTTTGTTATAAAGAATTAATCCCTTTAGAAGAAGGTGTTATTGAAATAGGTCTAGATTATTATCAAAATAGAAATAATTCTACTCATCCTTTAGAGATGCAAATTCCTTTAGGTGAATTAGATGTATTTTTAAACGGTAGAATACTAGTAGAGAATATAGATTATTATTTTGACTGTCCAAAATTAATTATTGTCAATAAGTCTTATATAGATAACACTAAAACTAATCAAGAAGTAGTAATTAGGTTTACAGGACACTGCAACGACGAATTACAACATAACGGTGTTAAAGATATTGGTTTTGTTCAAAGAGGACGAATATCTGATAACCATTATTACAATATAAAAGATGGTAAAGTACAAAGAATAGTAATTGGTGGTGGTATAAAAACCATTAATCAAATATCTTATTTTGAAGAAACTAATAACGGAACTGTTTTTAATTCAGATAACGGTAAACCTTATTTTATAAGAGATTATGTAACTCCGATTAAATCTATAACTGGATTAGATGATTATTTATTCAAAGAAGAATCTAATAAAATAGATAAAAGAGTAAGTGATTACGTTTCTACCATTATTAATCAAATATCTGCTCCTGATTTAAGTGTCAACCCAAATAGACATTATCTATATTCGCCTTTCTTAGCCAGAGTTTTAAACGAACTAATAGATGGTGGTATAGATACTAATTTATTAGGAGAAAGATATACTGATGACTATGTTAGACAACTTTGCTTACCATTTGAAGAATTACTGCAATACGATCCTATAAATATAGTTAAACACCATTATAAAGATTATGTGGTGATTCATCCGCATATTTACAGTAATGTAGTTAATTTGGATTTTAATAGATTCAAATTTTTTAGTAAAGTTAATGAGTTATATTCTAATGGTAGAGTAGACTTAGTTAATCAAATTAGACTGGTTTAAAAATAAGGATTTGTATATGAGTAACGCAGTGATTATAGGAACAGATAATAAATCTCCAACGTATAACGAAAATGCTAGATGGCAAATTTGGTCAATGGATGATATATATCTTGGGACAATTGGAGAGGGTAAATTTGTTCCTAAAGTAAAAGACATGGTTTATGAGATATCTGGTAGAGTTGTAACTAAATATATTGTCCATGCAATAGATCCAGTTACATTTATCCCTACACTACAAACTGAAGACATTTCTAATCAAACAGACGCCTTCAGTACGGACGATATACTATATGGTGTTGGTCCAGGTACGCAATCAGATACTTATAGAGTCTATTTAGATAAATCCGTAACACCTTATAGATTGTCTGTTGATAGGCGATTAAGAGTAGGTGGTAGTTCTTGCACTCAATGTAAGATATTTAAAGGAACTAATACATCTAATTCTGGAGTAGTTATATCTGGACTGTATAATCAGTCTGGTATACTACAAACCGAGAATATTCCTTTAGAAATAGTTGCTACCCAGTCTATCAATAACTCCTCTATAAAAGTAGTAGGTGCTGCTTATACCCAATTTGACTTAAATGATGGTGAAGTTGTTACAGCTGTCTTTTATGATGATCAAGGTTTTGTAGTATCTAAAAGACAATTACTGGTAGAAAATACTGGTTTTGTCAGAGGCACAGATGCTCAGAAGAAATATGTATCTGGAATTACTTTAGAGACTCCTTTCTTATCTACCACTAATAATAAATTAATTCAATATCCAATTAACGTTCCTCTTAATGCAATGAATTTAATGGGTGTTGTTCACTATAGTGACGGTAGTTCTACTAGATTAGCTGTGGACGGTACTAAGTTCTCTATATTTGGTTTAGAAGGGTATTCTGCCACTATACTAGGTCAAAAGAGTCCACTGGTATTAAAGTATACTTTACAAGCTAATGAAGAAGCTCTAAACGTGCATGTAGGTACTGATACATTTATATCTGAAACTTACGAAATCATTACAGTTAGCGGTAATGGTAATTATGCAGTTAAACTATTTGTATATCCTGAATGGGATAGTGTGGCAAATCAATATAGACTTAAATGGTTTATGTATGATTTAGATAGGAGCAATTCTTTCGATGTTACACAAAACGTGTTGATTAATACAAACAAATCAGTATTTGACCCATTGCTCTACGGTACTAAACAAACGTTATATGTTTCTTTAAACTTAAGAACAGTCAATGGTAGTTATAATAATTTCAATCACGTACAAGTAATAGATGTGGTACTTAACAAACCAGGTAGTGGTCGCCCAGATATAGATAATATTGCTAACTGGTTATCTACTAATGAATCTGGTTCTTCTGTTGTATTTGGTAATCTTTGCCATAGTACATATAGAAGAGAAAATTCTACTGAGTGGATAGTTAGAGTGGCCCCCGAACTAGAATCTCAAGCTGATTGGTTAGATGCTCTTTATAAGAACACATCGCCTATGTTTGATCCTAATTTGGAAAGCACAGCTCCAGTGCCAACACATTTCCAAGTCATTACTAATGGAACTTCTTTTGAGTTTCCTATCTCTAGATGGAATACTGAATTAATACTTAATCAGGTAGTTACTAACAATAGTAATATTTACATTAAGTTTATAAGAAGATTATCTAATAAAGATTTACAATTAAGCGCTGCTGGAACTCCGATATTCCAAGTAGATATTAATGGATCTTTTATTTAAACAAATATTTAAACAGCATATTAGCTAGTATATTCCATAATAGGAATATACTAGCATTTATGCTGTAAATTAAACCATTACAATATTATCGTCTTTTAAATGACTTATTAGATTATGAGTATCATCAAAATTGTTTTGATTACCTTGTATAAATCTTCTTTTGTTTTGTTGTCTTGCATCTGCTATTGTAGCAGCTACTGAGAAGTATTCATTTTCTTTTAGTATTATTTTAGAATCTAAAAATCTTAATTCTCTTTCATATCTTTCACACATAAAAGGATCTTGTTCTTTAGTTAATATTTCAAATAGTTGAGATATTCTATTTCTTATTTTTAATTGTTCCTGATCTTCATATGTCAAAACAGTAGGTGTGTTAGTGGTGGATGTTTGTTTTAAAACTTTAGTAGGATCTATTCCATAATGAGATATGTTCTTAGCCATAGTTAATAACCAATGAGTTAACAACCACCCAATCACCAAATCATCATTACTTCCTATAGCGTGATCTACTCTACCGTTTCTTATAATTAAACCACTAATTTGTTCAGTTAAGAATTTATCTAATACTCGATCACTGCATCGTTTGGCTGCATTAATTAAAGTAGTTGAGTATAATTCTGTTCTTGAGGTTTCTCCAGTTCCAGAAGTAGCAAATCCAAAATACTTTTTACATCTAACATAAATATCTTCAGATCTTCTATCTAGAGGTAACTTAACCTCAGCATATCTTTCTTTATGTTCTAATGGATCATTAACAACCCAATTAAATAATCTCTTAAAAGGATCAATACCTTTTTGAGGTAGAAGTAATAATAAGTAATCTATTATAGTGGAAGCAGTAGATCTTCTTTCTATAATTAATGTGGATTTTTCATGAGTCAGTAACCATAATACCAACCACTGTGAAAAAGTAATTAAATTAGTTTCATTAAAAGCACCAACACATACAGTAGCACCAGTCTTAACATCTGTACAAACAAAAGAGATATCATCTCCACCAGAAGCATCGGAAGTATCTATACCAACCACTGTTTCATTTTCAGCCATGTAAGATTTTATTTGATCTTCAGGAATATACCACCTTAATATATATCCACCTACTGATGATATTTGTTGATACTCTTCTTGTACAATAGAAGATGTTAGTTTTTCTAAAATATATGTAGGTAATGGTGAAGATTGAGTACCTGATGTCCATATGTTAAAATAGTCCCTATTAACAGCGTCAGGAGTCATTTCTCTTTCACCGATTTTCTTCATTAACCAATCATCGGTCTTACCTAATTGTTTATGAGAAAATTCAGCATATACTCTTAAAGTACCTTTTTGTGCTCTAATAATTTTTTCTAATTCTTCGCTGTTTACGCAGTCATAAAACTGCTCTGTCCATTTAGCTGATTTAGATAATAGTTTATAAAAGTATTTACCACTAGGTTCATCTTTCTTACCAGCTGTAGTAGTGTATACAATACCGTAAGGTTCATTATTTCTAGCAGCCATGTCAGTAGCAGCATCCATTGCAGGAAGGCACGCATCTAAAGCTACATCAATATTAGTTTGGAAAGGCCCTTCATCTACGTGTAGAATTGGTGTAGTAAGACCTCTACCTAAGTTATACGCTGCTTTTGCAGCAGCTTGAGCTACGTGTGTTCTATATCTATTACCAAATCTATTTACAGTCATCTCTTCTGTATTATTTAAATCTGTTCTTGTTTTGAATTTTAAATAATCTGGTAATTCATCGTAAATAGCTTTAATACGACCAACTGTCTCTGTTCTTAGTTTTTCGCTAAGTGTTAATAAGTTAATTTTTGTGTTACTGGCCCAAAAAGACATTAAACCATTCATTAACAAATCTGTACCAAACGACTTACCAGTTTGTCGTGGTTGGGTTAAGATAATAGTAATATGGTTAAAGAAACACCACCAAAGACAAACAATGGATCTATTGAACTGAACCATTTCTGCTTCGTTGCCAGCTTGTGGTGGAACTCTAGCAATCTCTCTAAGAAAGTAAAATGGGTTTCTACGAACTTCAATTGAAATAAGAACTTTTTGTTCTAGAGTTAAGTTTGGATCAAATGGATCAATACCACTTAATTTTTTATCTAATAAAACTAAAAAGAAAGAATGATTTTTAATACCCATTCTTTTAAGTTTAATGGATAACTCAATAGCACTTTTATTCTTAGTCTCATAGTCTATAATTGCATCTGGGTATTTCTGCCAATCAGATAAAAATGAAATAGGTAACATATGAGTTCTTTGTTTAAATATTTAATCAGTTAATTGTTGTCTTTATTATGTTTAGTAGTAAATTACAGCATAATAGCTAGAGATTTTTATTCTCTAGCTAAAGTATTTTTCTATAAATAAAACCAAATTGTTTCAGTCAAATATTACTATAATGGATTTAGATATCCTTAAATGGACTTAAATTCACTAGGCGGCTAGGTATATTCTAGGAAAATATACCTAGCCTATTTCACATAACTTTTTGAAAGAGCTTTATGCTTAGATCGAAACTTTCACACTTCAATCATACTATTAGTGATCATGAAGTATCTGTAGAAATCAATATATCTGTAACTGAAAAATCTAAATTTGTTCCATTAACACCAATGGAGCGTCTTAAGAGATTTAAAGATCAGATTAATAATAAGAAATGTTTAAGTATGTTATCATTCAAAGACACTATAGCTTATGAACAATATGTATTAAAAACATTAAGTTAATTAAAACAAGCCGTTTTCTCTTTTCCTGAACATCACCACCACTTTAATAAAAATGAAAAAAGAACAACATATTTACTCTACTGGAATTCCAGTAGAGTAAATAATATTATTTTTTTTATTAGGCTTGTTTTTTAGCGTGAAATAAAATAATGTCTATAAAAGCATTAATAGCAGCTTTCTTTTGATTCTCTATATTTGCATAAGAGTGCCATAGATTACTTATTATTAATTCTTTGTTTTTGAACTTATCACTGATCTCTGGATGTACACCATTACCAGATACAGCATAAACTCTGTAAACAGAAATTATCTTATCCCTAGCCCACCATTTATCATAAGAAAGTTTATACCTCTCTTCTTCACAGTGTATGTTTAAGATAGTATCATCACTTAAATGAAAAGAATACTTATGGTTAGGATCATTAATAATCTCTATTGGTTGAAGTATTCTAATACCTTTAGATGATTCGTATACATCGCATAAATTAGATATTAGATTTTTGAATTTCATCAGATTTAAAAATTATCTTTATAAGAAAGATAGCATTATTTATTGGTATAATATCTCATTGTTAAAGATCTTAAAACAATATAGATCATTACTCCAGTTCTAGTTGCGGCTATCACACTATCGTTCTTTGTCTTAGTAGCACTAATGATAATCTTTTTAGTAAGATCCCTAGCTTTAACCATGGAAGGTTCATTAGATCTTGAACTCATATAAGAACCTCTTAGCTTGGCTATTAGATCTTGTATGTTTGCTTTATTATGTATTAAGTTTTTGTGTTCAGATAAATAATCAAAAGCATTATGCATGATAGCGTCTATAGTATCATCTATGAGGTTATCTTTAAGATGACCATAGTTGGTACTCATCCACTCCAAAGATTGAACTAAGAGCTTCTCAGGCATTGTGTGCATCATATTACAAACAACATCAATTAATTCTTGTTTAATAAAACTGTTTTTATCAGGTGTAATAGATTTTATATATCTAGTATAATTCATTAAAGATTTTTGTTTGTCTTTAAGAACCACATCACCATCTGTTTCTATTAAAGCGCTAGTACTAGATACCTTAATACCTTGTTCATGAATCCTCATAAATTCACTATAGATATTTTTAAGCATATCTCTAATTCTACCTTGTATGTCGTTTAACATGTTAACAACACCGGTATCATCATTCATATCTGATATTACTTTAGAATGAATACCTTTATCAGACACTGCATTAGTTGCTATATATCTAATTGTATTACCCCAAGAGCCTTGTTGTTTTAAAATATATTTATAACTTAAAACATCATAGGTTGCTTGAGCCGTAGCTTTATCAGCAGGATACCTAAATAGATTATAAAGTAAACTTGTCATAAATCTGTAGAGCATATACATGCATAAACGGATTTTAGCTTCTTGTTTATCTTTATCACTTAAATATCTAGATTTATGTATTTCGTGTAGTATCCAAACGCAAGATAAATTAAATACATCTGAAGATATCTTGTACTCTCTGTTAATGACTAATTGACCATTAGGAGTCTTAGCACTATAAAGAGCATCTTCTAAATATATCTCGTCTATCTTTAATAATTCATTAAATAATCTATCTCTATCATCAGGTGTAAATCTAACTACCTGAACACCTAATAAAGTTCCACCAAAGAACTCTACGTGTTCTGTATTTTTATTTACAAAAGAAGTTTCGATTTGAATTATCTTTTTAAAGAAAGAATTATCTACTCTTATGTCTGGACACTCATCTTCAAAAACTTGTTTAATATACATAGATAATCAAGCCTTATAATCACGCATATAAGTTTTTAAACTGGTATACATGTTGATGTGGTTTATGTCGCAAAATTCTTCATAAGCAGCAATTAACACATGAGGTGTTTGTTCTTCGTTGATATTGAAAATCAAAGCAGAGTTTCTTAATTGTTTGTTATCTAAAGAATTAAAAGTAGAAGTAAACTTTTCAAAATCTGCAACAGTTGCGTCAATAGAATCTACACAATAAAGAACACCGTATTCGTTTTCTTTGATAACTTGTTCTGTGTTGGCTTCTATAAAAGTATTAGCATTTTGCAACACCTGCATAACTTGAGATTCTATAGCTATACCTGTAGTAGGTTCTATTTTTTTTTCATATAAGTCATTTAAAGCTTCTGTAATGACTCTAGATAAAGGACCATCTAGTAAGACTTTTTTACCATTTTTAAAGACTATGGCTCTGTCTAATATTTTTTCAGTCATCGTATTTTCCTTTTATCTACTACCACCCACTACTAAACCAATAAAACGGGAATAGTTTTGTTCATCCGACATAGCTGAAACTACTTCCCATTTCTCTCTCAGATAGTCTCTGTAGTTTTGTTCAGCGTCTGAATAGCTTTCTATTATGTTTTTGAAAGCACCTATATTAAAACCACCTTGTAGCATACCCTGATCTAATTCTATAATAAATTCATTATAGATATAAGATTTTACAGCGTATTCTACGAGATTACTAAAATGTCTATAAGCTCTAAGAGGAATATTATTCAATTCATCATCATTAGCTAAGACACATCTTAAAAAACAATTTGAAGATAAAATAACGTTATCTCTAATTAAAATAGTATTCTCAGCTATTAATTGTACTCTAGATGTAGAGACGATTGGAATTGTATCAAACGACTGTGCTAGTGCTTGTGACACCGCATTAACTGCTGTAGAACCACACGCTCTATTAGCACTTTGTAAAGAAGATACTGCTAGAGGGTTGATGAAAGAAACATTTAACACACTGTTAATGCTTTTTCCTTCAGTTCTGTCTTTAGGTATTCTAACAGCTGTAGATATATTATCAGGTTTTTCATAAGGTAATCCTTCTAGAGGTATTACAGCAGTAGTACCACCTATTAAATTACAATCTACTAATACTCTGGCTTTAATAACGTTATTGATTATTAGTTCATCAATATTTTTAGAAGTGTAAATTCTACCGAATGCGTTATAAGGTAAGAACACTTTATCTAATATAGGTCTAGGTATACGGTACTTGACCTCGTCAATACTTTTCTGAATAGCATTCATGTTACTCTCCAATATCTGAATCCAAATTTTTTTAGTAACTCATTATTCACATGAGTTCTGACATATCATCGAAGGCTAGTTATGGAAAAATATAACGTATTGAGTTCTAATGTTTGTTTATCTAATAAACATTCAGTAATAGAACAACATTTTATTAATTACGTTAATGCAAACAATACTTTATTTGATTGTATTGGGGACATTAATAAAGAAAAAGATTATCTTGTATTTGTGAGTATAGAAGATAATGAACTAATTGTAGAAGCTGCTTATATAGAAGCTTCTGGAAAAGATATTGATTGTGTGTTTCTATGGAATACACAAGAAGTATACGTAGCGGGTTTATATAATGAAAACTCTTTGCTATGGGTATTAGATCCTAGAATGAAAAATATTTTAGGATCTAAGTTTACTGTAAATGAACAATACTTTTTCTCACAAAGAATCTGTATTGATAAGTTACCAAAAGTGCTTAACGTTACAGTGTTCGACGTTTAAACTTCACTCTCAACTAAGGAACTCATCGTGCTGTATTTTCCAAATAAATCTATTGGTTTGACCAATAAAATTTGTGCATTGTTTAACTCTTTGAATGATTTAATTCCTGAAGAATTTATATCTGAAATAGATAAACAAGAATGTGTATTTAAGTTTGAATACACTAAAGATACTGAGCACCCTACTCTTCTTGGTAGTCTTATTGTTTATAGAACACATAAAGAAAAAAATCTTTTGCAAAAAATTGAAACATTCAATGACTTTGCTTGCGATGGTATTCTTTGGTTTAATACCAGTGAGGAAGATGATTATAGATATAAGTTATATGTTTCTGATAAAGAAACAGATCACCATTTTGTATCCATCAACATCAGTGAACCTTTGATTATCGTAGATCTACATGATGAATATAAACATCTGTATATCTAAATAAAAATCACTATTTACCAATTAGGAAACTAGTTGGTAAATGGATGCTTTTTAAAGTATCAAACAAAGCTTTGTTTAATTTGTATTTAATGAAAAAGGAACTTTCAAAAATGAGTAAAACCATTCGTGTGTATGCTGTTGGTGGATTTGGTATCAACATGATGTCTAAATTTGCACAACTCAATAAACAAGATAGTGATAATTTCGCTAAGCTTGATATCTGTTATGTAGATACCAGTGCGTCTAATCTCCGAGGTAAGAAAGATATTGATCAAAGTGAAACCTATCTTTTTGAAGGATTGGATGGCAGTGGTAAAATTCGTGCATCTAATGCAGCTGTAGTATCTAAAAACACTTTGGATATTCTACAGAAATTCCAACCTGGCGAAATGAATCTGGTAGTGCACAGTGGTAGCGGTGGTAGCGGTTCAGTTGCTGGACCAGCAATTGTTTCTGAATTGAAGAAACGTAATGAGCAAGTTATTGTTATTGTCCTAGGATCAACTGACACGATCATTGAAACTAAAAACACTTACAAGACTCTTGAAACTTATGAAGCTATTTCTAAGCTTCGTAACTCATGCACCGCAATGTATTATTTGCAAAACAGCGATAATGGTCGTCAAGAAGCAGACACTAACACAATGTACTCTATTGGTCTGTTATGTGGTCTTTATTCTGGTAATCATGCAGAGCTAGATACTGCTGACTTGAAGTCTTGGTTGAATATCGAGTCTACTGTATCTCCTGCTCCTGCTCCTACTATTGCATCTTTGTCTATTCATGATAAGGTTCAAGATATTAAGGCTCTGGATAAACTGGTATCTGTAGCTACTTTGGCCACCCCTTCCATGAATACACGCCTTACTCCTACACCACCCTATCAAGCTGTAGGTTTCGTGCCTTCTACATGGTGTACAGGCTCTCCTAATAGCCTTAACTTGATTGGAGAATCTCCTATTCATTTCTGCATTTCTTTTGATTTGCTTAAAAATGCGTATGCTGATTTGAAAAATCTAGTAGAAGAAAATGAAGCTGCTGTTGCGTCTCGCTCTGCAACAAACACTGGATTTTCTTCAGGTACATCAGCTACTGACAACGGTTTGGTGTTGTAAGTAGTTTAACGCTAGATAAACGTTAAAATATATCTCTTCTGGTAATCCTGTGTACACATGGAACCAGGGGAGATATATGCTGTTTTCTCTAGTTCTTTTCTTCTTGACTTTCACCATAAGAGAGAATAAAATTGATTGATATTAATGATCTACCTATACAAGAAAAAATTCAATTTGATATAGAAAGCTATGCTGCTCAAATTGAATTTGATTTAGCAGGTTTACTCAAGGAACCACCTAAAGGTGTCTATATCTCTAATAGATTAGAACCCGTAATGATGGACGGTTACACTTACTACTATGGTGATAAGAATACAAACAAAGCTTTGAAAGAAGTAAAAGATCTTAATGAAATTAATGATGCTGTTTATAATAGTGATTATAAAACTATTATTCCTAAACAGTTCATGTTAAATAAACAAAGATTCTTAAGTAATCATCCTTTACTACCTTATAGAGGTATTAAGATAATGGATCTGTTGATTAAGGATGAAATTTATTCTAGTTTGGAATATTTGAGTAGTGCTCCCAATGTTTCAAATAAAGTCAAAAGACATTTCTTAGACACTTTAGATGAAGATAAAGAAGAACAAGCTTTTATAGATTGTCTATCTATTGCAAGCCCTGTACTAAGAGACGTAGAACGTTTCATTGGTAAAGATACTTGGCACATTTATAGACCATTTCTTCGTGAGCGCGTCTTTGAAATTGAAAAGCTAATTGATCATCGTATATATGAGTGGACACTAGATAGAATGCCTAAACATGAATTTACAGACTAACTAGAAATAGTGTCGAAAGACTGGTAAAACAGCCTAAGTCTTAATTGACTACGTTCTTATTGTCACGATACCTTAGAGTGCCTCCTCAGCTCTAAGCTCTATCGTTTAACATTAAAAGTCTTGATAGTTAGAGACGGTGTGTTAAGCTTAAAAAGCAACTAGAACATTGGCGAGAGGAACTTTAAACGGTCCAGTAATGGAAAGGAATATTTATGCCTGTATTTGTAATAGCATCAGACGGCAAGCCTGTTATGCCTTGTACACCTAGAAGAGCTAGATTAATGCTTGAAAAAGGTAAAGCTAGAGTTATAAGAATTAAGCCTTTTACTATTCAGTTAAAAGACAGAAATAGTGATAGTTGTGATTTGCAAGATTTACAAGTTAAAATAGATCCAGGTAGCAAAACTACTGGATTTGCTCTAGTGAGAAAAGATATAGTAAATCCAAAATCAATTACTGTTTTATGGTTAATGGAATTAGTACATAGAGGTCAGCAAATTGTAAAAGCTCTTAAACAAAGAGCTGCTTACAGAAGAAATAGACGAAGTCGTAATACACGATATCGTCAAGCTAGATTCTTAAATAGAACTAAACAAACAGGATGGTTACCACCATCTTTAATGCATCGAATTAATACTACTTTGTCTTGGGTGAATAAACTAAGACAATATTCTCCAGTAACAATGATTGCTGTGGAAAGAGTAAAATTTGATACACAAAAGATGATGAATCCTAATATTCAAAATGAAGAGTACCAAAGAGGTACGTTGTTTGAATATGAGATAAAAGAATATTTGTTAGAAAAATTTAATAGACAATGTGTTTATTGCGATGCTAAGAATATTCCTTTAGAAAAAGAACACATCATCCCTAGATCTAGAGGCGGTACTAATTCTATATCTAATTTAACTTTAGCTTGTAAGTGTTGTAATCGAGCAAAGGGTAATTTATCAATTGAAGAGTTCTTAAAGAATAAACCAGATAAATTAGCTAAAATTAGAAAACAAATGAAAGTGTCTTTAAAAGATACTGCTTCTGTAAATGCTACTAGAGATAGATTATTTACTGAACTACTAGACATTGGTTTACCAGTAGAAATTGGGACAGGTGCATTGACTAAATTTAATAGAAAGAAATTATGTATTCATAAAACACACGCATTAGATGCTGTTTGTGTAGGTAACGTAGATTCTGTTAAATTTAAAACTATTCATCATTTAGAAGTAAAGTGTTCCGGTAGAGGTAGATATCAAAGAACAATAACTGATAAATATGGTTTTCCTAAAGATTATCTAATGAAGACTAAATCAGTTTTTAGTTTTATGACTGGAGACATAGTAAGGATATTTACTAATAAAATATTAGGTAAGTCATCTATAGTTAGTAAAGTTATTATTAGAAAAACAGGAAATTTTAGTACTAAATTTATGAATTCTATAATTAGTTTTAATTATAGAAATTGTAAAATATTGCAAAAATCTAATGGATATACATTTGATATTAAGGATTATAAATTGTTTAATATTAATAATAAATTAGTGGTATGTTAAAAACATGAACGAGACGAACACTGAAGCCATCGTGGTATTCATCAGTTTGAAAGAAGCTGTAGAATACCTCATAGAGAACTGTCCAGGTAGTGAGTCTCCTGTTTATTATGAAACAATTGTAGGTAACTTAGCTATAGACGTATTAGGTAAAGAAGAGTCTATTGGGTCTCCTAGTGATTGTTTTAACGATGCAGTAGAATCACTCAAAAGTCTTGGATTAGAAGAATCGGGTGCTTACAAACTTTGCTCTTCTTTACTTGATTTAATAATCAGTATTGTAGTAGCTCACTTTCCAGATTACGACCATCCTAAATATTGTAACAACATGAGCTATGAATTCACCCACGACCTCAACAAAGTTAAAATCTACATTAACGCAAACTCAGTCAGACCTCAATGAGTTTACTTGGGATTATCACCCTATACAAGTTCTTGTAGATTTTAAAGAATTGTACAATTATGTTTTATCTATATCTAATATAGAAGAAACAATAAAAACAAAATACAGAGAAAATAAAGATATTTTATCTTTGTGTGAGCAGTGTATCTGGGTATATTTCATTCATGTAGATGAAGACACAAAGCCACGGTACGCCAGTATGGTATTTTCTATTGATAGACTTATAGAAGAAATATTTAGCAGTGATTCAAAGTCTAAACATGAAGATATATTAAATAGTATATTTAATAAAGTCTTAGAAATATTGAAAAATCAAATACCTACTTTCTCTAGTAGAGATTTCGATTGTGTGCTCAATATCACTCATGTTAGGCAATTGATTTTTAATATATCAATAGAAGCTAAAATACTAAAGAGATAATTATGATCGTATTGATTCCTGTAGATAAAGAAATAAATCTAAATGGCTTAGAGTGTTTTATTCCTGAACATATGCTGATTAATAGTGTCAGGGATATTTTATTTATGGTAATTAATAGTTTCCATAATGATGATATATTTATTAGAAACGTATATGAATACATAGCTAATACAGAAATAGAAAATGAGTTATTTGAAACTGATTCTATTAATGCTTTTGAATTAGTATTGATATTTATATATGATAATTTTAAAACACAAATAATAAGACAATTGGGTTTTACTCCTAAACATATATCCACTTTAGACGATTTAGATACTCCTAACTCCATAGCTCTTACCATAAATCATGAATAGAATATTGATTGTGTTAGAGTTAAATAATTCATTAAAAACACTTGATTCTTTAAACACATGCGGTAAAGCATTGTGTATAAAAGACCATAAGTTTCTCAGTCTGATAATTGATAAGATAAGATCTATTGAACACATTGAAGATATGGAATGTGTAATCAATGAGGTAGTAGATCATTTTGGATTAAATGATTTAGATGATGTCAGCATAGAAGTATTAAAATCTAAAATATATAGTATTTTTACAGATGTGATATCATCGCTTGAGATCTTCAAATTAGAAAAAGCTTACTTAAAATTTAACAGACGGATAGGAAAACAAAGTGTCCTCTTGCAATTATACTCTACAACAAATGCCGCCAGCACTAGCACTTAAGCTAGAAACACCTAGAAGTGATAGAGTTGCTGTACTAGAGCACGAATTCCAAGTAGACACTACCAATAGTGATTTACTTTGTGAATTATGTGATTCTTTAGAAAATGAAAGTACGGCTGATATAGATTTGGATTACTACCTACTGGATTTGTTGTCCAGTAGGTACTATGACCAATTTGAATTAGAAGATGAGTTTAAAGAGATTATAGAACAAATTAAAACCATAGGTGATATTTTGTTAAATTTGTTTACGACTCATCAGCTCTATATTCAAAACGTATTAGCATATAAAATCATTGGAATTAAAAACAATAAAATATACATGAGAAGAAGAGATTTGTTCTTTAAGGAATTACGAGATGAACTCACAAAACGAGAATTCATTGAAAGTGCCGGAATATATCTTCTTTGATGTTAAAGAACAATTATCTCTCATTCAGACTTTTAAGTTTGAAAAAGATGGTAATTGTTTTTTTATTAATGAAAAAGATATAATCAATATTTTAACTGATATATTTGAAGATATATCTAATTGTCCTGAAGAGATTATTTGTAGGGTAAATTTAGATTTACTTATATCTCATGGATTGAAAAACAACGGATTAGTTACTGATTTTGGTTTACAATTTTTACAATTGTGTAATGTGGTAAAATATAACATAATCAGCGAATTACAACATTTAAATTTTAAAGAATTACTTAAAAGGAATAATGGTTTTTTAGATTATTATTTCCATAGTCTAAAAGGCAATATTGTGGTTCTACGATACTTAGGAACAAAACATGATTGATAACGTACAAATAGGAAGTACTTATAACTTCTTTTTAAGAGCACCAGCTATCTTAGGTGCTGAATATAAGAATGCCGTTGTAATGGGTATCTTAGATTTTGATAGCGCTAATGTAATTCAAGACGTTGCACCATTGCACGCGTCTGTATATTCTAGTCTTCCAGTTGGTACACCAAAAGATGCTAAGGATCTTTTATTTGTAAAGATTAGAACATCAACTGGCGAAGTAAGAGTAATTGCTAAAGATTGGTTATCTATGGAACCAGTCTTAGTAGTTAATAAGAATGTAAGAATTGATATTATAAACGTAGACTTAAGTAGATTACCTATTCTAAGGGCAGCATTAGAACAAAATGGTTTCACAAGTTTTACCATTAGTACTAATTAATATTTATTCTTAAGTAAATAATATGTAAGGAAACCATAAGTACCCATAGAAACTAAAGCTGATTCTCAAATAGTAAATATTTAATTTATACATCAGAATCTGAGCTAACGAATTTAAAGGTACTTATGGTTTTTCTTTTGACGTAAAGTTTCAGGGTGTCAATAACGGTTTTACTTTGATTGAGCGTGGACTAGCTTAGATAGCTGTGACAGGTATTTGTGGTATATAGGGCGTGTTTTCAAAGTTCCTTTTGTCTCGTCTTATTTAACAAGTATTCCTTCTTGCGGTGATTCACTATTGTATCCATTCAATTAAGGTGTTATTGGCACCCGCCTATAAAGTATTAGCCTAGGATAATACCTAGGCTAATATGCTGTTTATAATCTTATTCCAAAAAATCTCAATTACTTATCATTGTAATGGAAGAGTTAACTTTTAAATAATAAAAAAATATGTTAAAAAAATATTTTTTAAATAAACTAAGACAAAAACATCCCGATAATTTTAATAAATATGACTACTCATTAGTACCAAATGAATTTCATAATAAAATTAAAATTCCAATTATCTGTCCTATTCATGGCCGGTTTGAACAAATTCCAAGTAGTCAGCTATTAGGTAATGGTTGCTTAAAATGCAGTATTAGAAATAAATATAATATAAAACAATTAGTAAAAAAATTTAGAAAAATTCATGGATATAAATACAGATATAAAAAGAAATATATAAATAATAAAATTAAAATTCCAATTATCTGTCCTACACATGGTGAGTTTGAACAAAGACCAGATTCTCATTTAGCAGGTGCAGGCTGCCCTCGTTGTAAAGAATCCAGTGGCGAAAAACATATTTCATCTATTTTAGATAAATTAAATATTCAATATCATAGAGAATACCGTATATTACCACATAGATACTTTTATGATTTCTATTTACCTGAATACAATATCTATATTGAATATCACGGTATTCAACATTATATTCCATTAGACTATTTTGGTGGTAAGAGAACTTTAGATGAATGTGTTAAGAGAGATAATACTAAAATAGAACTGATTGAAAGATCGTCAGGTATATTAATAATCATTAAATACACATTCAAAACCAAAGAACAAATTGAAGATGAATTATTAAGATTATTTAGTATCATTCATTCTCAATTTCTACAAAATAAAGAATTAGATAAACAAATGATCATAAATTCTAATGTCTATTTAATTCAAGATGGTATTAGTTATATTAGGAAATAAACGTCATAATTACCTAATTGATTTTTATTAAAAATCTTTTAACTTCCAAAATCACTCTCTTTAAAAGGATATAAATCATGAACTCAGAATTTAAAATTCGCTTTGGTAACGGTGAACAAACCAACACACCTACAGATCGCTACACGGCTATTGAGTGGTGTGACAAACTTCGCAAGCAGGGTATGTCTTGCTGGATCATTCCTGCGGTTTAAAACAATGAGAATGATTGTTTGTGCGGCCAATAAATGTTTGGTCACTGGTGTTGTTATTCTTGGTGTTCGACACTGGGATGAACTTATGCACGACGTATTAAAAGCTTACCCTGATAATACTGATTGTTTTAAAAACCACAATAAAATAGTACAAGGATTTGTGGACAATAAAAGAAACTTTTTGACTAGAACAGAAGCTTGGAAAATAGCTTTTGAAGCTGGTCAAATAGTAAATCGTTGTGGTGGCGATTCTGCTAACGGTGGAACTTTATATTCTGAAAATCTTTATTAAATCATGGAATTCAAAATCTCTGTAAAAGGTTGCCGATATGTAGATGGAAAGAAAGTATCAAAGAAAAGATACGAAGAACTTGAAAAGCAGTGTAAAAGTTTTGATACATTTTACACTGCTAAGGACGGTTCTCATTATAAATATGGCAGAACAAATTGAAGCATAAATGCTAGTATATTCTATAACAGGAATATACTAGCTAATATGTTGTAAAATTTTTTTGTTTAAACCAGTTTAATCATATTAGGGAAAAATGACTTGATTAAATAGAAGGAATTTAAAAATGTCAGAATTTAATAATCCTTTTGTACTGAGTCCTGAACAATACAAAAGAGATATCAATGTATTAAATCACTATGCTAACGACGTAGCGCATTTCTTACATATTCAAACTGGTAAAGATTTAGATAGATGTATAAATTATGTAAAGAAGAATTTATCTAAAGGTGGTAAATTTGAGTTTAAAGACGTACCTATTAGAAGTTTACAAAGACAAGAAAATGGAGATAGGGTAGAAGAAAATACTACTCTATGGAAATACATTTCTGATAGTATTTCTAAAAGAGAATTGATAGCACCTACTTTTACAACATATATAAATGAAGAAACTAAACCTAGTTTATTGGCTAAATTTATTGAAACTAACGTGGCTCTTCGTGGTAAAGCTAAGAAAGAACAATTTGCTGCTGAAGCTAATGGGGAAAAAACACTAGCTGCTATTAAGAAAATTGAGCAAACCAATAGAAAGCTTTCTAATAACGCTATCTCTGGCGCACATGTTTCTGCAAGTACAGTGTTGTACAATAAAACAGCGCATAGTACTTTGACTAGTAACTGTAGGTCTACCAGTGGTTATGGTAATGCTAATAATGAAAAATTCTTAAGTGGTAATAGACACTATTTTAATCATCATGTAGTAATTAATAATATTATAAGCATAACTAGAAATACAGATTATTCTAAATTAGAAACTATGATCAGTACTAGAAACTTACATATTCCTACTGTAGATGAAACTGTAGAATGTGTCAGATACTCTAGTCATTTGTATTGGTTTGAAAAACACTATTTCCAAAAAATAGTAAACCTAATAGAAAAATTAAATCCTCTGCAAAGAGCAGCTTTTGTTTATACTGGTGATATTTATCACCTTATGAAACATAACAGTGATTTTGTTAAAGAGTTTGTATTTAAATTATCTAAAAAGGTTACTGGTGAAATAGATAACCCTAAATCAATTTTAAAGAATGCACCAGAAGATCATCTTATTTTAGCACATCAAATATGTGCTAATGAAACAAGAGGTATTGGTAAAGATTATAGTAAAATTGAAAATAGCTCAGCTATACATACTCTAGCATTAACTACTTTAAATATCGCTACTGTAATTACAGAATATACAGATTTAATAGATACTTTATGGGTTACTAAAAATCTACCAGCATCAGTTGCTCATTTTCCAGATAGTATCAGAAGAGCTGCTTTAACATCGGATACAGATTCTACTATTTTTACTGTACAAGACTGGGTATCTTGGTATAAAGGTAAAATAAGTTTTGATGATGAAGCTAATTCAGTAGCCGCTACAATGATCTTTCTAGCATCTAGCACTATTACTCATGTGTTAGCTATCATGTCTGCTAATTTTGGTATTCATCCTAGTAAGCTATTTAAGATAGCTATGAAAAATGAATTTAAATTTGATGTATTTGTACCTACACAAATTGGTAAACACTACTATGCTAACATAAGCTGTCAAGAAGGTAACGTAAAACCAGAACATGAATTAGAAATAAAAGGCGTTCATCTTAAGTCTTCTAATGCACCTAAAAACATCATTAAAGAATCTAAACAAATGGTAGAAGACATCATGAACGATGTCATGAAAGATGGTGAAGTATCTGCTCTAAAATATATAAATAAAGTAGCTGATATTGAAAGAGAAATTATCTCATCTATTAAGAAAGGTGAATACACTTATTTTAGATTAGGTAGTGTAAAAAGCGCAGAAAGTTATACAAATGAAAAAGAATTATCTCCTTATGCTAAACATATGTTTTGGAATGAGGTATTTGGGCAGTTCTACGGAACTATGCCAGAACCACCTTACGGTAATGTAAAAATTCCTGTTTGTATAGACACCACTACTAAATTTAAAACATGGGTATCTAGTATACATAATAAAGAACTGGTTACTAAACTAACTAACTGGATGAGTAAAAACGATAAGACCAATATTTCTATCTTTTATGTACCTACACAAATATTAGATACGGTTGGTCTACCAGTAGAGTTATTAAATATCATTGATTATAGGCGAATCATTTTAGATTGTACAATTTCATTTAGAATTATTCTAGAAACAATTGGAATCTACATAAACGATAAAGCACTATTGTCAGATAGTTTTTAACATAAACAGCATAAATGCTAGTATATTCCATAATAGGAATATACTAGCTAATATGCTGTAATCATAAAGTATTCTTATTCAATACTTTAAGTAAATTTTCAACTTGTTCTTCTACACCAAAATAAACATCTAAAGGTAATATTTCTTTAAATACACCATAAACATTATTTACTCTTAGAGCTTTTAGTACTTGATTTAATTGTAATTGATTTTTAGATAACAACTCATCTTTAGCTACTCTAACTAAAAAATCAATCATTTTTAATCTACTAAGAACCAACACCCAACTCACTTGTCTAGTTCCAGCTATATCTGGTAATATTAAACTACTGTACATAGTTTCATTATATACAGAAGGCACTGTGTGAAAAATAGTTCTATAGGACTTAGATGATCTATCTAAATACTCTACTGCTTTCTCTAATGCATTATCTAAAAAATGTTTATAGTTAGCTAATGAGAAAGGATGTTTTTGCCTATTATCATTATTGCTTTCTATTTCAGATACTAGATTGTATACTCTATTAAATATACTAATTTCAGTTTGACTAGGTAACATATTAGGTAACACATAAGCACCTACAAAATGAGTAGTACCTCTAGGGTTATCTGGATTTCTAGTCCACTCATCTATTAAGAAAGCTCTATATTGAATAGCTAGCATAGATAAGTTAATAGATACAACTACTAAACCATCTTCACCACTATGTGATTTACCATTAGGTAATTCATAATTCATATCTGATTTAGGGTGTAACAATACTTTTATAGCTTGTACGTTTTTCCAATCAGAATGAGTTTTATATATATCAAAACTCTCATCAATAGCTAGTAATATTTCAGGAGTAGAATTACCATAGAAGATACCTCTATGCACTACACCTTTATATATAGAAGATGTCATTCTAAAAAGCATAGAATGATTTAAAGCAACAGCATCTACGTTTTCATAGTAACGTTCTAAAGATAATTTCTTAGATACAGGTATAGATTGTAATAATCTTACTAAGAAATGATTAGATTTTACTGGTTTAATATTTTCTTTGTAGTACTTTTGAACTTGTTCTACATTTTCTTTAATACCATCTTTAATAAATTGCCAATTACTTGGAATAATAATCCCAGTACTAATGTCTGGAACTTTTCTAAATATGTCAATCACGATTAGTTCCTTTTATCTATTTTATTTCACATAGGATTGAAAGTTTCGTTTTAATTAAAAAATTATAGAATGTCGATAAAAAATTATAAGTACTATTATAATGTGAAACCAGAGGTAGTAATATCTTTAGTTTTGCTATACGACTATTCTTACTACGGATAGTCGTATAGTTAACTCTATGCTGAGGTTATGATGAAATTTATTGTTTTATGAAAAAGAAAAACATTAGATTCCAAAAAATCTCAATTACTTATCATTGTAATGTCCAGGTAGTATGAACTACTACTAAAGACAATCAAAAGCTTTTGATTAACTGTAAACTAAAAGGAACTTTCCAAAATGGCTATCCAAGACACCAACGCCGCTCCTACCGCTGCTGCATCCGCTGCGCCCGAAGCACAACAACAAACCGCTCAAGGCTTTAGCTGGGGTATGCTCAGCGCCAATAGCCTAACTGGTATTACTCGCGCTGCTACTAGCGAATCTTTGATCAAAACCAAAGAAGCACTGCTCGAATTCTATAAACAAATTCGTGTTCCTTCTGGTCTTGAGATCACAGTTTTGCCGATTGATCGCAGTAAAGAAACCAATCTGTATTTGTCTAGCATTGCAGTATGCGCAAGCTTTGGTAAAACCAGTCCTGTGACTTACCACATCTTGATGCTGGAAAACAGCAACGAGCCTCTGGCACCCAAGATTGAAAACTTCAACGGTCAACAAATTCAAATTGATCGCCTGACTTCTGATGTGTTTAACACTGAATATCAGCGTACTGCACATGAAGTTGTTTCACGTACTTTCCCTGGCCGCGAACTTGAGCCTTGCAGTGCACAATACATCCCTCGTGGTTTTAACCTCGAAGATAAAAACGCTTTGCATCAACTGGCTATGAACGCATTGATTCCTTCTGCATCTGCACTGGAAGCAGGCATGAAAGGTTTCGTTGATGTTGATCTGTCCAAATACAACCGCGATGCAAAACTGACCGTTAACGTTACTTTCAATGAACACGATCGCACTGATTACGCTGGTCTTCCAGTTCGTGATTCTGTGTCTGTCAAAGTTATTGCAAGCAATAACGTCAAGGCCAATCCACATGAAATCAACACTGCTGACAAGCAACTGACTGTCTCTGAGTTGGGTGGTTTCATTGACCTGATGTGGGCACCTACTGAAGTTGCGCAGAACATGTACTCTCCTGTACAAGTTCCTCAACAAAAGTTTGCAGCACGTTTTGTGATGACTAACCTGGAAAACCAATTGAAGATGACTATTCCTAGTCAGCTTCTGGCACTGGTGTCTGCTATGAGCTTGCGTGAAGGTACTAACTGGTATCCTTACTTTGCTCCTCGTGCAGGTGCACTGGCTGGTGGTAAGAAATCAGTTGATCTGCGTGATATTGGTGCTATCAATATTGAAGCTAATATCTTCAATGAAACTGCACACGGTCAATACGGTACTCGTGTTGATACAAAAGCAGCAAGTTTTACCAATATGGAATTGGGTAAACTGGTAGCTTCATCTATCCGTCCTGGTTTGGTGTACTCGCTTGACGTATCTGAGTGCGGTGCTGATACTTGGTACAACGAAGTGTTCATTGCTGCTGCTGCTGGTAATGCTGGCGCACAACAAGCAATTGTTGATGCAGCTAACACACTGACTGGTGGACATTTCTCACGTCACTTCCAAGCTAACGCTGGCGCTGTCTTCACTAATGAAGATCGCATCCATTTGGGTTATTACGTCAATGCTGACGGTCAAAAACGCGACATCCGTGAAATTGACTATCTGGCAGTGATGAATCTGTTGGGTGATAAAGATCCTGGTGCTGGCGAAGCATGGTCGCAAACCTTCTTGAACCTGAATTATCCTCTGGCTCAACGCCTTGATGCTCGTCGTAAGATGATTCAAGATCTGGTCCGTGGTGAAGTTCAGTTTACTGGTTTTGCTCGTCGTGTGACTTTCACTGCTGAGTTCTTGAATGCATTGGTGATGGGTTGCCGTGATGCTGGTCTTGAGTTGCAAATCCACAGCGCAAGCTTTGGTGTCAACTATCAAAGCCAGCGTAGCGTGTTCGGCTTGGCTAACCAAGCTGCTATGGCTCCTAACTCTTCTGGTATGTTCACCAGTGGTTTTGCAGGAATGCCGAACAACAACGCCTACGGTCAATTCGGTAATCGCCAATACCGCAGCTGGTAAGACGATAGGTAGTTATAGTAGAAATATTAAAGCTACCTAATTTAACTCATTAAAGCCTCTAATAGCAATAAGGGAATCATAAACCCTTATTGCTATTATGCTCTAGTGAGTTAATTTTTTAAACATCTTAACCAAATCGCCAAAGGAGTAAGCAATTGGGACTACATTTAAAGTTAGCCAATTTTGATAGTATCTTCAGTCAGTGTTCTGTAGAACCTATCATTATCAACGACTTATCCTCATCTACAGAAGAAGATAAAAAGCACATTAACAGATTAATATCTACTACATATGAAGATACTGATTTGTTTAGTAACGAACCTACATGTGAGTGTGGTACAACTAAAGGTGGATACAATCTAGGAGTAGTGTGTGATAATTGCAAAACTCCAGTCAAGGAAATCTTTGATAAAGAACTAAAACCTTTCATGTGGATGAGGTCTCCTCAAGGAGTACACCAACTTATTAATCCAGTCGTATGGACTATGCTTAATAAGAAGTTTACTAAAAATGGTTTTTCCTTTATTCAATGGTTAACTAATACGGATTATCAGCCAGCTGTTAATAAACCACCTGAATTAGCAGAATTCATCTCTATGGGTGCTATACGAGGTTATAACAATTTTGTTAATAACTTCGATACATATTTAGATCTCCTGTACTCTATTCGTTATTTCAAACCAAAAGGAGATGACGACGATAAACTTAAACAGCTTATCGTGGAGCAAAGAGATTGTGTATTTAGCACATACCTACCACTACCTAATAAGTCTTTAATGATTATTGAAGATACCAAGGTAGGTATCTATGTAGATCCTATTGTAGTAGGAGCTATTGATGCAATTAGAACAATCAACAGTATTGATGCACCACTGTCAACTTATACAGTAAGGCAAAAAGAGAATAGAACAGCTAAAACAATTGCAATGTTAGCTGACTTTTATTACAAACTGTATCATGAAGTCCTAGCTGGTAAAAACGGTATATATCGTAAACATATTTTTGGTACTAGAAATCACTTTTCGTGTAGAGCTGTGATTGGATCTAATACAAAGAGTCACCAATACGATGAAGTGCATATTGCTTGGGGTCATGCTTGTACAATGTTGAAAATACACATTGTCAATAAGTTGTTGAATAAATATAATTACACACCAAATCAAGCTACAGCTTTTGTTCAAGATTGCACTACTAGATACGATCCTTTAATGGATAGTATCTTTCAAGAGTTAATTGAAGAAAGTCCTGAAAAAGGTATTCCTTGCACATACGGACGCAACCCATCATTGGCAAGGGGTTCTTTACAGAAGATGAGAATAACTAAAGTAAAGACAGATATTGATGATCCTACCATCAGTATGTCTATTATTGCGGTATCACAGTTCAATGCGGACTTTGATGGTAAATATTGCCATCATTAAACTTTTCTAATTGCTGGAAACTCCTGTTAGGTTAACATACTAAAGCGGATGGTGAAAACCAATACGTCCAGTTTGAATAATGTTAAATAGGGACAATCAGCAGCCAAGACGCTAAATATTGCTGTGAAGCAAGATATGCGTAAGGTTCAACGACTATCGAAAGACATTAGAAATAATGAATCGAGTAGAGTAGGGAACCAAGCGGTCCCGAAATGGAAAGCTATCTTATTAAAGATAGAAGATATAGTCTCAACCGGTGTAAACCATCGGACAATCAGTTATCTGGACAATAACTGATGCTCGGGAGTAGCGACCCGATAGCTTCTATTAAAAAAAAAAAGGAATTAAATGGATAAAAAACAAATACCTGGCACTATGGGATTTTCAATAGATCAGAATGGAAATGTTTTTGATTCAAAAGGTAACATAAGAAAAACTTATCGTAATGGTGATGGTTATGTTACAGTATCTATTAAGTGGGATGATCGATGCTGGAGAACTGTCTCAGTAGCACGTCTAGTTGGTTTAGTCTTTCTTAGTAAAACTAATGTAGAGCAAACTGAAATTAACCATATAGATTGTAATTTAGAAAATAATTCATATTTAAATCTAGAATGGGTTACTTCAAGTCAGAATAATATTCATTCAGAAGTAATGAGAAAAGATAATCAATATCCTACTCTTTATAGCATGATAAATAATGAAGCAAAACGGCTTTATTTTAACATACACGAAGCTTCTAGAGATACTGGTTTTCCAATAATTGATATATGGAATTCTATAAAAAATCAAACATCAATTAATGGAATAAGTTTTCACCATAGACCGTATAATGGAAACATTCCTAAAAACTTACATAAATCAAAAGGTTTATGTAAAGGAATGAAAAAATTGACATCAAGATCAATAAAAATGCTAAATATTGAAAATGGTGACATAATAGAATTTCCATCTATCTATGCAGCTGCTGCGCATTTCAAAACAGTCAAAAGTCATATTTATCAAGCTATTCCTAAAAACAATAATCTTAGGTTATTTAAGAAAAAATACCAAGTAGCTTATAAAGAAGATTATTTTCAAAATATATCTTCAATTGACTTAGTTCGCGCATTAGAGCATGGTGCTAAACCTGTGATTTCTTATAATTATAAATTAAAGAAATTTTATATATTTAAAAGTGCTAAAGAATTTATAAAAGAAACAGGTCTTAGTAGAAAAACAGTAACTACTACTCTAGCTAAAAATATATTAAAACAAATAGATTCTTGGGTAGTGGTTTATAAAAATAAAGAAAATTTAGTAAGAATAAAAGATTATATAAACAGTCCAGTGTTTATTTAATTTCCTTTAAATATAGAAGCGATAAAAGCGCAAAATGCGTACAATGAAATTGGATCAAATGAATCTCGTCTTAACTCTAGATAATAAAACTTCTGAACAAGTTGAAAATCTAGCACCACATAAAAACATGTACGAAACTAATAAACCAAGAACATTGACTTCAGCCGCTAGGTTCCCTAAACCAGTAGCCAGTACAATTGCAAATTGGTTACATAGTCAAGACAGCGATGTAGTGAGTAATGATCAAGCCGCATTTATGCAGTCACTAGCTGTATAAATATATTTAATTAGAATAACTTCAAAAGAGTTATTCTAATTATTCTTGATCACATATTACTAAACTGTGTCTTAATTAATTCAAAGGAAAGCTTCATGCAAATGTCAGCTCAAGAACTGCGTAGCAAATTACTTGTTATGTGTGTTAGAAATAAAATCATCAAAGTAAGAGTATACGAGAAAGCTATGTCTTATGAAGACTTTAGTATTTCTTATACTCTGCAAGGTGTTCCTGTAATGAATTTTACAGTAGAGGAAGATAACGAATTTATCTACTTGAAAAAGAAAGATAAGCGATCTTCTAAACATGTGATGTTTAAGAAAGATATTGAAATTGATCTTAGCATCAGTGAGAATAAGAAACCTCATATGAGATTGAACATTTTAGGTGAGGTGAGGTACATTGATGGTTCTCACAGATACATCAAGGAAACCAAATGAGTTATAGTTTTGGAGCAGATAATGCATTCGATGCATTAGTGTATGGAAACACACATCAAAATACCGTAGACTATCTAAGACAGCAAGCTAATTTCATCAGTGATACCTTAACTCAACAAGGTAAAGCTTTCATGGAAAGAACAAGGCAAGCTGTTGAATATTTCAATAGTAATTCTTTTATAGATATGGCTAGAAAAGTAGTCACTGAAATAAAAGGTGCTTTTGAAACACCGCATGTAGTAAGATTGTTAGACGTTCAATCTATGCAAAAAGCCAGTATGGTGATGCAAAGATGGATAATGGCAAATCCTAACGTGAGGCAAATGTATCATAAACAAAATCTTGATGGTTATAGTGACACCTATGTAGATATTCATGGCCAAGTAAGTGGAGAGCAGCATTATGACTATAGGCGAGTCATGGATGGTGTCATGCAGTTTAATGACAAACAAGAATGGTTTGTTAAAGAATTTGTAGAGTCTCTAGCTGAAGGCGATCGTGATCTGACACATTTGGAAAAACTAGACATCATGATGACATGGGATAAGATGGATTTACTACTTGCATTGGCAAAAGACGATCCAACAGACCCTACAGGTGGTGGTTTGTAAAAATAATAAATATGCACAAAGAAACCTTAATTGGTTTCTTTGTGCAGTATGTTTGTTGTTTTTTAAATTATCTAAAGATGTTCTGTATATATCGATTATTCAATTTAAAAGGCAATAAAAATGTCAGTAAACATATTACCTGTATTAGGTACGCAAGGATTTGTTGAAGATCCTTCTACTAAATTTGATCTATTGTTATCTCATTTTTTCTTGAGTGATTATAATCAAAGTCATTTATATCCAGGTTCTGTTATTTCTCTACCTAGATTAATTCAACAAACTGGTGGTGATTTAGAACCTACTATTTTATCTCTTAAAAGCGCTTTACAAACTTACTTAGGTAATTATTTTGAAAACGTAGAGGTTCAAGCCAAACCTAAGATACAAGCAGACCCAAGAAGTAAAATGGAAGTAGAATTAACTATTACAATGCGAGAGAACAATCAAAACTATGGTTTTACTAGGTTATTGAAATCAGTAGATTCTAAACTAGAAACCATTATTAAAATTAATAACTTTGGATAATTTAAAAATGTCTAATCAAGAAGATAGCCCACTGAGAAAAATGATATTGCAAGATATCAGAGATAAAGAAAACGAGATGAAAAAAGGTTTTAGTGAGTTAGATAAACTCAATAGACCTAAAGTCCCTGAAGCTATTTTTGTAAGAGATTTCTTACCAGCTTTTAGTGGAGAAATTCCATGTAGTTCTGAACTTCTAGGAATATGGTATACTATTTCTGGAAGTCCTTTTAACAGAGTAAGCGTAGTTAACCAAATAGGTGAAGTAGTAGCTACTGTCCCACCATTCCAAAATAGAGATTCTATCCCAACTAAAAATAGTAGTAAGGACTTAACTGCTATTTTTATGGAACACGATAGCATTACTCATATTTCACCAAATGCAGCAACAAATAAATTAGCTACTCAATTAGATCAAAAATTCATTCAAGACTATAATAAGACTGAAGTTAATTCTAATCCTATTAAACAAGAATGGGATATTTTATTAAAACATTATGGCAAGTTAAAAGGTGTCTCAAAATCTACTGGGTCAGTAAATATCCCTGTAGTAGATGATGATTTAGAATATGAATAATTACAGTATTTTATCTGTATCTGATATTCACCTAGGACATAAAAGAAATTCTACAGCTGATATTATAAAAAATTTAAATAAATACATTACCAATGAAAAAACAATGGTAGGTATTGACTTAATGTTTATAGCTGGTGATTTATTTGATTCTCAATTATCTCTAGATAGTGAAGACGTTGGTTTGATAGATAGATGGATATCTAAACTGTTAAAACTTTGCCAGAAACACAATGTAACTTTAAGAGTTTTGGAAGGCACTCCTTCTCATGATAGAAATCAATCTAAGCGTTTTATAATCATAAAAGATATCTTAAAAGATCACATTGAAGTAGATGTGAAGTATATAGATTCTTTAAGTGTAGAGTATATTGAAAAATTCAATATTAATGTTCTTTATGTTCCAGATGAATGGAACCATTCTACTGACTTAACTTTTAAAGAAGCTCAAGAAATTATAGTTTCAAAAGGTTTAGATAAAGTAGATTATGCAGTGTGTCATTTTACTTTTGATTTTCAATTACCAGGTCATGTTAAAAATATACCTAAACACGATAGATTATCTTACGAGAGTTTAGTAAATAATCTAATATTCGTAGGACACATTCACCAACACTCAATCACAGGTAAAGTGATTGCACATGGATCTTTCGATAGATTAGCTCATGGTGAAGAAGAAGCTAAAGGTTTTGTAAAAGTACATGTATCCAATAGAGATCAAAATGTAATTGAATTTATAGAAAACAAAGAAGCAAAACTATTTAAAACTTTTAATGCTTTTGATGAAAATATAGATGAAGTTTATAAAAGAATTGACTCTAAAGTAAATAAATTAAAAGAAGATAGTTTTATTAGACTACGCTGTAAACAAAACTCTATTGTGTCTTCTAGTCTAGGTGTGTTTAAAACTAAATACCCTATATTTCACTGGTCTATAATTACAGAAAATGATAGTGAGAATAATATTATTCTAGTAGACGATACTCCTTTATATGTTCCAATTATCATTAATAAAAACAATATATCTTCTTTGATAGAAGAAAGAATGATAAAACAAGGAACAGAAAAAGAAATTATGTCTTTAGCTTTAAATCAATTAGAGTTAATCAAAGAGAAGGTGTAACATGACGGTTTCTATGCAAGCTTTAGCATCTAGGGCAACTAGCTCGTTTCCTGTATCAATAGGTACTGCTTTAGCACTAGAATCTATTGCTACAGGTACACAAAAACCATATGATCCAGATAGAATCATACCTAATAAAATAAATATAAAGGAATATGATTATTTCTATATTAACCTAATGTCTCTATTTAGAAATATCTTAGGTTCAGTATCAAGTAAAGATGTACCTGCTTTGATGCCTGGGGACATTGTTCAAATATTAGACCAGGAAGTATCTATTATTAAAGATATAATTTCGATGGAGTCTAATGGGAAAACTAAGTGTTTGTTTTATGTTAGCAAGTATGAGAACTTAAACAAAAAACACCCATATGCCTTTATAAGAAAAGATAATACTGATAAACAAAAGCAATACTCTACAGTCATGCAAATTGTAATTAATGAATTCATTAAAACACAAAATAAAGATAGCATAGAGATATTTGATTTAGAACTAGAAAGCAAAACAAAAGTAAACGCTTTAATACTAACTCATTTTGCTTACGATTTACTAAGTAATAAAAAGTTTTCTAAACTAGATTTAATAGAATCTCATACTGGTGTTCTTAAAGATAAATCACAGTTTTACACAAAATTAACTGGCGGTAAAGAGTTAATAAGAATACCTTTTAATGACATGTCTATGCAGGTATTTGGTGATAGTCAGACATTTACTCCAATGCCTTCAAAAACTAGGCAGTTGATTTTAGATTTAGCTGAAAGATACCAATGGCATCAGGGAACTACTAGAGATAGGTTATTTTATTCTATTAATACTTTATCTGATAAATTATTAGTAGATATATTAAGAACTATGCTTTAAATTCAAAAAGAATAAGAATTTCAGATTAAAATACAAAGCAGTTAGATGCTTTGTATAAACAACTCAACCAACTAATTAACTTATTTCAAAAGGAACTTTAATTATGACCGCCCCTCAAACAAACGCTAAAGTAAAACACGCTTTAAATAATCCAAAACTAACTCTAGTAGCTCCAAACCCACAGGCTAAGGGTAAGTATGCGAAACTGAGTTTTGATCTATATAACAACAATCCACGACTGGTTGTTGCTACTAATGATCCAGCTCTTCAAGTTCCTGAAAAAGGTTATGGCCGGATTACAGCTGCATTGGATACTCCTGCGTTCTTTTCGTTTATTGAATTGCTTAAAGAAGCAATTAACAATAAAGAACCATCCAAGTTTAAGATTGAAAACTTTGGTATGCAAAAGGGTGGAGATCCTAAAGTACCAGCTCATTTGACTGATCTGTGGGTTGGACGTGGTGAGGACGGTGCTATATTCGTATCTGTTATTTCTAAAGCTGAAGGTTATCCGATCATTAAGTTTGTGTTTGCTCCTAGCGATGGCCGATACCATAAATACTATCATGGTAATGGTAGTGAATTCAGTAAAGCTGAGTTGAGTAATCTACACGCCAAAGCTTATGTCACTATCTTGGAAGAAGTAATGAGTAATCTGTTAGTTTCTAACTATGTAGAACCTGCACCTTACCAAGGTAATAAAGGCGGCTACAATAATAATCGTGGTGGTCAGGGCGGTTATCAAAAACCTGCTTATAACAACCAACAACCTCAGTCTTATCCTGGTGATGGTGCGGCTGATACTGATGGTGATGCTATTCCATTCTAAATATTAACGTCATAATAGATAGCAAAGTTACCTTTGCTATCTATGACACAATGAAAATCAAAAAATGCGATTTAAAGTTTTATCAAAAACACAATCCAAAATAATGGTAGAACTATACCATTCAAATGGATTTGTATATGAGGTAGATTTGTTAATTAGTAAATCTTTTTTAACAGGTACTAACTTAAAAATAATCGGCCATATACACACTTGTCACGAATGTAAAATTATTTATACAAAGGAGTTAATAGCTCCTTTGACTAAGGATAAAAATAAAGTAGATCCTTTTGCTATCGATACACTGCATGTAGAAAATGACAGAGTTCTATGTAGAGAATTATCTAGCTTAGTGGCTAAAGAACATGCGCATTAAAAATAATATTCCAAATAATTACAATCACTCATTATCTAACCGTATCTCTGTAGGTTTCACAAAAGGAAATATAAATGCAACTGCTCGTAGACATTCCATCTATGTCAACAAATGCTCCTGAGCTAATTGTTGAGCATAAAGGTTTAAAACTCGTTTTCAATGTATCGAACTTCGATAAACGCGTATTCACTAGTATTGATAACGATGTTACAAAACACATTAATCAATATTGGGCTTCTTTAGCGCCGGTCACTCAAGATAGTATTTTTGAATGTTTTAATGCCATTAGAAATACTCTAGAAGATGTATTTGAGACAACAGCATTAACTAAAACTCTTGTTCCACAAATTAAAGATTTATTTGATTATCATCCGTTAGCCGATATTGAACATTGGATTCATTGGAAATCAGATATCATTATCCCTACTAAGTTTGAAGAAGCTTACGTAGTGGACGATATGAAGCCTGGTAATAGAGACAAAACCTATACTAGGCCTGATTACTCACAATTAGTTGCTCTGGCCATTCAACTTCGTTTGATGATTCCTATTTGGGGTGAATTCATTTATAGAACAAAAGGTGATACCGGCACTAACTTTAAAGAGTATCATTCTTTCCAATTGTTGTCTGCTACAGATACCATGGAATCTCCAGCTATGGAGAAACTCAGGACGTATGTAGATGCCAATATTCAAAAAGATAAATCTATCGATGTTCATATCTTGAATGGTATTGGTAGTGAAGATTACTCGATGTGGATGTTGTCTTTGGTGATTGTAAGAAGGTTGTGTATTGGAGACATTACTGGCAGTAATCCAATTACTAATTTAGTAACATTTATCTTTAACTACGTTAGTCAGAAAGTAGCAGGAACACAAAATGCTGCTTTTGGTAAAATGGTTAAACCTAAGGTATTTGAATCAGCTAATCAGTCAGATGACCACAACGCTTCTAGAACTGAAGGATATAAAATTAAGCAGGAAATTCCTACTGGTGATATATCTATTATTGAGTACTATCTTAACAATCCATATAAAGTAAAAGATCATTTGCTTGCTGATATCCCTAACGATTTATTACAATTATGTTTGGATAATGCATACAAATTACAATTGCAACAATTACAAAAACCTCAAATTGTAATTTCTCAGTGGACGCTTGCTAAAGTAGTTCCACCAAGAGCTATGGTGCATATGACTAAACAAAAAGTACTTAACGCTTTTGCTATAACACAGGCATGGCTCTGGTATAGGGGACATAAAGAATTAGCTTGTCTTCAAACAGCTATTTCAACTAAAGCAGGAGATGAGTTACAGCTCGGCGGTATTGATTCAAGAGCTAGGATTACAAGAGAGCAAATGGAGATTCTACAAAGACTCTATCCATTTTCTGTGATTAGGAATCAAAAGCAAAAAACGAAACCTGTTAATGATGCAGTAGCTGCTATTGATGCAGTAGCTGCTTCTTATAGCCAAAGAGACTGGGTACTTACTACTCCAGAAAACTTTAACTCACAAATTCAAATCAATAATCACCAAAACAGATACAGTGCACCGCACGATATCAAAATACTACTTGCTCGTCTAGCAATAGATTTGAAGCAAGACTTCTTAAGCAAGCTTTCAACAACTCTCATTTGAGGAAATAACCATTATGTACGGTAATAAACGATCAGGTATTGTCAGATTCGTCATTCAAGAAACTGGTACTTACGAAGATCAATTTCGTCGCCCTTATCAGACCCATTTAGATGGTCAGACTCAAAACGAACTGATCAATGCGTTAGATGGTGCAAAAGCGATTACGCCGTCTAAAATTGCTGGTATTGCTAACCAGTTTATCAGACCCAGCGCTACACCAGAATCACAAATTGGTATTGTCAATGGTTGGGAATGTAAGAGACTTCGTTTCTTCCTTGAAATCCAAACTGAAGACTTTATCGGTAACGTAACAAGTGAATATGTTGTTGGATATACAGATCACCCAGGTATCAGTTTTGGTGGTCACCTAGACCCTAATATGGTGTTTTTCATCAACGCCATTAACACAACTAGGACTACTAAAGTGGTGACCCCGCTTGGTAACCAGACTCATCACAATTTGATCGATGCCAGTCATGTTTTGGTTGATTCATCTTACCAAGGTATCATGAGTAAACAAAATAAAACTTATGGTCTACGTCCAGAGGATGTTTTCAATAAGATGGAGTTTACTGATGTCATGAATCAAATGTCTGATACAGACATGATGATTGATACTGTCGGCACTATTACTACCAATGCCGTAAAAAGCAAAAGAGCAAATAGTATTGTTCCAGTTTATGCGTCTAGTATGTTAGATTCATATCTACAAACACGCAGAACTGAAAGCTTTAGTGATGTATCTCAGATTAGGACCAATGCTGCCGCTGTAGTAGAATCTGATTCTGTGGCTCGTGACCCATTCATGTCTTTTATGCGTGGAAGGAATCACCTTGGCGCCACCAACACATTCACTATGGGTGATTTGATGGATTACGATAAGAATGTGTCTTATGTAACCACAGTGGTGCCTGTATCCAATGGGTATAATTCTAATCTGCATCAACGAGGTATGACGGCTTCTTGGGGTGGTAGTGATTACACTACCTTGTTTGCAACAATGCTCAGTCAATCAGTACCTAGTTATATGTTGCAATACTCCATTAATAAGATTCATTTCTTTAGCACTAACATGGATATTGGTGGTAACATCACTACCCGTGTAGCTAACGTTAAGTCTTTTACAGATGGAGATATCAGTCAACATATCCAAACGTTTATTTTCAGATTAGAAAATGAACTTCTCAAAGGACTATCGCACAATAATAAAACAGCTTATCAACTTGAGATGATCTGCGACTTGCTTGGCGAGACTTGGATCAAATTGAGTATTAATAACGAACCTATGGTAGATTATGTTTGCCCTAGTTTCTGTGACTCTTTGATGGTGCCAGTAGTGACACAAAATGAAAATACTGTTATCTCTATTGCATCTGATTTTGATAACATCATGACCAGTATTGGTGACTCTGTTTATAACCCAAATGGATCTGCAATGATGAGTACAGGATACTCACCTGCTATCTAATAAATAATTTCAAAAGGAACTTGAAAATGAAAATTATTGATTTGTACAAATCTATCTTGTCTACAGCTGGTTTGAAAGTAGATAAAGACGACATGGTGTCTGCCACAGCTGGTGATGTTAGTATTCCTTTTGTGGTAAAAGGTAAACGTTTGGTTCTTCCTACTAAGAGTCATCTGTCTAATCCTAACAAAGACAGCATTGCTATTTTCCATCCTCTATCTGAGAATACTCTAAGAGGTGAAAGCGATGTGATGGGTCGTTTCAGATCCGCTATTAACACCAGGATGAATTACGTTGTTGGCTGCATTGCTCAAGAATTAATGACTATTGCAACCAGTGTGAAAATGCATTCGCAACTTAACCCTGACCAACAAGAGCTTTTGTCTAAATTGAAAAATGCAGATGAGAAAACTTTGTCTTCTTTGCAAAGTATTCTTAAAGCCATGTCACTTGACTCTAAAGATAAAAACTTTGTTCATATCTTTCTAAAGCGCGGCGGCATGGTAGCTGGTAAAAAATACAGCCGTGCTGCAATTGTCACATTCCCTTTGTATGAAGAGTTGTGTAAATCCGATAAAGCGGTATACGGAGTTACTTTGAGGACTAAAGACAAGCAGTCTTTGATTGCTTTGCTTGAGTTTATCTTCAGTGACATTCAAACACCTAATGCTTACGATCGTGGCAGCTACAGTGATATTGCTCCTTTCCTAGATAGCTTGATGCTTGCTGTTAAGTCATTAGCAGCGGACATTAATACAGTTATTGACAGTTATGAACAATTCATTCCTGATGCTTCGTCATACAAGTACGAAGATGAATGGGTGGAAACTTTTGATAACCTATCTCAACTACTTGGAGAAATCAGAAGTATCCCAATGCAAGCTGGCAATGAAGGTGAGGTGGTAGGCAAAAACGAGACAAACACGCATCAAGCTGTTGGTCTCATTACCCCAACTGCTGCACCTATACAACAAACACATGTGCCTCAAAACCCACATAACTTTAATGCACCAATCATGCAACCTATGCAGCAACCACAAGTCTATCAGCAACCTGTGCAAAATGGACCAGTGAGAACTGAAGGTGGTATTGATTTTAGCGCTTCCACTAGAAACAATCCAGCTTTTCAGCAATTCAATCCAATGATGCCAGGACAAATGGTTCAACAAGTAGCCTCTGTACCACGGTGGGCACAACCACAGGCTCCAATGTTTGGACAAATGCCTATGGGTGCTCCTATGATGATGGGTGGTGGTTATATGCCAGGTAGAATCTAAAACTAAAAAATGAATATCTAAAGATGAGCTTAAATAAACCTAAGCTTGTCTTTAGTATTCTAAAATATTATTTTTATGAGAACGGAAGTCAAGATGAAAACTATCTTAGCAGAAGATGTAGATTTATCTACTCTTAAATATCCTGTTTACGTCAGTGTTAAGATGGATGGAGTCAGATGTATTGCCATTGATAAAAAAGCTAAGGGAAGATCTTTATTAGATTTTCCTAATTTAGCCTTACAACAATTATTTCATCATCCTTATTTAGCAGGATTAGATGGTGAATTAATTGATGGTCCTATTAATGCTGACGACGCTTGTAGAAGAACGACCAGTGTAGTTTCTTCTTTTGATAAACCCGTTAATAAAATATCTTTTAATATATTTGATGTATTTAATCATCCAGATAAAACTCTACCTTTTAAAGATAGAATAAAGATATTAAAAGAAAGATTTGAAAACATCAAAGAACTCTTTCCTTTCTTAACTTTAGTTCAATATGAATTAGTTAATAATGAAGAAGAGTTACTTGCTTTTGAGAAAAGAGCATTAGATGACGGGTTTGAAGGAATTATTATAAGAAATCCAGATGGATTATATAAATACGGTAGATCTACTAAGAAAGAACAATACTTCTTAAGGTTAAAAAGATTCAGTGATTCAGAGATGAGGATTACTGGTTTTAAACAAGAATTGAAAAATAATAATAAATTAGAAAAAGATCTAAACGGTTATGCTAAAAGAAGTAGCGCTAAAGAAAATTTAGTAGCTAAACAAAAAGTTGGTGTTATTGTTGGAGTAGATATACATACTGGAAAAGATGTTAATATTGGAACTGGTTTTGATGATAAATTAGCTCAAGATATGTTTAACAATCCGGATAAATATCTAAACAAGATTGTAAAATATCAATTCTTTGGTAAAGGGATGAAAGATAAAACCAGGTTTAATTCTTTCATTAGTTTTAGAGATTCAATTGACATGAGTTAATATGCTTACTGAGAAAAACAAAGAACATTTAGATAAGTTAAATAATCTTACTATGAAGTGCTTACTTATAGAAAGAATAGATATCCAAAACATAATTATATCTTTAGTTATGTCTACCATATTTAGTTTCCTATATGGGTATTTAGCTTTTGTAGTTGGGTTTATTCTTGTATTACATAAATATGTTGTATTCAAAATAGAAGATTCAAAAACTCTAAAGGTATACAATAGTTTGTTTATGAATAGCGGTTTTGAAAAAGACACAATACATGAAATTAAAGACGGGGTTAGAATCATAACTCCTATTTGGAAACTAAAAGATACTCCGTTAACAGATGTTTACATTAAGCGCATCATTAGTTAAATTTACAGCATAAATGCTTAGAGAATCTTAATTGATTCTCTAAGCATTTATGCTGTAAATTTAACTTCCTATTGAGTTAGATTTAGATACAAACTGTTGTCTTATCTTATCCACAGTAGATTCTTCAGGTATCAATAGAGTTTGAATATGTGGTCCAAAATCGTACATTGAATACATATTGTTCATTCTCATTATAACCCAATGAAGATGTAATGGTGTTTTTACACTGTTTAAGTATCCACCTAGATCACCATTATAAACTACCTTATCGTGATCATTAATTGGTAAGTTTCTAGTGTTTTGGTGATTTCTTAAGAAACCCATATGCGCTTCTAATACGTCTTTAAAAGCTTTAGTATAAAACACATCTGGTCCAGGTTTAATCATCCTAGAGTTGATCTTTGCACTCATGTATTTTCCTTTTGAATATAGAAATTTCTTAAATAAATAATAATAAAAATAACTTAAAAAATTCCTAATAATAAACTATAATATCCAACATTATCCTAAATAATTTCAATCACTCATTATGTATCTGAGTAATGCCTCATATCTAACGCCAACTCTTTTCTAATTCACCACACCACTCACAAGGAAATATAAATGTCAAGTAACGTTCCAGAAAATCAAATTCATCCTGAGTTTCTGTCTGTGTGTAGCATGAATCCTTTTCATGCACATACATCATCATCACGAGCATATATGTTTGCTAACCATCTCGGACAAATGTTAGTTCTAGATGGATCTACTGAAAAATTAATTCAGTCAGGTGTAGAAAGAGAATTTGGTAAATACACGTTTAAAGTAGAAGCACCATGTGATCTACAGGTCATAGAAATTATCGAACGTTATAGAAAAGGATTAGGAAAAGACTCTATTGAAGAAAATCCTGAGACTATTGTTATCTATGAAGATGTAGAGACAAAACAAATTGGGATGATTAGACTCACCAGCCACTGTTCTAATCATCAGTATTTTGGATTTAAATACAAAGAGCAAGAAGGAATAAATCTAATCAAACAAGGTGCTTTCATCCCTAAAGGTACTACGTTTTTAGATTCACCATCTATTACAAATGAAGGTGGTTATAAATATGGTATTCAATTGAATATCGCATACATGACTCATCCAGCTACCAGTGAAGATGGTATCTTAGTTTGTGAAGATGTAATGGAAAAACTAGGATTTAAAACATTTGAATCTAGGGTTGTAGAGTGGGGAAATAATAAGTATCCTTTAAACCTGTATGGTGATAAAGATAACTATAAACCATTTCCAGATATTGGAGACTACATCAGAAGTGATGGCTTGTTGATGGCATTAAGATCTGATACACCAGTAGAACTAGCTGTAGTAGAGAAAAGTCTTGAAGACACTATGAATGTTGACTTTACTTTTGACACTACATTCTACGCTAACGGCCCTAGTGGTAAAGTAGTAGATATTAAAATCCATCATGACGTAAGTGGGAATAACTACGCAGATGTCCACATGGATGAGCAAGCTCAAAAATATGATGAAGCGAGAAGAGTGTTTTGTAAACGTGTAGTAGATGTTTGGAAACGGCTACATAAACAACGTGGAGATTCACTTCAACTTACTCCTGAGTTTAATCGCTTTGTAGTGGAGTGTTACTCTGTAGTATCCGAGAGTACTGGTCAAAAAGTAGTTAAACTATATAGACAAGCACCTTTGGATAACTTTAGAATTGAATTCACTATAGAATACCAAATGACTCCTGGAGTAGGTTTCAAGCTCACCGACACAGCAGGTGGTAAAGGTGTTATTTGTCAGCTGGCAAAAAGAGAGGCCATGCCAGTAGATGAAAATGGTAATTCAGCAGATATTATCATGGACCCTAATTCTACAATATCACGTATGAACTTAGGTAGATTCTACGAACAATATATCAACTCAGCTAGCAGAGATGTACATAAAAGAATATGTGATAATCTAGGAGTAAAACCTTTCATTAAACCAATGGAAGCTTATAATCACCTCAATAAAGTTCCAAAAGAATTAATTGATCAAAATTATTACTATCTACTTAATTACTATAAAATAGTATCTCCTAAAATGTATTCTTGGTTTGAAAAAGGCCAAGTAACCGATACACCACAAGAGTACCTAGCTAGTATTATCAACAAAGGAGTTGGTCTTTATATTCCTACCGATAATGAACCAGATACACAAGACATCGTACTTCAAATCGAAGAACAATATAAACCTACTTATGGCCCAGTAAGTTATATTGGTAACTCGGGACAAAGAGTTACTACAAAAGAAAACGTGAGAATAGGTAGTGTATATTTTATTCTATTAGAGAAAATTGGTGATGATTGGTCAGCTGTTAGCAGCGGTAAACTTCAACACTTTGGAGTACTATCACAATTAACTAAAGCTGATAAATATTCTAAACCAGCTAGAAACCAGGCTGTGCGTGGAGCTGGTGAAGCTGAAGTTAGAATTATGGTTTCTTATATTGGAGATGAATTTGTAGCTGAGATGATGGATAGAAACAATAATCCAAATACACATAAACAAATCATTGAAAACATTTTGAAAGCAGATCAACCAACAAATATAGATAGTCTAATTGATAGGAAAGAAAATCCATTTGGCGGCGCTAAACCTGTCCAATTGGTTAATCATATCCTACAAGTCTCTGGTGTAGAAGTAGAATATTCTCCTTATACATACGTGCCTAACTAAAGCAGCGTATAGTAGAGATAAAATATTTTATCTCTACTATACACATAAAGGAACTTAAATGCTTAAAATTGATGCTAGAAAAATACTACAATATCAAACAAGAGATTTGTTTGATAAACTTAAAGGTAATTTTGTTCTGGTGTTTGACGATGGAGAGATAGTAACTAACTCTAAAGAAACTATATACAGTTCTTATGTTTGGGATTTTCATAGAAAATATCCACTGACCCCACTACTTATTAAACACCATATACAATTCTACAGTAGTTCTAAAAGGGTTGGTGCATCTACACATTTAAATGTTATCAACGCTGCATTATGGTCTACTTATGATGTTTATCTTCCATCTGTTAATGATAAAACAAAATTACTAGATGACTTAGCTCAGTTTGCTTATGAGGTATCTAATAATATCTATAATGATCTAACTTATTCTCTAGAAGAATATGTTACGTCTTTAGATATTACTGATTTCATTGCAGTCACTAAAGACCCTCAATTAGTTAAAGCAATGGATGAAATGCCTGAAACTCAAAAGGGTATTGATGATATCTATGACCTAATTAAGAAAATGTTTAAATCTAAAAAGTTTGAACATAACCCTTTAGTACACGCCATCAATTCAGGAATTGCTAATATGGGTCAAGCGTTACAATGCGTTGGACCTCGTGGATTCTTGACTGATATTGATTCTAATATCTTCAGACATCCAATTAAAAGAGGCTTTGTTCACGGGATCAGAGATGCTCACGATATGATGATTGAAACACGATCTGCTGCTAAGTCTCTTATTTTCTCCACATCACCACTTCAACAAGCTGAATACTTCTCACGTAGACAGCAGTTTATTTGCCAAAACGTTAAACATTTACATCATGGTGATTGTGGTAGTACTCAGTATTTAGATTGGCAAGTTAGACCAGCTCGCTATTCTAACGACGAAGAGTCTATTGACATCAATGAACGAGACGAAGCATTAGTCAACAGATATCAGAGTGATCTAGATACCATTTGCGGTAAATATTACTTAGATGAAACTACAGGTAAATTGAACACAGTAAAAGGATCAGGCACACACTTGATTGGTAAAACAATTAAATTAAGATCACCTATTGCTGGCTGTAATCATCCAGATCCTTTTGGAATCTGTGAAACATGTTACGGTGAAACAGCGCTAGCTATACCAGCTAATAGTAATTTAGGTCACGCTACTTGCGTTTCTATGACCGCTGTTGTAGGTCAAAGTATTCTATCTACTAAACACTTTGACGGTAGCTCAGTAGTTGAAGGTATTGTTCTTAAACCACATGAAAAGAAATACTTAAGTGCTTTAACTAATAGTAGTACTTATAACTTTGCAGAAGGGTTAAAGAATAAATCTAATAAACTCATTATTAAATCTAGTGATGCATTAGGGTTGACTGATGTTACTCTAGTAGACAGTGTTAATAAACTAAGTCTAGCTAGAATTAGTGAGTTTGAAGAAATATCTTTAGCTATTACTGGGAGTAAAGACACAGAGATTGTGACTCTTAACTTAAGCATCAACGATAGGTGTCCTAGTTTCACATATGAGATGTTAAACTACATCAAAAGAAAAGGGTGGACAATTACTGACGATAGTAATTATGTCATTGATTTGGATGAATGGGATTATAGTAAACCTTTTGCCGTACTACCACTTAGACACTACAATATGACTAGTTTTCAATCGGAAATTGCCACTATGCTAGAGTCTACAGTGGAAGATATGGAAAAGAGATCAAATGTAATTGATCCAAGATCTATGATTGTCGATTTTCATGACTTGGTGAATAAACGTTTAGCTATTAATTTAGCTACTCTAGAAGTTATTCTCTATAGTTCTATGGGTGTAAATCCAATGCAAGACAATTATAGCTTACCAAAAGTAGGTACTAATTCTGGTATTGGTGTGATGCGTAATCTATTAACTAGAAGATCTCTAAGTGCTACTTTAGGTTTTCAAGGACATAGAGAACTATTTACTAATCCAACATCTTACACTTTGAAAAATAGACCTGATCATGTGTTCGATAGAGTAGTTCAGCCTAGTTTGTTAAATAACTAAATAAATTATAGGGAGTTTTTAAACTCCCTATAATTAACTTTTAGAGGAGATAAATAATGTTAAACCAAATACTATTATTTTTATTAGTTTGGTTAGGGTCTGGATTAATTTGTGCTGGGTTTATATACTCTTCAAAAATATCTAGGTATTCAGATAACCCAGAAATAACACAATTGGATAACGAAAGGAATAGAAAATCTTATTATTCAATATGTAAAGATTACTTTGATATATGTTTAGTTTCTGGACCTATTAGTTTCATTCCAATTTTATTTAATTTAAATATTTTATCTAATGATTGGCAATCACCATATTTCAAAGATAAATTATGAATGAACATTTAAGAATAGATATTTATTCACATAACTTTGCATGTAAAGTAATCACTCCAAGAGGAAGATGGTTACTAAATATGTTTAGTAAAAACTATATTCAATATGGTTGGATTAAGAAAAGAGGTAAATTTCATAAAGAGATGCTCAGAGTTTTTGCTACTGCTACAAGTGATAGAAATGAATTTAGATTTCACATCAACTGTCTAGAAAAATTTAAAGAGCATTTGGACTTACATGAAATTTATGGAGATCAAGTAATATGGAAAACACATGATCTTCCTATTACTCCAGATGTTGATTTTAAAGTAAGAGAAAATTTCACTCCAAGAGAACATCAAATAGAACCTATTGAATATCTGATCAACCCTGGTAAAAACAAACAAGTCTCTGTAATGACTGGTGGTGGTAAAGGCGTTATTTCTTTATTTGCTATTCAAGCATTAAGAAAGAAAGTAGCTATTATAATTAGACCACAATTTATTGAAAAATGGACTATAGAAATAATAGAAAAATGCCATATTAAACCAGAACAGATATTGGAGATTAGAGGTTCTGAACAATTGATGGGTTTATTAGAGTTAGGTAAACACAATCAATTAGAACAATATAAAGTTTTTATCATTAGTAATAAGACTATTCAGTATTGGTTTAAGGCTTATGAACAACATAGAGAATATACTCTTGAAATGGGTTATGCGTGCCTTCCTATTGATCTTTACTCCACCATAGGGGCTGGTATTAGATTAGTAGATGAAGTGCATTTGGATCTTCATTTACAATGTAAGATAGATCTATATACTCATGTTCAAGAATCTATATCTTTATCTGCAACATTACTAAACGACGATCCTTTCATATCTAGAATGCAAGATATGTTGTATCCTAGAAAGGATAGATATGACTCTGGTAGTTTAGATAAATATATAGATTCCATTTGTGTTTCTTATGGTTTATCTGACCCAGACAGAGTAAGAACAACTGAATTTGGTAATACTACTTATTCTCATATGGCTTTTGAAAAATCTATAATGAGGAATAAGTCTTATATACAAAATTATCTAGATTTAATGGATTATGTAATAAAATCATCTTTCTTAAGTTTGAAAAGACCTAAGAAAAAGTTAGCAGTATATGTAGCGTCTATTGATATGTGTACTATACTAACTCAACACTTTAAAATGAAATATCCTGCTATGGATATTAGACGTTATTGTGAAGACGATCCTTATGAAAATCTATTAGATCCAGAAATACGTTTTACCACTTTACTAAGTGCTAGTACTGGACACGATATAGCTGATCTAACTACTGTTATTTTAAGTACTGCTGTTTCGAGTATTCAGTCCAATGTACAGTGCCTAGGCAGACTGCGTAAATTAGCTGATGACCATCCTGTAGAGTTCTATTATTTCACATGCAAAGACATAGAGGCCCATGTAAAATATCATTTACAAAAAGAAAAAATATTACAAAAAAGAGCTAAGTCTATAAGGATGTTAGATACTGGTTATTTAATTTAACTGCATATTAGACTGGATAACCCAGTCTAATATGCTCTACTTATAAAGGAATGTATGTTTGGTATTTATTTTCTTATTGTACTTATTTCAATAATTTATGGATTTATAATAGATCCTTTTCTTTGTATGTCTTCTGAAGAAGACGGTGTTAAAAGAAGCGATCAATTGAAAATACATTGTCTAGTTAGCTTAATATTTCCACTGATGTTAGTGGTTTACGTTTTGTTTAAACTATTGAATAAAATATTCTTCAATAAATAAATTACAGCATATACTCCTACAAATCCTTTTGGAATTTGTAGGAGTATATGACAGATATTAATTTTTTGGATTACCCATCTGATTATTAATGTTATTCACCACATCATTTTGTATCTGAACATCTTTTTTCTGTTGCTCAAAACAAAGCAAAAGTATATGTTCGCAAACATCTGGTGGTAATTCTAAAAACTCATTTAAGTTTAAACCAAAAAACGATAGTACTTTAGCTTCTTTATAGACTTTTATAGTCTCGTATAAACTACTCCTACTAGATACTTCTTCAGCTTTTTGTTGAGCTATTTCAATGAGGGGGCGCTTGTGATTAGGATCAGTCTGAATATCATCAGATGCTCTTTGTTGTAAGTGATTAAAAATACCATGGGTATTTTCATATGCTTGTCTTAATAGACTTTTAGCATCGATAATATTATCTACCTTTTCTTCCCTACGAAGTAGGTGATCAAAAATAGTATTATCTAAATCACCTGATCCAAAATCATAATCAAGTACGTGTCTTACCTCACTTCCAGTCTCTGAAGTTTCTGTAGGAGAAGGGTAAAAAAAGTTTGGGTAACATCGATAGCAATCAAGCCTCTGAATAAACCTTTTGATTTATTAGTATGTTGCTCATTGCCACAGTTAGGACACTTGTAAGTAGGAACACCAACTACAGACATAACTGAATTATCAATAAATTCAGCTACTTGTTTAGTAAACGAAGTTCTAAGAGAATCATCAGCAGACATGTCATCCAAAATATCTTCTATAATTTCAGGCGTGTCGTTAGATTCTTCTTCAGCTACGATGTCTTTTACAAAATGCGTATATTGACGCATAGATGTAGCCTTAGCTTGGTTGAATAAATATTTATCTCTTGCTTCACCTTTTTCCATCATAGCACGACCATAAGTTTCTTCAATTGAGGAAACCCATTTATCACCAGCTATAAGGTGCTCGTTAACAGTAGGTGTCTTAAGAATAACATCTACCTTGTCAGATAGAGTAATCTTCTTATCTACACCAATAACAAAAGAATCACAATAGATCTTAATAGACTCAAGACTCATAGAGTTTGGTTGTCTATTAGTCATGTGATTAATTTGTTGTTTTGTAAGAGCAGTAGTATCTGTCCAAAGCAATTTCTTTAGATCAATTTTTTCAGAAATTACATGTGTGCAAATGTTTGGATCAGCTGTACAAGATCTTTGATAGTTAAAACCTTTAGGCCAAACTGCACAAGCCATACCCCATGCAATTAAAGGTAGATCCTGAATTTTAATGAAATCTCTAATATCTTGGTCTTCACCTAGTTTAATTGTGGTGTTATAGATATTATCAATTGCGAAATCTAAAAGAGCTTTAGATGCATACACACTAGAATTACTAAAGATCAAACCATATGTTGTTCTTCCTAGAGTAACTTTTTCTGAAGCAATTTGCCTATAAAGCTCTAGCAAAGCAGATTCTGTTGGAGATTTAAATGTAATCCAAAAACCACTATGCCAAAGAGGTACAGTAAAAGCAGTGCCTAAACCAATATAAGAGCGTAATCGCATACGTGCGGCTTCACCTGTATATTTTACACCTTCTTTAGATTTAAACTTAGGTACTCCACCCATCAGTGAGCCAGAATCAGCTTCTACCTTTTGTTTAAACATGGCACCTTTTCTTTGTGTGGTGCCAGACAAACCATCTTCAAATACAAACTGTTCTGCACCGGCCATTACCTGACCTAACCATCTCTGATTTTCTTCTGTTTTATAAAAACTAGGATCTTCTACAGAGTTAATTTTAGTTGCAGTACTTGAATAATCAGAAGAAGGTAAAGCAATTGTTTCAGCTGTTGCATTGGTAATTGGAGATGAATACTCTAATTCCATTTCAATATTAGGTTCTTCTGAAGGTGTTTGGTTTTGTGGTCCGACAACTTTTTCAGTAGATACTTCTTGTTCTACAGGTCGTGGGATTTGGTTTTCTTCACTCATTGATAACTCCGGTATTATCTACTAAAGAATCTAGTTGTTTTTGCTCTTCAAAAGCTTTCTTAATTTTAGCTTTGATAGATTCAATTTCATCACTAAGATCTTTAATAGTATTTTGAGAATTTTTCTCAAAGACTTGTTGTAGTTCTAAATAATCTTGATGAATAGACAACACAGCCATATACTCATCTTCATTAATAGCGTTTCCAACTTTACCACGGTGTTTTTCATAAACAGCAGCTAGTTTAGTTTTGTGCTCTAAAATATCTTGAGTTACTCTATTTACTAAGATAGACAGAGCTGCTTCATTAGAAATGTGTTTCTTGTGTTCAGGCACCTCAGTGATCCAAGAAACATGCTGTAATACTTGAGAACCAATTGCGTCCACACCGCCAAGGATTTGAGCATGTGTTTCAATCAACTGATCCCACATCTTGTTGGGTTTACCCAAAGGTTGACGTTCTTCAGGTTTTTGATTTAAGCGTTTTTGCATTTTTGAAATTTGAGTCATGATCGTTTCTTTTTTAAAATGGGTCAGTATGGTCTGATTAAATTAAACCTATATTAGTTACAAATTTGTTCCAATACATAGGTTTATAATTTATTTTTAGAATAGATAATAGGAATTAAAAGATGAACTATAATGAATTAAAGCAATATCTAATAAATACTGGAGATTCAGATTTTGTAGATATTGTAGACAGCTGTAATGAAGTATTAGAAAAACATAACGTAGATGACTATCTTCTAAATATAGAAAACATCATTACAAATACAGATATGGGTGAGCAAGATACTAAAGATTCTATCAGGGCTACATTAGAAGGTTTGATTAATTTTATCTTAGGTCTTTATTCTGTAAAACTAAACGATTCCGCTTTATTCAGTGAAAAAATAGAAATATGTAATGGTTTATTTGAATTGTCTTTTTATTCAGATAAAGACAGTATTAAAAAGATTTGTGAGTCCGAGCTTACTGATGAAGAAAAAATTTCTGAATGTTTAACATTAGTTACCTCTTTTAATATAGAAAAGTTACTATCACTCATATCAGAAGTGGATACTGCTTTAATTACAGGAATATGTAATAATAATCCTGAACAATCTGAAGAAAATAGTATTGAATTAGAATCAATTAAAAATAGTATAGGCTTATATTCTAAGTACAAATTAATAGTAGGTAATAAAGAATTGTATTCTGATAGATATTTCAATAACCCAAATACAATTGGAATGAAATACGATATTTATCTTTCCGCTTTTATAAACGATAGCGAAATAGATAATTCAGATGACGTAGAGGCTATTGCTGCCGAATTGATTGGATTGTGTATTCTCTCCGATAACAGTAGTTTAATAGTAGATACTATTAGAACCTCTATATCCAGAATTACTCAAGATATAAATAAATCTACTAAAATAGATATAGCTGTTAATAAACTATTAATGGATCTAATATGAATAAAAAAGAGTTTTTTAAATTAGCTTTATCTAATGGTAAATATAAGAAACTACCATGGATAATTACAGCTTTTTCATTAACCAAACAACCTGATAAAAAAGGTTTTGATGATTATGATATTATATCTGACGTATCTGGATATAGTTTTTATAATGCAATTACATCTAGTATAGAGAAAATAGAAGATGCTAAAGTAGGCGAGCCTTTATTTTCTTTTAAAGAAACTCTAATAGTTACTCCAAGCGATATTCCTAATCTAAGCTCTACTATAGAGAGCACTTACGGTAAACTATTATTTAACTGGATTGTATTAGTAAATAACTTTGGTAAAAAGATATCTTACCAAAATGATAAAATTAATTTAGGTAATATAGAGAAAATAATTTTATCTAAATTAGAAGACACTCCTAAAAATCTAGAAGATAAGAAAGAAGATCTTATCTATGTAGATGAGTATCTTAAATATACAGATTCTGTTTCTTTCTTAACTGGTTTATCGCAATTATGCTCACAAGGTCTTACTGAGAAACTTCTTATACCGCCGCCAGGTATAAAAGAATTTAGAGATTCTTTATTAGAAAAATATAAAGATACTTTAAACGAGATGAGTACTGTAGCTAAAATTGAAGCAGAACTAATTGAATACGATAAAAAGTTTCTGGCTGGGGATGAAGGAGAGAACTTCTTAATTAGTAAAAAATCCAGGAACACAGTAAGAAAGAAATTATTCTTAACCATGGGTGCTGAGTCCGGACTGGATGATAATAACGTAAACGCACAACTGATACCTACTTCTTTAACAGAAGGATGGAATCCTGCTAAATTACCAGAAATGGTTAATAACTTAAGAGCTGGTTCTTTTAGTCGTGGTGCAGAAACTGAGTTAGGTGGTGTGGCTGTTAAATGGTTACTTCGCGCATCGTCTAACATTAACGTCACTGTAAACGACTGCGGTAGTACATTAGGCTCACCTATTGATATTACTGAAGAAAACATTTATCGATTAATAGGGTTTACTGTTATTGATAAAGGTGTTCAAAAACCAGTACAAACTAAAGAAGACGCAGGCTCATACCTAGGTAAAAGAATTTTACTGAGGAATCCTATGTATTGTAAACTAGATAATACGGATTACTGTAAAGTATGTGTAGGTAAAAGACTAGTACTTAACCCAACTGCTTTGTCTATTGCTATCAGTGATTATGGTAGTCGTTTTATGGGAATGATGATGAAGGCTATGCATGGTACTTCATTGGAATTATCTAAAATGGATATAAACAAAGCTCTATCTTAAAATAGGAATTTTAAAATGTCTCGTAAAAATCAAAAATCTCAAGGAACCACAATGACTGAACAAACCCAAACCCCTCAAGAAGACTCCACTCAAGAAAATGGTCAACAGAATCCTTCTGTAACTGATTCTACTTCTGAACAAACTGAAAACCAAGCTGGTGAACAACAAGGTCAAGAAGGACAACAACCTCAAGACCAAGTTCAAGAACAAGCTGCTAAAGAACCAGTAATAGAAACTAAAGAAGAAACCAAAGTAGTGGCACCCACTTCTACTACAGTGGAGCAGCTTTTAGATAAGAAACCTCAAGGTGTTGAGCTGAGTCAACCATGTCAAGATTTGATTGATCAGATTAGACAAAGCGGCGATAAAGTAGGTATTGATGCAATTGATGCTATCTTGACCTATTCTGAGAACATGAAGCCTGGTCGTCAGATGAATCCTACGGACGGCGCTCGCCATCAAGTAAATCTATATCGTACTTTCCAATTTATGGTCAATAACGAAAGTAAGGACTTTACTAAACTATTTGCTACTGTATTGCGAATTGTTGAAGAACTTCGTAATGGTGCTTTTGGTGATCGTTATGCTTTCCGTTTTACCGATGTCATTCAATTAAATAAACAAGATATCAATTCCTTCACTCGTTTCCTTAATCTGCTTAATACAGCTAGCGCTGTTAAAGGTAGACAAGAAGCTATTAAACAAATTGATTTCTCTAAGACTCTAGAATATGGTTTTACTGATGAAGGTCGTCAGCGTATTCTAGCTTTCTTCAATCGTTAAAAAGCATTTGTTCGTTTAGATCATTACTGGTTACTTTTTAGTAGCTGGTAGTGGATCTAAACGAATAATGTGACATATATTTATAAGGATTTTTATGCGTAAATCATTAATGGCTTTAGAGGATATCACTGAAGATAAGACTGGCTTGCCACCAGTGAGTATTACTGAAATACAAACACCTGAACAAATTGTTCAAAATGGTATTTTAGAAACTGATAACGCTATTCAAGATAGTAAAGAATTAACCACCGTTATTAATCAAGGTCAAGACACTGCTTCAGTTATTAGTAATATTACAACTGAACTAGCTAAAGCCACTACGGATGAAGCTAACGGTATTACCCCTAACGAAGCTTCAATTTTGAATACAGCTGTGGAGCATTTGAAGAAAAGTATTGGTTATACTAATACTAGAAAAATGCCAGCTATGGAGTCTTTCGGTGGCTCTATGAGTAAGAAGCAGGCTACCGTAGTAGCAATGGAAGAATTGCAAGCTCTTAATGAAGAGATTTCTGTAAATCTTAAAAAATCTTTTACAATGGAGTTTGAATACATTGTAACTACACTGACTAAAGCTGTAGAAGCTAAACAAAGTCTACTGAGTAAAGTAAACACTGTTAAAGCTAATTGTTTAGAGTTTTTCAAGACATCTTCATATAAACCAGAATTTAATGGTAATGAACTACCTAGTTCTTCTTATGTTATTAATATTTTTAACAGTAAAGAAGCTATGGATGGTAAGATGCCTAGCTCAGCTGTTATAAGCGCTTTAAATACATTTAGAGTGTCTCTGAGTACTGATTCACTGATCGACAAAGTACAACTCTTAAAAGGAGCTGTATTAGCTTGTGTTAATGATACTGATTTAACTACTGATAAATTAAAAGAGCATTTTAATAAAGTAGTTGATATTTATAATAGCATTGTAACTGGTAAAGCTTATACTTCTGGAGATACTTTATATAAACACGTCCTGTATCCTATTTCTGGTATGAAATTAGAAATTAGTCAAACCAGTACTAACGAATCTAATACTAATAATTATTGGTGGGCTGGATGCACTAATACTAGAGAGTTAGTGGAAGTAGATAAATGTAAATTGACTGCTCTAAGTGATCAAGAAACTCAAGCTATCTTAGATACAGTAGAACAGATGAGTAATAGTAAAACATTCTCCGATGAAGTTGGTTTTGTTATTGATCTATTAATCAAGTATCTAGAGAAGACTGATTCTATTGAGAAAACCATTAGACTCACTGATAGTAACTTAGCTTATAAGTTCTATGATGAAGCTAATAAATTTAGAAATGCTGCCAGAGAATGTCTACATTTGTTCAATCAAATATTCAGAAATGAATTGCTGATTAATGTAGCGCTGGTAGATTACTGCCAAGATAGCGTAAGCTATCACAGTAGTAGACAAGTTGCTTAATTTATTTAATGAACTTCATATTAGCCTAGGTATTATCCTAGGCTAATATGCTGTAATATTTTATTATTCCAATTAAATTCAATTATACATCATTACAGTGAGGTGTTAAATATACCTTATTCAATTCACTCTTTAAAGATTAATTATGTTGTTCAATTTGTTTACTTTTGTTATTTCACCATTGTTTTCATTCTTTGTTTTTTATAAATGGTACAAATTCAAAAATGAAAAGATTTCTGAATTCACATATTTACTTATGGTCATTGTTAGCTTGGTTTACGTAGTTAATTTGATATTAGCTATTAGTACTCTATTGTGTATTATCTATTTGAAATACTTTAAGAAATAAATAAATGTCATACTCACCATAATAGGTATTCTCTATTATGGTGAGTATGGTGTAAAAATATTTAATCCAAATTATTTCAGTCACATATTACACTATTGAATACAGAGGCTAATGCCTCTGTATCTTAACCTAATTTTTTAAGACTGGAAATATGATTATGTCAGAAGCCGAATATGAAAAACGTCTAGAACGTGAATTAAATATGCTAGACGATAGATGCTTAATCTCTCGCGCCATTTGGTTTTTAATGGGTATTCTTTCTTGGCCTATTGCAGAATCTACTGTAAACTATCTTGTTTCTTTGTACGTAGGAGTTTAATATGTCTAAAGAAGTAAAAATGCCTAAGTTCCATTTCACAGATATCATACCCTTCACTGATGGGTATTTTACTTTGTATAGTAGACTTGTACAAGCTTCTGTTATATTGATGAATAGAATAAAAGAAAAATACTTTTCTAAATAACTAAATTTAAAACATGGGTAATACTTGGAGACGAAATGCTATGTGTTCTTCAAGGAGTTATTATGTTTAATAAAAACACTCACCTGATTAATCTTTGTGTAATTACAGCACTCTATTTATTAGGTTTACTAGACGGACTACTGAATTATTCTATTGAAGTTTTTAATAGAGGATTTGTTGCAGTTACGTTATCTACAATACTATCAATCGTTTACATGGTCATAGCTGTGTGTATTGGGTTGTTTTCTGAGGCCTATTCTAGTAGAGTAGATCTAACAGTAAAGATATTTAATTATAGATTCAATATATTTCTAGCAGTGGGTAATGCTTTATTTTACGCGTCGCTGGTATATTTTGTAATATTAAACGCAGGGTATATTTACCTGTTCATAACACGAGTATTAATTTGAATACCATCTACACATTAGTAGCTATAGAGTAACCCTAAAAAGGTTACTCTATAGCTACTTTGATATTTATTTTTTTGTTTAAAGTATTATGAAATCAATTACCACTATATTACCTTGTACTGTACTAAAGCAAACTAATTATAAACACATTAGTGAACTTCTATCCCCTGTTATTATAGAGGATCTTAATGATAAAGAAGAAAAACAATTAATTTGGGATATTGGTAATCAATTTATGTTACTAGATAATCTAGGCATGAATAAATTTGTAAAAACAACGACTACTGAATTCAAAAGTACTAAAGGAGAATGTTTTTATGTTCTGTACGATAGTAGGGATAACTTAGATGTAGTTTTAACTAATATAGAAAACTCTAGAGTAGAAGATAATTATAAATTTAAAACAGACATGTCTTTCTACTCTAAAAGATCTTTAAAACGATCTATAAGTAATGAATTTGATATTAGTGTATGGTTTACTCTATCTACTGATAAAAACGCTTTAAAACAGTCTATAATAGCTTTATGGACTACTGATAGTAATGTACTAAACCTAATAGTAAATCTATTAAATCAAAATAATTTTGAAACAATTTAAAAGGAAATAATTTATGTATAAATTCATACTGACTTTTAGTTTACTATTTAGCTCTGTAGCTATAGCTCAAGTAGATCTACCTAATAAAGATGTAACCCCTGGTGCTATACTGAACACAGATTTATCTAAAGTCTGCGTATCTAACTACAGTAAAGGAGTAAGAGACGTATCTGAATCTCTTAAAAAGAAAGTATATAAACTCTATAACGTACCAGTAGAGCAAAGAGGTAGTTATAATGGAGTAATGGTTTCTAAGATTGATCACTTAGTACCGTTGAGTATTGGTGGTGCTAACGACATTACTAATCTATGGCCTCATTACTTCAATGTGCCTTCTGGTTATGGAGTACTAAAGAAGAATAAATTAGAAAACTACATTAAAGTTAAAATGTGTAATGGTGGTATTACACAAGAGAAAGCTTTTCAATGTTTTACTAATAATTGGATAGATTGTTATAAGGAACAATTTGAATAAGTACTAAAGATAGTGATAAGATCTATTGAGGTCTTATCACTATCTATGCTGTATTATCATAAATTTAATATTTTAAAAATAAATAAGAAGTATATACTATGCTAAATTAAGTCATTGGTAAGCTCACGATGTATCAATGGAATCATTAATAGACGTAGTAGTCTAAAGTAAGAGTAGATGCTCTTACTGTTTCTGATTTAAATAATTTAGCCGTGGACTAGGATCAGCCCTACGGGAGAACTGAATCTAGTAGCTACTGCGAAGGCCCAAAGCCGAAGCTATGTACCTTCTACGTATCTAAGTAATAACATATACAGAATAAATATAAAATAATAAATAATAATAAAAAATGTGCGAAGCACATTTATATATATGATCCTATGAGATAAAATTTTTGTCTATGAATTAGAAAACATCAACGTTTATTGATGTTTGTTTCTTTTTGCTTACTTTCTTTATAGCTAGAGTCTATCTCTAGCTATTATGCTGTAAAGATATTTCAATGTAACTATGATAAAATTAATATTAACTAATTTACATGGTATTAAAGATTACTGTTTTAGCATCACTACTGTATTTAATGAAGATCATTATTATCTTAGAACATTTGATGATATTAATGAAAGTTTATCTATTTACTATTTCATTGAATTTGGTGAAGTAATAGTAGGGTATTTAGTACTGTATAAATTCAATACAGAGGTCTGTAAGAGGATATTTGTACTAGAGAGTATGAGAGGTATAGGAATAGGTAGTGAGGTCTTTAAACAGGTAAATATCAAGTCTTTGAGTTGTTATAAAGATAATGATTTAGCTATATCGTTTTATTTGAAAAATGGTTTTGAGATGAAAGAATCTAGTCAGATGCACTTGGTGAGATTTGAGAAAATTTGAATTACATATTACTCTATTGTATCTGTTAGAAGATGTGATAGAAATAAAAAAGGAAGTAATGTGTATGTTAAATTTAATTAAAAAATCTATATTGACCAAATACTCTTGGTTCTTGTTTGATTATAGAGGTTATAAAGTATTAGGTCTTACTAATCCTATTATGGATTACTTATCCCCTAGTTTTGTAATGAGGTACTTTGATGGATTTGATAAAGTATTTAATATTACTAAATTGAAGATAAATGGAAAAAATATCTTAGAAGATGGGCATGAAGTAATTGTAGTGGATTTTAGATTATTTGAAACTTTAACTTTAATAGAACAAAAGTTATTATTAGAGCATGAAATCTATCATATACAGCAAAATCACTTAAATGCACCTGATAGTATAGATATAGAATTTCAAGCTGATAAAGAGGCTATAAATAGCTTTAAAGGATATGATTACTCTAATCAAATGGTAGAGTGTTTAATTAAATGTGTAAATTATTCTATTATGAGAAGAGAGCATTTGAGGTCTACTGGTAAGTGGATAAAAGATAATTCATTTATCTCTGATAAAGACTTGAAACAAATGATTCAAATGAGAATAGATAGAATTAAATCTAATTAATTTGTTTACAGCATATTACCTACAGAGATGTTTAGTCTCTGTAGGTAATTATGACATTTATTTTTTTATTTAAAAATCCTCATCAATAGTTTCTACCCATTTCTCCAGAGTAGGTAGGTTCATTAATTCTGTACAAAACTCTACAGCATTAGTAGCTCCACCTGAGAAATTAATAATTTGCATTTTAACTCTATGATTATTTACAGATAAATTATTAATAGATATTAACTCTTTTGATGTAGTTTCTTTGGACACATTAAAGCAAACTTCTCCATTTGGATAACTTGCCGCTACGTCCAAATCCCCAGCGTGTACTCTAATATTTGAACGTAAGTTAGGATTTTCTTTTATGATTTTTAATCCATTGTCATGAACCAAGTGACTTGGTAACATAACTATCCAACCAGAAGGATCTTCATCACTTTTACCTAATGCAGTAGTTAGCTTATCAAAGTCTTCTCTTAGTTCTTCAGGAGTACTGGCAATTACTTTATTGTTTTCTAAAGCAAAGAAGTGTAGGGCATTTACTGCTCTTCTTGGTTGAGAATTAAAGTTAGCAAAGTCACTAAATCCAGCAAACATAGGTAATGATAACTGTAGATCAAGTGTTTTCTCATCTAGCATCTCCATTCCAATACAATCAAATATGTTGTAAATAACATATTCTAATGGATGATTAGTTTGCATGTATTGGTGCCATGCTAATCCTGTTAAGTGATCAGCTTGTTCAAATTTTAATTTACCTCGTTTAAGGTGTTTGTTTAGAATAGGATCAAGACCATAACTTTGTTCTTCTGGTGAACCTGTTCTAATTTGTCTATAAGCGCACATACCGTCTATCCAATAGAAACTACTAGGACTAAATACAGTGTGCCATCTTTGAGAGGGTTTAAATACTTGTACTACACCAGAAGCAGTTACTTTCTTAGCGGCACCCTTCTTGAATTTAAAGTGCCTGTAAGCTGGTAACACACTTGGATCAGACATAATGTCTTTAATATCCACACTAGCTCTATCACAAGCAGCTATAATTTTATCCATATCGAACTCAATATTCCATACAGATAGAAAATCAGGCATCCACTGATGTGCTTTAGAAATAGTTTCTTTAACGACATCTATTTCTGTATCTACTATTTTAACTTCTAGTTTTATTTTTCTTTCTTTAAATACATCACCTAGATATAAATCAGCTAGTTTTTGTATCCTATTGATTACATCACTTTGCCCAGTTACAAAGCTTTTTTGTACACATGTAAATACTTTATCTTTAAAAGAAATAGTAGCCATAACAATTTGTTCTGTACCTGTTACTACGTCTGTTTCAGTATCAAAAGCAGCCATAGAAAAAGGTGTCAATAAATCCCACTTCTTTTTATATTGTTCTTTTATTAAACAAGTAGAATTAATATCAGTACCGTAAAGATATGGTGACTTAGATAAATCTCTAAGAGATCCTTGAAACCAAGGTGTACCTAATGCTTTAGCTGCTGAATGTACTAAGTTAGCTTGAGTGCTGGTAAATTTATCCGTATCTGAAATATCAATCCATTCTTTCTTAGATTGATGATTTCTCAATCCCTTTTTAGTAACGTAGAATTCTCTAGTAAAGTTTTTTATAGCCCTAAAATTAGGAGTAATGGTTCCATCGTTATTATGTATTTGTTCTTTAACAAAATGAATATCATCTCCAGTATCTCTATTTTTAGAATATACGGCGAAACGACATTCTATAGCTTTTATGTTTTCCATAATAAAATCCTTTAATTGTTTGCGTTTCAATAGCAAATCCTGTGAGATTGAAACATTTAGACATTCTATCGAAGGTAGGTGTCTTTATAGCTTATTTTTTTGCTGGAAAAAACAAAGGAACTTAAAAATGAAACTAATGGCATTAGAAAGCATTGCTTTTCAAAGTGGTGTTTTCTTTAAAGATTTAACTGAATGTGTTAAAAACATAGTAGAAAAAACGAGTAAGGATTTATCAGATAAAGATTATGTTAAAACTAATGAATTTGATAAGCTTGTAAAGTGTGTAAAAGACCACACAGGTTTATGGATTAGTTTTGAAATAGGTGGAGCTAACGCAGCTACCTATGTACCGGATGTTAACGCTAATCATGTTCTACATTCTAATGAATTAAAAGAAATATTTAATTTAAATCAAGTAGAAACAGAAAAAACTATTTTAGATTTAAGTAGAAAATACTCTAAGTCTGAAATAAAAGGATTTGTAGATTTAAAGAAATCTAAAGTCTCTGGGGTGTTTACAGAGATTCATAATCAAATGTATATCAATAGAAAACTAATTAGCGGTGGTAGATATACTCCTGCTGAAATAGCTGCTATTATTATACATGAAATAGGACATGTATTTACATTTTTTGAATACTCTACTAGAGTAGTATCTACTAATCAAGCTCTATCTTTATTAGCTAGTACTATAGATAATAGAATGTCTTTAGAAACAAAAGAAATAGTCTTTTTGAATCTAAAAGATAAAGTAGGTTTAGACCAAGTAGCTTTAGATGCTTTAAAACAAAGTAAAACAAAAGAAGAAGCTTCTTTAATTATTCTTAATTGTTCTATTGAAAAAACTAAATCAGAAATTGGATCTAGTTTATACGATTATACCTCTTGTGAGTATTTAGCTGATCAATTTGCATCTAGACATGGTGCTGCTAGAGATCTAAGCACTGCACTAGATAAACTTAGAATAGATATGCTTTATATGTCTGCTGGTGCCTATGTTACTATGTTATCTGTAATGTCGATATATATGGCTTTGACTACCGGTACATTAGTGGTTATTCCTTTATTTATAGGTATGTTTACTGTAATCACTATTATCGCTACTATTTTGTCTAAAGATGGTAAAGATAATTACGATAATGATAAAAGTAGAATACAAAGATTGAAGAATCAAAATACTGAGAGATTGAAAAATCCTAAATTGTCTTCTGTAGAGAAAAAACTATTTATAGAACAAAATGAAAGTATAGATAAACTATTAAAACTCTATTCTGATAACAAATCGGTATTTGAGTTCATAGCTTACTATATAAAGCCAGGTTATAGAACAGCTAAAGATTATGAAGATCTTCAAAAGAGTCTAGAGAAATTAGGATCTAATAGCTTATTTGAAAAAGCTGCTAAATTATCCATTATTTAAAAAAGGAATTATTGTGTTAGACACCCAAGTAATAGAATTAAAGAGAATCATTGATTCTTCTTTTGAACACATTGAAGACAGGAAAAAGATTTTAGCACTAGCTGTATCTATCGCAGTAGCTAGAACAATTCAAATTCCTACCAGTATTGTAGAGAATGTTAATCAGTATTTTAATAGTAATTTGATTAATGAGGTAAATTCTAAAGTATACAAAATCAATGAACAAATTGTTTTTGATACTGATTTAGCTATTAGTAACTGTAGAGCTTATTGGATGGTGAGGTATTATACTGTTTATCCAGATAGCTTGGAAGTTATTGTATCTGAAGATTTTGACTTCTATTGTAAACTGGCTGGAGTGGATAAGTTTATTCCAGTTGATCAATACAAATATGCTAATGATAATAAATTAGTATTGAGTCAAATAGTTAATAAGTTGAAAAACATTATTTAAACAGCATAAATGCTAGTATATTCCTATTATGGAATATACTAGCTAATATGCTGTAAATTTAATTTAAGCTTCAGATAAAGATTTCTCTACTTTAGAAGTTATTAAAGGAATATCGCCTTCTTTATTATAACCTTTAGGTAGATAATAACCAACTACTCTTTCTTTATCGAAAGTAGCATAATTGACCATGTTATTTTGATTACCGCCTAGAACAATAAGCTGTCCTTCTTTATTGGTTCCGGCTACAAAACCTACGTGACCACCACCTTTTCTACTGAATGTAACTATACATCCTTCTATAGGTCTGTCTAGTTTAACACCCCAAGTATCATCATAAGCTAAAGCTCTCATCCAAAACTTAGGAATCTCCACTCCAACAGTCTTTAAACAATGTCCAACGTAAGTACCACACCAAGCTTCTTCATCGTTAGACCACCACGCTTTTAAAGATTTCAACCAACCAAGTATAACAGGATTATGTTTAATACCTGGTATTTCTTTTAAACCTACATGTTTCTTTGCTTCAATATACCATGGATACATATAAACTCCTTTTTAATCCAAATAATTTCAAACACTTATTATATCAATGAGTACAAATATACTCACATCACTCTCACTTAATAGGTAAAGAAAATGTTTAAAAAACTTATCAAATGGTTGGCTAAAGATATTATTCAAAGGACAGAGGAAAAGGCTGCTGTCGCTGGATATAACTTAGCTAAACAAGAAATTCAAGACAATAAAAGAATTGATCTTGAATTTTCAATGAAAGAAGCTATTGGTAAAAAGATTATTTATTGTTCCAATGAATGGACAGATCCTCTTTTTGCCATTGTTACTGGTGTAACCCATGTTACTTTAGCACAACAACCAATGCTTACATGTACAAATGTGATTACTGGTGAAGAATCTATAGTGCATCCTGGTTCTTTCTATTATGCAGACGAACTGCTGACATTAGCAATTCTAAAACTTAATCCATTTGAACGATGGAATATGTCCGTAGGTAAACTTTCACATATGACGAATATGTGGAATAAGTGGTATCCGCCTAAAGAAAAAATTACTGATCCTATTGTCTTGGAAGATAAACTACGTGAAGTAGGTTTTCTTTTTAAAGATAAATCAACAAGTGATTGGTTAATTGAAAGTGTGAATACTTTCTCTTATCAAAATTACGAATTCTTTTTCTCTAAAGATCCATTTATTTTTAAAGTTCGTTATAAACAAAAAGGTAATGTTTCCAGAGTTAAAAGTTTAACTTTTTCTTCCAAAGAAGAAATGGAAGAATTCAAACAAATTCTGAAAAAGGATTAATAATGAAAACAAAAAGATATTTCAAAGTTCTAGATTCCAGTGGTTTGCCATTTTATTCTGCAACAGGATCATTGTGTAAAAACTTTGATGGATTGGTGTTAGAATATTTAGGTATAGATTCTTTAACAAATCAAATTTGTTTAAAGCAACCTGAGGGACACAGTGGTACGGTTTCGCTTGATAGTCATAATGTAGTAGAAGTGACTAAAAACGAACTGTATATTGGAGATAGTGTCTTTAATAGCCCAGTTGGATCTGGTCAAATTACCGACATTACTGATGCAGGATATCCTAAAGTCAACCATATTGCTGTTGCTAGATTGGTTCATAAAACTGAATATAATGAATTTTTGGTTTATGACCCAACAATGTCATATGCCAAAGGTGATTGGGAAATGTTTATTGATGATGAACGTTTCCCAGTTGATTCAGTGAATAAATCAATAGTGATTGTAAGATCTTCAACTGAAGCTATTGAATTTTGTAAAGCTGTAAAATCATTGCCTGTAAACATCATGTTTGATCATGATTTAGGTGGTGATGACATATCTATGAAATTCATTCGCTGGATGATTGATGTTCTCTATTCAGATGATCAAATCTTTTCACTGAGGAAAGATTTTAAATTTTCTGTGCATTCACAAAATCCAGTAGGTGCTGAAAACATTAAATCGCTTATGAATGGTTTAATTCAAGACCAGAAAAATAGCGATGCTTTATACGGCACTCCTGACCAACTAGAATTTTCATAATTGAAATTGAGGTAAAAATGCAAATCATCCGAGCTATAGATTTATCTTACGTAGATAAATTTAAACATATTCTTTCTATAAAAACAGCCGAAGCTTATTTCAAAAATAGATTGAAATGGGAAGAAGGTTCTTTCAATGTGATTTCTGTAGAATTTTCGGATGGTTCTAAAAAGCTATATTTGGATTATCCTACAGATCTTGATGAAGATCAAGTATTAAAATTGATAAAGGAAAACTAAAAAATGTTTAATACTGACAAACTTATTTTCTTTGATCTAGGGTAATTTCGCCCTATCTCAAAGGAATATAAATGAAGAATAACGAGTTGTTTGATCAAACACAATCAGAAAGTTTCTGAATATTTGCGCGCAGAATTGCGTTCTCGTAATATCAGTATTCGTACTTTGCTGGAAAATGGTTTTCGTGTTGAGGCTGTTATCCAGCATCGTGATAAAACTGGTTGTAGTTTGAAAGAAGCAAACGATTTTGTTAATGAGCTTATCAAAAACAAACTTTAAATAAGGCATAAATAGCTGAGGATTTCCTCAGCTATTTATGATACATTATGTTTAATTTAGTAACAGTGGTACACGAAGACAATACTCTTAATTTTCTTTTTCCATCATTATTCTCTAATAAAGCTATTGTAGACGCAGTAAAATATTTGCGCAGTGGTGATGGTCGTAATTGGAAACGAGAGTTTTTAAATCTAGATATATCTGTAGCAGAAGTATCTACTAGGGATATTCCAGATGAATGTAAATATATAGTAGTTTATGATAAAGATCAACCACTAGATAGTAAATACATGATTATTTTCCCTAAAGTAATTAATCATGATTACATGTTTGAGATGGTTCAACACGCAGCATATGACAGTGATTTACCTAATAAACAAATGCCTATTTCTATTTTTAGTGCAGGATTTGTTTTAAATGGTAACTGTTATGGTAGAAGTGAAACACTTTCAATGCAAAGTCATAAAGATGATAACGAACTCTGTCGTAAAACTTTTGGACAGTAAACTATTATTCTAAAAATACAACTGGTACTAAAAAATGAAATGTTTAGCTTGTCAAAAAAGGGTAAAGACTTGGAATGGTTCAGATCCAAAATGTGCTTTCGAATCAAGTATATTTTCTTCTGATAATTGGAATTGTGAGACAGTTTCATTAATAAGAAGAATGATCCATAAACTTATTGACACTAAGAATTGTGTGAAAGTTCAATATACTTCAAGTGAGCAGAGATTTGCTACAGTAGATATAAGTGATATTAATATTGTATCAGAAGATGAAGTACAGCCAATTTGTCTTTATATTGGATGGTATAAAGATAGAGGGTGTACTGAGTGCATGTGGTTAATGTTTGAAACACAACAACCAAGAGCACCTACAGAAGAAGAATGTTTAAAAATAATTAAACACTATACTGCATAAAAGAATACATCTAGATGTTTTAATTACGTATAAAAAAAATCTGATAGATAAACCAACAGCATTAGAAATTCTTAGGAATAGTAATAATGATTGATCCAGATTACGCTAGGATTTATACTAAAGTACGAATACTAGCATGGCAATATGGTTGGGCAGCTATAATTCATGGTTCAGTAACTCGTGATCTAGATATACTTTTAGTCCCATGGGAAGAAAAAGCTGAAAACGAAAGAGCTGAACAAATAATTCGTATGTTGGCTGAAAGTGAAAACTTGAAACTGCAAGGAGAGCCTAGTAATAAACCGCATGGAAGGAAAGCATGGACACTAACCTTTCCAGAGTTTGGTGATCCTCGTTGGGTGGATATTTCTTGGATGCCAGCAATCAATAAAATTGATTAGAAAGTACAAACATGTCTAAAAATGAAATGCAATTTAATTTAGCTTTAGCAGAAGCTAAACAATCTCAACTTCGTGCAGAATACTACGCTAAAAGAATTGAAACAGGTAGTTATAAAGAGCGTATTGGTAAATCTCTTAATTTTGACAAAACACCAAGAACAGAACAAGAGATTCTACGAGACGAAGTGGAAACAATGTATAGGCATATCGATCTTGCTGAAAAACATTTAGATATGGCTAAGCATTATTTATCTAATAATTAAAGGTTTTCTATTATGCCTAGTTTATTCATTGGTCTGTTTCTAAAATACAAAGACATTATGTTTAATAAATTTAAACGTAATAAACTAAAGGATATAAAACATTTAGATTGGGATCATAAAGAATTTTCTAATATTCCATCTACAGGATATCAAAAGTTTCCAAATGGTACTACTGTTATTTGGGGACAAACAGAAAAAGCAAAAGAAATTAACGAACCTTTACCATTAGAAATAAAAGATATTAATAGAACTAATATACAGATTTCTAATGTAGAAAAAGCTTTTTATGCTGTTTTCAATTCTACTACAAACACCACTGGTGATTTTACTCCATATAAAAATGAAGTAATTTCAGAGTTAAAACATATTCGTTCTACGGGTCAATCAGGATGGATTAAAAGAATCTATACTTTTTCTCAAATAGTTAAATTAACAAATAAAGAATTAATTATTTCTAGCACGCACCCTGTTAGACTTAATTATGTTGTAATGGAGTTCTAAATGTCGATAGAAATTTTAGAAAATGCAGTTAATCAATATAAAGAAATAAAAAATAGATTAATACAAACTAATCAATGTTTATTTATTTGCGCTGTTGAAAATTTTCATAATTTAGTAAAACATTTTGCTTTAGATGAAAATACAGACGATGATAATATTCATTTTAAAATACAAAATTTAATTAATGAAAAAATAGTTATATTTAGTTTAACTGATCCTAGTGTGTTCTTTATAAAACATTCAACGGATTTAGTTAAGATAAATTCAAGAAAACAAATTGAAGATATTTTGAAACTTGTTGAATCAAAACCAGTATCAGATATAAAGTATTTAATTTAAAGGAATATATGTTAACATTTGTTTTAGTTACGTGTTTATCTCTTCCTTTTCCTAGTTCTACTAAAACTCCTGCTCCTTGTGATAATCCAGTAGTTATTACTAGGTTTACTCAATCATCAAAACAAGGTCAATCACCACTTACAATGTGTAGAGCAGCAGGAAGAGAATTAGGTTATAAAGACGAAACTGACTCTAATTATGTTGGATTCAAATCCAGTTATTCATTTAAATGTTTACTGGTAGATCCTAATTAAAAATGATTTATCCTAAACGCCAGCAAGTGTATACTTTCTCTGAAGTATGTAACTTATATTTAAGAGATAGTCCTAGTTTAACTTTTGAACATAACAATGTTCGAGGTGTTATCCAAACCAGTCATATTACAGATGAGCAACTAATGTCCGTTCCAAATATGGCTGATAGTAAATGGGTGTATATCAGAGAGACATTTGAATGGATTCCTATATTTAAATTTTCTTCTGAAAATACTATTTCAATTACTGATTTAGTAGATCTTGAAGAATGTATTTTAGAAAAAGAGCTGTTTAATAACATTTGTTGGTGGGCTACTCCAAAAGGATATCCAAGGCCTCAAAACGAATAATACTTACACACAGGACAAAATCCTGTGTGTAATCTATCAATTTTCTTTTTTACTCAAATTACATTATGTTAAATCAAACAGAAATCATATCAGCTATTAAAGTTCTTTTAAAACATAGAAGAATAAAATCAAACTCTGAAAAACAATTATTCTCTACTATAGTAGATGATGTATTTAATCATCTTAAGAAACAATTTACTAACATTACTTACATAAAAGATAAAATAGACATAGCTAAAGATACAACCATAGAAAAAGAAATAGCAGATACTAAGGTAGTATTAGATAAATGGTTACGTTTACTTTTATCTGATGATGTAGTAGATCAAATAGATTTAGATATTTTATCTAAATTCAGTTTAGAAATATCATACGAAATTATATATAATATTTTAGATAGCTTTACTTACTCTACAACAGAAAACAATGACTCGTTCATTATACTTCTGTCTAATAGTAAGATACTAGATAAACAAAATAAAATAATAGTAAGTAATAAAAAAGATATTGAGTTAATACATGATCAAATAAATAGCTTCTTTGAAGATAGAAAAAATAAGTTTAAAACTTGATTCCAAAAAATCTCAATCCTATATTACTATAGTGAGTTTGCTTAGGTAATACTTAAGTAAATAAATTTATTTACTAACTCTAAAGTTATTCTTTACATCAAGATTGAATAAAAATAAAAGGGTAAGTAATTGAATGTACAAAGAATCACTGGGCGGGAAGCTTAAGTGGTTATAAGCACTGGTCTCATAAACCAGAGATAACGGATTCGAATTCCGTACCGCCCACCACTTACAGGTTTAAAATGATCAAAGATCTAATTAAGAAAACAGTCAATGAAAACCAATGTATTAAAGCTACTGAATTAGCAGTATCTGTAACGACTGCTCTTCTTGAAGAAAAACAAGAATGGACACAAGATCAATTCTTTAAAGCTCTGGAAGAGTTAGTACATGAAAGAGAAATAGTTGAAGTAAGTTATGTACTTCCTACAATGGATTACAAAGTTAAAAGTATTTATTTTCCAAAAGGAACCGAAGTAAGTATTGTTAGCTGATGATTTAGCCCCGGTGGTGAAATAGGTAGACACACCGGACTTAAAATCCGTTGCTTCCGTAAAGGGGCGTGCCGGTTCGATCCCGGCTCGGGGCACCATATAAAGTCCTAGGTCAAGTAATTAAAACAGTATTATTGTGTTCTAAACGTTACAACAATGTAACCTCTTTATCACAGCTGTTAGATGAAAAATACCTAGGCATCTTTTTTCAATTAAAGCTCTAGGCTTAGAAGTAGCCATGTTAAGAGTAGGGTGATTAATTATCTTTGGTTGGCTGGTCTTCGTGCAATTCCCAACGTATCAGTAATTAATTACATAGGTCACAAAACTATATCCAGTTAAATTTTATTTGATTGAGTTCCTTTTAGTGTAATAACACGCTTTAATTGAAACCTCTTTTTAGAACTAACTCTCTATTTCTGGAGTTACGAATTGACGTAATAGTTTCTGTTCATACGGTAACTAAAAGTTCTATTATTATTTCCATCAACCACAAAGCCTTTTAAGGCAAGAAAGGAAAGTGCATGAACGCACAAGACGCAACCATCCTGTTTCAACTGGCTAAAGCTGAAGAACAAGATGAATACTCTCAAAACTTGGCTTCTATGCCTGAAGAACTTCGTGCTGCTTTGAAAGAGCAACAAGCTGAAGAACGTAAAGAAAATGTCAAGAAAGCAGCAAAACTGCTCTTGAACATTCTCAATGGTTCAGACTCTTTGATCTCCAAGGAAGTGGAAGTCATCCGCGCTGCACGTTTGAAAGAAGCTCAAGCAAAGCAACGTATTGATCAAATCAAACGTGCTCGTGCTTATGCTGAGGAGACTAACAATTACCTGCCTTTGGCAGCATTGACTGGTCTGCTGATGTCTTCTAAAGACATCGATCCTTCAAAACTGATGGTTCCTTTCAACTGGACTCCTAAAGTTGAAAAACCAGCTGCTAAGAAGGTTGCTGCTAAAAAGCAGTAAACTGGTTCGCTAGGTCCTGTCTCGTGAAAGCCGAGACCACAGGAAGACATAAATCTTCCTGTGCGACGCTCATTAACCAGTGTGATCCCGTGCTTATAAAGATATATAGATATTAATTCTATATACTTACGGGATAATTAGTGTGGTTTGAACACCTTACTGTTTACCAGAAAACGTTCATCAGTAACATAAAAGCACTAGAGCTATTGTTACTGTGTATGTATGATTTACCGACATAGGACTTATTTTTCTTCTAATTTTACAATCCATAGAAGAAAAATATACATCCTGAGTAAACTTACAGACACTAAGCCTGTATGCAGGCAACTACCCATTAGAAATAGTGGGTATCTTTAAATGTTTTAATATAGAATATTTAAAGATATCATCATTTAACGATATCACAACCTAATTAAATATGAAAGAAAATCATGAGCGATAATAATGTATTTAAAAGTTTTGTTCAAACTTTGATCGAAAAGAAAGCAAAAGTCAATGTGTATTTGATCAGTGGTATTAAGCTGGTAGGTACTATCACTGAAGCAGATGACAGTGGTTTGATTCTTTCTGAACAATTTGTGAATCGTTCAGCTATTAGTACTATTTCTGAAGTAGTGGTTAAAGCTTAAAGTTTTAGGACCAGTTAAAGTTTATAAAGCTATGTTATCTCAAGTACGTTAACCTATGCTTAAGATATTAACCTTTAACGCATACATTTAACTGGTCCTAATTCAGTACTTAATTTCTAATTATTAGAGTATTAAGTAGGCCTGTAGCTCAATTGGATAGAGCAATTTCCTTCTAAGAAATAGGTTGCTGGATCGTGCCCAGTCAGGCCTACTTAATACTTTTTGTTCTAAATTATTTCAATCACATATTACGTAAATGAAGATAATAGTATCTTTATTTATAAAGGTTTAATATGTATAAAAATAGTAAAAGAATTAATAAAAATGGTTATGTTGTTGTAGAAAACAAAGATCATCCTAATTCTTTTGATACTGGAACTGGTTTGATAGGAGTTTATGAACATAGATTAATAGCTGAAGAACTCTTAGATAGACCTTTAAAAGAAGGTGAAGTTGTTCATCATTTAGATGAAAACAAATCTAATAATTCACCAGATAATCTTTTAGTATTATCTAACCCAATGCATGTAAAGCTTCATGGTTGGTTAAATAAAAACAATATTGTTCCTAAAGAAGAATACGCCGATAGATTAAAATTAGGTTGTGTTCGTTGTAAAGTATGTGAAAAACCTATAGATAGTAATTTAGATTTTTGTGGTTTAATTTGTTCTAGAAACCCAATTGATGGTGCAGAATCAGCTAAACATAAATTTCAACATCCTACAAAAGAAGAATTACAAGAACTTGTTTTAGATAAACCTACAACTAAAATTGCTGAACAATTTGGTGTATCTGATAAAGCTATTGAAAAACTTTGTACTAAACTTGGTGTAGAAAAACCACCAAGAGGATATTGGGCTAAATTACAAAACGGTGAACAAATGTTAGCCTGGTAAAATATATTCCCTAGTAGCACAGAGGTAGTTGCGTCTGACTGTTAATCAGAATGTCGGTTGTTCGATCCAACCCTAGGGAGCCAAAGTAATAAAACAAAAAAGTAATAATCTTCTCTTATCAAAAGTAAGTTAAGTTTTATTTCAAAAAGAACTCTATGTTCTTTTGCTTTGTTTTGTTAACTCAATAAGAAACTTATGAAGCATAATCATCAACAGGAAGTCAAACTGATTGTAAAAAATCTAACAGACTGAATAGAGACAAACATTGTGAATTTCGTTCTTATTGTTAAAATTAAGCCATCAACGCAAGATAGGTAAGCACTTGGTAAATCCGAGTAAGTGTGATTTGACCTCACATATGGCTTAATAATTCCAGAGTTGAGGATATAAATTAATCAACTACGGGCAACGCACTCGGAACGTATTCTGACGCGTGTAGGTTAGTAAAATCCATCTAACTGAACTAATGGTTTTCCAATAAATACGAGTTGAGAGTAGTCTACAAATAATCGTTACGGGCTTCTGGCTAGAATTGAGTACTGTCCGGTACTTAGTAAAAGGTTTTAGATGGATAGTGCCTGTTTGATCAACCTTTCCTGATTTATGGTAAGTTTCAGGAGTAAGGCGTATTGACGTGTAGATAATTGGAAATAATGCTTCTGCCAAAAGACTGAATAAAAGTCTACAGGAAACTGTGAATCTCAATGGCTTAGTACATTGAGTGGTTTGAAAGTGAAGAAGACCTATCGTGAGATGTGGTCGGATTCAGATATAGAAATAGCGATAGTGATAAACATCCGTTACTATATCTGAGTACCTGTTTCATCAAACATCGTATACTTCCTTAACTTAGCGATCGTGCAATTTTGTTTAAATAGTATCGATGTTTGATACCCATACATCCTGAAAATCGAGAGGTTAGATGTACCCACTTAAGTGAGGTTTTCAGTGCTGTCAGGTAAGCTGGCTAGGTTCTCTAATTGCTTTAGTCTTTTTAGCTTGAGAACTTAAATATAAAAGAAATTCTAGATAAAATATTATATAAAAATCCTGAAGCAATAGAGTATTCTAGACATCTCTTTGCGGAAGGTATTAATTGAACATTCAGGAGATGAAAAATCTCCTGTTTATGCTATAATTTTTTGTTATCTTATCTATAAGTTGAATGTTAAATAATTATTGGATTTATCTATGAGTAATAAAAAACTAAAAGCTATTAAAATAAAGATAGAATATGAAGCAAGTGTTCCAAGGTGTAACATTTGTAGTTTTTATAGAAAACCTAAAACAGTATTAGTTAATTCTGTTCCTAGATATGTGTTTTCTAAATGTAGTATACATCCATTACTTAAACCAGATGAATTTGGATTGTGTAAAGATTGGATGGATAAGAAAACAAAAGAGGTATTAGAATGAATCTTTTAAAGAACGCTTTAATAGCAGTTAGAAGAAGAGAATTTATTTGTTCAAATGCACCAAGATGTTTTAAGTGTAGTGATGAACAAGTTCAATTGGTTAATTCTTCTATATTAGCTAAATGGAAATGTAGGGTGTGTAAACATATTTGGAAACAAGAACCAATAATAAAACAAAATGTATAATTTAAATGAAAGCCATGTATTAGGGTTATGTTACTTAGTCTTTGTTTTATTTATATTAGTAAATGTTTTTATTGATTTATTTAATAAAAGTAATATAGAGAAAATATATAAACTCTTTGGTAAAAGTGTTTACGTTTACGGTTATGTAAATAACACCCCAGCTAGAAAGAATACACTAACTAAAGAAGTTGAATTTGTACTCTGGAGAGCTGGAGAACAAGGTCATCAAAAAGACTATTGGATTAGATTTGATTCTAGTTGGTGGTCTCAATTTAAACAAAATACAAATGAAACATTTCAATCCTAATGCAATACAGAAAAATAAGCTAAGATATCACTCCGGATATATACAAGCTTATGCTAAAGCTATTGTAGATAGACAAAATAGAATACATAAAGATCTATATATTAGTGATGATTTACTAAACATGTATAGGATTAGAATTAAAAATCACCATAATGAAACATGTAAATTGCTTAGCAATTGTTACACAGAAAGAACAAATTGAAACTGTATTTTTTCTCTAAAGTACCTAAGGATGTGTACGTAGCTTATTCTGGTGGTGTGGACTCCAGCGTTCTTGTACATAACCTAATTAAAAGAAAACACAATGTGTGTTTGTTGTTTGTTCATCATAATACTCCTTGGTGTGATGTGGAGTTAGAGTTTACTAAAAAGACAGCAGAAAAATATAACATTCCTTATAAAGTAGATAGAATTCCTTTATTTGATAAATCTACTTCAAAAGAATCATTTTGGTCTAAACACAGAAATGCTATTTTCCAGAAAATGGATAAACCAGTATTAGTGGGGCATAATCTCGACGATGCTCTGGAATGGTACTTGATGAGTACATTTCAAGGAACTACTAAGCTGCTTAATTATCAAAACAGAAATGTGATTAGACCTTTGTTGACTACTGAAAAAGATAAGATTTTTGAATACGCTAAATTATTTAATGTTGAGTTTATCAAAGATCCTACCAATGATGATGCTAAATTTAACATGCGTAATAATGTAAGATTGAATTTATTACCAGCAACACATAAATGTTTTCCTGGTCTGCGCACTACAGTTAGGCGACTTATTATGGAAAAAGAAAGAAAGAATATAAAGGAGAATCTAATTTGAATTTAGCTAAATTTCTAGATAACTTAGTAGGTTATATACTAATTATCACTTGTCTTTGTTTGTGGTTAATTGGAGTAGTAATTGCCAAAGGTTTTTGGTCTACATTTATTGCTTGTATATTTCCACTATATGCGTGGTATTTAGTGGTTGAGCGTATTTTGTTGTCTTACAATATTTTAACTTGAAAGTTTAATTATGTTATTTGAAGAACTACCTAAAGAAGAAAAGAGAAAACGAATTGAGGAAGGATTGACTTCTTTGATTAATATAGCCAAAGAACATGGGTTTGTGATTACTGTTGATACAGTACCAAATAAACCTTTGGCAATGGGTAACTATGAAATGGTAGCGTCCGTAAGAGACGCTAGATAATTAAAGCAGCATATTAGCCTACTGATTCTTAATTGAATCAGTAGGCATTTATGCTATAATTTTTATTAAACTTGATGCTTAATATAGTTTATCTTAACATCTTCTTTTAAAATTAATTGACTGTTAGGTAACAGAATTAATTTCTTTCTTATACTCATCTTAGCTTGCTTATCTAAAATAGTAATAGCGTTATAACTTCTATCAGTACCAAAACCAGTTAAGACTACATCTATTACGTCTTTACCATATTTATTCTTTAACTCATATTCTATATCAGATACAGTTATTGTATTTTTATTTAAAGAAACGTTTATAGTGGATATTGTAATCTTTTCAATTTGATCTAATAGATCAGAATCATTTAATGTTTCAGGTGGTACGTGTAGGGTAGCTTCAAAGCTTTGTGAGGCTGGAATAGATACTACTTTATTATCACCTATATTACAACTAATATTACCTTGGGTTACCTTAGGATAATAAAATATCTTAGTTTGGTCTAATAGAGATAAGTTAAAAAACGGTATATCGTTTATAATCCAATCCACCATAGATTGCACTAATTGTTTTCTATAAGTAATAGTAGAAGGATCAGTAGCAAATCTATAAACACCTTCAACCATAGCTATATCTATATAGCGTGTAATGGAGTCACCATTAGCATCCGAAGGTATAGGCTTACCATCGTTGTCTAAAACAATATCACCTACTTTATGTTTGTAGATTATATTATTCTGACTATCTCTCATGATGTCATTTTTTCTATGTAATATATTGTACTGAATATCGCCATTTGGTAATACAGTAAAACCAGAGCCTGTTACAGGATCTATTTGATAGACATCTTCCGCATATTTAGCAGGTATATTTTCTGTGTACTTTAAATAGTCAACAGAAGTAGCTACACTCTTTGCTCTAGACCATAGAGAATTTAAATGATACCCAAATCTGATTTTTAACTTTTCGTGTGATAAAGCTAAACAGCTAGGCGGTAATTGAAACTTACCAACCAATGCATCTGTTTCGCTATTATTTACATTATTGATACTTTGACTATTAGTCAAGATTATCAAATGCATTTCCTGTGTTAAATCAGAATAGTTACTCAAACTAGTTAATGAGAATCTAAAAGATTTTTGTGCTATTCGGTGTAGTTGATCTATATCAAAATCACTTTCCATATTAAACACAAATATTCTTTCATCTGTGTCTTTTAGTCTTGTAATTTGACTACCTAGCATATAGGAAAATAAACTCTCACCAGTAGACTTGAAAGCTAATTGACAAAAAACATTAACATCATCTAGTTCTTTAAAAGCGTCGTTTGATTTAGTCTTTACAGTTAATCTATATCCTGTAGTTGTTTTTTCAATAACATAATTGCTACTGATACCTACTTGAATACCGGATAAACTATTTTCACTTACAAAACTCTTACTTATTATTTCAGGATTGTCCAAATAATAAGGTCTGATATTAAATAAGTTATTAGATATATCTAAACAATAGTGAAAAGGAGAATAACTATAAGAATTATTATTTAGATGTTCTACTTTATCTTGGTTAGATAATAAATCTAAAGAAGCATAATCATTCTTACTAACTAGTCGAGTAATACCGTTAGTATTTTTATACAAACAATCAGATGTTAATATTACTCTGTTACCAGCTAAATTAACCCCATAAGCTTTAGATACTTCAGATACAGTTAATGTTACTCTACTCATGCTAGAAGCAGCAGAGGTAACTAACTTATCGTCTATCGGGTCTATCATTGGTTTAGTTGCTAAATAAACTCTATTAGTAATAGAATCAATATTCTTGACAAACTCATATCCTGCATCAGTAATAGAGTTTTCTAATTGAATATTTGTAATAGGTAATTGCCTAGGTCCAATAGAGTTATTAATAACTCTATTTGTTTGTTCTTCTAATGATAAAGATTTTCTACCACCTTTAGTTTGATCAGTAGAATAAATATATAGTGTTTTAATATCATTTATAGCTGCTGCATAAGTAGTATTTTCATTTTCATCAATAGCTAACCATTTAGCAGAGAAATCACTTAACTTATAATTGGACATTAATAAATTAATATCACCTTTAGTTTGATATAAGTCAATTCTAATTTTACCAGATACTAATCCATTATTGGTATATATACTAGGTATAGAAACAGATAAACTTTTATCCAACACTTTTAATACAGCTGTAGCCTTATTTGGATTGTAGAGTTGATCTGTATGTGTTGTTAATATCTCTTGCCATTTATTATTTTGATTTAGTTTATATACTCTGCAATGATAGTAGTAGTCTTGAAAATCTATTTTAGTATTAAAACCAGAACTTACAGATACTTCATTATACTTGGTAATTATATCAAACTGATACAAGTCAAAAGAAAACGTAATATATGCAACATCATTAGGATCTAATGTCTCTTCCCACTCTAGAATGTTAGTTTGAAGATCTTGTAAAGGAGAATTTTCTTTAGTATCATAAACAATTTGAAGACCGCCATGTTGCATCTTCTTTATATCTATTGGATACTGAAGACTAAACGGAATCTCTCCAGCATAAAAAATAGTATTTCTAGGAATAGTTATCTTACTTATGTTAGTAAGAGGATCTTCAATTAGAGCGTTTAACAACTCATCTTTTCTAATCATTACTTTAAATAAAGTCCTACTAGGTAAAGCAAACCTACCTACGTAATCTTTATCTGACATATGTAGATATAAATCTTCATAGGTTAAACTAGATGCTGGATATTGTCTTCTATTAATGGCTTCATTGTGAGCTATAAAGCAAGCTGTATTTACAGCTGTAGTTTCCATAGCAAATACAAATGGATTAGTAGCATCGACTACATCTATTTTACCAGACGTAATTTCTTTTAGAACATCTAGAGATATTCTTTGTAAAGCAGCAGGATTATGCACATACTGCTCTATGTTTCCAATTCTGTCAGAAATTTTCATTTTTAAATAAATCCGTTAATGTCATCAAGTAAATTATCTGGATTAACCATATCTACTACCTGATCTACTATTTCTGGTATTTCAGGTAAGTTAAAATCATCCGTCGGTATATCGAAAGAATAATCCTTTGTTCTTTCCACAGGAGAGCTTGCAGATACAGCACCCATGTGTCTTTCGTATTCTCCAATTATTCTAGAGTACTGATCTTGTCCTACGTACCATTCTAATTCATAAGACCTAGGGTTAATTCTAGGATATCCTCTATTGTTAAATACAGCTAGAGCTTCAGGTGGTATTTTTACCATCAGCTTGCTAATATTAGAATCTCTCATATGGGGGTTGAATATTTGAACGCTTTTATTAAATTCATGTATAACAATATCGTCTTGATAATTGTAACCAAAACACCTAAAGTTAACTGAAATATTTTCATTAGCAACGTTCATTGGTCTATCGTGCTCAAAGTTAAATGCACTACCCAAAGGAACCGATATTGGCATCGCCGCTCCAGTGCATCCAATTTTTTGTACGTATTTTTTATTTTTATCTAGCACTAATCTATAAATTCTAGTATTATAATCAATTTCATTATTTACAATAAAATCTGGATAAGGTGACATTATACCTTGAAACATATTAGCTTGATATGTTAACCAGGTATAAAATAATAAAGTAATTGGATCTCCTGCCATATTTCTAAATGTAGCAGTGATATCGAAACTAGAATATTGATCTATATTACTATCCACATATCCAAATACTTCTTTATAAACACCTGGTTTACTAGTATGTGTTTCTGCTACTGGGTCAGGCCAACCAGTACAAGATATTAAATGGTTAGTTAATAAAGGTATAAAAGGATTAAAATTATCCACAAAAGGACAACCGTATGTGTGGTGATCTGTATAAACCAGTCTAGGATCTAAGTAACTACGAACAATCCTTTGAATACTAGCCGGTTCTTGAGTCATTAAAGGAATGAACTTACGTTCATTTCTCATGTTTTGATTTGTAAGATTTAATTGTGGTCTAACAAAAAACGTTAAACCATAAACATCTTTATTAATTGGAACAGCGCCAGGTGTTTGTCTGTGGTTAACACCATAGAAAACACTACCTATTGCACTGTTAATAGAACCAGCCGGAGTTGTTTTGAAAACATCGTCTAGTGTGGTATTTAATTCTTGGGCCATTTGTATAAACTTTAAAAATAGGATTTAACATGTCAGCGACCGATGAAATCAAAGGCGGTATACAACTAATTAACACTGTTGTAGATAGAATAACTAGAGCAGGAGCATATGCCAATAATGCGTCTTTAATTGACGTTAGCAAGGTAGCTAGAGTCGAACCTTTAGTTATTGTTGATTCTGATTGCGCCAACGTAGAGTTTTTACCAGATGTGATGCAAACACTACTAAATTTGTTTTCTGGTTATTATCTTCAAGCTGCTGAACTCTTAGGTAGTAAAATAGATGGTGTTTCTTTAGCTAGAAAATTAGCACCTCTAAACCCTAAACAGGATGTATCAGATGTGTGGAACGCTATGCTCATTTATTCAACTGAATCTATGAAGCATAAATTACCCACTCATAAACATCTTTCGAGTGCTTTAGAAAATAACGATAAAGATAAAGGCTCTCTAAGTGTAGTTAACTCAAAAATAGCTACATCAGTAGATCTATCTGTAGGTGGGGTTTACACTATTAATTTCTCATCTAAAGATGCTAGAGGTGAAAGTATTTCAGCTAAAGCTAATGTATCTATTAGATTAATGGTTAACTATATTGCTTCTTCTTCTGTGGTTAGTATTCTAACCAATAAAGAATCTCACGATATGGATCTAAAAGAAAGATTCCATTCTTGGAGATCCGGTAGATTGGAATTCATTAAAGATCTTATTCTTTGTAATGATCTAATTGATAAACATAAGAAAAATCTACTAAAAGATAATACAGGTCTTTATAAACAGATAGTTAATAGGGAACTTGGTAACAAAGCTTCCGCTGTGCTAAGAGGTAGCCCCTCTATAGCTACCGCTTCTAATATTTGTGTAGTTTCTACTGAAACTATATCTGCTGCTGAAGCTAAAATGTATGGTAAGATTAAAGATTTTAAATTTAGAAAAAATCTATTTGAAAATACCAACATGATGATTTTGGCTGTGATCGATAAGTCTTGGGAAAGAATTACATTCTACTATAGAGGTATAGAAGATAGCACAACTTTATCTGTTAAAGACCTTCACGGTACTAAATCTAAAGGTAATGATGGTAATGTTGCTGATATCCTCAAGAGTTTTATCGGTAACAAAATGGGTACAGCTCTTTAATTTAAAAACGAATAAAGATCAGTATGTAATATTGGTCTTTATTTAATTTGAGGTAATTTTAAAATGAATTTGACAAACTATATTAAAAGTTTATTTCCAACTTTCAAAAAAGATAAAGTAATTGAAAGTTGTGAATTAACTAAACAAAGTATACAAGAGCATTCGCTACCATCTTATCAGGCAGCAGTAGAACTATTTAAATCTAGAGAATTTAAATCTAAAGAAGCTAAAGATTTTTCTACTGTTTACAGTAAGAACGTAGATAAATCTACTGGTACTGAAATGCTTACTAGTATTAGAGACACATTATCCAATGCTGTTGTTTTGCTTGATCATATTTCTAATGTTTCTAAAAATGAATTTTCTCAAACAGAAAGTTCTATTGCACTGACATATAAGAAATCCACTTACCTCAGAACAGTATCCGCTTCTGAATTCATGAGTATTTACAGTAGAAAATTTCTTAACTACATTTATGTACTAGAAACAAACAAAGCTGATTCTAGTGTTAGCGTAAAGGGTAGTGTTTTAGCTGTAGAAATAAAATGGTTGGAAGATAATTTCTTGAGCTTCTGTGAAGTTTGCAGAATTTTACAAACAGCTAAAGACAAATACGATCGTCTGGTAAAAGATATTCCAGAAGCCACTATTAGTGAACTAACTGAAACTACTTTCCCAGAAACAGTTGGTTTGTCTAAGATCGATCCTCTTAGAATGAAAAATCTATCTGTTACTTGGAATGTGTTTTATCACATCGGTTTAGCAGTTGCTGCTTATCAAGTGGATAGATATAAATCTTCTAGAACAGAGATGGAGCTGCTTCAAATGCGTAAACTCAATCTAGAGAAAACCTACGCAAACGAACCTGATCCAAAACTTCAAAAAGAAATTGATTACATTCAAACCAGAGTAGATAACCTCAACTTTAAAATCAAGCAATTTGAAGAGGAAAATAATGTCTAATCAAGATACAGCTCTAAAACCATATCCTTCTGGATTTTTAGGATCTAGTCAGGTTGCACAAACTGCTACTGATAATCTCCAAGGTATTACAGCAGCAGTCAATCAAATGTTCAATAGAGCTAATACATCTAAGATTAATGAACACAATTCTAATCTAGAAGTAAATTCTATTTGGTCAACTGTTTTATCTGGTGGAACAGAACATAACACATTTGAATTTAAACAAAGAATTTTAAAAGCTGCTCTAGATGCTTTTGGAACTGACTACTTTATTCAATGGTTATCTGTTCAAGCTCAACATCCTGAATTTACTAAGAGTCATCATGACTTCATAGATGAAACTATTTCTTTTATTTACTATGGTAAGAAAAGACAAATGGCTTTCAGTAATTGGGCGTTGATTTTAACAGCTAATAAAATAGAAAATAATACAGTTAAGTTTTCTGACCTACAGACAACTTGGATGCAAGAGCCTTCTAATAAACATGGGTTTAAAAATAGTTCTAAAACTATTAATGATCTTGTCTATGATTGGGTCAGATGCCCTAAAGGAATAGAAGACTTAACCAGTTCTTTATTCGTTTTATTTGGGATAAGATAAATGAAAAATAAGAGTTTGATAAACGACAAACTCTCTATTGAAATATCTAAACTAAAAACCTCTCTAGAGGCTATAGCGTACTCACAAGCAGTTGTTAAAAAACCTTTAGTAGGTAGAGAGCAACTCTTAGTAAATTACAGCCTAGAGAGCTTTAGTGATGATATAGGTGTACAAGCACAAACACCTGAGCAATTAATTCAAACCGGTACTGAGAAGTTTAAACAGATCCTGTCTGTTTATTTAGCTAACCTTTATTCTGTAAATGAGAAACATGCAGAAATAAATAAATGGTTAACTTATTTAGACAGTAAAGTTTCTTTAACTGAACTAGATAAAGATAAGCTTCCAGTATTAAGTTATTTTAGACCTAATTCTAACTATGTTCATCTTTTATGTAAAGAAGGATTGAATATAGATAAAGTATTTTCAGATCTAAAAATATTAGTTGACAATAGAGATAAAATTACTAAAATATTTTCTACATTAGTTGGTTATATTCATTTTGAGATAAGTTCTAGAACTAAAGATAAAATAGTATCTAAAGCTAAATTAACAGATTATAATGGTTTTAATGTTAATATAAATAACCTACCCGGATTACAAGATTTATCATCTACTACTTTGACTATAAGTAGTGACTCTTTTGAAGAAACACTTAATCAAATTTCTCAATTTAGCATATATGAAAATGCTAATTCTAGTTATTTGAAAACTAGAAATGAGTTATTTACTCAATCCGAATTGTCTATGAAAGATTGGATGAGTGTTTATAAAAGATTAAGAAATGAAGACGATATTACTTCAATGAGGGTAATTAGTCAAGATGAAATAAAAGTAATCACAGATAAGGTAAAACAAAGTATAGAACAATATTGGAATGAAGAGCATGACTCTGTTTTCCATTCTAGTATTTTTATAGATACTTTACAATATTTTGTAAACTTAAATGAGTTCACAAATAAAGATAAACAGTTAGTAGATTTGTTAATTAAATCTTTAGATTTTTATAATAAAAATACAGTTGTTTTAGATCAAATAGGCGGCTCTATTATTGAGTCTTTAATAAGTTACTTAGAAACTCAAATAAGTGCTTATAACTATGTAGAGTAAGTCTTAAACTCACTCAGAGTCTCTAATGTTGTGTAGATAGGCATTTGGGTCTATTTGCTTGACTCTAGATGCATCTAGAGTGAATTTTGAAAAACGTTTTTCAAACTTTTATAAGAGGTATTAATATGTTCCGTGGAATTATGGCCCTAGAAGAATTGGCTCCTGAAGTCGCTCCTGTTAACCCTGACGAAGCTGCCGCTGCAACCGAATTCGTTGAAGCTGCTGAAGCTCCTATCATCGAAATGAACGAAGCTGCTGCTGAAGTGACTGGTATTACTGAGTCGATGGACCAAGCTGCTGATACTGCTGAAGTGCTCGATCAAATGGGTGAGCAAGTTGAAACTGCTATCGCTGAAGATGGTGGTCTGACTGAAGCTGGTGCCGCTGCTATTGAAGTGGCTGTTGAAGGTCTGCGTACTATGGTTGGTTTCCCCCGTGGTAAAGCTTTTGCTATGGAAGGCTTTGGCGATAAAGCTACCCGTGTACAAGCCAGTAAAGTAGCTCTTGAATCTATTCAAGATACTGCCAAGAAAATTTGGGAACGCATCGTTGCTGCTTTTAAGGCCGCCATCGAATACGTTCAAAATTTCTTCGCTAAAGTTCTCGACTCTGGTAAGCGTTTGGAAGCTCGCGCCGACAAGTTCTTGGCTATGGCTAAGGCTGCTGAAAAAGACGGCAAGAAGCCTGGTGAAGAAAAGCTTGATGTTACTGCACAAGCTAAACTTCTGCATGTTGCTGGTAAGTTCCCTGAAGCCAAGGTATTGGCTCAGAAACTTAAGGCTTCTGGCACAGCTGAAGGTAAGTTCTATGAAGAGATCAGTAAGTATGCAGATTCTCTGACTAGCGAAGCTTCTAAAGAAGGTGGAGATGCTGAGAAAGTTGCAGAACCTTCTTTGGATGCCAATGTCCTTCCTGAAGGCTATGCTGTCCCTGAAGGCCATAAGGTCCTTTCTAGCGAACTGAGTTTGGGCGGCGCTTCCTTGTTCCTGGTTCTTCCTACTAAAGAAACTACCAAGGTTCAAAAGTTCAAAGCTTTCTTCCGTTCTAAGGCATTCTTGGCTCAAGCCAAAGGCGCTGGTAAAGCTCCTGAAAAAGCTGAAGTAGCTGCATTTGATGCTGCTGAGGCTGGTGTGGTTTGCGAGGCTGTTAAGGCTTCTATGGCTGAAGTAGCTAAGGCTAAGGCCGGTCTTGACGATCTGAAGAAGCAATTGGCTGAAGTTGAAAAACAAGCCAAGGCCGCTAAAGAAGACAAGAGCGCTTCTACCAAAGCAAATGCTTTCCGCGTTAGCTTGAACGTTAGCTCGATGGCTGTTACTCAAGGTCGTTCTTTCCGCATCAAAACCGGTAAAGCTGCTCTTGACGTGGTTGCTATGTCGATGAAGACTTACAAGTAATTAAAACTATTACTTAAAGTAAGTTATTAAATATCAGCCTAGGGTAATTCCTAGGCTGATATGCTGTAGATGTTTAACAATCTTGTGATTGTGAATACAAAAGGACAACATATGAACTGCGAACAAATACAGTTTGTTTTAATAGAAGAAACAAATAATGATGGTTTATTTAATCTACCGAATGAAGATGAAGAAACTGATGTTGCTCTAGAGACTTTAGTTGATTTATCTAATGAATTAAATGTAGCTAGTACTAAAACAGGTATTACTAATAATGAAGCTTTAGTAATTGAAACAGCATTAGAACATTTAAGTAATCAGCTTAATTTAAGTAAAACTAAGATATTTAGTTTAGAAAATTACTCTGGTCATTATAACAACGTGATGTCCTCTAAAATAGCATTAGAAAACATTGCCAGTAAAATAATTGAGATCATAAAGAAAATAGCTAATTGGGTAATGAACGCTATTAGTTATGTTGTTAAATTAATTTCTTCAAGATTAGATGCTTATAAAGCTATAGCTGATAGAGCCAGAGATATTAAATTAAAAGCTTCTTTAATTGGAAATAAGCAACCAAAAAAGAAAGTTTTAGAAAACGAACAACTAGCTACATTCTTTACTTACGATGGTAAGATAATGGATGCTAAAGCAATAATTAAAAACTATAAAACACATTGTCAAACTACTAGTGTATCTTTTGCAAAGAACTATTTAAAGAATGTATTAAATGGTTTAAACAATGTAACTGATGCGGTTATTAAAGATGGTGTAGAAATAGAACAAGCTTTAAAATCTACAGATGCTTTGTTTAAAGAATTATTATACGGTGGTCTTAAGCATTTAGATAAAGAAAAAGAATCTAAAGAAGATAATGGTTTTGATTTATATTCTTATGATTATTTATTTGGGCAAAAGAAGTTAATAATAAATCTAGGTAAGCAACAAGGATTTTATAAATCTATATCTGCTAAAATAGATAACGTATCTAGTCTATATGGTAATAAACAAATAGAGGTATTATCTACATCTGAAGTAGACAGCATTTGTACTGCTATAGATCATGAAATGCTATTTGGTAATTCTAAGAATTATAAAGATGTTATTTATGATTTAGAAAAAGTACAAAGTACAGTATCTAGAAATTGTAATAAATTACTAGATGGGGATATTACAAATGGTGAAGCTACTTTCTCCGTCTCTTTTCTAAGAGACATAGTGTCTTCTACTATTAATTTAGTTCAAATAACTAACAAGTACGATATTATTGTAAATAAGAAATGTTTACAGTATTGTGAAGCTTCTTTAGACATGTACTAAAGTAAGTCATATTACCACACTGGACTTCCAGTGTGGTAATATGCTGTAATTTAAATACATCTAGGAAATCCTGTGAATTGACAATTTATAAAGAACATCATGAATAATTTAATTATTAAAATTTCTGATTTAGCATATCAAGTAGAAAGACCTGTTATATTTGATGTAGTTAAACAGTTAATGGAAATTACAGAGATATCTAGTAAGACTCCAGTTAGAATATCTGGAGAAGATGATAAGGTAATGCAAAGAGGATCAGCTATTGATTCTATAGATGAGAATTTAAATAAATGGTCATTTGATGAGAATGTATCTATAGAAGTATCTGAAGATTTTACTGTAGATAGATTTTTATCCACACCAGTCACACAGCCTGAACAATTAATGATCTTTAGAGATCCTGATTTAGGAATTTTTATTAAACCTGTCTACGGTAGCAGTGATGTAACTATTACAGTAAGGTACAGAGCACCAGATAAAAATAAAGCAACAGCTTGGAGAAACACCATCAAGACAAGAACGTCTATGGGTAGAGATGTTAACTTACATACATTAAGTTATAGTTATCACTTACCAGATGAGACTATTTATATTCTTAAAGAATTACACAGACTTCGTGAACGTCAAGGTGGTTATGGTGATGTCTTTGATGAGTACTTTACTAAAAGATTAACCAATAGAGCTAATACTGTATCTGCTCAAGATGGAAGTAACCCTCATTGGGTAATCACTGAAACTCAAACTAGAGTACAAGGTTTATTTGACTTTCAAGGTATCCCAGATAAACCAGAAAGACAAGATGATTCATCTGCTTGGTTAACAACTTTTACATATAAGTTTACTTATGAAAAACCTATTCATGTAAATATGGTTTATCCTTCTATGATTCATAATCAATTACTATCTAAAAAATTTAGATGTGATTATGATCCATATAAGTTAGAAAATATACAAAAATCTTTTACTTTATCTGGATTCAATTTCAATAACTTTGAAGATAGTACAGAGATATTAAAAGCCATTGGTAATAAAGGCGTTAGTATTCCTGGATTTGATAACGCCTTTATACCTAACTCCATAGCAAGTGCAACCACAAGAGTCTTTACTGCTCTATGTAATATAACTAATGATAATAAAAAACTATTATTTAATCTAGAAGAGTTAGGCGATATTAGCTTACACTCTGATGTATTAGATTTTATTAGGGTAGAAAAAGATTACATCACTAAAACTTATGGTTCTATACTGGTAATGCACTTGTATGAAGACAGTAAATTAAAGAAATCGGCTTCTTTAGTAATTGATGAAGATTTAAATGTATCATCAGTAGAAGAATTGGATATAAGAAAAACATATAGAGTTAGACTAAGTTTAGTTGCCAATTTACATTTATTAACCAATACCACAATGAGAAGAATAAAATCTTACAATATAGCAAATCCTTCTTTTGCTACTAAATTAGTAAGATCATTAAATTCTATCTTAAAAGATATTGGGAATGATGCAGATATAAGAAGTAACTGTTTACTGCCAGATGATTTAGTTAGATTAGGTGTTTTACAAGGACCTTATTCTCACTCAATAAATCCAGTTAATCATCCTTTATACGACCCTAATGATATCAGAGAAAAATTAGTAGAAAACTTCTTTGTTATTGTTTCATCAAAAAGTGAGAAATAAATATGCCTATAGTAAAAGAAGACGTTGCACTAGTGTCTCAAGATCCTGCTTCTACTCCGGTAGAAAAGCCAATAGAGACAATTAGAATAACGTCTACATCTAATTCATCTGTCTTAGTAGATAACAGATGGATACCTAGAATAAACTTAATTACACACATTGAAGGTTCTTCTTGGAACGTAGATTATTATTCTCAAGTATTAACCAAAGACTCACAGTTATCTGGTCAGCAAATATCTGTATCGGCAGCTAATCAACAATATACTAAAATCAGTAATTTTGTTTTAAAAGTTACATCCACTCTTACTTCTAGTCAAAAAGAAGATAAATCAATGGAAGTAACTGGTGAAGCAATAGTTAATCCAAGTTTAATCGCCAATGAAGGCGATATGTTTGTTGCTGATATAGGTGAAGGTAGGTTAGCAGTATTTGAAATATACAAAACCACTAAATTATCTATCTTTAAAGAAGCTTGTTATCAGATAAGTTATAAACTCATTTCTGATGAAGCTAATAGAATAGAAGATTTATTAAACAAGACAGTAAAAGAAACTGTATATCATGACTCTTTTAATTTATTTGGTAAAAATCCAATTATAGTAAAAGACGAACACTCTATTCTTATAGAACTTCATGAAGAATATAGAAAAGTATTAGAATACTATTTTAAAAGATTCTTCAGTAAAGAATATAAAACAATTCTGGTTCCAATGCAATCGACTATTGTTTATGATCCGTTTTTAGTTAAGTTTTTATTAAGTGAATTCAATACAAGAGACTGTAATGAAATTAAATACTTAATAAAATACAACACACAAAACCACGATGAGTTAGAATCAAATAGTTTATGGGATAGTATTAAACATAGAGATATAGAATATTTAAATTCTTCCTTTACAAAATACTTTTTAAAAGATGTTAAATCTCTAAGTGGTTTAGTAGTATCTAATGGCATTAGATACAGTGGGGTTAAAAAGGTAATATTTCCAAATGACTCTAAACTATCTGTAGATAAAACTATAGATAGAACACTACCTGTAGAAAATGTAGTAGTTGATAATCAACCACTTGGTAATTCTGATATTAATCTAAGAGTTACTAACTTAAGAAACTTAAAAGGCAGTAATGAGCTACCTACTCAGGTTGAAGATGGTATTTTAGATGGATACTATACTTTACTAGAAAATGGTCAACAAATGTCTGTCTTTAATGTATTGTCTAATAATCAAACAACTACTCCAAATACTACAGATCCTGTTTCTTTTATAAATATTCCAAAAAATCAATTACCTGCTTCTTTAAATGACGGTTATTATGTTTTGACAGAAAACTTTTATTTAAATAAGGTAAATGACCTATCTATATTTGAAGGTTTGGTATTGAGATATATTAATAAAGAATCTGTAGATAAAACAAATATATTAAATATATGTAAAGAGTTCCATAAATGGTCTTTACTACAACAATTTTATTTTTTACCTATTGTTTTAACAATGGTAAGATCTTTATTGAATGGTGAGTAATGAGTAATAACATTATATACACTAAACGTTTAATATCTGATGATCCAGTGATTAATAAAGGTACTCCTATTTGGGAGAGGCTTTTTAATGTAAGAATACAACAAAAGTTCTTACAAACTGATTCAGATTTAAAATTGTTCGGAATGATTTCTACTGGAGATCAATATTACGATAATGCCCTACATAACCAATTAGTAGATGTGATGCTCACTATTAACTCAATGGTCGAGTATTATAGAAAAGGCATTACTGTAAGAATATCTAAACATGAAGATACAAAAATAATTTTTGAAATTATTAAAGAATATTTAGAAGCATGGTATTATAAATTACAAAATGGAATTAACGTAGCTGCCGCTCCTATGGATGATTTAACTCTTTTAGATCAGTTTGCAGCTAGTATATATCCACATGCTAAACTTCATTTTAAGATAGAAGACTTTATGACCAAAGTGCAAGAAAGCTTTGGTTTTACTTCTATGTTAAATAGACACACTAATGTTGTTCTTGAACAACCTAAAGTAAATCAAGAACAACCAGATAATGATAAGTATGAAAGTATAGCGGCTTTAATAGCAAATAGGGCAAATAGAAATACTGTTAATTCAGATATTAATAAAAATACTGATAGTTCTTCAATTAAACCTAGGTGGGCTAAATAATGGAAATAAGCCAATCTATTTTAGGTGATGAGATCAATGAAGTATTTACTTCTGGTCCTACTGGTTCTAATTTTACTTGGCAAATTATTTTATCTTATAAATCAGATAAAGGTGATGAAAAGTATGAACCATTAAAGATTACTGGTTTCACAATTAAGAGAGATTACGTTAGAGGTTTTGCTGATGAAATTACTTGTAGAGTAGTGGCGTCTTTAGGTAAATATGTTTATAAAATACATGCAAATAGAGATAAGCTTTATTGTACATTAATTAAAAAATACATATCTGAATCTAATGATAGCGAAGACTCTAGAAAAGATATTTTAACTGAACAATTTAAAGTAATTTTACTTAATAAAGAAACTGCACCTACTATCGGTCAGGGTGTGGAAACTACAGACGAAGAATCTTTAGATTTAGTGTCTTTAGTAGACGTTGATTTACAACTGATCCCTTTATCTATAGAGAAAATAAGAAAAATTCAAGTAGGTGGTATTTACTCTAATACTAAGTTAGACTCTTTAATATCTACTCTAATCACTAACGAATCTTCTAAAATAAATGTAGATGCAGATCAAAAACTAGTAGGAGTGGATATTACCCCTATATCCAATAATGATTCTAAAAGCTCTATAGTGGTCCCACACGGTACTTTATTAATAGATGTGGCCGACTACCTTCAAAAGAGAATTGGCGTCTATAATGCCTCTATAGGTTCATATATACAGGATAAATTTTGGTATATATTTCCACTTTACGACACTAGTAGATTTGAGGATATAAAAGATACTTTAACAGTATTTATTTTACCTAAGAAGAAGTTTCATAATGTAGAGAGAACATATCTTTATAAAAATGGTTCTAGACGAATACTTGTTACTGGACAAACTGCATTTAAAGATGATAACGGGACTCAGTTCTTAAATGAAGGATCTGGTTCAAGATCTACTGATGCAGCTACCTTAATGGGTGAAGGTTCTAAGACAAAAGATAATAAAACCATAGTAGCTAGAGGTAAATTAAATACTGAATATGTAGTAGATAAAAATGCTAATTATGCGCCAGTATCATCAGATAAAATAACTAGTAATCCATTTACTTCTTTATCTCAGGTTAATTTTAGAGGTGGTGGCGAATTTAGAGCAGTGTGGCAAAACTGTGATCCTAATTTCTTAAAACCTGGTATACAAACTAAAATACTTTATGATGATAAAGGTGAAATAAAAGAACTTTACGGAGTTCTTATTCAAGCTACTTATTTATCTGTACCGTTAGGTGGTATGACTGGAACAAGATATTCTAATCAAGCTGAATTAGTGTTTTTTGTAAAAAAGAAAAAGTAAACAGCATATTAGCTTAGAGAATCAATTAAGATTCTCTAAGCATTTATGCTGTAAATTTTAATCATCACCTTTAGTCGGTAAACCAATAGGTTCATTTTTATTAATTGCTTCTTTATTATATAATGTTTCACCACAATTTAAACACTCGTGATATGTTTCTTGATAATTTCTACTAGAAACTTTTCTAAACAAAATACGTTTTGTTTCAATGTGCTTACATTCTTGTCTTGCTTTAGTATCTTCAGTTTTATTAGTTGCCATATTACTTCAAGTTTCTCTTAATAGATATAGTAAGCGCTCTTTTGCACTCATTACATTCTCATTATAAACTGTAGGTACTTTAATATATTTCATTTTTGAATCTGGATTATTCTTATAATAATTATTTATTAGATTGTCTAGAACAAAAGACAATACTATATTTTTACCAAAAGGATCATATCTAAATCCATCGCTAGATTTTTGATCACTTACCCAAGGTGTAGGAAATATAAATTCGCAAAATCTAGTATTAAAAGAGTTACTTATTTCTTTAAAGAAATAATTTATTTTAGATTCTGTTTGCTTATATTCATCTATAGTTAACTGAGGACACATGTATAGAGTCCATGCAAAATAGTCTATAGGAGACCTGTCTATAATACAATGTGATTTACTGTTATTAGTTTCTTTTAAAGTATGTTCCACATAGAAGTCCAGCATCTTTAATTGAAAATCTTTCTTTTCGTCTACAGAATAGTTTTGTATTTCTAATTCATTAGCAATACCTGATTTTTTGTAAAACTCTCTAGTAATAGATGTTTGTATGTAAACGTCATTAAACATTTCTTTAGCTTCATTTATAACAGATGTTTTACCTGTAGAAGCTGCACCAGTAAAGAAGTATAAATTATTCATTTTAGTTCTCTACGTAATCTTTTTCAAATACATAGTCTACTATTTTGTTCAGACGACCTCTTTGATCTTGAATAATATAGTGTCCGTTATTTATTATTTTATTACCAATTAAACTAGAAGATACATGTAAATAATCATTATCGAAATAAATTATATCGTTTTCAAATGTATCGTTTTGTTTTAATTTATTTTTTAACCACTGGGGCCATTTATTGGTATCTCTGGTGTCTGGTGTTATTTTAAATGCTAACACGCTTCCTAAAGTTGAAAAGTATTTTTTATCAGTATTCATAATTTATTAGTCCACGTTTCTAGAGTAATCTAAGACCTCAATATCCAAGTGAATGTAGTCTCTGGGAATTGCTATCTTATTTAAAAGCAGTAAAGAAGAAACTACTTTCTTCATTTGAAAAAGAGTTAGGTATTTTAAAGTAGAGTCTTCTGGTTCATTATTTAAAATACCTTCATAAAGAATAATAAAATTAGGCCATCTATTTTTCTCATTTAAATTATTTATAGTGTATTGGAAAAATGTATTATTTAATACTTTCTTAACAGTATTATTTAAATTAGGTACACTCACTAGTTCTTTACTGGTTCCTGGTAGAGTGGTATTTGCATCTATCCAGTATAATTTAGTGATAATGATATACTTAGCTAAAATTATTACAGTATCGTGATCTATTTGAATTAAATTTAATGGTAATTTGAATTTATACAAAATACAAGACACAGTCAATAGCCTTTTAGTTAGTAATATATCTTCATGAGTTTCATCTTTCTTACTGTTCTTTATATTGTAAGAAAAAGAAAATAATTGTGTATTATTAAACCAACCAATATTTCTAAACCAAGCAATTGGAATTTTATCTATCCATTCACTTTCTGTCTTTAAAAGCTCTTGTACGATCACTACCAGGTTTTCTTTTGGAATAGCTTCTTCTAAATTAATACTAGCCCAGCCATCGTGTTCAGCCACACTGTATATTTTTTTATTTAATATAGATAAAATATCATTTTGTTGATAATTGATTTTATTTTCCTTCTTATCCATATCAACGGTTTGTTTATTACTAAATATTTTTATTAAAATATCTTTTATTTTCTTAATCATGTTAGATTCTTTGTCAAAAGGAAATTGTTAAACACAACATCATTAAAGAGTATAATTAAAAAATCTAAACTAGATTTTTTCAATCACTCATTATAGTCTTGTGTTAATACCATAACTGGAGAAATCAAAATGTTTAAAAACATTATTAAAACGTTTACATTTATTTTGTTTATTGTGTTTGCTTCTACGGCAAATACTAAACAAAGTGATTATAAACTTAATGCTAATATTCCTCAAGCTGAATATAAAGCAGTTTATGATTGGGTAACTAAATACCGTTGCAAAGACGCAACAGGTGATGTGGATAAATTAATTCAATTGGTTTATATTCACTCTAAACAACATAATTTAGACCCTCACCTTGTCTTAGGCCAGATTAAACAAGAATCTTGTTTTGATACAAATGCAAGATCTTTTGCCAATGCAAAAGGTTATATGCAAGTTATTGCTAAATGGCATCCTGAAGAAGTAAAAGGAAGAAATTTAAATAATGAATATGTTGGTGTAGAAGTAGGGGTTACTGTACTTAGAAAATTTATTGATTTATCTAAAGGTAATCTAAGTAAAGCATTGGCCAAGTACTCAGGTGGGGCTACTGATTATTATTCAAAAGTAGTTAATAATAAAAAAGATCTTAAAAGAACCGTAGCTTCTTATCAAAAAGATTTTGAAAGTAATCAAAGATCTAATTTCTTAGCTACTGAAAGAATAGCCTCAAATATAACTGTAGCTTCCTATTCTGAAAAACAAGATATTCTTAGAATGTTTCAACATATTGATTCAAAATCTAAAGATAAAGCAGATGCTTTAGAATTGTTAATCAGATCTAAATTAAGTTCTGTTTAAAAATGGATACATATCAACTATTTATTATCAGTGCATTTATTGTTTGTTTATGTTTAGTTAGTATAATTCATTTATATTTCAGATTGTTCTCTCTAGAGAAAAGAAAACAGTCTGAAATAGAATCCATTATTAGAGATTTCAAAATCATGTTTGAAATTCAAAATGATCTACTAAGTAAAATTATAAACAATAAAGAAACTAGTTTTATTTCAACACAAACGCCTGTTGTACAACAAAATACTACTCCAGTAATTGTTGATGAAATAAAAGAAACAACTATACCATCAAAAGCAACTGAATTAACACTCTCTGAAACAATAGCAGCCTTTAGGAAAAACAAATGAATAAAGTAGACTTTACAAGTAAAGTAAATGAACACATTGAAAAATATAAACTTCATGAATTAGTTTCAGAAGAAGAATTTCAATTTGTACTATCTCTGTATAAATTAGATAATCTATATAAAGCTTATCAATTAAATAATAAAACAGTTCCTTTGGGTTCTTTCATTATTTGTTTAACTTTTATTGAAGGTGCTGAATATTTGAAATTAACTAAAAGAGAAATTAGAGAAACGCTCTTTGCTTTATTTGTATCTAATTTCAAATTGACAGCAAAAGAAGTCAATGAGTTAATGAAACAATTTGATACTAAGAAAAACTCCCAAACGTTCTCAGAAGAAGAAATTACTTCAGTCGATAGGCTGGTTAGGTATATTAAGAAAGGAGCTGCTAAAACAGCTCCTGATGACCGTAAGAAGGTATTGATAGATACTCTTAACTGTATACCTCTTTTAGTGATTTCAGATACTGTAAATAGATTATCTGTTTATGATAAAGGCGACATTAGAATCTTCATCAATAAACTCCAATCTCAACAATATAAAACCAGGTGGATGAACACAAAGGCGTTTCATCTGAATTTTCCAGATAGAATTAAAACTTTAATGAAGGATACAAAATGTCAATCGATGTCGTCTTACTGATATTTCTTCTATCATGCACTCTTTGGTTTCCTTATAAATATCTTATTAAAAAGAATAATGATTATTTGTCTTTAAATTATCAAAGACCTTTTGTTGTTAAACAAAATAATTTAACTTATGTTGTTAAAACAAATGCTGATTTTGAAAACTGTGTGAATGTTTTCAATAATGTACATAATTTAGATCTTCTAAATTTCTGTTGTATTGGTGTAGTTAATTCTACTGACCATGATTTTGAACAATCATTTAAATTACCTGTTTTCTCATCGGTTAAAAAATCCACACCTTGGAAATTATCTACTTATTTATCAGGAAATAATTTCTGCTGCAATAATGCATGTGAACAAGGTGAACTATGTCCAATGAATAAACCTTTGTTCTGATCATTAAACTCTTATTAAATTTAAAAATGTCATATCAAACTGAACAAAAATCTTTTACTCCTTATAAAGAAGGCGTGCTCGATAAAGACGGAGTAATGCAAGTAGTTAAATATAGATATATTAGTGAGACTAAAATTGAGGTGATTGACTTCAATAATAAACGTTTCACATGTGAGGATAAGTATTTGAAACGTAAGTGATAAATATAGACAGACTAATTTAGTCTGTCTATATGACTCTTCATTTAAACAAAAGGAACCAAAATGAAAATTCTAGCCGGATTAACTGATCAATTTGATCCAGAAGTAAGAGCTATGCTAGCAGCAAAATATTCTCGTGATGTAGGTAGTATTGAAGACAGGCTACCTGATTCAGACGAAGGCGCTCAGAAGCATAAAGAAAGCTTAGGTAAGTTCTATGTAGGCTATGGACATAAAAGCGTCGGTCAGCTTGCTGTAACAGATTTGTATTTAGAAGGTGTTTCTCTACTTGCAGCTAAAGCTATTGAGAACACTCCGCTGTTTAATGGTCAAGAAAGCAGTACACGCTATATTGATTTTACTAATCAACCTATGATTTCTTCTCATCCGGAAATTACCGAATGGCAAGAAAAGTGGAGAGAGTTTTATTTAAAAGCTATCCCGATCACTATTGAGCAAATCAAACAAGAGTTTCCTTTTGAAGCACAACCAGAAGGTACTAAGCAAAACGTTTGGGAAAACACTATCAAAGCTCGTGCTTTTGATATCTGTCGAGGTTTCTTACCAGCAGGTGTAACAACCAATGTTTGCTTCTCTGGTACTTTTGATACACTAAATGATCATTTTGGTGAAATGCTTTTTCATCCGTGTCAGGAGATGAAAGATATTGCTAAAACTACTATTGAGCAACTTGGTATTAAATACCCATATGCAATAGTTAATATTGAAAAACATCTAGAAAGAAATTCTTTTATAAAAGATAATCCTAGATTTTTCTATCAGCATGAAGATATTCAATCTAATCAAGTTAGGTTGGAATATGATGTAAGTGAATTACCTGTTTTTACTAACAGATTAAAGTTCCAAAAATTACCTAGATTTGATTCATCTAACTGTCAAATAACTTTAGAAGGTCTTATTGATTTTGGTTCTTATAGAGATTTGCAAAGACATCGTCCAGGTTATATGAACATGCCAGTACTATCCATTAATAAAGGATTTAATAAGTTTTATTTGGACAGTTTACCAGGGTCACTTAAGTCTGAGTTTGATAATTTAAATAATGATTTTAAAGAATGGTTTATTGGTGTTATAAAACAAATAACGTCCGGTAATACAGACATTAAACATTTTGAGCTACAATACGTAGTACCTATTGGTTACAATGTATCTGTTGTTTATAAATGCGATATCAATCAGGCTATGTATTTGTTTGAACTTAGGTCTAGTAAAACAGTACATCAAACACTTAGATTCTTAGTTCATGATTGGGTGAGTCAGTTTAAACAAGCTGGGCATCTTTTTAATGGAATTGATAAACACGTAGATATGGATAAAGATAATTTCTCACTGAAACGTGGAACACAAACTTTTGGAGTTTAATTAATCATGGCAGTTAATGACATTACGGGTGATACTATTGCAACTCGTGTTGTAACAGAAGCTTATCGTAATAACTACGATGCTATTTTTGGTAAAAAGAAAACAATAGTTTATCAACACGATGAAGATGTATCTAGAATGTTAGATAGTAATACTCAAGGTTTCTTTGACGAAAAAAGATACCCAGTCCAACAAGAAACACAATCACCTTTTAACACAATCAATTCTTAAATTTAAAAATGACTTCTCTAATTGCATCTAAAGCCAAAATTCTCGAAGTTTCTTATTTTGATTTTATATCAGAATCTAAAGACTTGGATAAGATTAAAATCCATAAAGAAATTCGTTTTCTAATGGATCTTCAAAAGGGTTTGAGGAAAGTTCTAACCAGTATTACTTCTGAGCTTAAATCTAATTTTGATCTGGATATCAATGATCCAGATGCTAAGAAAGTACTTCTTGATTTTGAAGATGTCTTCTTTGTGCTACCTGCTACTGATCGTCCTGCTACTTTGATTTGTGATAACTTCATTGTTGATTTTGTAAACTATAAAGGCTGGAAGTTTAACCCTCTTACAGACCTGTCTTACTACTGTTTGCATAAAGCGATTCAGTCTTATAAGACTAAAGTAGAGAACGAAATTAATACAATGTTGACTTATCTTGCAAATAAAGAAGAGTCTTAATTAAAAAATAATCCATATTAGGGGTAACTCCCCAATATGGATTATATGCTATAAATTATTTTTTTTGTAGTTAAACCACTATTAAAATAATTTAAGCAAAATTGAATGTCTAACAGTTATTTATTCAAAAACAGGATTCATTTAAAATGTTAAAAAGCATTATCAAACGTGACGGAACTACAGAATCATTCTATCCAGAAAAATTAAATAGATGGAGCCAGTGGGCTAGTAAACATTTAAAAGATAGAGTAGATTGGTCTGATGTAGTGATGGATGCTGTCAGGTCTTGTGGTGAAACTATTTCTTCTCAAGAACTTCAAAAGAAACTTATTGATGCATGTGTTCAAAAGAAAGATTGGGCACACAACCTAATGGCTGGTAGATTGTACGCAGCACTATCGCATAAAGAACTTTATGGTGACTCTATGCCTAAAGTACAAGAGCTACAAAAGAAGCTAGTAGATAAATGCTTGATGAAGAAGTTATCTTATTCTCAAGATGAATTAGATCAAATTGAAAAGATTATTGATCATTCTAAAGATTTTGAATTGGCTTATTTTCAGATATCTCAAATCAGGAAAAAATACAGTATTCAAGATAGATCTACAAACGAGCAATTTGAGTCACCTCAGTATACTTTTATGCGGATGGCCATGGCTCTTGCTGAAGATGAAAATAGTCAAAATAAAATTAAAGATGTAGAGAACTATTATAAGAACTTTAGTCAGTCTGTAATTAATGCACCAAGTCCTAATTATATTAATCTAGGAACAGAACATAATGGATACGCTAGCTGCTGTCTCTATACAGTTGGAGATACTGCTAAATCTTTAGCTATTGGTGATCACATAGCTTACACAATGACTTATATGTCTGCTGGTATTGGATCACATCTGAATGTTAGATCTGCTGGTGATAAAGTAAGGGGCGGGGCAATTTTGCATCAGGGAAAGCTTCCGTATTTTAAATCTTTAGCTTCTGCTGTTTGCGCCAATATTCAAGCTGGAAGAGGTGGTGCATGTACTTCTTATTTTAATTCTTTCGATCCTGAAGTAGAAACTATTTCAATGCTTCAAAATCCAAGAAGCACAGAAGATAAGAAAAACAGAGACATTCACTTTGCTTCGCAATTTAATAAACTCTTTGCTAAGAAGGTAGCAAAGAATGAAGACATCTTTTTATTCAATGCTTATAATGCACCTGATCTAAACGAGGCTTTCTTCTCTGGTGATATTGCTTTGTTTGAGCAGATATATAACAAATATGAAAAAGATGAAGGGTTTCTTAAGAAGTACGTTAGCGCAAGAAAACTTCTAAATAAGATAGGTACTCAGTCTTTTGAAGTAGGTACTTTGTACTATGCTTTCATGGATGAAATTAATAAACACACACCTTTCAAAGACCCTATTCATTCTTCTAACCTATGCGTGGCTCCTGAAACAATGCTACTTACTAAAGATGGTGAAGTAGAAATCAAATCTCTAGCAGGTCAAGAAGTAGAAGTGTGGAACGGTGAACAATGGTCATTGTCTAAAGTAGCTAAAACCGGTGAGAATCAAAAACTACTTAGAGTCAATCTAGGTATGAGGATTATCATTGATGCTACTCCTTATCACAAGTGGTATGTTCTGGATGATGAAACAGATCAAGTGGTCGTTAAAACTACAACTGAGCTGAGGTATAATGATATCATTGCACCTTATAAATTACCAGATCAAAATGGAAATCCATTGACCGCTGCTCATTTGAGAGTATGCACAGTTAAAGATTTGGGTAGAGTATCTGATACTTATTGCGTAAACGAACCTGTTAAAAACAGTGCTGTGTTTAATGGAGTTCTTACTCATAACTGTCTTGAGATCACTGAACCTACAGCGCCTTATGAGAACATGAAAGATCTTTATACCGAAGACGATCCTGGTTATATTAAAATTATAAATGATCACCCTGATGCTAAGGTTAAAGAATTACAACTTAAGTATACACAAAAAGTTAAACTCTCTAATGGTTTATTTATTCAAGCTGGTGATTTACAAGTAGGTGATGCCGCTGTTGATCCTTATGCTGGTGATATATTCGTTAGTAGTGTGGTAGATAAGAAAGTATCTCCTGAAGTTGCGTTGTGTTCTTTAGGTGCTATTAACGTAGCTATTGAGATGACTGATGAACAATATGAAAATGCTGCTTATTACGCTTTGAAGATGGTTGATAAATGTATTCATTTAGCCCACTATGAATTACCTCATGTTGGGTATACTGCTAAGAATAGACTCAATGCTGCTATTGGTATTATTGGTTTAGCTACTCATCTTGCTAGAAAGAATATAAAATATTCATCTAAAGAAGGTAAAGAAGAAATTGATAAAGTGTTTGAGCGTCACGCTTACTTTGTTATTAAAGCTTCTCTAAAACTAGGCAAAGAACTTGGTAATGCTCCTTGGATGCATAAAACAAAATGGCCAGAAGGTTGGTTACCTATCGATACCTATAATAGAAAAGTAGATGAGATTGTAAATAGACCACATACTTACGATTGGGAAACTTTACGTGCTGAGATCATTGCAAATGGTGGTATTCGTAATTCTGCTTTGATAGCACATATGCCTACTGAAAGCTCTTCAAAGGCTTCAGGAGCGCCTAATGGCATGTATCCTATTCGTAGTCTATTCTTGAAGAAAAAAGACGTTAGTAACGCCATTGATTGGTGCGCTATTGATTCTGATATTATTGGTGATCAATATGAGTTAGCTTGGAACGTACCTTATTTGGATATGATCGAATGCTACGCAGTTGGTCAAAAATGGACAGATCAAGCCATCAGTGCAGATGAGTACGCTGATAGAAGTGTTAACATTGAAATTAGTACAGATAGGATAATTAAGAGTTTCCTACATATGGCTAAATACGGAGTTAAAACTAGATATTACGTAAATAGTTTAACGGCTGATCAAAGTAGAGACGTTAACGAAACTGAAGCTGGATGTTCTAGCGGAGCGTGTACTCTTTAAATCTAAACAGCATATTAGCTACTCCTATTTGGAGTAGCTAATTTTGCTATAAATCAAAAGGTGATTAAAATGTCCTCTATTGTAATTACGGTATCTGGCAGTATCAGTGTAGGCAAATCTACATTATTAAACAAGTTAGAAAAGTTTTTAAAAACAGAATTTCCCAAAGCAAATATAGAATCTAAAGATCTTGTAGCAGAAAGAAAATTAGTAGATCTAGATAACCCTGACAAAGAGCTACTAGAAAAACTTAATAACACCAACTTTACTTTGATTGAAAAATTAACATGAGTGAAATTAACAGTAAGATATTTAATACAAACAAAACAGATTATAAAACACCTAGTTTATTTCTAGGACAAGATCCTGGTTTGTTTGATTCTATTAATAAAGCATATCCTGAAATATGGAAACTTTATAAGAAACTTAAAGCTCTCGATTGGGATGAGAATGAGCAAGATTATACATCGTGTAATCTAGAATTTAAAACATGTCCTAAGGATGTCAGAGATATGATGATCATGACTCTAGCTTGGCAATGGGAAGCTGATTCTATTGCTGCTAGAAGTTTACTTGGTATTGCATCTCCTTTCATTTCTTCTTCTGAATTAACAGCTTATTGGACTAGGGTTCAGGATAACGAAGTAGTTCATAGTTTAGCATATTCTGAAATTGTAAGAACCTCATTTGATAATCCAGATGAAGTATTCCAAGAAATTCTACAGGTTACTGAATCATTAAAACGCGTATCAGTTATATCTGATATCATGTCTGAAGTTCATGATGTTGGACATAAACTGGCTTTAGGTTTAGTAGATAAAAATTCTCAAGAAGTATACAATAGTATTTTCATGTTTGTTTGTGCTCTGTATGTCTTAGAGAGAATCCAATTCATGGCTTCTTTTGCTATTACATTTGCAATTTGCGATAGTGGTCTTTTCCAACCTATTGGATCTATTGTGCAAAAGATCTGTCAGGATGAATACGAGATCCATTCTAAAGGTGATCGTATTATTCTTGACTATGAGCTTAGAACAGATAAAGGTTTGATGGCATTTAGTCAGTGTAGAGATAAAATTAAATTATTGATTGATTCAGTAGTGAATACAGAATTTAGTTGGATTGATACACTATTTGGTAGAATTGAAAACACTAACACATACCAGAGATCTTTAGTTGGTTTAGATGCTGAACTTTCTAAAAAATGGGTACTCTATAATGCAAAAGAAGTTTATTCTTTCTTTGCTATTGAACCTGAACATGAACTACCCAAGAAGAACCCTATATCGTTCATAGAGGAATGGATTAACTCAGGTGATACCCAAGGGTCTCCACAAGAAGATAGACCTACACAGTACCTTTTAGGTGCTGTAGTAGATGATCTTAAAGATGAAGTTATTGAAGTAGATTTTTAAATCATGTCTAAAGAAATAACTTGGGATAGATCTTTTGGTCCTAGTTATACCCCTGAAGAAATGCTCAAATTAGGTGTTTTTGAAGGTAAGTATATTAACAATATTAAAGGAATTCCATCTGAGTGGAAAAAGATTAATAAAGTACTAGGTCCTAAAGATGATCCAGATCCTACTATAAATCACTTCGGAGTAAAATCTAGACAACCTCTTTCTGTATGGAAGAAAAACGGTTGGATTAAAACAGACCCTAATGGTTGGTTTGCTTGGTATATAAATTACTATCTTGGAAGAAGATTAGATAAAGAAGACGAATGGCAAATTAACAGATGGAGATCATTTGTTGCCAGACATCAAGGTCAAATAAACGCTGATCCTAAGTCCAAAAACAAAGATCATAGACTAGTCCAAAAGCAGGCCTTACTACAGTGGGGGTGGGATTGGGAAGAAAGTTTTAATGATAAAACTGTTTTAGAAAATGCTAAATCTATTTCTAGAAAAGCAGGATGTTCTTTAGAACCAGAAAAAACAATATCTCAAGAAAGTAAAATCATTACTCCACCTTGGACTAAATGGTAACTAACTAACTTCATATTAGCCTAGGTATTATCCTAGGCTAATATGCTATAAATTTCGATTCTAAATTATTTCAGTCACATATTACACTATTGAGATCAAGGTAACCCCTTGACTCTCAAACCAAGCGGCGCTATCTATTAGATATTACTTCAAACCTCAATTAGAGTAATTCTAATCTGTTTATATTTAAGTAAAATTAGATATTAACCTTTTGTACTTTTGATGATTAGTAGGAATACTAAAGTCAAGAGTGCAATTGAATAATATCTTTAAAAGGTCATCCTGAGAGGTGAGAGTGAAGACTCGGACAACTAGTCCGGTCCTGTCGTCGGTCAGTTACCACCTAATGCTTATAGTTAAATCTGTGAGCATTGGGATGCTAATTGCATCATCTTGCTGCTTATCAAAAAGCATTATGTCGGTCTAGAATTTAATAGTTTAATTACTGTTGATTTCTAGACCGATCTTTTTTATTTTTATTTATTTTTTAAACTAATAACATAAAGCATCTAAATTCACTGAATATTACCACTCACTCAACCACCACTCAAAATGTTAAACAAAATAAAACACCATGTATTAGATGTCTTTAAAACAGACCATGTTTTAAATGAATTCATACTTAAATATCAAGTTCTAATTAATGAATTAGAACAAACTCTAATCTCTTTGAATTTTAATAAACAAAAAGTCAATCAATCACAACTGACCAAAGCTTCAATAGTATTTGATGAATTCACTAATACTTTAATTAGTTTTATTGGTCAGAATTTGAAAGAAGAACTTAATCCTAAAAGAATTAAAAGATATAATAAAATAAATTCTCTTCTAATTCATTACAGTAATAGGTATAATAAAGCTGTAACTAAACCAATGAACTCTTATTGTTTAGGTTCAGTTAGATTAAAAGATTCTACTGTATTATCTACCAATAATAGTGGTATGTCTAATTTGTTTGAAGCTTATAAGGTAGCTTCTGAATTACAAAAAGATTTTGAAAAAGTAATGGGTAAGAAAATTGTCATCAGTTAATCAAATCGTAATCGTACAAGATAATCATTCGTATAAAACTGCATTAGAAAGATTCAAAGATTCTCAAGTAGAAATATTTAAAAATAAATCACCTAAAGAACTAGAACAACTAAGACAAGATTATTTAAATAAAGGATTCTCTTGTTTTGTATTTAGTTCAACTCGATCAAACGCGCCACCTTTTAGAAATTTGGTAGGTGAATTTAATCCAACTCGCAAAAACCTTTATAAAAGTTAAAAATGTTATCTATTCATAAATCTCAAATTGAACATCATCCTAGTGAATATAATTTACTTATGAGCGATCTACAAGATCCTGATGTTTTATTCATTGTTCCATATATTGTTCTACACATGACTAACCCTCATTCTGGGAAAGATGAGGTATTTTCTTTCAGGAAAAATAATACTACCAATACCAGAGTAATTGGTTTTGGTGAGTACGTTAATAAAACACCTGATACAGATCTAATTACCCATGTTGCTAGATTCTCTATTGATCTACTAAAAGACCAACTTGGTATTACTGGTATATCAGAAGAAACTATGATCAGTACTATTACTGATACAGCTGCTTTTATTATGCCAGATGCTGCTACAAGTGAAGAAAACAAAAATAAAATCGGTATACAGTTCTTTATTGATTGTACTGAATTAAAATTTGAAAAAGAACAAATTGAATTACAAGATATTTCTTGGGTGACTACAGAAGATCTTAAAGCACAACTTCAAATTCAACAGATGGTGAATAACGACTGTTTGAAGTTTCAATATGAAGAATGGTCTATTGTTTCAGCAACTAGAATTAATCTTTAAAGTTAAAAGGATAAAAAGTGTATTGCCTTGGTTTTGCGAAGCATAAAAGTAAACTGATTTTAATCCAAAAATCTCATCCAGATTTTCAAAGAGGAAAACTCAATGGCGTCGGTGGTCATATGGAAGGACATGAAACCGCTATTGAGTCAATGACTAGAGAGTTTCTAGAAGAGACAGGTACTGTTACCGATGAAGATCAATGGAGTCAAAAAGGTAAGATCGTAGGAGAAGACTTTGAAGTATTTGTATTTGAAGCTACTCTTCGATCGGATCAGTTTAATGAAATTGCTTCTTATGCGCCAGAGTTAATTGATGCAGAAGATCTGATCCACAATCCAGATAGTGAAGTTATCTATATAGTGGATCTTTCACTGATAGATACTCTACATGATAAACAGAAAATGCTTTATAATGTTAAAGAAATTATTTTCTCTAAAGGTAAGAATAATGTCTACCGCTAAACCTATTAGATACAGAGTAGTGTATCTAGGTAGTTCTTGGTGTATTGAAATTGAAAATACAGTTACTAATCCAGGTAACTTTATAATGGTTCATAAATCAGAACAAATTCAAAGAGTAGATAAATTTGGATCTATTGAATATATTTATCAAATTGAAAAATTTAATACTCAAAAAGAAGCATATACTTGGATTGAAGATAATCTAGAATCTAATAAATCTGAAGAATATGTAGAAAGAACTACGTTTTTTGGATGTATTAAAAAGTATCTGGATAGTACAGTATTTAGTCTCTCTAATCGTGACGAAAATAAAGTATCTTAAACAAGATTTGTTATCTGTTAATAAAGGTGTTATAATTCACGGAGTAAATACTCTTGGGTTATTTAATGCTGGAATAGCTAAACAAATCAGATATAAGTACCCTAGTGTTTACTTAGACTATATGGATAATTACTCTAAGTATTCGCTAGGCGATATTCACATATCTGTAGCAGATGAAAATAAATATTTAAATGTGATTCATGCATTTAATCAGTCTTCTATAGGTAGAGATCCAAGTAGACGATATATCTCCTATGATGCTGTATTTGAATCTTTTACTAAGATAAATACTCTGTGTCACGTAGGAAACATAAATACTGTTTATTTTCCAATGATTGGTTCAGGGTTAGCTAATGGTAAATGGTCTATCATAGAAAAAATAATAGAAACAACTTTATCTAAAGTAGAAAATAAAAATTGTTGCATTGTGTAATATGATAAAGAAATGCTATGTATTTAGTCATTTTTTACATAAGGCACTTTCAGATGAAACAAATTACTTTAGAAGATTATTTTGCTGGTAGACAAATCAAATACTCTAAAGAGCTAACAAATGATATTAGACAAAATGCAGCGTATACTGTAGATTGTACTAATAAACTACTTCGCTATATGCAAGAAGATGGTTTAAATGTTAACTTTACTAAAGTAAACTCTGGATGGAGACCAGTAAGCGTAAATTCTGCTACACCAGGAGCTGATCCAAACTCGTGTCATCTTACATCAGAAGCTATTGATTTAGGTGATCCTAATGGAGTACTAAAGAAATGGGTAGGTGAAAATCCAAATAAAGTAAAACTTAGTGGATTTTTAATAACTGAAGATTTTAGTATTACTAAAACTTGGTTACATTTACAAACTAGATATCCTTTATCATGGCAAAAAGGTAAAGTTTTATGGATAGCTGGAGAAGATCATTGGAAAAATAACTATTCTAAAAATACAGTAGAAATATTAACTTGTTAAATAATATGAACGCGGATGGGTTTTTCGTTCATGTAGATTAGAATAAATTGGATACAATGTTTATCTAGTTGAAAAGTCTCCTAGCTACCGATGAGCTGGTGGTGGTTAATTGTATTAAACTGGCTATAGTCATAGACCTCTATAAACTTTAATTAGTTTATAGAGGTCTTATGCTGTAATTTTTTAGTATTTAATATTGTATTTTGAATACCGATTTCAATAAAATGTCTAAGTACATTTTTACTAAAAGGAACTAATCGTGAGTATTCTATCTGATCGTGAAATTAAAGCTCTATGCACTAAACCAAAGTTTGTAGTTTATGCTGGAGATAAAGACAAACCTATTGTACAAAACTTTTTCATTCATGATAATGTAAAAGAATTTGTAGATATGCAAAACCAGCAAATGTTTGGTACTAGTTCTTATTTGGAAGCTCGTTCTAAATTTCCAGAATCTATTATCAATGAACGCTGGATTGGTTATCGTGACGTACAGGATTCTGATTTGATAAATTGGAAACCTTTGATCACGCCTTTTACTGAACAGTCTGTAAAAGAACTAAACGGTAAACCAATTCCAAGTTATGGTCTATCTAGTTATAGTTACGATATTCGACTAGGTCGTAATTTTAAAGTATTTAGAAAACCTATTGATTTTCCAGATGGGGATTCTGAAATTATTGATCTGGCTACGAGAAACCCAACCAGTGGGTTAATGACTGATGTTTTAGATGTAGATTACATTGATATAATGCCTGGTCAGTTTGTATTAGGTCATGCGGTTGAGCATCTCAATATGGCTAGAGATCTAACTGGTGTTTGTATGGCTAAAAGTAGTTTAGCTCGTGTCGGCCTGGACGCTAAAGTTACTCCTGTTGAAGCTTCTTGGTCCGGTATCCTTACTATTGAAATGTCAAACTGTTCACCTTTCCCAATTAGAGTGTGGTCCGGAATGGGTATAATGGCCATTGTATTTCACAAGGGTAATATGCCTTGCGAGGTAGCCTATAATGAAAGAAACGGTACTGGTGGTAAATATCAAAACCAACCAGCTTTACCAGTAGAAACTATTAATTAAGTGTTAAAATGAAAACTCTTATTAGTTTATTTGTTGTTTTGTTTTTAACTGCATGTAATAATAAATGAATAAACATATTTCTTCTGATTGGATATTTCCATTTAAGCTTTTAGGTAAAAGATGGATAATGTATTTACCAGGTTATGAAGGCTTGTATGCTGTCTCTGAGGACTTTAATTTGCTTAGGCTAGCACATAGTACTATAGCGTCTAATGGCAAGCTAAGAAGTTATAATAGCAGGATCTTAAACAAAAATAAGTCTTATGGGTACGCTATCCAAAAAGAAGGAAAATATGAAATATTCAGTAATAAGAAATTAATATCTATTATTAAGGAGAATTTAAAATGAGGTTAGATAGAAATTCAAATACTTTTGGTTTTGGTAAATATGCTCTAATTAAGCTTCGTAATTTAAATGAAAATATTACTCCAGAAATCAAAAAAGCTATAGATGTATTAACTGAATCAAATATGATTGAGTATGGTAGGATTGGAACAGAAAACGAATTCTTTGTAGTGAAATTAAAAGATATTAATTCACCTGGAGCATTAAATGGTTATGCTGATGAAGCTATTAAAACAGATCCAGAATTAGCAGAAGATGTTCGTTTAATGGCTTTTAGAGCTGGAATCAATAGCCCATTTTGTAAGAAACCAGATTAGCAAAATGCAAAAACTATTATGGTTAGATACAGAAACAACTGGACTAGATCCAACAAAAGATAAAGTTTTAGAAATTGCTTTCTTTATAACTGATGTTGATTTAACTAATAAAGTTAATGGTTTAGAAATACAAATTAATGATAATTTAGACTTTTCACAAATTGATCCGTGGTGCCTAGAAACACACACTAACTCTGGTTTGATAGATGAGTGTAAAGAATCTAACATATCTACTAATGAAGCAGATATTAAAATATTTGAATTCTTAAGTAAGAAATTCGATAAGAATACTTTAATGCTTTCAGGATATTCTATACATTTTGATCATGAGTTTTTAAGATATAATTTTCCCTTAACGTTCGCTTTTTTGAGCTATAGGGTATTTGATATTACTACATTAAAAACTCTATTTGCTGATAAATTTAAAATCCAATTTAAAAGCAAAGATAAGGCAAAACACAGAGCTTTAGATGACATTAATGATTCCCTTAATTGTTATATAAAGATATTGAATTTATTAGATTCTAAATAACGTCATAATAGCCTAGGATATCCTAGGCTATTATGCTGTAAAGAGAAAAGAATGGCTACTAAACAAGAAATGTTTGATTGGATATTTTGTAATTTACCTTTTGTTGAAGAAAAGGAACAAATAGAAAATCATTCAATGATTGAGTACTTTGCTGTAAAGTTAATTTATAAAAGAGCTGAGTACTTTGACCCTAAACAATATAAAATAAAAGAATATAAACATAGTGTTGCTCAAAAATGTTATTGTGTTTCTTCTTATATTTGGTTAAAGAAAAATAATTTAATTAATGATAATTTTAAATTAGTATTAGGTTTAGCTTGTCATGACGATTGGTTTAATTGGCATGCCTGGATAGTAGATACTGATAAAAATATTATTATTGAACCTACACCAATAATTAGAGAACATTATTGGGGCGTTATCTTAACTAGGAAACAAACAACTGATTTTATACGAGATAGAATAGACTTAGTGGCTTCTTTAAATTTACATAATAATAAATTTAAAGTATCTAATCAAATGTTAATAAATTTAATTAGTTAAAATGGAAAACTTAAATAAACCAATTATCTTTTTAGATATGGATGGTGTTTTGAATAACGATCATGCATTTGATGTATCTCGTCAAGGTATTTTTCCTCTTGGAAATATATCTGCTATGACAGTCAGTCAAATGTGTGTAAATTTATTTAAAAAATTAGTCAAAGAAACTAATTCAGATGTTGTTATTTCATCATCATGGAGATCTAATAAAATAGATGATTTAGACTTTGAATTTAAGCCCTCTAAAGGAAGATACACTCAAGGTAATAAGTCTGTAATAAACGCTCTTGTATGGGCTGGTTTTGAAGACTGTAGAGACTTTGTAATAGGAAACACAGGAAGGTTTGCTGATGATCCAATTAGAGGTATTGAAATTCAAAGATGGCTAGATACTCATCCAAATAGATTTCAACAAGGCATAACCCCATTCGTCATTATTGATGACGATGCTGATATGACCGAAGAACAATTACTCAATCATTTTGTACAAACGAATCCTGAAAAAGGTTTTCAATTAAATGATTTTGAAAAAGCAAAGAAAATTTTGAAAGGCTAATACATGTCCAATCTTACTATGATAAATGTTAGTTACGATAGTTTTATTCGTAATGTCTGTAACATACCTCAGTTTATGAATAAACAAAAAGGTCACCACGGTAGAGCTGTAGTTGATACAAGAGATATTGAACAAGCTTTAAATAAAAAACATGTAGATTCAAAAACTATAACAATACAAGCTATTACTGAAAGTTTCGAGGAGCAAATTATTAATTTAGAAGTGAATGTAGAGGATTTAAATAATTTAAAATTTACTAGAACAAATCCATTACAGGTCTACGATAAGAGTATATCTAAAATAGATTATGAATTCATAACTGAGGGTGATACATCTAAAACTAAAGAGATGCAAACGTTGTCTTCAGAAATAAAAGAAGAATATTCTACATTAAAGTTTGATGAATACAAAATTTTACCTAAACAATTAAAAATTCAAATTTACCACGATGGTGGTTTTGAAGCTTCGTGGGTAGATTTAGTAAATTCAGCCACTCTAATGTTTTCAGACGTACAAGAAATTGAAATTCTAGATAAATCAAAAATTACTTTTAATGAACCAAGACCAACTCTACGTTTAACACTTGTTGGTAGAAACAAATGGTTAGTGGAACAATTAGGCTAGTTTGTTTACAGCATATTACCTACAGAGATGTTTAGTCTCTGTAGGTAATTATGACATTTATTTTTTATTTACGATCATCAAAAGAAAAGAATGGCACTTCTTCAGTAGTCCCTATCCTACCGCCACCCACTTTAGATAGAGTGATTTCATAGTCTTTATTTATATCATCCAGTATAGGTCTACCATCATCAGGAAATGGTAAAACAATATATTTATTTTTATCTGGTGTGTCATTAACCCCACGATGCTTACCTCGCTGTATAGTAAGATAAGCTTGACCATTCATTTTTTCTATATGAATAAATGTTTCTAGGTCTATTTCATTATCTACACTCTGCGACCCAGTGTAGTATCCACCCCCTGGTAATTTTTTCACAAAGTCAGCATGTCCTTCACGCATAATGGTTTTAGCTGTAGTTGATAATTGCCAAGGGCTTACTAAGCTAATATCTCTTGCTGAGCAAAAGTTTCTCATTCTCTTACAAAGATCTCTAGTTGAATGACCCATTGGACCATCTTCACAACCTGTTGTTGGTATCATAGGTAAATAATCTAACATTAACAAATGAATTTCATATCCGTTAGCCTCTAACTCCAATACAGTATTTTGAATATCTTTATAAGTCCACTCACTTGGATTTACCCGCATTAGTTTAATATGGTAACCATTTACCTGCATTTTTTCTTTTACATAAGCAGACATCTCTTCTGGAGTTATGTTTTTCAAATCAGCTTTTTCACCTGTCTCGTTTTCAAAACAAAGCTTATATAAAAACTCTAGATTTAATAATAAACTATCTTCAAATGAAATTCTAAGTAATAGAGGTTTCTTTTTAAGATCATTCATACTTGGAGTATTGTTTACAGCTATTTGCCTAAATAAACTTAAAGTAAAACCTGTTTTATTATTGTGCGGTAAAGCAGCTACAGTAACAAACTCACCTCTTCTAATACCACCATTGGTCATTCTATTAAAACCTTTCCATCCGGTTTTTAATACTCTAGTGGAGCTAGCAGTGTCTTGTACTTCTTGAAATACTTCAGCTAATTTAGCTGTGTCACCAATATCCACACTACCTACGATAGCTGGGTCTGTTCTATTGGTTTCAATTTGATAAGGTTCTAATTGAATGCATAAATCTTTTACTAATTCTTTTACATTCTTAATCTTATCACGTTCAAACTTTAATCTATAATTAGCTTTACCAATTATTTCAATAACTTTAGAATCTCTAAAATTATCATTAATTTGCTTCTTGATAGATAAGATAGTTCTCTTCAAACTACCTTCATCCATATCTTTTTCAATACCTTGCTCAAACGCACTATATGTGTTTTCATCGTTAGAACAATTTAGTTTTAAAGTTTGTAGTAATTCTTCTTTTGGATATGAATGATCCAAAGGATTATTACACATATTTAGAGCTGTCTCTTTAAGAGAGATTAATTTTTCTCTTTCATGATTTAAACTCAAAGATACTTCTGGTAACTTAATAGTCTCTAAAACAGTTCTAACTAAATCACTGGAGTTATCTGTTTTCTCTTGTATTAGACTTTCTCTATAGAGTAGAGTAATACATTTAACTAACAAATGAGTACTGTTCATTGTAATGGCTCTTTGTTTGAATATTAATTTAATCAATTCTTTATAAGAAAAAGAATAAATTTCTTTTTACTTAGACAATTGATTAATGTGTTATTTATTTTTTAAAGCCAAAGTTAAACTAAACATACAAATAATCTGATTAATTACTATCTATACACAAAAGGAAATAAAATCAATATGCTAGAGACTCTTACTCTGGTAAAGAAAGATGAGTTAATTCTCTTACCAGCTTTTATATATTCTTCTATGATAAGAAAAGGTGTATCTTTTGAAGACTTTCTAGATTTGTCTAAAATAAAAGATCAATTTTCTTTAGAAGATTTAAGTTTGATTCTATATTTGAATCAAAATAATAATTTGGTATTCCAAATACAAAATGAAAACTATTTAAATTCTTTCTGGATTAAATCAGATCCAGATGCGTTTAATAAGATTTCAGCTTTACTTAACTTATATAAAGGAGATTCACATTTAAGATTATCAGATACAACTCTTTTTGAAGATAATCAAACAACTTTTGAAATCAAAGATAATCATTCAGAAGTTTTGTTTGTGGTAGTCTATCCACAAATGTTTAACTCCGATACTATTAGTATCAATAGTAAAGAGCTAATATCTAGTGTTTTGAAACTATTGTATGGGTACAATAACTACGATATTGTAGCTAGATATCCTCTTTTTGAGCGATATTTAGTTTTGTTGTAAGAGTATCTCTTAAAACTTCAGTTCTAACTTTTCAATATATTTTTTCGAGGAATAGAAGATGTCATTTCTAACTTTAAACCGTGCCGATAAGAAACAAGGTCTGGCCGCCGTTGTCGATCACCTGAAGTCTCAGACTCAAGGTGCACCTATGGTAGATGTAAGCCTGGGTAAAGCTGTTGTAGCCATGGAAGGTTTCAGCGAAGCTCGTCTGGGTGATCTGGAAACTGCTAAACAAAACCTGCAACAAGTATTGCAGTCTTCGCTGACTGGTATTGCTGATGTAGCTGGCCTGAGTTATGCTCAAGAGCAAGCCGCTGTTGTAGCTGGCTTGCAAGCTGCCGCTCCTATGGAATTCATGACCAAGCCTATTGCTTCTGGTGCTTCTCTGTCCCCTATGGGTAGTGAGACTACTGTAGTTGTGGCTGGTCAACAAGGTAGCATGGATCGTCGTTCTATTTCTATGGAAGCATTCGACGAACGTGCTAACAAGAATGCCATGGTTTACTCTATGGTTTATAACGCTGTGGCTGCTCGTCAAGACGAATTCGGTGAAGCTTTCTTCCCAACCGTTGTTCAGACTCCTGATCAAGTTGGTTTCATGGTTAACGTTAAACTCATCGAAGTGATCGACACTATTCGTCGTGAAATTTCTGGTGCTGTTAATAACTTCAACCGTAAGAACATTGTCAAGGCTTCGATTGACCACACTATCCTGCGTAACGACATCACCAAGATTGTACCTATTCACCGCGCTGGTGTTTCGGCTCAATACTTTGCAACTGATGTGGGTACTGCTCAAGTTGAAATTGGCGGTGAAACTGTCACCACTGGTGCTTTGGCCGTTGGTAAGAAGTTTAGCTTGCTAGGTATTTCGCAAACTGATGCTGCTGTAGCCGCCGGTCTGCAAGATGAAACCGACGCAGTTGACAGTGCAGCTAAGCTGCAAGCTGTTTATGTTAAGTTGGCAGATGGTGATGTAGTTAAGTTCAATACGCTGAACATCCCTACTTCCACCTTCAATGCTGCTGTACAAGGCAATGCTCGTCAACTGAACCTGAACTTCACCACTGCTGCGTTGCAACTGACTGGTTCTACCAAGCAAATCGATGCTACTGATCTGACTGGTAAAGCTGCCATCGGTACTCACAGTGTTCGTTTGTCTACTTCTGTTGTTGGTTCGATCAACCAACAAGAAGGTACTACTCAAATTAACGCAATGCCTGTTAACGTTGAGAAAGTATTTGATGATGCTGGTAACGTTGTGTCTGTAGCTGCTGGCGCTGGTAAAGCAATTGCTGATCTGTTTATTGGTGCTACTGTCATTGGTTACGATCTGCTCGCTTATCGTACAAACAGTAACCGCCGTAACCGTGGCCAAGTGATTGATACCCGTGAAATGAACTATTTGTACGCTGTACCAGTTCTGCCACCTATCACTGCTTTGCGTCCAGTAGGCGCTACTGATGCTAACGATGCTTCTTTGCTTTCGACTTTGATTACTACGACTCGTATTCGTACCAGTAACGAAGCTGTAACTAAGCTGCTTGAAGCCCGTGACACTCTAAAGGAATATGCTAACCAAGCTAACGCTGCTGGTGATTCTCCTGAAGTGTTTGGTGCTGCTAGCCAATTGGTTGCTCCTACTTATCTGGAAGCAGTTATTGATGCAGTAGCTTCTACTGACAGCCTTAAGTCGTCTGACCGTGCTGACGATGTATCTGGTCTACTGGTTAACAAGCTCCGCGATATGGCTTTCCGCCTGTATCAGAAGTCTGGTTACAAAGCTGCTGCTGATGCAGTAACTGGTAATATGGCTGGTAAACCTACCGTAATCATTGGTACTGATCCTGTGATTGCTCGTTACTTGACTATCTCTGGCGACACTCGTTTGCTGGGCGATGCCTTCAACTTCAAAGTGGTTTCCACTTTGGATAGCCGTATGGCTGGTAAAATTGTCATGTCCTTTGGTGATGAGACCAGCTACACTTCTGGTGTTGCTAATGCTCTGCACTTTGGTAACATGGCATGGAAGCCTGAGTTGACTCTGATGATGCCTGCTACCCGCAACGGTGCTAACGCAATGGAGTTGACTGTACAGCCTATGTTCTTGCACGTAGTGAACCTACCTGTAATGGCTTACATTGAAGTCTCTGGTATCGAAGCCGTTATCAGCGGTAAGGTAACTGTAAACGTTAGTCAATAAGTTCTAACCAAAAAGCAGTCAGGTGTAATTTTAATCGATGTTGTTCCCATTGATTTAAAGTAATCTGACTGCTAATGGATTAGACTTGAAAACTTAGAGCTGAAGAAAATGTATAATGGGTAAGAAAGAGCTTCGGCTTTTTCTTACTTGTTATGCTGTAAAATTTTAAAGTAGTAAATATTCCAAAAAATCTCAGTCACTCATTATAGAAGTGTCCATCGACTACTTTACTATCCGGTAAACATTTATTTGAGTCGAATTAATAGGTGAGATTAAAGTGAACAATACTACAGTTATTGACAAAGAGACTTTTCCTGCAATGCACTTTAAAAGTGAACAACTCGATGTGAGTATTGATTGCGGTGGTCTGACATATTTTGGCAATGTATCTAACAGTGCCATAGCTAACGAGCTAAATAAAGAAAATAATCATTGTGACTATTCTGTAGAAACTATCTACGTTAATAGATCACATAAAGAGATTACTGTCATGGATAGAATTGGTCTAGCTGTTACAGTAGAAAAGAACAAAACTATGAACACAGTTCAAGAAGCTGGGTTTGTAATTAGGAAAATCATATCTCTTAAAGGTATGTCTATTGATAGTGCTATCCAATGTATCAATTCTATTGAACATATTGAAGCTAAAGATTTATTGATAATTAAAGAAAGCTTATCTAATATAAATGTAGGTAAGTTTGGTACTTTAAGAATCATGTTAGATTATTTAGTTCCAGTAAAAGACATTGAACATGCTCCTGGAAACACAATCTATCATTATCAAGGTGATGTAATCTTATCTACTAAAAATAGCATAGATATAGATGTGCATCCTTTTAGTTCTAGATTTATAAATGCTGGTGTATTTGAAATAAATAAAGCAAAACAAAATACATACCAGTATGATTCAGGTAATATTCATTTAAAGATACGCTACATTAATCATGATCAACATGCCAGTTCTCTTTTTATAAAAATAGCTGGTGATGTGAAAGTACTACATCCGGAAAAGAATACACCTTTTAAAATAGTAAGATTGTCTAGACCTAAGAAAGTTAAAGAAGATCTTGTACCAGAAACTACTGCCTATATTGAAGTACTTACTTCGGCTAAGAGTTCAGTAAAGAAAACATCAATTACAGGTATTACTTCTACTAGATATACTCTTGAAGAAGCTAAAGAAATATTAGGTATTTGTGCTACTCCTTTAGAAGCTGCTGAATTTGGGATGCTTAGTGAAGATAAGAAAATAAGATTAGCTGAATTAGAAAGACAAATTAGCCAATCTAAATTAGATCTATCTGCACAAAGCTTGGAAAACCAAAGAGAGTTAGATGCTAAAAAACATGTACTTAACATGCAGGAGATAGAAATACAAAATCTTAGAAAAGAAAACGAAAGAGTCAAAAATCAATACGAAGCTAGTCAAAGAGAATTAGACATCAAGATTAAAGCTCTAGATAATGAGAAAATATTACTTGATATACAAAGACAAAACGTAGAAGAAATCATCGAGACCAGAGCTAAAGATCATAAAGCAAGGTTAGATGCTGAAGCTGCTGAAAGAAAAGCCATATTTGAGAGAAAGAATATGGAACGAGAAGAATCTACCGGATTAATTAAATTCATTACAGTAGTAGTAGCAGCTGTTACTACTCTTTTTGCCGCGATTATGAAGTTCGGAAAATAATTAAATAAAAATTAAAACAAATAACAGAAAATTTGATTAAACTTAAAAGACTAATTGTATAATTTGCATGAACACCAAAAATCTAAAGGACTCCAATGTTTCCAAATTCTCTGTTAGAACATATAGACAATAGCACACCTAAAGTAAATCCATCTGTAGCAAATGGATTAGTGGCAGAGCATCTTAACTACGTAGAACAATACGTAGACAGTGTATTTAGGTCAGCTGCTATTGGTTTTCCACAAGGTATGGTCTACCATGGATGTAAGCGTTGTACTCCAATTGAAGAATACAATGAAGCCATTAAAAAGAAAGGTAATAAATCAGTCTTTGATGTAGCTAAATCAGATGTTTATTTGATGGAGTATTTATTTAGCTATAAAGATGAATTGATGCCAGATGGCTCTAAATATATCAAGAAGTATCTTTATTTACCTTATGTTGGTCCTGGTGGCGCTATTCATTTAGGTGGATCTCGTTTTGTGATATCTCCAGTTTTAGCAGATAAAGTAATATCTATCGGTATCAATAGTGTATTCGTTAGATTGCTAAAAGCTAAACTTACTTTCAACAGAACACCACACCACTATATAGCAAATGGTGAAAGAGAATCAATTCAAGTAGCTTGGAGTGAAATTTATAATAAGAAAGCTGGCGGCCCCACACTCAAACCTAGTGTTAAAGCAAACTGCACAATGCTTCATTACTTGATGTGTAAATATGGTTTCAAAGAAAGCTTTAAACAGTTCGCTAATTGCGATGCTATTTTAGGTGATGAAACTACAATCACAAATGAAAACTATCCAAGTGAAAATTGGGTCATTTGTGAAAGTACAAGAATGAAACCTAAAGGATTCGGTAAAAATTATTATAACCCCACTAATCTAAGAATAGCAATAGCTAAACACGAATATACTCCTACAGTTAAAAATTTTATAGCTTCTTTCTTCTACATAGCTGACCACTTCCCATCACGCATTAGACCAGAGTATGTAGAAAACACAAGACTGTGGATGACATTACTTGGTTTATTAATTTGGAGCGATTCTGTATCAGAAGGAAAGCTACATGCAGATGTAAGTGATCATATTGCTTCACTTGATGAATATGTGGATGCTTTAGTTCATGATAAGCTCAAAGAGATTGGATTCCCATGCGCTAATATTTATCAACTTTTTGCTTTAGTTATTACTAAGTTTGATGAGTGGTTACTCACAAGCGACGATAGAGTTAATACAATGTATGATAAAGAATTAAGTGTTCTTTATTATGTTTGTTATGACTTAATTGAATCTATTTTTAGATTGTATTTTAAACTCAAAGCAGCTGGTAAGAAAGATCTAAATATAAAGAAAATAGCTGGTATAATGAGTATTCATTTAAAGCCAGGTATTATCTATAAACTTACGCGGGAGCACGGTGAAGTAACTACTACTTCTACTCCTTCTGATAACAAGTTCTTTAAAATTACTTGTTTACTGGTTCCCCAGTCTAGTGCTGGTAGAGCTAGGAAGAAGAAAGACAGAGTAGCTATCTCAGACCCAGCTAAACGTTTACATGTATCTATTGCTGAGATCGGATCATGCTGTGCGTTACCAAAATCAGAGCCTTCAGGTAGAAGCAGGATCTCTCCGTTTTTAAATATTAGTCCTACTGGACTAGTAAATAGAAATGAGAGATATAGAGATCTTTTAGATAACATTCAACAAAAAATTAGACGTTAATAAAGCATCATATTAGGTAGGAATTCCTACCTAATATGATTTAAAAGGTATTCCATGTTAAAGGAAGAATTTCTATATAAAGTAAAACTAAAACATCCTGAAGTTTTCAAAAAATACGACTACTCATTATTACCTAATGAATTTAAAGGTAAAGATAAGATTACTATAATCTGTCCTATTCACGGAGCATTTGAACAAGTTGCAATTTACCATTACTTTGATGGAAACGCTTGCCCTAAATGTAGTGGTAAAAATAAATCTACCGAAGAAGTGATAGAAGAGTTTAGGTTAGTACACGGTGATGATTATGACTATAGTAAATTTAGATATACTAAAGCTCATGATAAATCCATTATTACGTGTAAAATTCATGGTGAGTTTTATCAAGAACCAGCTGAGCACTTACAGGGTAAAGGTTGTTTGATATGCAGTTACGATGTCAATAGGCTCACTACAGAAGAATTTATTAAAAAAGCTAAAGATATTCATGGTGACTTATATGATTATAGTCCTACTGTATATAAGCAAAGTAAATTACTTGTAGCAATTGGTTGTAAAACTCACGGTATTTTTTATCAAAAAGCAGACAGTCATATATACTCTCCTTATTCTGGATGTCCTAAATGTTTTCATGATAGAATATCTGATACTAGAGAAGAGTTTGTAACTAAAGCAAACAAAGTACATAATAATAAATATACTTATAAAGATGATTATGTAAACTCTAGAGGTAAAATTACAATTACCTGCCGCATACACGGTGACTTTAGACAAAGATGCTCTCATCATCTACAAGGAACTGGATGTCCGAGATGTAGAGATTCTAGTAATGAAGTATCAGTATCCCAAGTACTAGATAAATATAACATTATCTACATTAGAGAATATAGAATAAAACCATATCCATATAGGTACGATTTCTATCTACCTGAATATGATATTTATATAGAGTATCATGGTAAACAGCATTATGAAGAAAATAAATTCTTTGGCGGTAAAGAAGATTTAAACAAAACACAACGTAGAGATAAAGCAAAAATAAAGATTATTAAACGATCATCAGGTTTACTTATCGTTATTAAATACACATTTAACACTCTTGAAAAGATAGAAGATGAACTATTGAGATTGTTCTCCATCATTCATCCTCAATTTATACAAAATAAAGAATTGACTAAACAGTCTATTATAGATTCTAATATCTATTTAATAGAAGATGGTATAATTCACGTTCATTAAATTAAACAGCATATTAGGTGGGAATTACCACCTAATATGATTCAACAATAATCACCACTTAATAACTAATTGACTATTTCAATTATTTTCAGTTACTTATTATTATATTGTTACATTTAAACTCTTCCTCTCTTAACACACAAAAGGACTTTCTCAACATGTATCAACAACAAGCCCTTCCTCAATTTCCAATTGACAGGCCTGCTGCAAATCCTGTTAATTTGAATACTGGCCAACTACCAGTACTGCCTCAGATTAATTTCAATCCACAGTTTCAACAACACTACCCAATGGTGGTAGGTAGTTTGATTGCTATCATTCAAGGACGTTATAATACTAACGTGCTTAGAATGTATTTGTTCAATCAAATGGCGCAAAACAATTATAACAATCAAAACTTCTTTAATCTTTGTGAATTTACAATGAAAGTACTTGAGATTAAAGTACTGAAAAACGAAATTGTAAACTTGCAAGAAGGTGTTAATGCTGTATGTGAACTGTGTACAGAACAGCTAGCTGCTTTCAATATGGTCAATGACCCTGCTTTGCAACAATACGTAGATCAGAATACGATTGCAGCCTGTCAACAGATTTTGATGAATTATCAAACACTGATGGCTGAGATTCAACATTTTGCGCAGCAAGCTCAAATGCAACCTGGCTTTGGAATGCAGCGTCCAATGCAACCTCAATTTCAGGGTGGGTTTAGGTCTCCTCAACAAAATAATTTCATGCAGCAAAACGCTGGTCCAATTACACATCCGCATCAAAGAAACTTTAATGCAGTACAAGGACATAGTAACTCTAGATGGAATTCTGGTGTAAATACCCAAAATCAACCTAGTGGATTGTTCTCTAGTGGTAATCAAGCACCAGCACAAACTGTAAACCCAACAGCTGCTAAGTACGATAAATACATTAAGCCGTTTACTCCACCAGCACCTGTTCAAGCACCACAAATGCCTAAAACAGATTTGTTTCACTCTTCCAATATCAAAGCAGTTACCCCTGTTGTAAATAATGAAAGAAAAGAGTCTATAAAATGGAAGCTCTCAGAAAGATATCCAGTCACTATCGCTTATGACCATAACGTAAGTCGCATTACGTATGTGGAAGAAGGCGACGTAATCAAACCCATCATCACTCCAAAGGAAAAATCCATGAACAAAGATGAACATTTCAAAGTTCCATCATTCCAACAACCAGGTCTAATTCTACCTACAGTAGAAGAGAGTCAGGCTACTATTGAGCAAATCAAAGAAAGTCTGAAAGAGCCTGCTATTACTGTTCATGAAGCAAGTACTATTGTGGGTGATATCTCTTATGAAGACGCTATTTTCAAAAGTGATGTAGAACTTCGCAACTTGCGTTTGAAAAACAAGAAGGCTAACGCTTATATGTATTTGGGTATGCTCTACACCCCTATGGTGTCAGCTGTCAATACAGAACTGCTAACAGGTTATTTCAATCGTGATGCTTACAAGCTTAACTTGAAAGATGTCAATAACCTGATCTTCAAAGAAGTTCTTGAGAAACGAGAAAATCGTCCTTATTACGGTGATGACATTTCCTTGAATTTCTTGAATAAGCGTTTGACAGATATGGTCAATCATTTCTTGAAAATGCGTTTGGGTGTGACTGCTAGAATTGAATCTTTTAAAGACGATATTGTGGATTTGCATTCTTATATTGCTGAGAAAAATGGTATTACTTTCATTGAGTCTTTTGTAGCTAACTTCGAATATATGTTTGAAGGTGCTTTGACTTTGGTGAGTAAAGATACAGCAGAATACCTATCTAAAGAGTTCCTGGATGAAATCAAACAAGAGCCTAAGCCAGATGTGTTGTTCTTCCAAAATCTCTACACGCTGACTAATTTGGATCTCTACAGTAATGAACTTTGCTTTGAGATTCCTACCAATGATTCAGCTGTGGGTATCATGAGTGATGCTACGCCTTTCTTGTATGAGATTGTGGACACTATCTTTAAGTTAGCTAAAGATAATGAATTGGAGAAACATTATCGTCACTATATTCGTACTAAAGATGGAGTCATGTTTGAAGTGGCACGAGGCGCTTTGAACGAAGATTTCTATCATATCGCAGTATGGAAGAAGTAATCTAAAACAATACCCTCTATAAGCCTTAAAACAGCTTATAGAGGGTATATGACGTAATAGGAAGATATGATAATAGCACAACGCATATTAGAATATAACGATTTGTGGAGTAAAGTATACAAAGTACCTGTTTTCTTTTCTGACAGTTTAATCAAAGATGATTCTGTCTTTGAAGTTTATAGACTTGAAAATAGCATTAATAAAAAGGACGTATATGTTTACTGCCCAGTTCGTTTATTTCCTTTCATTGATGCAGAAGTAGTTGTTTTCAAAGCTAAGTTAATTGGAGTAGAATCTTCTGCTCCAGATTTTAGAAACAATGAACACTTCTTAGATTTCGTTAGAAAGAAAATAAATAAGGATGTAAATGAGTATATTCAAAATAATCAAAACACACCTCAATCAGTACCCAGTCATCATTACTACCAGTGATGTTTTATATGTGACTGGTTTATTGTTTTGTACTAGGCTTTCTGAGAAACAATGTGAGATTTATGATTTTGATATCTCTATATTGAATAAAGAAGATATTAAGATTAATGATCCGGTTATAGTTGCTAGTAAAGAACTCTTTAATGGTTATTTTACTGATAAAGAATTAGAAGCTTTAATTCTACATGAAGAAGGACATATTCAATCTGGTCATCTTGATGAAGAAAGAAAACTAGATACACCAAACACATATAACGAACAAAAAGAATATGAAGCTGATCAGTATGCGGTGAAAAACTCTACCCCTGAAATATTTGAAGCTGCTTTATATAAATATTGCATTGTTTGTAAAAATAAAGTATTTATTCAATATTACTTATTGAATAAACTTCCAAGCTATTCAAACACTTTGTCTAGTAATGTGCTTAGAAGAATTAATCACTTTAAAGGAATTTAAAAATGAATGAACTATTCGTTCTTGTTTTTGGGGACTCTGTTCAAGGCACTGTTCTTTATGGGCCTTTTAAAACACCAGGTGAGGTACATGACGCTAATCGTCAATTAGCATTACCTTTTTACACTGTTGGTTCTATTTCTATTGATGAATATAATCAGCAAGCTGAAGATCCATTTAATAACAATAAACAATTGTTTACTGTAGCTAAAGGAAATCCGTTCGATAAGATGGGTCTAGTTGGCTTATTTGACGATACATGCATTGCTTCTGATTATGGCTTAGATAATTTTGTATTATCTAAGAAAGACAACAAAGAGAACTATTTTGTAGTTCCTCTTAAAAACTTAGAGAAAGTTCTTGAAGAAATTAAACAGTCTTCAGGTCTACCAGCTGGCTATTAAATAAAGCAGCATAAATGCCTACTGATTCAATTAAGAATCAGTAGGCTAATATGCTGTAAATTTTTTATTCTAAACCATCATCTAGACCATCTGGATCTAAACCAGGATCTCCATCTGTACCAGATTCTTCACCAGTATTTTCTGGTTGTACATCGGTGCCTGCTCCATCTGGACTAGGTGTTATTTTTTCATTGTTTCTTTCAGCTATTTTCTTTAAGGTATTTAAAGTACTAATACCTGAATTACTCAAAGCTTCCATATGTTGTTTAGCAATAGATTCTAAATCAAATAAAGGTTTACCGTCTTCTCCAATACTAACTAATTCAGATAGTTCAGACATAACTCCTCTCTCACTCAACCATCTACGGATATAATGAGATTTAATCATTGATTTAAGGGAATCTAAATCATTAGCCACATCACCCACTGTATTGGTATTAAAATATTCAGGTGCTATAAAGGCTTCTAATGCTTTATCTAGTCCGTCTGTATAGACTTGTAGATCTTGTAATTGTTGTTCTAGAGTAACAGAATTAGGTTTAGGTAATTCTACATGAAAACCATTTAAGAAATCTTCTAGTGTTTTAGTTACTAGAATTTTATCTTTAATTTCTTGGCTTAATGTAGATATATCATCCTCTACTATTTCTTCTAATTTAGTTTTAATACCTGGTATATTCTCAGATACTAATTTCTTTAAATCATCAAGTAAAAATTGGCTATTAAAAGAAACTTTTCTCATGTGATCTGATAATTGAGGTGTGAACATTTCTTGAATGTTTATAACTCGTTTACTCAGTAAAATATTATTAGCTATAGCAGTGGTTGCAAACTCAGTTTGAAAACCACTATCTACTAATTCAGGCGTTAAACCTAAAGCAGATATAGAAGCTTTTCTTAAATTATCTTGTAGATCAGAATCTACTTTTTGATAATTAGATTGTACCTGATCAAAAGCTAATTTTAATTCAGGTATTCCAGGGTGTCCAGTAAATTCCCATTCATAACCAGATCTTTGTACAAATTCAAAAATATCATTAGGGTTATTTACTCCCATTGGCATTTGAACTGTTCTAGATCTAACTACATCGTCTACTATTTTTTCAATAGTTTTCATTGGGTTAGGATCGTGTTCAGGTAGTTGTGCAGATACTTTGGTTCTACCAATTGCATTTTTCATAGAACCCATCATGTCAGTAAACATCATGACAGTTCTTAAAGTATTAATGGTCATCGTATCATCTAAAAGACTTCTACCAATTCCATCATCACCATATTTAAAAGCAATGTAAGTCACATACTCAGCTGGTAAGAAAAGAATTTGAGTCATCTTCTTAGATAGTACTCTAGAAAGCATAATTCTATAGACTTCCTCATTCTTACCTAACTTAATATTAGAATTATAAACACCATTTTTAACTCTATTAATTAAATCTTTCTCAATAACTTCAGCATACAAGTTAGTTGCCATAGCAGTGTGTGATTGATTATTAGGGTCAAAACAACCACCAGAACCAATATTAGATTCAATTTTCTTAATCATAGTAGAGCTAAAAGAATCTTTACTATTTCTAAGAGCACTATAATCGTGATCACCATCAGGTGATTCAATTGGGTTACCTTCTTGATCTAATAGAATAAAATAACCGACATGCTCTCTTACGTTACCTGGTACATGGATAGGTAAAATAGATTCACTAGGTAGTTTCATTATTAAAGGATTACCTACTGATTTTCTAGTAACTTCATTACTACCAGCTAAAGAAGAAATCATTTGCGAAGCATGGTTTCTAGTTCTAAATAAAAGCCTATCTACTCCTATGTCGTTTAAACTTTCAATAGCCAATGAATGTTTTGAATATTGTTGTAAAACAGTTTTTGAAGTAACTGCTTTAGATAAAGCAGGCATCTTCAAGACAGAAGGATTGTCTAATATTTTAAGATCTTCAAGAACTATAGTAGTTTCGTCTATTACAGCATTTACTTTTTGACTAATTCCAGAATAATCTAGAGGTTTATTAAAACCTTCTAAAGATAAAATGTTTTTATTAACAGTAGGTTTATTAGGATCTCCAAGTAAACCTATGTTTTTAAATTCATTTTTATTAAGATGTTTACCAATGACTTCATTGAAGTTCTCTGTAGAGATAGCTCTGTTACCATTGATAAATTCATCAATAGTGTTTTCTGGGATAACGGCTACAGGGTAAGCACCTTTTTCAAATAGTGCTTCTTCTAGAATAATAGATAGTTTTTCTTTTATTTTATACTCTTCTTCAAAATGTCTTTGAATTCTTGAAATAATAGAGGAAGATAATTCTGGAGAAAAAATCCCTTTAGGTCCTTTAAATGTTAATTCAGTAGATGTCATGTCTTTAGGAGACAACACACAACTGACAAGTATCTGTTTAGATAGAGCAATATCTGGTAGTAATTTTACAATTGCTGCTGAGTCAGAATTTCTTTTTGCTCTTTTAGACAGTATGCTTGATATATTTAAAGTATTTATATCTGTAGTTCGGTTACCTTGTTGATCATAAGCGGTATTTCGCATATGAGGTTTTTCTAGTTTAGAAACAGCCGCAGCAAGTTGCGGGTCTTTCTTTACTACAGCAATAGCTGGATATACTCCGTCTTGAGAAGTATTTAAATCTTTTAGGTCCATTTTATCTTTTCCAAATTATGAATATACTATCTAACAATAACAGGTACTCATTGTTCATTAACAAAAACATGGAGTTAGTTGAAACCATAGTGGTTAAACTCGATGAAGTTGCTAGAGCAATGAACTATTACGTTATGCAAAAAATGGGGTATGATTCTGTCGATTTATACGACAAAACTACCTGGAAATATTATCAAAACATAGCTGGGGTATATCATTTATCTGATACTCCAATTAAAATAAGATCATTAGATCTAGATGAAGAAATAGATTTCACTAAAGAGAATTTAGAAAGACATAAAATAACTAAAACAGCATATAGATATGGCACTAGATATTATAGAGAATTAGTATCATTACACCCACAGCAAGAATTGCTGATATTGGGGGTATTATATCCAGTTGATATTAATATAGCTATTGATAGTAAAGACGGTACTATTCTTAATTATCCTAAGAATTTAGTAGAAGAAAATGAATACAGTTTAATAGAAAAACTACAATCATGGTGTTATAACTATTTGTACAGATGGGTCAATAATCAGTTCACTTTAAGTGATGACTTGTATGTTGCCACTTATGTATCTCAGTTTTATTTACATATGCTACAAGCTTTAATTTCTATTAGATTAGAAGCATGTAGAACCAATGAAGCACATAGTTACCATATACAGCAGTATCTTGCAAGTCATGGATTTTTAGATTCTTATTTAGATAAACTTACTAAAGAACAAGCTTTATTCTTTTATAGGAATATAAGATATATAGAAAGAAATGCTGGTAAGAGAGATACATTCGATTGGTTAACTGAAAACATCATGACCAAAAGAGATCTACCTCTATATGAAATTACAATGAAACACAATACATCTAAAGTAGGAGTACCAAATGTCTGATACTACTTTAACGGCTGAACCTATATTTAATAGAAATCCATTAAATTCTTTAGCTAAAGATACTACACTAAATCCATTAAGTTATGATGAAACCTTAATTAAAATAGAAGATAAGACGTTTGATAATACAGAATTCCAGTCTGATAATTATAACGATGTTCTTAATCAATTAGAGTTAGCTGATTCATCTGTTTTAACAACTAAATTATTACAAACTGTTGTAACTGATAGAACAGATGCTTTGGTGTATACATTAGAATCTATTTTATTTAATCACTGGATTTACTTGTCTGCTAAGAATCTATATAAAGCTTCTTTATATATTGAATTACCTAGAGAAAATACGTCTTTAAGATTCACTTCTCAACAAGCAATAGGTTTGTATTTCTTTTGTACATTGAGGTACTATATGCCTCATTTAGAATTACAAGAAATACTAAATATGAAAATTCCTAATTTTAGAGTTAATAGAGTAGTTAGTTTAACTAATAAAACTATTTCTTCTTTTAAAGATAAAATAGAATCTAAATATTTATCAGATAAAGAAATACAAGAAATAATTGATACTAAAATAGAAGCAGTAGAATTATTATCTACTCCAGATTTTAGATCTCTATGTGAAGATATATTTAGAAGCTCTCAAATTCAATTTAGTATATATGCTCATAAAGAAAATATTTTCTCTAGAGCTTATGCTCATTTTGTATGTGCTAACTTATACGTAGACGAAACTGTAGAATTTAACTCTTTAGTTAATTCTGATAATAGTAAAATGTCTTATGGTGATTTAATTTCTATTTTAGGAATAAACATTGAAGATTATACATTAGACAACTACTTAGAATTATCAAATAACATTATAGCTATAGCTACTTCTACAAGTGAAGAAGAGCAAACTAAATTAGGTGTTGTTCAAAAAGCAATGAGTTCTTTACTTATGCAGCTCAGTAGTTATTCTGTGCAAATAGTAGAAGAGATTAATGAAAATCCAATTATAGTAGCACCAAGCACTGCTGTAAGAGCTAGTAATTTAAAAGTAGCAGATACTCTAAAAGATTATATATTTAGCACTCCAGTAAAACCTATGAAAATAAGAGAATCTCATGCTTTTCATAAAGAATTAAAAGATAGAGACTTTTTTAATGTAGGTGACTTACATGTCGGTGAATCTTTATATAGAGTAATAGAAATTAATGTTAAACCTAATATTAATAGATATTTAAATGCTACTAAATTAGGACATTGTGATACAGGTATGAAAGTAAATACTAATCAAGATGTGAATGTTTTATTTTCTAATTTAACTGATCAACAAAAATTAAATATCTTTAATTTAGATAAATTCAATATCTATTGAAGATCGTATGTATGTTATATTTTCCAATTAAAAGGATATTAAAAAGATGGCTGAGTCTACTACGCGCACCGTTTATGGTAGCGCACTACAAACTTCACAATTACTAGGAATTCCTTATCAGGTATTACCTAATTCTACCTTAAACGAAAGATTTAATGTAGAGAAAACTGCTGTAATTCCAGATGGACAATATCCAAGATTAGGTTACTTCTGCATTGGTACTGGTGGTGTTAAATTAACAGCAGGTGCTGATGGTAAACCAAGAACTGAGTTGGTCCAACACAGATCTACCGATGTATCTTGTTTTGATCCTTTGCCTTTTATTCTAAGACCTGTAAATAACGATCTATCTGCATCTGAGAGACTTAAGTATGGCCTTCGTACTCAAGAAACTTATAATGGCGAAGTATACGTTGCTTATTATCTAAAAAGAATTGACATGTCTCAAGTACAAGTTAAGATGGAGAGTAGAACCATCAATAACGGTATTGTGACATCTGTTCCCTTTACACCTAATAATTCTAATTTGACACCTACACCACCTGTCACTACAAATACCGGTGCTAATATTCTAAACTCTGAATATGTCACTTGTACAGCTCAACTGGTCATTACGTTGAGTCAACAAGAATGTGAGGAACTACTGAATGTCTGCACTATTAAATACGGTAGTGAAGACTACGCAATCATCAGTGAAATTGGTTTGTGTTCTGGTGCTGATAAAATGATATCTATTCCTGGTGGCGGTTCTTTTAAAGAAGCTATTGGGGTTCAAATCGTATCTCATATTAACACATGGCACGCAGTGCAGTATGCACAAGCTGGTATCACTGGAACGTTTGATATAGGTGTAGCAGATCCATTGTGGTCTATTGCTTAATATAGATGTTACATATACCAGAAATTGGTGATTCTTTAGTTACTGTAATGGGTATAGATCCAGGTACTACTACTATGGGTATAGCAGGAATTACTTTCGATTGTAATACATTTGAGATTTATTCCTGCTTTGCTAATACTTACAATAGTGAGAAGTTACCTGGATTTTCTTATTTATCTGATTTTCATTCAGATAGATTGTTGAAACTCTACAGGCATAAGCAAAATGTATTTGAAGCTTTATGTAGAGTTAAACCTGTATCTTTAGTTATAGAGTCACCATTTATAAATATTAGGATGCCTGCGGCTTTCGGTGCATTAACTGAAGTAGTTTTATGTATTAGACAAGCTGCTATCGAATATGACTATTGGCTACCTATATACACAGTAGAGCCTTCTAATGTTAAGAAAGCTATTGGTGTGTCTGGTGGTGCAGATAAAAACAATGTACGCTTAGGACTACAGAAAAACGTAGAGCTGCTAAATGCATTTGGTGGCTCTATAGATCATTTGGACGAGCATAGTGTAGATGCTGTTTGTGTAGCTTATTCTCAGTTTCTAAAATATCAAGGAAAATTTTAATATGATTCAATTGTTTTTTATTAAGTTACTAAAGACTATCTTTGGTGCTACTAGTGGTGGTAAGAAAGTAAACGTAAAAAGTATTTTTATGTTTTTACTTCTTATTTTTGTGATAGGTTTTGCTTTTTATGTAAAAACTCTTAAGGATGAAGTAACTGATTTAAATGATAAAAACTCTCAAATGTCTGTTCAATTAGAACAAGCAAATTCTAGAGTTAAAGATCTGAATGATCAACTTAGTAAATTTAAATCTTCAGAAGTGATTGATAATCAAGTCAGTGATAAAGTAATATCCGATAAGAATAAAGTCTCTAATTCAAAAACTGTTATTAAACAAAAACTAATTAGAAGTGAACAAAAGATTAATTCTGATATTAATCCAGTAGAAATAAAAGAAAAATCTTTATCTGAAGTAAGAATTGACGCTATTACTGAAGCCTATCAATTGGCTTTAAATAGCTCAGAACAATCTAAAGGAACTTAAATATGTATAAAACTCTTATTAGTTTAATTGTTGTTTTGTTTTTAACTGCTTGTTCTTCTTCTCCTAAAATTAAAGAAGTTGTAGTTGAGAAAACTAAACAAGTAATTGTGGTTCCACCTAGCGAACTTACTAAAGATTGTGATGTTCCTGCTCCTAGTGAAAAAGAGGTTTATCTTAGATCTACTGATAAAGAAAAGCTTCTAACAGATAACATTATAGATCTTTACGGATCTATAGCAAGTTGTAATAAGCAACTAAGTGGTCTGAGAATATGGTTTGACAAACAGAAGGCAAACTTTGATAAACCATAATTTACTAAGGATCATATATGGATTCGCATAAACCAGATAAAGTTGAACAGGACCCTAGTTTTAAAATAGACTCTATTGAAGAATATAAAGAAGTTCAAGATATAAAGTTAAAACATTGGGTGATTACCACTGTGGTTAAAGTTGGAGTAGTCTTACTCCTAGCATTTGGCGCGGGAATGATTTACTTTATGATTAAGAACCCTGATCAAGCTAATCTTTTAACAGGTGCCTTTGAATCTGTTATAAAGGTCGTCACAACTATTATTGAAGCAAATTAATATATGAAGAAAACACTATTTAATATCTCTTTAGAAGAAAGAGCTAATGGTGCAGTAGAAACTGAAAATGAATTGGTGTTTTATTGTACTTTAGATAATCCTGAAATTCTAAAAAGCGCTACCAGCTTTGAAGATCACGAGCAATGGGGAATTGAGTTTACTAGTTTTAATGGCTTGAGCGTTAGGATTAGAAATAGAAAAACCACTAAAGATGAAAAAGTAGAATTTGTTCAAACTACTAAAGTCATTGATAAGAAGGTAGAAGGTAACTTAGCTTATTCTGAGCTTCCTATTCCTAGTACTCAAGACGGCTTTGAACAATTTAAAATGTTCAGTGAAAAAGGAATGATCAAACGTAGGTTTGAATTCCCAATTGTAGTCAATGATAAACAATTTGTTTTTGAAGTAGATTGTTATTTCAATGAAGATGGTTCTTACGCTCAATGGGTAAAGATTGATTTAGAATTAGCTAAAGAAGATGAAACCTTAGCTGATTGGAAAACATTACTGCCTAATGGATTTGGTAATGTAATTGATCAAAGAAACTCTACTCCAGAAGAAAAACAAAAAGTGAGCGAACTCTACAAAACTATTTTTCTCTCCACAAACAAGTCTTAAAATTTACAGCATAAATGCTAGTATATTCCGTAATAGGAATATACTAGCTAATATGCTGTTTATATATTACTCTTAATATAGTTTTCTAACATTGTTACTTTATTACTTAGAGATAATACTTGTTCTTGTAATTGTTCATTTTGAAGTAAAGTATTAGTATTATTAGCTACTATAGCTCTGCGAGCTGTTTCTATCTGTTCATGTTTAGTGTGATCTAAAACTATAGATCCACCCATTATAGATTGAAACACAGTAGACTTAACGCCTATTTCTTTCAATACCAAATCTGACATTTTATTCTTTAAACTAGTTAAATCTAAAGAATCAGGTATAATGGATAAACTGATACCTAAAACTAAGCTTACATAATTAACACCATCGGCAGTAGGTAATTTATTTAAAGCAGAATTAGGTACTGTAACTATTACCCCTGTACCAGACTGTAACTGAATAATACATCTATTTTTTTGTTGGTCTAATAAATAATTAGCTTCAGTATCACCATTAGCTATATAAATATCTTTCTTAGGATCTAGCCCCTGGGCTATCATTCCAGAGATATTATTTACAGAGATACATGTGTACTCTACCTTAGTATCTATAAGGTTATTATAAGGTGTTTTAAGAGACCATAGACCAGTCATCCCTACATAGGGGGTAACTTCTGTAGTATCATGTTTAACACCTGTATTATGGGTCGTCATCTATTATTCCTTTTTTAATAATTAGGAGTAGTAGCTTTAGTAGATACCAAAAACTCAATTCCATTTACTTTAAAAGATATAAATAAGATATTACCCCTTAACACTTTTCTCATACCAGATGGAGCATTATCAAAAGATCCCATAGTTTCAGCTGCTATGATGGCTGTAGAGGCTTTTAAGCTCCACTCTTTAGTAGATACACTCATCAATTCAAACAAAGTAGAAGAGGTCGGTACATTTAAATAATCTGGAATTATACTAAGAATACTAAATAGATTATCTCTATTGTCCAAACCACCTATAGCTAACGCATTCAAGCTTCTATATTGAATAGGTAACGAGCATAAATTAGTTTGAATAAATTGTTCAGAGTAAATAGGAAATTTGTCTTTTATGTATTTGATTTCTTTTGCTAAATTAGAAATAGGAGAATGTTGACCTACTTGTAATTGTCTTTCTTCGATAGCATAATTTTTCCATCTAGGTAAGATTAGAAATTCTGTATTTTTATAAATGTCTGGAAATATAGCTCTCCACTCAATTTCTGTTCTAGTAGAATTTTGAGCAATGTAATTTCTTATAGCTATTTTTATATAATCTTCTTGATCTGAAATTTTACCATACACCAATACTGTCCAGGCTATGTTTAGTCTATTTGTGGTATTAGTAGGGTCTACCCATAAATAACTTTCAGCCATAATAGACGATTCTGGGTAAACATCTTTAGCTGTTTGAATAGAAGCTAATAAATTGTTTTGTCGATATTCATCTACTTTAGTTTCTACAGAAGCTTTGTTACCAAAGAAATCATTTAAATTTTCTACAGGCGCAATAACAACTATTTCATTTTCATCATATTGGTTTCTGAAAGAGTTATCAGCATACCAAATTTTAATTTCATTTTGACCATATGGTAGTGTACTACTAATTCCTAATTTAGTGAAACCTATCCATTCTGGAAAATATGTACCAGAAGCATCTTGGATTAAATCTCCACAATTAACACCAGATAAGTTAATATTAAATTGGTTTGTTAATGCGTTTAAGAAAGCAGCTTTTTGTGTGTAAGCACCATTAGATGTTTGTGTTGTTACTACCCATTCAGTAATAGAAAATACTTGATCTTTAATAACACCAGGAACTTCTACATTACCAGATGTGTCTTGAGATAAAAAAGCTATCAAATTAGTACTGATAGCGGTATTTGAATTAACATATACTTTTTTGTTCTTTGAATATGTCAAAGATTGAGTAGATATCTCACCAAATGCAGCAATAGAGCTTGGTGTACTGTATACAGATCCTGCTAATTGAACAAAACCTTTTAAACGGTAAGTCATTATTTATTCCTTTTGACATAAAACTAAAAATATGGTATGATTATATTTTTGAAAAATCATTCATAGGATGCTTCAGTGAGCATCTATTTTTAATAAAGGGGTGAACCAATGCTACTATCCACTATAAAGATAGTGATGTTTCTCTACCCTTTTCTTAGAGAACTTATAATAGGAAAGTATTCTAAAGATGTTAGATTTAGAAATTTTAAATTGATGTTTGTTATAGTGGCGCTAAGCTCTTTAGTTGCTAACTATGTTTTAATTACATCGGTTTATAACTTGTCTGTAACTAAAATAAATAATACTAAAACTATTAAAGAATTAACTGAGAAATTAAACGATAAACCACCTATAGTTTATCCTAGAGAAAACATCCCTACAGATAATCAAAACCCTACTCCTCATAAGCCTGTTATTCCTGAAAAAGACAAGGCTATTAACAGAAGAGAAGATAATGATGAAGAAGATGTTCTACATAAAAGACTAAGAGAAATTAACAATTTAGATTAAATAACATGCGAAATCTTTTTATTATTCTTATATGTACCTTACTATCGGCTTGTTCTATTATTATAGTTAACAACGATGAAAGAAATAATACTAATAGCTCCCCTACACCAACAGTGTATAGAGAAAAAGAGCCTTGTAAAATTAGTAAAATGGAATTTGGTGACACTCCAAAAATACCATTAGAAAGAATCATTAGTACAGCTAAAGATTATAAAGAAAAATCTACTATTCTAGTAGACTATATAACTGATCTTAGATTGTATATTGCAAACTTAAAGAAAGAAGTTAGAGAAAATGATGATAGAAACATTGAAAAATGTTCTAGATAATCTTATAATTTTAAAACAAACATTGATCTTTTGATTAAAATATTTTAAAGGAAAGATCAATGTCTACTAAAGAAGATGCACCCGCTATTAATTATGATAAAGGAATTGTTCTTTATAGTGATGGTGGAAGTAGACCACATCCTGGCACCAATGGTGGTGCTGGGTATGGTGGTTATGGGATTCATGGTTACATTTATTCTTTAGAACCTACAACTAAAGGTTGTGGAAATCCTAACTGGTGTGTTACAGAAAAAGGATATGTTCTTAAGAAAGACAAAACTGAAGATACTAAAGAAGTAAAGCCAGTTACCTACATTGACTCTTTTGGTAGTTTCTTAAATCCTATTACAAATAACGTAGCTGAATTAGTAGGTGCAAGTAATGCGATAAACATAGCTTGTAACCAAGATATAAAACATTTTACTTTGTATACTGATTCTAAATACGTAGTAACTGGTGCTAACGATTATTTACCTAGATGGAAATCTAGAGACTTCATTAGAGAAGACGGTACATTAATCACTAATAAAAATGAATGGTTAGATTTAGAAAAACAATTAGATAATCTAAAAGATAAAAACATCAATTATTCAATTGAGTGGATTAAAGGACACAATAATAATTTAGGTAACGATACAGCGGATAAGTCAGCAACTATTGGAGTATTTCATTCCAAAGAAGGAATACTTAGATCGGAAACAGATTATTATCCAGCGCAAGGTTATTGGAAATCGGAAGTTGATAAGCATCCTCTTATTAATAACAAAAGGGTTTATTTTACTACAAATAAAGAAACAAATATACCAGGTCAATACTTTATGGGTGATCATGGTAAGGAAGATGATTTTCTAGGTAAGCGTGATACAGAAGGAAATTACGCATATGTAGAATTAGATACTCCAGATCCATTAATAGAGTTGGTTAGAGAAAAACAAATCAAAGAAGCTAATGGTCAGGACATTATTACAATGCTCAGACTAGATAAATTATTCTCTCCTCAAGTAGTCAGTGATTTAAATAAGTTTGGTGATATCTGTTTATTTAAACCTAATAAGTATAGAATTGATTTAGCGTTTATGGACGCTGAACCAATGACTAAGGGGTTACAACCACCTAAGCTTGCTATGCGTGCTGTAGAGGGTTTAAACGAACTTAAAGGGGTATTGGTGGCTTGGAGAAATAAAGACATCAATATTGTAGATACCCAAATCACAAATTACTTCTATGAAGAAGATAAAAAGGGACTATTAAAAATAAAATCAGATCTAGTCTCTGGTGTGGATAAAGTTAAAGTAGAGTGTTTTTATTCAATAGATAAAAAACCTTATAACTTAGACTTGTATTTTGGTAATGATCTACCAGATAGAAACACTATTAAAAAGATAGAGAAATTAGATCCTAAAATTCATTTGTTAACATGGATGGATAGTGAAAAAGCTTTTAAATACGCTGTGGTAATTCAGGTGCAAAATGCAATTGGAATATGGTGTAATCTATACTCCAATTTAAAACTAATTAAAGAATAATTAATTAGTAGCATTTTTGCGTTTCATTAATTAATTTATTTTTAAACCAAATATGAATGCTACTAATGCATTGACAACCAATCCACTTATTACGTGGAGTATAGGCAGAATGGCTCCTAGAGTCAAAAGAATGGTATACTTATCTTCTTTAGCTGCTATTATGAATGATACACAAATATTAGATAAAGAAATTGCTTTGAAATTAAATAGTATTCTTCAATTAGCTAATACTGGTACGAGTTCATTAAAACTTCCTATTCATTTGAGTAAAGTAATATGGTCAAATAAGAAAATATTACAGCACTCTTTTGATAGTATTAAACAATCCATCATCAGTGGTAGTACCTATTGTGATTTCAAATGTATAGACGAAATCATAAATGCTACTCCAAATTGGATCAAATACGATATAGACTCTAAAATTAGGGAAGATATATCCAGTCTATTTTGTAGAGAAAATGAATTAGTTAAAGTGTAAGTTTTAACATTGAGCATATTAGCCTAGGATAATACCTAGGCTAATATGCTGTTTAGACTTTAAAACATAATAGGTATGTCTTGTTTTTATATATTTTTTTGATTGTCTCTATAGACGTATAGTCTAATAAAAACAACATAATAAAAAGTTTCCATAATTTTTCCACTAACTGAAGGATAGTGTGAACACATTTTTATTATCTTTCTCAGAAAGGCATGTATGAAAAATACAAATATACAACCTTTTAAGAAGGGTTATAAATTTAGAATCTATCCAAATAAAGAACAAGAAGAATATTTTGCTAAGTTATTTGGATCTTGTAGATTTGTTTACAACAAATTATTATCAGATACAATTGAAGAATATAAACTATTTAAAAATAATCCAGAATTACCAAAACCAAAAATCAGTGGTATAGACTTGTGTTATAGAATACCAGTATTAAAATCAAATAATAAATATTCATGGCTTAAAGAACAACCTGCTCACGTACTACAAAATGCAGTCAAAAATTTAGGTGTAGCATATGCTAATTTCTTTAAAAGGAAAATAGGTTATCCAAAATTCAAATCTAAACATGGTAGACAATCAGCAATATTTAATACTGTTAGTTATACATTAAAAGATAAAGTATTGAAATTAGCAAAACTAGATTCACCTGTTAAGGTTAAGTGGTCTCGTGAGTTACCTAGTGCACCTAATACATTAACTATTTCTAAAACACCGTCTGGAAAGTATTATGTGTCATTTATCTGTGAATACACTCCAGTTAAAACAAATGGAATAGATCAAATTGGTATTGACTTAGGCATCAAAGATTTCTTAGTGATCAGTAATGGAATTAAAATATCTAATCCTAAGTATTTAGAAAGTAAACAAAAGAAACTGGCTAAATACCAAAGAAGGTTATCTAGTAAAAAGAAAGGCAGTAAAAATAGAAACAAAGAAATATTAAAAGTAGCTAAACTACATGAGAAGATTACTAATTCAAGAAATGACTTTTTGCATAAGCTCTCTAGAAAACTGATAAACGAAAACCAAGTGATCGGTATAGAGAATTTAAGAGTCAGTAATATGGTAAGAAATCATAAATTAGCAAAGGCTATTTCTAGTGCAGCTTGGTCGAAATTTTGCGATATGTTGAATTATAAATCAAAAGAATCTCAGTGTTGTAGTATTGTGTATATGGATACTTTCTTTCCATCTACACATATTTGTAACACGACAGGATTGAGATTAGATCGAAAGTTAAAACTTAGTGAGAGGACATGGAAATGTCCTCATTGTGATGAAATTCATGATCGTGATGTTAATGCTGCTAAAAATATAAAGAATGAGGCGTTACTTACTCTAGCTTTACATAGAGTGCCTGATAAATCAGGTATTGTATTAAAAACTAGGATAGAGTAATATTAGTTTACATACCGTAGGGACTACGGGATTATAAGCCTATGGAGAAATTGACCTCTGGATAGCAATATCTAAGTTGACTCTATGAAGTAGGAATCCTGGTATTATGTGCTGGGTAGTTCAAATGGTTTGATTAAAGATCTTTATCTTTTTAAATTAAAAAAGGAATTATAAATGTCAAGCTTAAAACTAGACAATATTCAAGTAGGTAGAGATTCTGATCCTACTAAGAATTTTCACTTTAGAACAGTAGCAGCTAACGATTTTAGGTTATCTAGTGGGAACATTGGTTCTCCAGTAAATGACTTAATGAAATTAACTAATACGGATGTTACCCTACTAAACCCTAAAGCAATAGCTACACCACCTCAATTTGATAATAGTAAACTATTAGCTACTACTGAATGGGCAGCTAAGAAAGCATTCTTTAAATCAAGTGATTCACCAAACGTAACTCCTGGTGTGTTAATAAAAACTAATATAGATTATAGCGGTGTCGCTGGAAATGCAGTCAGAACAACTATAAAACAATATGGTTATTATCAATTTCATCCAAGGGAAATAGTAATAGAAACGTATTTATGGAATAACGAAATTACTCCATATTGCTGTGCTTCTTCTAAGTGTGGTGGTATTATACCAGATTTAAGAGTTTTTGTTTTAAGTGGAAAACTGTGCTTCTGGTTTAAACATGATGTTGGTTACTGGGAAAAAATAGAAGCTTATAGCGAACTAATGTCTGGTGTTGGGTTATCGGTATCTGATGCATTATCTTTACCGGAAAATAACGTAGTTTCTATTACATTTGAAGCTATGCCTACAACTAATTTAAGAGTAGGTAGCACTGTTAATAGTTTAGTTCCTTGGTATGAGAAAAGTGGAGCAGTTGTTTCGTTTAATGGTAACGGATACCAACGTCTACCTTCAGGACTAATACTGCAATGGGGAAAGATATCTACTGTTTCTGGAGCTGATTCTCAAGCAATGGATATTACTTTCCCGATCGTGTTCCCAACAGCTCCGTTGTCAGTTATTGGTAGTGTTGGTATAGCTATTCAAGATTATGATTCTAACTCAGGATACAGACAACAAACCACAAATATTAGTATAGGACATCCAACACAAACAGGTTGTGAGTGTCAGATCTTTATACAAACAGGAACAAGTGGAAATGGTAGAGTGTTTCAATGGTTTGCTACAGGCTATTAATAACCAATAGAAGACCAATATAAATTACCACTTGTACTTAATACAGTACTGTTATCAGAAATAAAAATACCACCAGATGGAGTCATTTGACTTAAGTATACTGAGTAGACACCATCTACTGCTGACGATAAAGCAATTTGACCTGTTACGTTCATTACTGTATTTGGAAATACAATAGGGAAAGTAACAGTATGGTAATTAAAATGAGTGAATGCTGTATTAAAGATTACTCCCCATTGCAGTATTAGTCCTGAAGATTTTTCTGCAATGGGGTTCATCACTATTTTATTTAAACAATTTTTTAAAAAGGATTTCTTATGTTAGATTTTATATTTAAAGTTTATTCTGATTATGGTTTATTAAGCGCCATTCTATTATCGTGGTCAATATTTACTGTATTAGGTACTCTAATACTTTATATTGGTTATGGTTTTGTAATGGGAGCTGTAAAAGCCAAAAGAGATAAAACTTCACAGAGAGTAGTTGTAATAGTAGACACTATCATAGCCACTCCTTTTGTTTGGTTAGATATAATGCTCAATATCTTCTCTTACTCTGTTATATGTTTAGATTTTAGACCTAGAAAAGTATTAGCTACTATCACTTCTAGAATGTCTCAATATACTAGAGAAGATAATGAAAGAATGTGGAGAAAAAACATAGCTTGTTTCTTTGCCGCTTTCCTAGATGGTAAGGACCCTAATAGTAACTTTGATCATATTGAAGGTACTAATAAACGATTTACTTGGCTAGATTAATAACTACAGCATATTAGCCTAGGTGTTATCCTAGGCTAATATGACGTGAAATCATTTTCAATCTTGTGATTGTGAATACAAAAGGAAATATAAATGTCAAATGATTTAATTCTTTTTGTACCAGAAGATAACACTGGTACAAAGCAAGAAAATTTAATCGTAGATGAAGAACATGTTCTAGACCCTCTAGCTAGAATAATTAAACCTCATCTATTAGCTTACTATTCTGATTCTATAGTAGTTAAACACATAGATTCTAATAGTGTAGAAACTACTTTAAATAAAAACATAGATTATACTTGTACAGATATTTTAGAGAAAATATCTTCTAAAATAGGTAAGGAAGTATGTTGTACTATTTTATTCAAAAATAATTCTTACAATAAAGTAAAAATAACTTATCAGGCTTATGGTGGATTAGGAAATCCTAACTTAAGAGGAATAGCTATTGCAATGATGCAAAGCTTACAAAAGAATCCAATATCTTGGAATTCTATAATAGATAAACCAATTGGTTTTAATCCTACTCCTAATCACTTGCACGATTGGTTAGATTTATACGGGTTAGAATATCTACAACAAGCTATATTAAGAATAGATTCTGCTTTAATTAATAAACCTACATTTTCTTCTCTTGGTTTAGGTAATAAAATTCAAAATCTATTTATACAATACCCTATTAATGGTGCTAATTTCGTAATAGATGATACACATATTACAAATCAATTAAATATACATAGGACTACTAAAGCACATATAGATTTAGTAAATGTAGAAAATTTAAGAACAACACATTCCTATTCTTTAATAGATTTAAATGATTTAGAAAATAGTACTTATTATAAAGAATATCTACTGTCTGCCGAGTATAAATATATTACTAATTATTCCATAAAGTATTTTACTCAAGAAAGATCCCAAGCTAATACAGATCTATTCTTTAATAATTCTGGTTCATCTAAGTCTATATTCCAATTGGAGTATAATAATCTAGATACTAGAGCTAGTAATATTAATACATTTGTAACTAATAATCAATCATCTATTACCCAATTCAATAGTGAAATAAATACTCTATTTAGTTCTTATAATTCTTTAAATGATTTTATAAAACAATATAAGTATTTTAACTGGAATAAGGAAGTAGCAGATGTTTTAAAAATAATCTTAGAACATAAATATCAAAGTACTACCAATTACCAAGATATTATTAATGTACCAGCTAAACTAGAATTGCCTTACTTATGGCTAGATTTCTCAGACACTTCTACCATGTCTGTAGTGTCCAATACAATAGCTTCTATCACAGATAAATCTGTTTATGCTAGACAGTATGTACAAAATACTGCATCTTCTAGGCCAGCATTAATTACAAAAACAAATGTAGGTACTAATGAAATAAATAGAAACACTGTAGCTAATTTATCGTTAGGTAAGAAACTAATTCAGTCTGTTGGTGAGACTGTTAATTTAAATTCTGATTTTACTATTATTATTTTAACTAGAGAAAAAGCATCAGAATCAATTATTTTATCCAATACTAATGTAGCGGATTATAGGTTAGCTGATGATAAACTTTCTACCCATGTTAATAATTCTAACAGTATTAAGTTAAGTACAGAAAAATATAAAATAACTTCACAGCCTAGTACATCTTATAATTTTAAAACTAATTTAAATGTCCTAACGGTAACAGATAAAGACAATACTAAGAACTATCATTTATCTAATAATAAATCTTTCAATAATGTCTATCCATTAGGTTTATTTGAAAATATAAAAAACAACACAGATATAAATTATGTTACATTTAACGTCATAGGTGATATTAACGATTCGGTTAATCATGATTATGAACTATGTGAAATAATAATCTACAAAAGAGTATTGTCTAAAGTAGAGATAGATGTACTGTGTAAATATTTAAGTAGGAAACATTCTGGTGCTATAGACTTCTCTATGGATTACTCATTTTTATCTAATCTTTAAAGGTTAAAACAATGTCACAATTATTACCACTAATTTATCAATTAGATACTACAGGTGTTAGTCCAGATAATAAAATAGCTAATGAACCACATACATTAGCTGCAAAAAAAGTAAGAGCATTAGCACCTCTACATAGTCCTTTTTTTAAAGACTCTGTAATTATCAAAGACTCATCTAATAACAGAACTCTAGCTAATACAGAATATAAATTTTATTCATTACAAGCATTAGCTAGTGCTATGTATGGTAAAGAAATTTACAACATAGTACTAATTACAAACCCAGCAGTAAGTTCTAACGTTTCTATCACTTATCAAACTTTAGGTGGTGAATATAATAGAGTTTATGAAAGTACTAAGGATTTATTAGATCAACTATACTCGGATAACAGACCTGTAACATGGCCAAATATAGAAGATGAACCTGAATCTTTTAATCCAGTACATCACCTACATGCAGTAGGGGATACTATTGGTTTTGAATATGTGGTAGCTGCACTAGAGAGATTAAGAACTGTTATTATGACTTCTGCATTAATGCAAAGTGATAAAATTTTAGAGTATGTGGAAGCTAAGCTTTCTGCTTTGAACGATGTCAATGTGGGTCTAGTATCTACAGTAGGTGTTATTGAAAATCAAGCAGATGATTTTATTACACATATCTCTGATTTTAATAATCCACATAATACAGATAAAGCTCAAGTTGGGTTAGGTAATTTACTAAATTACACTGTAGCTACTAAGGCAGACATTGTAACTCCTGTTGCTGCTAATCCTAAATATGTCACTAATATTGCATTAAAAGATTATCTTAATGATTTCTTCATTACTTATAATGCAAGTATCAATGCTGAATTTAATGCTTTAAATAATTCATTAAATACATTAACTACTAAAGTCAATCTAAATCAAAATACAATTGACTCTTTAGCATCTTCACAAACTAAATTAAATACTACTAATACTCAATATGCGTCATTAGTACAACAAATGAATAGCATTCAAGCAAATATTAGCGATGCTACTAATAGGGCTGCTTTGATAGCACAACAATATTCTATTAACTTTAATTAATTTACAGCATAAATGCTTAGAGAATCTTAATTGATTCTCTAAGCTAATATGCTGTAAATATTATTTTAAACCTAAAGATGTAGCATTTACATTACCAGCTGATATATCACCGCTTTCCAATTTATTTATTTTTAAATCACCAGCAAAAGTTCCATTACCAGAACCCATGAAAGATCCTTCTATGAGAGTATTTTCAGACACCACGTTAAAAGCTTTTGTCTTTATTTGAATAGATGTATCTGCACTCATTATTATGTTCTGTTTATTAACATCTACAGAACTGTTATCCGTATTCTTCATAAACAATCTACTGGCTTTAGAGTCTAATAAAAACTCGTTACCAGCATCGTCCGCTATAGTAATAGAACCATCCTTAGTATTAATTTGTACATCATAAGAAAAAGGTTCTCCATTTGCTTTGCTTGTATGAAATGTTACAGATTTTCTATGTGTAGATATTTCTAAAAAGTAAGAATTATCAGGAGTCAATTTATCTACTTCTGAACTGGTCCCACTAAAAGCAAATATAACAGTCTCTAATCTTCTTAAATGCGAATCCTGTTTAAGAGTACACCAGTAATATTTATCAGCGTCTGCAAATTGATAAATCATTACTGATTCACCACGTCTTACATCAGGAGAAGTTAATCTATTACTAGAACCTATTGGTAACCATTGGGCTTTCATAGAAACTTTATTAGTAACACTAGAGTTATAGGCTCTACCATTAGAGTCTACCCCTTTAGCTTTATAGTCTACTTGATTAGCTGTAATTTCTCCTTCTAACATAGTAAGTTCTTCAGTAGGAGTTACTTCTAATATATCCGTAGATAAAGGTTTGTTTTGAGCTGCTATCCCAATTGAGTAAAATCTCAATTTAGATACAGTTAAGTTTTCTGGATTAAACATTTTTGATTTGCTTTTCTAGTAAAAAGATTTTTCTCAACAATTCGTTGAATAGTCAAAAAATTGCTAAAGAAATTAAAATTTAAATGAAAATCATCTCATTAACTCTAAGTGGGTTTAAAAGATTTAGGTTAAACAATATAGAGAATTTTCATATTGATTTTTCCCAATCTCTACAACTTATACTTGGCTCTAATGGTAGTGGGAAGAGCAGTTTATTAGAATTACTTACTCCTCTACCACCTAACCATCAAGATTTCTATAAAACTGGAAAAAAGATAATCACCATAGAACATAATAATTCTACTTATGTTTTAACCAGTACTTTCTCACCACACAAACATAGTTTTTTAAAAGATCAAGTAGAACTCAATTTAGGCAATACTGTCACTGTTCAAAAAGAATTGGTCTATGAACATTTTGGTATTAATCAAGAAATTCATGATCTTATAATTGGTAAAACTTCTTTTACTTCATTACCAGCTAATAAGAGAAAAGAATGGTTTATTAAGTTATGCGATACAGATTACGAATATGCTATTAAAGTGTATAATAAAATAAAAGAACAACACAGAGATATATCTGGTGCTTTAAAAATAGCTAAAAAGAAACTAACAGTAGAAGTAGAAAAAACAATTAAGTCGGAAGAACAAACTAAACTGGAACAAGAAGTTAGTGAATTACATAAAAGTTTATCTTCTCTGTTAGAAATTAGAAAACCTATTGATAAAGATTATGATTCTTTAGAAATGGAACAACAGTCTTTAGATAACTCTTTAAATAGGTTAGTAAGATCTTTAGAGTCTATTAAACAAAATATAATTCAAGAAACTTTATCTACTATTGATTTAGAAGATTTGATTAGACAAAAGGATATGATACTTTTCTCTATCAGTGAGCAGATAGGAAAATTAACTTCTATTCTTAAAGACAATCAAAATAAAATTAATATCCTACAAAGAGCAGAAAAAGCTACAGTACAATCACTTCAAAGTGATATACAGACTCTACAAGCTAGCTTATTATCTTTAGAGCAATCTACTATAGCTAAAAATATAAATGACTCTAAGCTCGTTTTAAACAGTTACAACTCTATTGTAGAGCAACTCAATGAAATATTTACTACAATTGAAGCAAATACAGATAAGAAATATTCCCAAGAAAAACTAGTATTAGCTAAAGATGAATTATCTACGATACTAGTAAAGAAAGAAAACATCTTAATTGAGTTAAGTTCAAAGAAACAAAAAATAAAACACATGTTAGAACATAAGGATAAACCCAATATTCAATGTCCTAGTTGTAACCATGAATTTTCTACTGGATATAATCAAGTAGAGTTTGATAAACTTAACTTATCTATCTCTCAATTAGAAAACATCTTAATTGAAAATAATAAAAAGATAGATACTTTAAATACTTATATTCAAGAATGTAATAATTATGCTTTGTTGTATAGACAATACATTCAGATATCTAGATCTAATCCTTGTTTGAATGAATATTGGGATTACATTAATGAAGATAACACTGTACAAAATAATCCTAGATCTATTGTACATAAGTTAAATTCCATTAATTCAGATATCAATAAACAAATTAAACTATTTGATATTAAACAAGAACTTATTAATAAACAAAAAATACTAGACGATATAATTAATTTAGGTACTGATGATCTTAATTCTTTATTGAAATTGGTAGAGCAAATTGATCAAGAGTTACAAGAATTAACTAATAAACATGTCCAAGTTCAAGAAGATAGAAAACAACTGGTTAATAGAAAATTAACAATGTTGAACTATAATGATCTTACTGTTAAAATTAGAAACACTATCTTAAAGAAAAAACAAATATCTAAAGAACAAATTGAGTCACTAAGAAGACAATATTTCAACGATTCAATTAGAACAATACAAAGCCATTTGTCTAGTAAAGAAACTATTTTGCATGGTATCACTATTCAAAGAAGTTTAATTACTGATTTAGAAAAACAAATATTAGATATGGAAAAACAAGAATTAGCTTTATCTAATTTAATCAACCACTTATCACCTACAGATGGTTTAATAGCTGAAGGTTTATTAGGGTTCATAAATAGCTTTATGTCCCAAATGAATCACTTCATAAAAAAGATATGGTCTTATCCTTTATCTATAAAAACATGTTCTATTCAAGAAGGTGATAGTATTGATTTAGATTATTTATTTCCAATGCTAGTAGGCGGAGTAGATAATGAGGTATCTGATGTTTCTAAAGGATCTTCAGCTATGCTAGAGATAGTGAATTTGGCTTTTAGGATTACAGCTATGCAATCCTTAGGTCTTAAGCATTATCCTATAGCACTGGACGAATTTGCTAAAACATTTGACACTGTCCATAGAGATGCAGCTACCTATGTAATTAAAACTTTAGTTGATCAGCAAATATTTAATCAAGTCTTTGTTGTATCACATTACGAAAGTATATACGGAGCATTACCTAACTCAGAAATATGTGTATTAGATAGTGGTAACGTTGCTTTAGGTAAATTAACTACGTCTATTAATAAACATGTAATAATAAATTAATTATATATTAATATGATTAAAGACATGTGGTGATGTCCTTTGGTTAGTGTTTGGAAAAGAGAAAACGGCAAAATACCCTACAGATTAATTTCTGTAGGGTATATGCTGTAATTTATTTAAGCCGTTGTTATTTCTAAGAAATACGCTTGACTAAGTGACCCAGGAATATCAGGTCTTCTTTGATCAGATACAGTAATTTGGTTTTCTTTTAACATCGTATCAAATATTCTATTTTCTATTATATTATCATAAACGTTAATTGCGTAATGATCATCTTCCTTTTGATACCAGTATTCGTTATGTTTACCAAAATTAGTAACCAAAGGTAAATTAGGTAAAGAATAAGAAATATACATTCCAGGAAAACCAGTCTTTTTTACATGTCTTTTATTAATATTTATTTTTGGAGTATCTAATATAATAATAAAACTTTGAGATAAAGTCATATATTCTTTTAAACACTCATCGGCCAATAAGTGAGATACACTAATTTGCTGATTATTAGTGATTGCGAAATCTATAGGTAACTTAGACAAGTCTATATATTTCTTAGATTCGTAATATCTATCTAACAAAGAAATTTGATTAAAGTCAATTTTAAATATATTATCGTTTACATTAAAGAATGTAAGAGGATCTTGAAAATATAAATACCCGCCAATACAAAGCACTACAGTTTTATTATTGATATCTTTATCAATCACTATTTTAACAGTACCATCATTACTAGTTATTAAATTATTTTTATTAATAGGATAAGTTTTTAAAGAACATATATCTTTAAAGCTAAATATTCCAATTTGATTTTGCTTAGATATATTCAAAGATTTAACAGCATCCATTACCATTAAACCTTTAATACCATCAGTATCACAAATATGGTAAAATCCGTTTACACTCACTAAAGCGTGATTATAAAAACTTAAATAATCAACTGAGTTTCTCTCTAATCTAACATGTGTTTTATCAGCTATGCTAGCTACAGATGAATTTGATTGCGATACTGGGGTTACAGTATAGCCAGCCATAAAAGCATCTTTGAATTTTGCACTAATAGTCATTGTAATTCCTTATGATTTGTCATTCAAAACATCTAAGATTTTACTTAGTTAAAAAATACTATTTTTCTGTATTTTTTATTTGCTATGGTATGGATATCGCCGCCGCACCGCCTTAGAATCCACTTTTAACTTTTTTCATTGAATGGAATAAAAACATGACATTATATCAACGTCTGATTGCTCTAGCACAAGCTGTTGGTGCTGACGTAAAACAAATCTTTGCTAAGCAAGGTGATTTGTCGCAACTTAATACTACTGCTAAATCTAACTTAGTTGCTGCTATTAACGAAGTTCTCGTAGAAGCTCAAAAGAGCGAAATCGATGACGGCGTTACCAGTTCGACTAAGACATGGTCTTCGCAAAAGATTTCTTCGACTCTGTCTACCGCTGTTCAGAATGCCAAAGATGAAATTTTGGGTGAGTTGCCACCTGAAGCCTTGAACACCATCAAGGAACTGGCCGACGCTCTTCAAAATAACGAAAACTTCGGTGCTCAAGTACTGAACGCTATCGCTGGTAAAGTTTCGTTTACTGAAGCTCAAAACCTGACCGAAGCTCAAAAGCAAACCGCACGTACTAACATCGGCGCTGTAAGCGCAGTTGATGTTGCTAACGTAACCGATGCTCTTCAAGCTGAAGTTGATGGTATTGATACCCGCTTGGTCGTAGCTGAAGGCGAGATTGACACTCTTCAATCTCAAATGACTGCTGCTCAGCAGACTATCGTTACTCACACTACTGATATCAGTGAATTGAAATCGGACGTAGCTACTCTTGAAGCTACTGCTGTTCAAACCACTAGCGATCTGAATGCTTTGGCTGCTACCGTTGCTGCTAATAAAGTAGCTAACGATGCAACTGATGCAGCTCAATCTGCATCTATTGCTGCTTTGGATACTGCTGTTGATCAGCGTATCTCTGCTGCTAAAGATGATATCCGTACCAATGATATCGGTACTGATGTTGACCTGGTTGCAATCTATAACGCTGCTAAAGCCTAATAGATAATTAATAGACAGGAAAGAAATTTCCTGTCTATTATGCTGTTTTATATTGGAAAATGGTTTGAGTGTATTTTTAAACCATTTTCCAATAGCTAATACAAATGAACACTATTTTTAAAAGAGCAGTAGACGTAGTAGAAGCTATTGCTAACGACATAAAACAAATAAAAACTAATATGGGCGTATTGCAAACTGATGTCAATTCAGTTAGAACTTTAATTGGTGAAAACCCAAATCCTAATCCGGATGGTGCTTCTTCGGATTTATTAAAACCAGTTAGTAATACAGACTCTATTAGTAATAAAACCTTAATTACTAATATAGACGTAGTTAGTACATCAGGTACTACGAAGACTACTACTGAATTCGTAAGAAATTTCGATGGTGTCATAATAGACATTGTCACCAAAACTGTTAATGTTTAAAGGAACTTAGATGCCTACTACAAATCATCAATACACTGGAGCATTTGCGCCTGGTGTTTACTTTCCAGTATTTGATGCTACTGGTACATTAGTAGCTAATAAGGTTACTGATGAATTACACACAATCACAGCAGAAAACGGTAAAGACTATCACGTAGTCGTTCCTTTATTTGCGCCATTTTTTATTAATAATTTAGTTATTACTTTTAAACAAAATGGAGCTTCTGTTTTCATACCTTTAACTGAAGGTGTTGATTATTTATTAGCTTATCATTTCTTAGGTGCTTCAAGAGGTTGTGCCAAAGCTGTTTATGGCGGTATATCTTTTATCAATAATCAATTGGCTGGTATAGTCAAATTACAATACCAAACTATCGGTGGTAACTGGACATTATCTCAAGCTTCTCTCAATAGTCTTCTAGCTAATCAATTACAAAACCCAAGAACTACTTCTTGGGAGCAAATTGTTCAACTACCGGAAGTCTTTCCTGTTATAGACCATGAATGGAATTTGAAAGATTTAATTGGTGCAAGCCATATAGTAGAAGCTATTGAACAAATAGGTAATAACTTATCTAGTACTAGTACAGCTAATGCTGATGCTGCATTAGTGATTGTACAAGATCACAGTAACGATAAAAATAACCCACATCAAACTACTAAAACTCAAGTTGGTCTTGGTAACGTAGAAAATTATGCGGTAGCTAATACTGCTCAAGCTAGAGATTCTACTAATACTAATACTTACATGACTCCTCAAAAGACTCATTTAGTAGTAAGTGATCATGAAGCTAAAACAGATCCTCATCCTCAATATGCTACTGATGCTGAAGTACAGGCTATTATAGCAAGTACTGGATTTAAAGGCTCTTATGTAGGTACAGCAACTTTAAGCGCCAATGCATATGCTGTTACAATGACAGGCGTAACTGTTACTAACGGTTTATTTTCTATTAAATTTGCATCAGAAAATCCAGCAAGCGCTACACTTACTATCAACGGGGTTACTAAACCTTTAGTTAATGAAGAAGGTAACCCAATTGAAGCTAAAGAAATTGTTGCTAATCAAATTAGAACATTAGTAAATAATAGTACCGCTTATGTGGTACTTGGAAGTATGAAATATATTTCACTTCCTTTCTCTAGTTCTACTTTTACTTCAATTAATCAAAATGAAGCAGTAAGATTTAGTAATGGTGGATTGGTAAAAGCAATAGCTGATAATACATCACCTAATAACAATGTAGTTGGTTTTGCTGATAAAGATAGTAATAGAGTTGTCTATAGTGGTATTCTAAGTGGTTTTACAGGTTTAGAAACCGATGCTATTTATTACCTAAGTTCTACTACTGCTGGTGCAATTACTAAAACAAAACCACCTTTGGATTCTATTAGAGTAGGTATTGCCAAATCACCTACTGAGTTGTTTGTATCTATCATGGCAGCAGCATCGAACGATACTGTTCCAACTGGCGGTGTTAATAATGGTTTAGTAGATAAAATATTTTATTTAGATAGTAAAATAATCACAGTCAATTATTTAATCCCTGCTGATAAAAACGCAATGAGTGTGGGGCCATTAACAGTTGACACTGGAGTAGAAGTAGAAATTCCAAGCGGTAGTGTATGGACTATTGTTTAACACTTAATAAGGATATTCTATTATGCCTACTCCAGAAGAACATATTCTTGATGTAAACAACCCACATCAAACTACAAAAGCACAGATAGGCTTAGGTAACGTAGAGAACTATCCACCAGCATCTCTTAGCGATAGCACTAATCCTAATGTAGTAAATAAATACACTACACCAGGAAACGTTCATTATGCTATTGACTCTAAAGTCAAACCAGCTAATAATGAAACTACTGGTGTAGTGAAAATTAACTCTGGCTTAAATGTCGGAGACGATACTGATATTTTAAAAGCATTATCGGCTAATGGTTTAATACAATTAGTCAGTGGTGATCTTAGTAGTAATAACGCTATTCAAAATGCTTTATCGTTACTTAATAAAAGACAGTATTTTAACATTACGTCTGTAAGTGGAGTTAATGCTTTAAATGCAGTAGTCTCTCCAAGTGCTAATACTCAAAGCTTATTTGGTTTACTTACTTTTTTAGCTGTAAACGATAACACTTCTTCTGTTACTTTTAATACAGGCGGAAGTGCTTTTCCTATAGTCAAATTAGACGATACTCAATTAGAAGCTTCAGAAATAAAAGCTGGAAATAAATATTCAATATTACCTGTTGGTAGTAAATTTTATATTTTAAATCCTACAATACAAGAAGATCACTCTTATGTAGATACTCTATTTAATAATCATAACACTGCACTTGATCCACATCCTCAATATTTAACTTCTCAAGAAGCTAAAGATATTTATGACATAGGGTTCAGAGGCGCATACTTAGGAGTAGCTACTCTATCAGGTGTTAATTATTCTGTTAATTTAAATGGAACTACGGTAGTAGGTGGTATATTTTCTATAGAATTTTCTGCCTCTAATCCTTCTAATTCTACTTTAACCATCAACGGAGTTACTAAACCAATTTATGATTTTGATGGAAACGCTTTAGTAGCTAATGAAGTAATTTCTGGTGAAATTAGAGTATTGGTAAATACTCCAAATTACTATAAATTACATTCTGTTAGATCACAAATTAACTCTAGAGTATTACAAGCTCTTAGTACTTATCTACAACAAGCAGATCCATTTACTCAATATTGGAACGATGATAGAGGTTTATCAAGAGTTAACACCGCTATTAATACACATGAGCAAGATTCAGCAGCACATGCTAAAGTTACTCAGAGTGTAGACGGTTTTATGTCTAAAGAAGACAAAATAAAATTAGATGCTATTTTAGGCACTAACACTGGTGATGAAACCACAGCTTCAATAGTATCTAAACTCAATGTAGTATTAGATATCGGTCAACTTTAATTTTTTATTTATAGGATTTAACATGCCAACCTTAGTTTCACTAAATGGTAATATTGCTTTTAAAAGAGGCACAACTGCTAAGAACTTAACTTATACTGGACCAGACGGTACGATCAGTATAGACACAGAAAAGAAAGAGATTAGACTACATGATGGCGTTACTGCCGGTGGTGTAGTAGCAAACAAAAATGCAGCCACTGCTGTAAAATTAGCTACTGCTAGAAACATAAACGGTGTAGCGTTTGACGGTACAGCTAACATCACTATTAATGCTACTGATGCAACTGCTCGTATAGCTAGTAGTGAAAAAGGTGCTGCTAACGGCGTAGCTACCTTAGACGGTGCCGGTAAAGTACCAGTGGCTCAACTACCTGATTCTGTATTAGGTGGAATGATCTATCAAGGTTCATGGAACGCTAGTACTAACACACCAACACTAGCTACTGGGGTAGGTACTAAAGGTTTTTACTATAAAGTATCTACTGATGGTACTACTGCTATTGATGGTATTAATAGATGGCAAGCAGGTGATTTGATTGCTTATAACGGTACTGCCTGGGATAAGATAGATGGTGGTGTATCTGAAGTTTATTCTGTTGCTGGTAGAACCGGTGATGTTGTATTAACTAAATCTGATGTTGGTTTAGCAAACGTAGCAAACGTAGACACTACTAATGCTTCAAACATTAGTTCTGGTACATTAGCTGCTGCTAGAATGCCAGCACATACTGGTGATGTTACGGCAGCAGCTGGTAGTACTGTAATGACTCTAGCTAACTCTGGAGTCGGCGCTGGCACTTATAGAAGCGTAACAGTAGACGCTAAAGGCCGTGTTACCGGTGGTACTAATCCAACTACTTTAGCTGGTTATGGTATTACTGATGCACAACCTCTTGATGCTGATTTAACATCTATTGCTGGTTTAGCTGGTACAAGTGGTTTACTGAGAAAAACAGCAGCCAATACTTGGACGTTAGAAACCGCAACATATCTTACAGCTAACCAAAATATCGCAGTCACTGGTGACGCTACTGGTAGCGGTACTACTGCTATTGCTTTGACTTTGGCTAATAGTGGTGTAACTGCTGGTACATATGAGAAAGTCACTGTTGATGCAAAAGGTAGAGTAACTTCAGGTGGTGATTTAATTGCCACTGACATTATGTCTGCTTTAAATGATACTACTATAGACTGTGGATTAATTCCTTAAGTCTTCTTTACACTCTACTCTTTTTAAATTATTTAAAGAGGGTAGAGTTTAGTTTATTCTAAATAACAGAGTATATTAAACTCTACCTTAATATTTTTACTGAAGGAATATACAATGCCTACTTTGGTGTCGTTAAATGGTAATATTGCCTTCAAGGGCGGTACTACAGCAAAAAACAATACCTATACTGGTCCTGCTAGGACTATCAGTATAGACACGGAAAAAAATGAATTAAGAATACACGATGGTACAACAGCAGGTGGTATAGTAGCAAATAGTAATTTAGCTACTACTACAACCAATGGTTGGTTAAGTTCATCTGATAAAGTAAAATTAGATGGTTTAAACAAAGGTGTAGCTAATGGCGTAGCTTCTTTGGACGCTACTGGTAAAGTACCTAGTGCACAATTACCGGCTGGTCTTACGGGTGGTTTAAATTATCAAGGTACATGGAATGCGTCCACTAATACACCAGCTATTCCTTCAGCCTCTACCAGTAACAATGGTTGGTATTATAAAGTAGCCACTGCTGGTGCTACTAACATAGGTGGAGTTACTGATTGGCAAATTGGTGACTGGGTTATTAGCAATGGATCGTCTTGGGATAAAATAGATAATACTGAAGACACTACTTTAGCTAGTACTACCGTTAACGGTTTAATGAGTGCAGCCGATAAAACAAAACTAAATGGAATAGCTACTGGAGCTGCTGCTGTAGGTTCTACAGCAGGTAGTGATATAGCTGCTACTGGAGCCGTAGGAACATCCACTACAGCAGCTAGAAGCGACCATACACACGCTCATGGTAATCAAGCAGGTGGTACACTACATTCAGAAGCTACCACTGCTGTAGCTGGCTTTTTATCAGCTACAGATAAAGTTAAAATAAATAACATGGCTCCTGTAGGGGGTGGAACTGATAGAGTTTTCTATGAAGATGGACAAACAATAAATTCAAACTACACCATTACAGCAGGTAGGAATGCTATGAGTGTAGGCCCAATTACTATCGCTACTGGTATTATAGTAGAAATTCCTACTGGTAGTGTGTGGTCTTTAGTTTAAAAAATTAAGTCATAGACTCATAGAGAAAATATTTTCTCTATGAGTCTATTATGTTTATATCAAAAAAGGAATTTAAAATGAGTACATTAAAATTAGATGAACTAATAGTAGGTGCAGGTCTGACTTTGAAAAGAACTGCTACTGGAGTATATAAGTTCTTTAAGACTAGTTCTACTAACGTAGTGAATACTCCTATAGAGATGAATGATTCTGGGTTAGTACTAGACAATCCATCTGCTATTAATAATCCAACTAAGGGCGATAGAAGCACGTTATTAGCTACTATGGGTGCTCTTGGTAACGAATTAGGTAATTATAGTAATTACATAAATATTACAGCTAATACTGTAATTACTCATTTGTTTAATGGTGCGTTTATTAATATAAGTACAACTGGTATTCTATTAACTATTAATCCTACTGGTTTACCTATAGGTGCTAAATTTACATTTACAGCAAATTTTAGTACTGGTAATATATCTATAGTTGGTAATACTACTAGTACTTTTAATAGTGCGGGTATTTCTAATGGTAATAGTATAACGCTTTTACCAGGAGAAAGTATATCTATAGTTTACGCTGGTGGTACTTCCTATGTAATAGATACTAATTCCGGTGGAACAAGACTAAGTAAATCTTTTGAAAAATCTTTATCTGCTAATGGCTGGCAAAAGCTACCTTCAGGACTAATACTTCAATGGGGGAGAGCTTCATTTAATATTAATATGCAGTCATATCAAACGGCAGGTGGAACACCTTATTATAGTTCTACGGTGACATTTCCTACTACTTTTCCAAATAATATATTTTCTATTACAATGACGCCTAGTTTTGGACAATGGGGAGAAGGTTATTTTAGTACAGAGGCAAGAAATAATAGCACGTTTACTTCTATTTGGACACAAATGCTAGGTACAGCTTTAAATGAAACAGTTATAGGTGATTTCATTGCACTTGGTTGTTAATAACCTAAAGCGATGAAATCAATACCTATTGTTTCATTTGCTCCATTTGCTACTAGTGTTATGTATGAATAAGTAAACCCTGTTAATGTTGAATTTGTTATATTATAAACACCTTCATTAGCATTATTAATATTATTACTAGAATTAGAAGACAACACTACAGATAAACAGGAAGTACTAAACGCTATTGGAAAAGAAAAACCAGTACTAAACGTACTCATAAAAGAAGGTAAAGTGGAATACTGGGCTGAATGTTTCCCCCATTGAAGTATTAGTCCTGAAGATTTTTCTGCAATGGGTCATTATACACATATGAAATCAGATTGTTTTTAAAAGATTAAATATATCTTTTAAATTATTTAAAATTAAAAGGAATTTAAAATGAGTACATTAAGATTGCTTAATGCGCAAATAGGAACTAGTGTTACTCCTAGTCAAAACTTTACATGGTATCAACCTACTGTACCAGATGGAAGTGTTAGATTAGGTGTAGGTAATTCTGGTGCTACTACTAAGGATATGATTAAAGTATCTGGTAGTGATATTATACTGGATACACCTAAAGCAATAGCTACACCACCTCAATTTGATAATAGTAAACTATTAGCTACTACTGATTTTTTACAGTTATCTAAAGGTGGTTTTAGAACAGCATCAGACATAATTATAGCAAACACAACTTTAACATTAGCTGATATAGGTAAAATATTTTCTTTAGAAGCAACAACTTTAACTGTAGGATTACCGTTAGCTTCTACGGTTCCTGCTGGTAATGCTTTTTATGTAAGAAAAAGAAGAGCTTCTAATAGCACAACTACTTTTACTCATAATGGATCTAATATATTAACTGTAATACCACAAGAAGCATGTACATTTGTTTTTATATCGGACGGTACTGGCGGATATTATATAAATAGATTACCTGAAGGTGGACAAGGTAAATCATTATCTGGTAACGGGTATTCTATTATGGATAACGGCCTTATCCTACAATGGGGAAAAACTTTTGTTTCTGGATCTACAAGATTATTGCTTTTTAATATGGTCTTCCCTAATTCTTGTTTTTCAGTTGTAGGTAATAGTTTTGATCTCTTTGCTGATAGAAATGAAGCATTTGTTATATCTGGCAACGTAACAACTTCTGGTGTTACATCTTTTAATAATACTAGTTTAGGTCAGGCTGTTGATGGAGATGTATATTGGCAAGCTATTGGATATTAACAACCAATTACTAACCAAGAAAAATTATATCCTGAAATATTTGTTTTAGCTGTAAAACTCGACAAAGTAGTACTGTATAAATTTGATCCAGTTAATATAATTGGATCACCGGTACTATCTGTTTGACTTCCTGTAATTATTTGTAATACCGAATATGGTAAAGTTATTGGAAAATTAACAACAACAGATTTAGTAGGCGGAGTAAATCCTACAGTTCCCCATTGTAGGATAAGGCCGTTTCTACAGTGTTTACAATATAGACATTTTATTTAATGGTCTTTTTTAAAAGCATTTAATAATGCTCTGAATAAACTTCAATTTAATTATTTTTAAAAGGAATTTCCCATGCGTTACTCGCCTTCCACTGGTGGTTTTTATCCAGAATCTATCGATTACCCAAACCTACCAGAAGACTTAGTCACCATCACTGATGAAGAACATCAAGCTGCAATGAATAAACCAGCAGGTGCTACTTTATCTATAGTAGATGGTAAGTTAGAAATTATTCTACCACCTGAGAAATCAGATGAAGAAAAACTAGCTATTGCTAAACAAAACGCTTTACAAAGAGTCAGTGTTAAACATGCTCAAATTCTATCAGAATTAACAAGTAATGTAACTCCTGAAGAAAGAGATACTTGGCCTGAAAAAGTAGCTGCTGCTAAAGAATCTGTGGCCGCAGGTGAGCCTACACAAGAAGCTACGTCTTTATTCCAAAGAGAAGCATCTGCGTTGGGTCAGACGATCATGCAGCGCTGCCAAAGAAGCTTGCAACTTCGTGGCGCTTACTTAAGTTTAGTTGGTTTATCTTCAGGTTTCAAAACAGAATTAGAAGTTAATATTAATTCTGCTACAACACCTGAACAAATTGATTCAATTATGTTAGCTGCTACTCAAGAAGTAGAACGTGAAGTAGCTCAATTCAAAGCTTTGCTTGGTGGTTAATAAAAATTAAATTATTAGCAATAGGGTAATTCCTATTGCTAATATGCTGTAAAAAATATTGAATTATCGCAAAATAATAAAAACATGATATGTATAGTTTTTACTTATTAACTAACTAGAAAGAATATAAAATGCCAACTCCTAAAGCAATGAAGATAGCTATTTTCAATAGCATAGAACATAAACCATATGGTCCTTTATGTAGATGGGCTACTGGATATGCCGATTACCATGTAGGATTTACTAACGAAATACACTTTTGGGACCAAGATCTTTTATTTAGAAAAAGAGCATGGAATCCAATAGTACCTGAAGAAGTTACATTGATAGAATGCCCTGTAGATATTCATGCTAGGGAACTAGATGAATTGGTCATTAAAGATGTAGAACAATTATGCATAGATAAGTCCTTAGGACGTATTTATGGGTATAGAGATTATATTGGATTTGGTCTTAGGAAACTAGGACTTGATTTTAAATATAATTTTGATGGAGTGGTTTGTTCTGGTAGAGTAAGAGACGTTCTTTATTCTAAAGGATGGGAACATCTTGGCACTCCTAAAGATCTAGAACCTAGTCCGGCAGATGTAAGAAGAAAACTCAATGAACTGGGATATCCAGTTTTAAAAATGGGTAATTTGTATTAACTAAAAACTAAACGCTTTTATAAGAAGGTAAGTATGCAAGAAAAATTTGAGAACCTAGTATCCTATCAAGGTGCTGAGATACGTAAGTTCATTCTAGAGAATATAAAAGATTATATTAAGATCCAAAATCTAGATCCAGTTAAACTACAAGAGACAATTAACAATATCAAAACTTTGATAGATGGTAATTTATCTTCTGTTAAATCTATTATGGATTTGGTAGAAGGTAATAAGAACGCATTAGAAAGAGCCAAACAAGAATTGAGAGATTTGATTCTAAGCTCTAATACTGAATTAAGTACTTCTATTCGTTTAGAACTCTTAGGTAAAATGGATGTATCTAATACTGCTTTAAGGGCAGAAATAGCATCTGTTAAAAAGGAGCTATCTTTTCGTCAAGAAATTAATGTATCTGCTCTTACTAATACTTTTGCTAAATCTCTTTGGAACTACTCTGACTTCATTTGCACTAAAGATATTACAGTTGGATCTGGTGAATACTCTTATAGATTCAAGTTATCTAGTGATCACTTCAATCCTAATGCAATTGCATTTGATGTAGGTGTTGGATCTCCAGAAGTATCTATTGTTTTAGATGGTAAAGAACTCTATAAAGATAAAGTATTAGCTGTTAAATTCATGAATCAGTATGAATATATCACTATCAAAACAAACGAGCCATTTAAATCATTGAAACTCACATTCATCACAGATGCTTGGGAAGGTGGAACTGATAGAAATAATGACGGTATGTCTGAAGACAGAAATCTACATGTATTTGAAGTCACTGAAAACGGTAAAGTACTCGATACTCTAAAAGGTATCATGTATGGTCAAGGTACAATGTCCTTAAATAGATAATAATTAAAATATGTCATATAGCCTACTGGATAGTCTCCAGTAGGCTATATGCTGTTTATAAAAAGGAATATTCTTTTTTATTGATAGGACTATCAATACAATATAAAGAAATTGGTAAATAATCAATTGGTATCAGTGGATATAAAATCTTTTTATTTAATTCAAATGCATCCATTCCAATATCATCTAATTTCTTTAATTCTTCTTTATTAGGTATCTTATCAAAATATATTTTAGGTACAAATAAAACCATATCGGATATAGGTTTTAATTTGATCTGATTGGTATGTTTATTTAACCAATCTGAATAATTGTACATAATCATAGCTCTGTAGTTTTCTCTACAATAATCAATACTTAATTGATCGTTAGAAAAATTAACAATATTAATATTGTATAAACTACCTATACTTTTAGCTAAAGCATCGGCAATTACTTTACTCTCTTGATCACTTAAATTATAAGGATATGTATTAATATCTAATTCAAATGAATCATTACTAGGAGAAGACACTACTTGTTCTATGTATATTTTACATAAATTAGCTATGAATAGATACATCTTAGTTTTCATAGATGCTCTAAGTACAGCTGGTTTATAATTATTAAGTATCTTATTAAATACTCCTTTAGATAATCTACCTTTAGTACTACTAATAAAATCATCAGTTTGTCTAGTGTAATAAGTTTCTTGACTAGTTACTTCAAAAGCAAAGTCAGAATTAATGATGTTCATCACTCCTAGTCTAGTATCTAGTATACTATCTAGAGATACATATAGTCGTTTAGGTTTAGACATCTGATTGAGAAGGTAATGTATTCTTTAAATGCATACCAGTTAACATAACTTTTAAAGAATGGGTTGATTTGACCACACCACTATATGGTTCAATATGTTTTTGAGATACTTCCCCAGTTCGACTAATGATAGTATTCATTGCATTAAAACCTTTTGCATCACCACCTCTGAATTTCATTAATTCATGTAAAGAATGTTCCATGTTCATAGCAGCTAGAACTTGCACCTCTGGGTAAGATACTTTAGATCCTTTAGACTTACCAGTAGGTTGCCCTGTCATGTTATCTACACTGTTATTGTCTTCAGGTATACTTATCTTCTTATCTAACAATTGAGCCTGTCGTCTAATAGGAAGAGTTACCACCATATATTTCATTGGTGTTAAATAAGCAGGTACTCCGTTTTTTGCAGGTATCCACACTCTTTTAAAAAAATCATACCCCAGTTCTTTTGCTACTTTTAAATTCTTTTCTACAGATATTTTATTTTTAGAAAAATTAGGACTGATAACAGCTAACTTCTTTTTACCTGTTTCTAGATCTAATACAAATTGATCAAATTCTTTATCATCCATTCCAGAGAAAAGATCTTCATATAGTTTCTTATTATCTTCTCCAGCTATTTTAGCTACCCATTTAATTACTTCAGCTTCAAAAGCTTTTCTATTTCCAGACATTATAATTCCTTTTAGTATTTACTAATCAGAATATCTACAGCAAATTTACTAATTGACAACTAAATAGAAATTAATCTATCTAGTCATCAATTAGCAATTTTTTAAAATATTCATTATCCTTGAATTCTCCACTCTATATCCATCTCTATTATAGAAGGGCAATTATCATTACCCTCTAGTATAGCGTTAGGATTAGTAAATGAAGGAATCCATTCTGACCAATCATCATTTTGATTCTTCTTAAAGAATAATGTCTTACCATTTTTCAAAGCATGTAATCTAAATATAACAGCATCAATTTGAGAATCCAATTGTGAAGCTGAAGTAAATTCAGCAAGTAAACTATCTATAGACATTTAGTATCTATTCCTTAAAATAGGAATTTAATAAAGCTATCTACGGATATCCTTCAAACCTCACAGCATTTTCAATCACTTCTTGACATTATTAATTTTATCCAGATAATCTAAATCTATTCTGTAAATAGGTAGATTAGTTTCAAAAACTACTTTACCTGTTTTTTCGTTTATAAACTCAGTTGGGTCCATCCTTACGTCACTACCTTTATCATTGTGAACGTATAGTTTACCAGTTTTTATTTGATTATACAACCAATCAATTTGTTCTCTAGATAAATACTCAAACCAAGTATCACCTTCAAAAGGAACTATAGACATATCAGCAGAAGCCATAAAAGCTGCCATCAAATATTCATTAGTTTCTACATCAGGGTGAACAGCATAAGGCTCAAAACCAAGAGTAGTTATTTTAGAAAAAGCTTTAGCATCCCAATTATTTCTAACTAGAATAGGTGCCACTATTTCTCTAAAATACTTATAGTATTCTGGCCAGGTCATTTCTGCATCTAAGCAAAATCTAGCAATAGAAGTATCTTCATCTAAACTAGATAGGTACACTCTAAAATATCTAGTAAGAGCTAACCTTAGAAATGTTTGAGATTTATTATTGGTTTCTTGTTTAAGACCATTTAAATCTGTCACATATGTGTTATAGGCATCATTTTGAGATACAGTAGCACATCTACTGGTATATAGATTAGTTTTAATAAAAGGAATAGTAGCTAAACCATAAGGATTATGGTGACCACTTTCTACTAGTATATCTATCAACCAAGCTAGAGGATCTACTTCTTCTATATATTTATATTCAGTAAAAGGAGAATTAGAATTCTCCAATACATAATTTTCAGCATTATAAATACGTTCAGAGTCATAGGCTTCTTGCCTACCTATTAGAAGCTGAATAAGTACTTTATCTGCTTTAGGTTTATTTAAGTTCATATTAAAAACTCTTTTAAAATGGTTTTCTTATCTTTACTATCAAGCCAGTAAGGGTGATATTCGCCTTTTCTCATCTTCAATAGATCCATTGTAGAGAGGAAAGGTATTTCGTGTTTATCATTGTTGTATGTCCACCATCCCCTGGTGTTTAACAACACATCCCAATCATAACCGGCTTTAATCAAATCATCTCTTAACTCTTTAGGTGTACACATTAGTCCTTCAGAAAGATCATGCCATAGATATTTCATTTGGCACATTTCTGAAGTAATATTCATAGCTCTTCTGAGTTGTGAGTTAGTATCTAGCTTACCACGTACAGTAGTTCTAGAAAGTTTCACATCTGGAAGTAGTTCCAGATTATAGTTTTGCAAACTTCCTTCAATTCCATATCTGTCGTTTGTTTTTATATAATGAAACTCTGTTAAGCTAGGTAGTACCCCATCTTGCTGAGAAACTATAATTTGCATTATTAGACCAGATGGACCAACCTTACTTCTAAGTTGAACTAACGTCACAAGGAATAGATCAGTATCACCTTTCATGTTATCTGAACTATCTCTAGGGTACTCTGGACCTTTTGTTGTATCGTTAAACAGTGGAGTTGCATTCTGGCACTGCCAACACACACCAGTCAAGAACAAGAAGTCATCAGAAACACCTTTAATAACATCGTTATTTTTAAGAAATTGTAACTTCTTCACTGGTGCTGCTCTTGGGTCCATTGGGATATTCTTTCCAATGTGAGCAGAAATTAGAACATAATTATTAGCTTGTTGAATAGGTTTAGGTAAATAAGACAACAGTTGTTTTTTAGCCTGCCCTTCTTTCATGTAAAGAGTATTTACATTACTATCACCTAATTCATTATCTTCTTGCATATTGTTAGAAGACTTTGTATTGAATTTAGTTAAAGAGTCAATTTCTGTAAAAGTTGGGATAAGCATTGGCATTAGCTTACCTTCTCTATCTAAGAATGGAGAGTTTACTGTAATCTTACTTCCGTTCTTTATTTTAATATCCAAAAACTCTTTGAATTTTTCAAACCACTCATTTCCAAAATAAGCAGTTTTATCAGTAACTTGCCAACGACCAGACTTAAGTACATCTTCACCTTTAAACTCTGGGATAGTATCAGCTAATCTTTTTAATCTTTTTTCAGATATATTAACTTCAGTATCATAAGTTGAAGCTGTGCTGTGTTGGAACTTACTCATAGCGGACAGCATTAAGTAATGCATTATGGTACTTTTAAAGTTGTTAGAAATACCTGTGAGTCCGATCAAAGAAGGACCTAAACCACCGTTTAAAATATTTTCATTATGTATACCAGTTACATAAGTTCCGTTAATTATATCAAAAAGACCACCAACGTTATAACACATTTTAACATTAGGGATACTTTGAAAATTTGGTTTCAAAAAATCAAACATAAAATACCTTTTTTAAAAAATAAATAAAAAACAATTCTAAATAATTTCAATCACATATTACACTATTGAATACAGAGACTAACGCCTCTGTATCTTTATATTAATTTTTGATTAAAGGTAATATGTGTTAAAACAAGAAATTATGAAGAAAATAAAAAATAAATACCCAGATAACTTCTCTAAGTATGATTATTCGTTAATTCCTGAAGAAGTTACTATTAGGGATTCTACAAAAGTAAATATTATTTGTAATAAACATGGTGTTTTTGAACAAGGAATAGCTCAACATTTAAGAGGCGCAGGTTGTCGTTCATGTGGGGTCGCCAATTCTATTTCTCTTCAAAAATCCAACATTAAAGAATTCATTCGTAAAGCTAATGAAGTTCACAACACTTTTTACACATACCCTAGATTTAAATATGGTAACTGTAAAACAAAAGGAATAATCACATGTCCTAATCATGGTGATTTCTTACAGACTCCAAATAATCATTTACAGGGTCAGGGCTGTCCTGTGTGTAGGTATATTAAATCAAAAAAATCTATTAGCTCTAATACAGAAGAATTTATTAGAAAAGCTATACTAATACACGGTAAAAGATACGGCTACTATAAAGTAGATTACAAAAAAGCATTAAAAGAAGTAATTATCATCTGCCCTATACACGGAGATTTTTTACAAAAACCTTCTAAACATTTATCCGGTCAAGGTTGTCCTAGTTGTAAAGAGTCATATGGTGAAAAGCATATTTCTCAAGTATTAGATAAATTCAATATTCAATACATTAGAGAGTATAAAATAGATCAGCATCCTTACAAATATGACTTCTATTTACCTGAATATAATGTTTATATAGAATACCACGGTATTCAACACTATAAGCCAATAAAACATTTTGGTAATAAAGATAAATTTGATAAGACTCAAAGAAGAGATAAAGCAAAAATAGAGATTATTAAACGATCATCAGGTTTACTTATTACTCTTAAATACACGTTTAACACTCTTGAAAAAATTGAAGATGAATTATTAAGATTATTTAGCATCATTCATCCTCAATTCTTATCTAATAAAGAACTAACCAAACAAATGGTCATAGATTCTAATATCTATTTAATTCAAGATGGTATTAGTTATAAGAAAATTTAATATTTGGGATTTGCTCAAAGTTAGCTCTAAGATCAAACATTGTGTGTTCCTTTTGAAATATAATGTGATTGCCGCTATAGGCTCACATATTACCCAATAGTTTTCAAAATAGAAAAAACTATTGTTAAAGAAAACAGATTTTCAAAAGGAATTTAAAAATGAAAAATATTATGGCAATTGGAATGACTCCTGTTGAAAGTCTCCAATATGCGCAAGAAGATATAACTGATACCTTATCCAATCTATATAAAGGACTAGGTAGTAATGTTACTTCTTTTACAGCTAGTTTAAGATCTTATTTACCTGATGTAAGAAGCTTTATATCTTCTACATCTAATGGATTAGATTCTGAGCAAGTTACTAAATTATCTAGAGATCAGAGAAAGTTCATAGAGTTAGTATCTAAATATCCTTTTTCTGAAGTAAGAGAAATTAGAGCATTTAGACCAGAACAACTAAATTGCACTTATCTTGAATTAGTTGATTTATTAGATAAAGAAATTGAGCATTGTAAAACTATTCAAAAAGAAATATTGAATCCTTATATGGTTTTATTAGGTCAGTTATTATCTAATGATAAGTTCTCTACTACTTCACTAGATACTAATAATTCTACCTATAAGAAAATAAGTAGCAGAAGAGAAACTGCTATTAAAGCTTTTAATAAACTTTATAAACCAACCAATTTAGCTATTTGTACAGTTAAAGATGTAATAGATAGAAATGAAGATTGGAAAAAAGTATTTGATAAAATAAATTCTTTAGCTGATTCTGCTGGTAAACTAGATAGAAAACAAATTCAAAAAGATATAGATCACTGCTGTGAATTGATTGATAGTTTAATTGAGAAGATTAACAATGGTGAAATGCCTGAGATTACTGGTGAAGTACTCAACAACGTCATTAATGGTACTTTAGAGGCTGCTAAAGAAGTAGAGTATCTATCTGTAACCTATTACAGATTACTCAGCTTAAAAGGCAGTGTAGAAAACACTATGGAACAAATTGAAAAGGTATATAAATAATGTATAAACTATTATCTAAATTCGCATCAGATAAGCTGTTACATGCTTTTGGTGGCGCTGTTATATTTCTTTTGATGTATCAACCTTTTTCTTTTGTAGTGGCTTTAGCTACTGTAATTGTAATTGCTGCTTTGAAAGAAATTATCGATAAACTTTCTGGTAAGGGTCAGTGTGAGTGGTATGATTTTACTTTCACTGTCAGTGGTGCTTTGTATGCGTTTTGTGTAAAAACATTAGTGCAACTAATTTATCCTTTTGTTTATATTGTTAATTATTTAGTTAATTAAATAACATATTAGCCTAGGTGTTACCCTAGGCTAATATGCTGCAATAGGTTCAAACCAAATTATTTCAGTCACATATAACGTAATTGATCTTTCACTCAGATCAATCACTCACTCTCTCCTGGCAATGTGCCACACACTCTTTATTAAAGGAATTTCAGAAATGAAAAATCAACCTACTCTCTTTGGTTTTGTAATTATTTTTGTAATTGCATTCGCAATTGCTTTTCCAGTAATCAAGTATTTTGACAATACACTCCCACAAAACCTTAATGGTGACGGAATGTACATTCTTTTCAGCATGATTGTCTTCTTGATTTGTTTTTGGTTGGTTTATAAAACTACTCAAGTCATTAAACAAAAAATCATTAATCATGGCTAAACTTGATGAATACATGGTTTTCTTAACTGAAAACCAAAGACAACAAGTAGTGCAGATAGCTAAAGAAAAACTAACAACTGGATGTGATCCTGATTCATTTTACGTTGTGATGTTTTATCCGGATATATCTGTACTAGGAGATGACTCTATTCAAGATTTGATTTTGTCTAGTGAAGATTCTTCTAATGCTTTTAAACTCAAAGATTTTGCTAGTTTCAGTAAAATAGTATTTGAGTCTAAGAAACCTGTACTGGTAGATAAACTTATCAGTAAACAAATCGCTGCTGTAAATATTGCAGCATGTAAAGCTATTTTGAGAGCAAGTAGTAAAGAAGAAGCTGCTACTATCAGAATGGATGCACAAAACAAAACCAATCAACTTAAAGCGAATAAACAAGTCTAATAAATTTGTTTAATTGAAAACATGACTACTTTGCAACAAGCATTGGTAAACGCAAAACTTGCTAAACCAATTTCTTTCTTTGGCACTGACCTTCAAGAAAACAAACATCATGGGGCAACTAATGATGAATCAAGTGATCTCATTTTAGGCGTGAATCATCTTGGTAATAAGCAATGGTTTTATCATGGTGAAGAAGTTTGCCCTCGCTGTTTAGATCGCTATCGTAATTACTTCATAGATAAACAACAAAAGTTTTCTATGGGTGAAGAATGCGATCTTTGTCAAAAGCAAGATCCTTATTAAATGATATTCAACTCAACTATCCTACTGGTCTAATAAATCAGTAGGATAAATCAAATGGTTTTTTATAAAGGTGTATTGTTAGCTGATTTGAATAAAGCTAATTATATTCCAGGAACAGTAACTAAAAAGTTCAATGAAGCTTTAATGTGGAAAGAGAGAATTCAATCAAATAAATCAAAAGGTGCAGCTAAACATGTAAATCATGGTAAAGCTGTAATCATTGAGATTACGTTTGATGAAACTATTCTTCTCAATCATGATGAGTTTCAAAGACCTGGAGTTACTGAACATCAAAGAAACAATTGTTGGCTTTCATCTTCTAAAGATAAAGCACAAATAAACACAAACGTTAATTTCAGAATTCTTGATGATGAAGAAATTAATAAACTCTACAAACCCTGTTAAGGAAAAATCATGGCTGCTTATTTGACAATTAACCTCAATGGTTCTAATAAAGAAATTATTTTTCATATTGGTGAAAAACCAATATGAAAAATATCAAGGTATCAAACCAGAACACATTGAAGAAATTCAACTCGACGGTGATGAACTGACACACGCAATAACTAATTTGGGTGCAGCAGTTGTTCAAAAGAGAGTAGTCACTTATTTTGGTGATGAAGCCAAAAGAATCTTTTTTAACTGGTGATTTAAATAAACTTCTTCCAAAGGAAACAAACATGTTCAAGTATTCAGAAATTCATAATTGGCAAGGTGAAGAAGCTGTTAAACAGATACTTGTCTTTCCATCACAATTGCTCAAAGACGAATTTGAAAAAGAATTTGCTCAGCGAGTAGAAAAAGATGGTATTGATAAAGCAAGTGATTCCAATGCTGGTGCTGTCTACAAGATCCGAGCTGTGAAGAACGGTGAAGATAAATGGGACGGTGTTGTTCGCTGTGGTTCTTCAGGTGAACTTCTTTTCGAGCAAAAGAATCTTGGCGATAACTGGGAATCAGCAATGGTGAACATTGTAAATATGTTTACTGGTTATATCCAAGAATCTTGTAAACAAATGTTCTCTTTTACTTTGAACGAGTCAAGGAAATAATTAACAATGAAAAGCCTGTTACAAAGAACTCCACTTGGAAAGTATATAGAGTGGGTTTTTGATGGTGAGTTTTACGATGTACCTTCAGGTTACTATGTTGTTGATGACTACGGTAATTTGATTTTCATAGAAGATTAAATTTACAGCATATTACCTACAGAGACTAAACATCTCTGTAGGTAATAGTTTAATTTTTTTGCATCTTACTCATAAAAGCATCAAAGTTCATATTCTCTGAGTTTTTAGATAATTCACCTTCGTTGATAGAAACATCAATGACTTCAGAAACTTCTTTTATTTCCCCTATTATTTCACTAGGTGGTATTTCCCTTACGTTCTTGGTATTAAATATATGTGCAATTGTTTCTACTGCTACTAAGTTCTTATTAGATATACCTTCGTCTGATTTTATCTTCTTTTTAGCTAATGCAGCTTTATCAACTCCGTCTAAAGCCATTAGTAACATAGCTCTATCTTTAGTTTCAGTAGGCATACCAGATTTAGTCATGTCTGTAATTAAAGACTTTCTTATTTCTCTGGTATAATTTAGATCTAGATCTTCATCATCTAGAGCTTTAGGTTGGTCTGTTAAATTTGACATATTAATCCAAATAATTATAAAAACATATTATATCAGTGTGTATCTATCACAGAATATCTTTAAATAAGGAGTCTCGTGTGGCTTACTAAACAATATAGAAAACTAATTTACTCAATTAGTGTTTCAGCAAAAGACGATTACGAAGATTTTATAGTACATGCATTAGACCCTAAACTCTATAGAAATTACGATTTCAATAAAGCACATCTAATTCATTTCACTACTGTATATCCTACAATAGAACAGTACACTAAAAATATTAAGTATGTCACTGATATCATCAAAGCATCAGAGGCACTTAATAATCATTGGTGTAAATACGATTACCAAAATAAGGTAATATCTTCTTTTATGACTGACTCAAAAGGAAAGTCAATTAATGAAGAAAAAGCAATATATCAATATAGACAAAATCTATTAGAATATTATCAGGAATTTAAAAGGATTACAAAATCTGAAGACTTTTCCGACCAACACAAAGTTAGAATTCTCTCAAAGTTCAATAAGCATCTCAGAGATGTTAATAATGCTTTAGTAGAGTTCTCTATTCTCTAACACTTCACTCCAGATCCAACCATGAGTCCTAAACACGAAATTGATAATATCTTGACATCTCAAGATTATGGTATTTCTAAAACAAAAGGTATCGGTGGTATTTTAGCCAGGTTGTATAGACAGATTCTTATGGATCTACAAGTACGACCAAACCGTTTCAATCTTTTACTTAAAGAAGCAAGCGATAACGCCAAACAAACAATTACTGATAAGTCAGTTTCTAAGTATTTCACAGCAGGTAATCTGCGTCGTGAATTAGAAAAACCAGAGATGACTTTCAAGGTATTTATGAAAGGCGTAAGACTGCTTAAAGTAGTTAATTTTAAAATCTGCCTAGAACTAACATTTGCAAGTGGTAAGAAAACTATTCACTCTACTGATGTTAATCTTGGCTCTGTTCAAGAGGATATCTTTGATGAAGATATTGCAAGCAATTACGAATCGAAGTAAACCTTTACTTACTTCAGATCAAATGAAAAATACTTTGGCTTTATTTGCTGTGTCGTCACAACACGTAATGTCTCAAAGAAGTGATAAAAGTAAAGCTACTGTAGAAGCCTGGGTTAAAAACGTACCTTACCTTTTAATCCCTACCGTGTCACTTCGATCAGATAGTTTAACTACTATTAACGATAGTATCTTTTCAAATGAAGAAGTAAGGGATTTTATATTCGATTTATCTTTTAGATTCTTTAGTCTATCAAATACTGATGATCAGTTTATGACTAAACTTTCTAATACTTTAGCCAACAGTATTTCACTAGATAACCCTAAATTCTCCATCGTTCCAGCACCAATTAAAAAGTCTCTATCTAGTCATATCGAATTGACTGTAGATTCTATTTTAGGTAAAAAGAAAATCACTATAGAACAATTGCTAAAATCTAATAAACATTTGATTTTGGTATATCTATTTTGTCTCACTGCAATTTAATTTAATACGGTAAAATACTATCATGACTGAACAAACTAATAAGCCTGTAGACTTGTCTCCTTTGCTAAAATTCAAAGAGACTAGAAGTCAATTGGTAGCCCAAGCTGCAATCAAAGGTAAGTCAGCTGGATTGATCAATCAAGCATTCAAAAAGCAAACTAAGAAAACTTATAATCCAGAAACAGACGGGGTTGATCATATCAACTTCTCTTCTTGTGGTAAAACATCATTAGGTAAACTATTGGATATCAATGCACGTAGCCGTATTCATCACCCACAATTGGGTCTATTTGAATCGCTCGGTGGTATTTGGTATTACCTGTGTGGTGATCAAAACGATATGTTCCGTAGTTTGTTTGGTCGCAAATGTAACCTAGTGGGTAAGAAGTCTAAACAAAACTTTGTAGAAGGTTTTAGAACTATTATTGCAGAAGCATCTTGGATTAAAGTGATTCAAAACCCAGAGCTAACAGATATGATTCTAAAATCTGATGCTCCTTTTGTTTCTTACTTTATCCAAGGTGAACCAGGAATTGCTGTACTCACAAGTCAACATCAGTGGTACGCCCCAGTTCTTGAAGAGATTCGTAAAGCTCTAAAGAAAAACCAACAGATTGCTCAAGACTTTGTAGCTACTGAAGAAGTACCTACTCTTACTCCTGATATGTTGGTTTCTCCTAACTTTGATTTTATTGAAGAACTAGGTACTTTTAATAAACCTAATAAACCTTTTGAGAAAAAGAAATTCTCTAAGCCTAAAAAGTAATCTATAGCAAAAATAGCTACTGTGATCAATAAAATGATCACAGTAGCTAGTATGCTGCTTTATTTTTTTATTTAAGAGAACAGACAATGGCATCTTTGGCTCAAACCACATTTTCCAGCGGGGCGGATGATTCACTAGCCGTAGTAGACGGATACGAACAATCATCTTCTTCGGTGGTAACCAATATACCTAATTTAGAAGAACTACAACAAATAGAACAATCACAAGACTTTGTACCAGATGAATCAGTACTTGATGAATTAAGAATAATTCAAGGAACTAACAACGAAGAATTACAATTAGATCCAGAAGCTTTAAAAGAAGGAATACTCTCTTCATCTACTGGAGTAATGGGTGCTTTTAAATCATTAGATCCAGCTACCCAAAAAAGACTATTAGAAACTACTGGCGCTAACAAAATAAAAACCACAATAGATGGCGTCGATAAAATGATCACCAATGGCGATTATAAATCCGTAAAAGGAATAGCCAATATGATCAAAGGTATTTCTAATTGTGAATTTCCAATTAAAATACTAGACTTAGCTGGATTGATTGCTTTAGCTACCAACTTAATTAAAGAATCTAGTAAGTTAGGAGTCGGTGATGGTTATGGTGCTTTCATTAACTGTTTAAATAATTTAGCAGCTACATCTGGCATCACTAGAAACTTAGTACCTTATGTATCTAAGAATGGAGATGTGGATTTACTTAAAGCTATTGCGGACGGTCCACATAGATCTGAAGTAAAAACATATTCACCTAGTTTTGTAAAAGATTTTACAAAACAATTTAAATTACCACCTAATATTAAACAAACAGCTATGGCTGGTTTATTGGGTTCTACTACTTCTTCTTTTACTAAGATAGATCCAGAATGGAATAAAAAAGGAAGTAGTGTAGATGCAAGTGCTTTAGCTGATGCATCTGATGATTTCAAAAAATTAATAGAAGCAGATAGAGCAGCTAAAGCATTAGATTGGAACGATGTAGATTATTCAGATATGGATACATCTAATCAACTATCAGATAATGACAAACTATTTGCAACAATAGGAATAGCTGATCAAGCAAAACAAAATAATGTAAATTTATTTTCCACCCCACAACAATCACTACAGGATAACTTTCCTTTAGTAGCTTAAACTAAATAGGAATTATAATTATGGCAGATTTCGATTATCCTAATGCTGATATTGAAGAAAACCCATTCGGAGACGAAATAGATATACAGGATACTTTAGATGAAGGAGAATCTATAATAGATTCAATTGGTTCTGATTTACTTAGATCTAGAAAACCTTTCGACGAATTACCTGATGAATTTCCAAAAGATGCTGATTGGGTTAGATTATCTTTCGTTCTACCTTCTGATGATACTGGATCTATACCACTAGATAATCAAGATATATCCAATAGATATTTTTCTTCAGCTGCATTAAAACATACAGACACAAGTATAGGTGGAAACACCTGTATAAACCCACCACCTCAATTTACCAGGTATTCCGATATTAGAGTAATAGGTTTAAGAGACTCTAACTTAGTTAAAGATATATTAGCTAAAGATGCTAATCAAATGGGTTTAGGGCCTACCAGAGGAACGACTGGTATGGGTAGATATTATTCAGAAGCTATAGATGATAATAACCAAGTTATCCATCTTAGATTCGGTAGACCTCAGTATAACTCTTTAACACAATTCTTTACTGGTTTTTATTCTGGTAAGGCAGCTGCAACAGCAAGAGCTGGTAGATTTGATGATGGGTTTATAGATAATATTTTAAGAACCACTGGACAGGTAATAGGTTTAGCCATAGCACCATTGTTTTTAATACCTATGGCAATCATGATGTTAGGTACTGCTGCAAAATTTTTCTTAAAAATACCTACATCTAAATTTTACTCCATGAGACCTACTATGCCTATATATTGGCAAGCTGTACAAGGTATAGTAAACCAAATAGGTGTTAACATGGGTGTAGTATATCCTAACGAGAGCGAGATATCTAAAAAGGTATTAGGTGATGACGCGCAATTAGGATCAGCCGAAGCTCAAGTAAACATGTTCAGTGATATGTTAGGTGGTGAGTTTGAAAAGAACGGAACCATCAACGTATTGGCTGTAGCTGGTAAGTCTAAAAGATTACAGATGAGGTTTGAGAAAAACTTAGCTGATGTAATTAAAGAAGCAGATGGTGATTTTGAAAGTTATGGCGAGTCTATTAGAAAAGCTTTAAGTAATAATTCTTTATTAACTAAAAAAGCTTATCCAACAGAACCAGATAGATTTTCTCTAGAATCTACTTTATTAAAATATGTAGATAAATTAGGAGATTACGCTAAACAAATTACTGGTAACGATGACTCTGGTACTGAGAAAGATCCAAGAACTTCAGATAATCCTAAAGAAGAATATAAAGCTAAAGATGAAAAAACTGGTTTCTTAGAATATTATATTTCTAATGAAGCAGATGCTTTAGACTGGGCTTCTTTTAGAGTAGATTATACAGGTTCTGTAAATGAATCATTTAGTAACTCAGTTACTGAAAGCAGTATAGCTTCGGCTTTTAATAGTGCTTCTAAAGCAGCAGCTTCAGTTAGATTTAGTGCAGCAGACGGTAATCTAACTGGACTTCCTGGATTTCAAGAAGTAATGGGCGGAGTAAAGAAAGTTGTAGAAGGTACAGCCAGCGTATTACAAATAGAAGGATTGTTTGCTTTAGCAGGTAATGCTTTTATTGATATACCAAAACACTGGGAAAGTTCTTCAGCTAACTTACCTAAGAGTAATTATACAATTACATTAGGATCTCCTTATGGTAATCCTGTATCACAAATGTTTAATATCTACTTACCATTAGCTATGTTGTTAGCTGGAGCATTACCACTAGCTACTGGTAAACAATCTTACACCAGTCCTTTCTTGTGTGAGTTACACGATAGAGGTAGAATGATGACCAGATTAGGTATTATAGATAGTTTATCTATTACCAGAGGTACTTCTAATTTAGGTTTTACCAATGAAGGTAAAGCATTAGCTATGGAAGTCTCTTTTAGTGTATTAGATTTATCTAGTATAATGTCTATCCCTATCAGAAGTGAATTTAGTTTAATGCCATTTGAAGGATTATTCGATTCAGAAAATGCTTTTAGTGATTATTTAATGGCAATATCTGGTTTGAGTTTACCTGATGTGATACATAGACCAGCTATGCTTCAAAGACAAATTAAAAGAATTAAGTCTGATTTTAGTACTTACTTCTCAGCAGCTACATTTGCTGAGAAAACTGCTACTTTTGGAACTGGTTTAATAAGTGCAATGATGAGAGGTAGTGATAAGAGATAATTAACTATTAGAATTAATAATATTATTAAAGAATTCTAGTTACTTAATATTTAAACAGCATAAATGCTAGTATATTCCGTAATAGGAATATACTAGCTAATATGCTGTAAATTAAACCATACTCCTGCGCATAGGAACTATTGCAGAAGGACTGTTATAAGGTTTCATCTCAGGACCACTGATAGGTTGTTGTCTATTAACACCATTTTCTTTTTTATTATCTTCTTGTTTCATATTAGTGCTTACATTCTTAGACACAATACCAAAGATATCATTCAATGCTTTTAACATTTTCTTTTGTACATCTACAGATTCACCTAATAGGTTTTCTGTAGTAGACATTATATCTTTATTTAGTGAACTAGTTTGAGATGTTGGTTTAATATTATTATTATCTAGTCTTACACTATATCCATTGGCTACTGGTGAATTACCAGATTCTCTTGTAACACTAATAGCATTTTTCTTTGGAATAGATTCTAAAGCAGTCTTTTGAGTTACTGCCTCATTTCTCTGACCTTGATCACCAACGTTAATTGGAGTAGGTATATTTTTTCCAGGTGTGTAAGCTGCTGTTTGTATACTAGGGTCTCTTTGAGTCTTAGTAGCAAATTGCACTCCGTGCTCTCTTGCTTTGGTAGCTAGTTTGTTATCCATTAGAGAATAGATCTCTTGTAGAGTTCTTGCTCTACCTTCTTTTGTGTAGAAGATAGGTGCGTTAGCTTCTGCGGCGTTTGGTAATGCAACCGAGGCTACCCCATTAGGATTTTGTTTTAATGCGTTAAAGAACGCTCTAGCGCCGCTAGGACCTAGGAAATGAGACATGTATATATCTGTAGCTGTTACTCCATCAGGAATTACAGAAGATAAAGATCTTTCGTTATCTTTTATTAGGTGTGCACCCATTAAAGAATTTGCTTTTGCATCAAATGGAGAAGCATTGTCTAAGCTAAGACCATATTTACTACCATGTTTATTTACAGTATCCATCCAAGCTGCTTTAGTAAATTGGAACAATCCAGATGCACTAGAAGTTTTAGCTTTAGCATTAGGATTAAATCCTGATTCTACAGCTGCTACTTTTATCATTAAATCAGGATTGACACCAACCATTTTAGCTGAAGCCATAATAGTATCTTTAACGTTTTCATACCCTACTCCAGTAGGATTAGGTATCTTTACTGTAGGATCAGCCGGTAATGAATTATTAGTGTTATTAATAGTGGGTCTAGAATATCCACTTCTACCAGTAGGTAAAGACATAGATTTAGACTCACCATCATAACCAGAGCTTGCAGTAATGTTATTATTTACTCTAGGTGATTTAGGAGTATATGTTGTTGTATTACTTGGAGTAGAAGAATTATCTTGGTTAGAAGAAGGAATTTCTAATGGTTTTATTCCAGCTAATACATTAGGATCTCTTTTAGTATCTAGTACAGCAGCATTAGCCGTTAAGATAGCTTTAGCTAATTCTGGGTTTCTAGAATACTTAGGTGCACCAGGAGTAATTCCCAGTCCACCACCACCTCTACCAACACCAGAAGCAATAGCTTGCTCTGCTGCTCCAGGATCGCGTTTAAAGCGATTTAAATCTAATTGTATACCAGCGGGTTCTACGTGCCAGTTTTCAGCTCCTACAGGTCTTGTAAACCCGTATTTACGCATCAGACCTAATCTCTCTAACTCATCTAATCCTTTTGGATCTGCGTCCAAGGCTAAACCAAATTCATGTAAAGAATGGCCTGGTTTAGCTGCTCTTCCAGAGGCTCCATATTTAGCATATAGTTGTGCTTGTTTTTCACTACTTCTATGTCCAGAAGAAATACTTAACTTCTTTCCGGTTAGTGTACCGTATTCTTCAACCATACCGTACAATTGTTTAAGTAGCTGAGGATTTAAATCATTAAGATTCGTACCTTGTCCTACATTCAAGAACGCATGTGCGTTTCTTCCGTTGTATAACTCCCCAGCAGCAGTAATTAATTTACCTGGTTTTGAATCAGGTAGAGGTTCTACTTTAGGAGTCACAGTAGGTTTATGTTCACCATCTACCATACTACCATAGTTAGTGGTAGGTGGTCTATTTTTCTCCAAAATCTTTTTATGCATCCTATCTATTCTATCCATATCTTCTTCTTTTGGAAGAGCTGGTAAATTAGATTCATAAATTTTAGCTTTTGGTAATGGTACTACTGTTAATAAATCTTTGGTGATTTTAGTATATTCGTTATATACATCATCGTGATTAGTAGCTGTTAATCTAAGATTCGTAACTGGTAATCTATTATAACCGTAAGGCCCTTCTTGAAATACAGCTAGATCTAAGTATTGTTTTAATTGTACTTTATCTAATTTATGTATTTCGCTAATATCTACTTTACCTGTTACTTTCTTAGCAGCTTCTAAGTGTTTAAAGTAAATTGGTTTAAAACGTTTTTGATACCAGTCTAAGAATAAAACTAAATGATCTTGTCTAGATGGGTTTAACCCAAATAAACTCATTATTTGTTTTAAATCTATATTTTCTTCATCAAGTTGCCCATCTGAAGATACAAATTTTATCAAGTATTTTTCAAGTGTTAATAGTTTAACACCATATTCTTTAGAATTGCTTGGAAAACCATATTGAACAAATCTTAAAGAATTAACTGCATTCTTTTCTTTTTCGTAATTGTTAAATATGTCGAAAGAAATGTTGGATAAAGATTGTTTAGCTTTATCAAAGAAAGATGGTTCTGATGTAATTCCAGACTTACCTTCTTTTCTATCAAAGTAAGATGATTCATTTTTAATTCTATCTGCTTTAGCTTGGTTAGCTAAATTGTCTAAAAAGAATAATGAACCTGCTTTCTCTATCCCTCTAGCTGCACCAGATTCCATTTTTTCTAAGAAAGACATCTTAGACCAATTAGAATCATCCTTAGCTTGATCTTCTTCAGAAACTTCAATATCGTTACCGTCTTTATCTTTACCTACGCCAAATTTACCAAAGGCCCAATCAGTAGCGTATCCAGCAGCACCAGCAATAGCAGCTCCTTTTACTAATCTACCCATTTTACCTTTTCCACCACCTAACATATCAGTGACAGAACCAGCGCCTTTCTTAACCATAGCCCACAAAGCAGGAACTACTGACATCATAGCAGTAGCAGCTTTACCTATTAATCCAGAGCCTATTTTCAAGAAACCAGATAGCATTGTAGAAGCACCACTACCGAAGAACTTTAAGAAGCTACCAAATTTAGCAGCTAAAGCAGTTCCAGCAGTACCTAATATCATCAATAGTTTACCAAAGAAACCATTAGATTTATCTTTATTATCTACTTTGCCTGTTAATGGAACATCTTTAGTTTTCTTCTTTCTCATTTTGTCTAAGTAAGAATTTTCTAATATTCCATCACCATCGGAATCACCAAGTTTATTTTTCTTATTAAATTTTTTGTTTATAATTTCTTTGATGGATTCTAAAGCAGATAAGGATTTAGTACTGATAAATTCAGTTTTAGACATTCCTTGCTTAGCTGCATCTAGTTCATTTTTAGGCATAGATTTAACAGGATTAAACTTAGCTCTATAACTAAATAATTTGTTAACTTTTCCTAGAAACTTACCAACACCAGTGAAGAAAGAAGTTTTTAATTTTCTTCCAGTAATATCAAATAAACCTGTTTGAGCATCTTCTTCTGATAACACAATAGTTCCAGTAGAATCCACCACTGCACCATCTATTTCAGAATGATGAAATAACGGTTTACCTGTTTTCTTAGAAAAGTATTTACCTTCTTTTAATTCTTTAGCTAAAATAATAGGATCTGGTTTATTACCAATATAAACATCGACTGGTTTAGTTAAATACTTAACACCTGCTTTGACAACAGATCCTAACATATTTAAATTTGCTTTAGCAAACTTATAACCAAAACTTAATGTTTTCTTAGCTAAAAACGTAGTGCCTTTGAATATAGCTTTAGCAGCCATGGCACCCAACTTAAATGGGTTTATCCATTTAAAAATAGATTCATATACTCTTAAGTTTTCTAAGTCATCGTAGGAAATTACAACATTACCATGACTGTCTACGATAGCGTCTGTAATTTCTTTTTGATGAGTAATTACCTTACCGTTAGATTTTAAGAAATATTCCCCATTTTTAATTCTTTCTGCGTATAGTCTAGGTTCTTTTTCATTACCAACATATACATCTTTTACTTTACCTCTTACTAAACCAACAGCTAAGTCTTTTGTAAACTTCAGTGCTTTACCTAACTGTCTAAAATTCCACTTAGTCCACGCTGGTGCTATAACTGTTTGATAGTGCCAAAGAGCACCACCAATATATTTTAAAGCACCACCCATTTGTCTAAGAGGCATAAATGTTTTAAATGCAGGCTGATATATCACCAGTTTAGATATTTCTTCCTTACTAATAACTACATTACCTGTTTCATCTATTACATCGCCTTCTAAGAATTTGGGATCTGTTATAGTTTTACCAGTTTCTTTATCTTTATATAAACCAGCTTTTATTTTAGCAGCTGTAAGTCTAGGTTCTTTTTCACCTTTAACATATACGTCACGAACATCACTAACGGTGTTGATAATAGATTGTTGCACACCAGAGATAGCTCTATTTAAGAAGGAAGAGGTTTGATTGGTATAGTTTTCAATTACAGGTTTTGCATCTGTAATTTTCTTCATAATCTTAGATTTAGAATCATAGTAAAAAAGCTTCATAGCTTCTTTAGCTTCTAAAATTGTATCTCCGTGTTTATTAATGATATCGCCTTTTATATCTTTAATAGACCTTATAACTTTACCAGTTTGTTTATCTATATATTCTCCGGCTTCTATTAGTCTAGCTGTAAGTCTAGGTTTGGATTCGCCAGAAACATATACATCTTTCTTATCGTTACCTTTCAGACCCTCAGTGAGGTTGTCTGTGTTGGGAATTATAGATTCTGAATTAATTGTAGGTTTTTGATCACCTAAAATAGATTTCATTTTTAGAGAATTCAAATCTGGCTTAATAGATTTATTTTGTTTTTTCTTAGGTTCTTTATTTTCGTAAATATAATACTGTAGTATTTTATTTATATCTATAGTGCCTGATTTATCTACTAATCCTAATTTCTTTAATTCAGACAAATTACCTACATCAATATTATCTTGTATAGTTGATCTACTGTCTGAAATATTATCAGTTAGTTTATTATATTTCTTATTAAAAGCTAATACTTCTTTATCTTCTAATCCAGAGAAATAATCATCTAGTAATTTTGTAATTTCTTTCTTATCGTTACCTTTCAGACCCTCAGTGAGGTTGTCTGTGTTGG
>JACCED011417339.1_pt1 | contig 208816 bp, 110 predicted proteins | sample 7455021 | NCBI WGS metagenome assembly JACCED01 (sample SAMN15323456, study PRJNA562643) | freshwater metagenome | isolation source: river surface water | place: USA:Blue River Watershed | collected 2017-08-19 | reverse complement strand
TATTTATCCAATATTTATCCAATATTTATCCAATATTTATCCAATATTTATCCAATATTTATCCAATATTTATCCAATATTTATCCAATATTTATCCAATATTTATATATATTTATTTTACATTTTTATCTTAAAAATAAAATATATCCATCATTTCTTTTTCATTAAGAACAAACAAACAACTTCTGTTGAAACCGCACCTAAATCTAATATAGTATATAAACTCAATCCCATCATTTAATAAAAATCCTATCTAAGACTATTTTCTTTTGATAAATTATCAAAGAACACCTTTAAACCATCAAATCCAGGAACTTCAGATGATAATTATTCATACATATAGAATAGTCCTTTATCGGATATTTTCTTTCCCATAACAGTATCTACTTGTAATCCAAATCTCTTGTATAATTTATATAATACGAAGATATTTAACATGTATGGTAACAAATACATACATACAAGAACTATTTAAAAGCTATTCTATATACTCTTTTCTTTAGGATTAAATATCTTATATATCATCAATAACACAATTATATCGGCTACCAACTGTACGAATATGGATATCATAAGGGTATAATTAAGATCTCTATGAAAGTGTTTTTTTGCATGTATGAAGTGGAAATATCCTAGAACTACTAGAGAAACTAAACGAAAAATGGCAGAATATATATATACATTTTACATATATAAAACATAAAAAAACAATAAAAAATATAAAAATATATAATTATATAAAAAGGAATACAATTTAAAAATTGAAAAACGATACATAACTTTTAGGATTAACATTATTACTATTGATTATTTTAACCATTTATTCTGTAAATATCTTAAAAATTGAACTTTTTATAAATGGCTTTGAAATTATAGCAATAATACTGGTTAAATATTTGACCATATATATTGATTCGCTAAATCTTCAATTTAGCTCCGAATCATTCCCTCGGAATGATGCGTCGGGTAAAATCCGTCAAAAATGGGTTAATTCACATATACCCTATCTCTATGATAGGTTTTGTCTCAAAACTTAAAAATTGAAATATTTATGGAATTTTTCTATATATTGTGAAAAACAGTTAATTCTGTGTATCCAATCCTCGGGATTGGTTTTTCTAAAACTGATTGGGATACACGTATATAAAAAAATAGTATAAAAAATAGTATAAAAATAGTATAAAAATAGTATAAAAATAGTATAAAAATAGTATAAAAATATCATAAAAAATCATTTGCATTTCTCATATAATATAAAATCATGAGTAAATTTCTCTATTTCTTTAGTATCAGTTTTTTTACAAGTATAAGTACAATCCCCGCTGAATCCCTCATAAACAGCTTTATACCAATCTTATCCGTTATATGAAAATACTATCTTTTTATCTCCATCGGTAGCATATATTTACACAGGTTATACAGCAGAACCACAACATTCAGTCTTCTCATAAAACTTTGGATATTTATTATCGCTGGTGTTTAATTTCTTCTTTATTTCATCAGCAGGTAAATTATCTGGTTCTGAATCCTTATCGTCTTTTCTTTTTAATTTATCGAATGCAGCTTTAGATCCTAAATATTTCTTTTATAAATTACTATGTTGAACTAGTGCCGAAGTATCTCCAGCATAAAAGAAATAATGTCCTATAACTAAAACTATTTTTTTTGCTTCATCAAAAGTGGTTTTCGATATTACTTCATCAATTACATTTTATAGAATGATGCTCTACAATTATGATTCTCCTTTTTTTGTTTCTGGAGAATATATACCGATATCTTATTGATCTGCTCCTTTTGGTTTGATTTTCTTTAGGTCGTCTTCGAAATCATTTAAGAATTATTTATTTTTATAGTCATCGTGTATGTTCTTATCTACTTATTCTTTATCAGATGAATTATATATTTTCTTAATACATTCATGTTATTCCGTTAGGACATTTTCTGAATTTTTCAACATTCTCAACATGTTAATAAATACTAACATGTTTCCATATTTAGTTTTTATTTCATAATCAGGAATAGTAACACCAGATGATCCCATTAATTACATTATTAACATGAATATCACGATGATTATAGATAGACCTATGCTTAGTAAATATAAGAGATGTTTTGTATCCATATATAATAGACGCTAAATATAATCAAAAATATATTTAAAAAAATAAATATAATATATAAAAAAAATAATTTATATCATTCTTCTAGGACTTTATACCAAAACAATGGATGTCCTTCTATGCGAATATTATCTATATCTGAGAAACTAGTTTCTTGTATCTCATCTCCTTAATGAATGAATCTGAATCCTTGATAATTCTAATTTTCTTTATCATCAAGATCATATACTATGACAAATGGTGAATCTTCAGAGTATTTATATTCAAGGAATTTATTTATATTTTTCTATTCATTATTACCCATTATTGCTACTAATTATAATTTAACACCTGATTCTCTCAACGTAACGGAGAATATATTCTCATTTGGTACATTAAATATTGGGAATATTGTCAGTTAAACAAAATCCTGAATAAGAACATTCTCTTTTTCACGATTGTTTATTTCTTAGAATTCGAATATATTAATATATGATTCAAAAAAACTAAACACGCTTGGAATGTCGGGATCCAAACGAGTGATATCTGGTAATATTTCTATAGTTTCCTAATCTTTTATAACAGCATTTTTTAGAGCAATAAAATCGGCATCTCCCGGTTTACCGACAAGAATATTTATTGCGAATTATTTTATTTATTCCAAAGCATGAGAATTTTTAGCAAGATATCTACAATCTAGTAAAGATTAAGAAATATTTTTGTTTTTGAAATGATCTTTTTATAGTTTTACGTAGTTATCTTGTTTTTCCTTATATTGAACTACAGTAGTATCAGTATATAACCCTTTTTATTTCTATATTCCTTTATAAATCTGATGATCCTATAATTTAGAATATATAACTATACTTAATATACTGAATATTATTAATGCACACATGACGATTAGAATTAAAGTAAACTGTTACATATATAAATAATATATAAAAGTATAAAAATAAAATTATAAAAAATATAGAAAATATAGATCATAATCATATGACGCATAAATTATATACATCTCTCACATCTACTGTTTCTTATATGTTCTGAAAATCTATTATTTGATAAGTATTCAAGAATATATCAGTATTTTCCATTTTTTCCATATAGAAACCATTCTGTGAAATGATATCTAATTTGAGTTATATTTACTATTATGAATCAATTTGATTAATTCCTCCGACAGTTCCGTAATACTAGAAATCTTCGAAGTTTCCATAAAGATTAGCTAATAATTATAGCAACTATAATGCTCTTTAATATTCACTATCTTGTCTATTCAATTGTTATATGAGTAATGTTAGTTATTATAATTAATCATACATATCATCGTATCTATTTTCTATGCGTTATATATAACCGTATATTTTTTATTCTAATTTATAATCTATGTTATCTTTGGAACTCATGCTCTTTTCTATCTTTAATTTTATATTCAAAAGCGTAGCATTTAACTGAGTTTAATACATATTAATGTCATCTAGGAGCTTTTATTGTTGTAGTATAGTTATCTTGCCGAGAAAGTATACCTGATTCATTTTAGATAGAAATACATTAGAAAGGTTCTCTAATTAAGAATATTAAGGTGGATTCTTATTAGTTTTTGTATCAGTAAATAAAGACTTAAATACATTTGATAATTAACATTATCCATGATAGTCATACAAGTTTCTATATTTTCCTGCGTATTGAAATATTATATCATTAGATAAACATAGATAATTTTCCTTTAATTCCACCGCTGATACTAGATTGACATTTTTTATTATTACATAGTCTAATTTTTCCACTAATGGGATGTTATAATATATATCGTCATATGATATGTTATTTTTTATCTAATAAAAGATTTCTTGCATTAATTCGAAATTCTTATTTTTATCTAGATTTTAATTGTTTCTATAGATCGTATTTATAATGTCTCCTAATGTAAATTTAGGATCAGATTTATACTCTATATCAGTTATCATAGATTTTACTTATTAAATAACCTAATTAGGTACTTAAGTCAATGTTCCTAATCCTGTTTCTTCGAGAGTATAAAAACAGTATTTCTTTTCGTTTATCTAATTGAGCTATCCTATGCTTATCACTGAAGAAATTAACATATAATTGAATTTACGGACATTCTTTTTGAATTTATATATCTTTTAGATATCTTCCTTGGAACCTTCATAATAGAAAATTGAGAATATGAAATTGTTTAAATTCTTGAATTATTCTAGTTAATTCACTACTATGTAAATAATACTTTAAATATGTCTTCTAGTTATTGTCGATTTAAATAAATCATCGTTTTATTGTACAATATTTCTATCTTTTAACTGTAGATCATAGAGTCCTATTTGATATTGCTCTATTAGTTTCTAAGTGAAGAATTGTTAAGTATCTCCTGTAAATGTATAAATAAAATCATTAAAGAGCTAGAATATCTGTGTTCTTTGTTTCTTTACTATTATAGAGAAATCGTTGTCATTCATGAATACTGGATTTTTTTTTGTTTTGAATTCGTTATCGTTGATTTGGATGTTTATTGGATTTTATTAGTAATCATGTAGACTACCTTTTTTGGCACTCTTTTGGTTACTTTTTTGGTTACTTTTTTGGTTACTTTTTTGGTTACTTTTTTTAGCACTTTTTTTAGCACTTTTTTTGGGACTCTTTTTAGCACTCTTTTTACTATATAATTACATAGATCCTCCTATTATATCGTTTTTGGTTTTTCCTTTTTTACCATCTTTTTTACTATCATTTGTGTCATCTTTTATCTATCCAATTAAATCAATCAATGGTTAATAATTAAGTTATTCTTGTGTAAAAATAAGACTAGGACATTAGTTGTCTAATTTCATATTTATCTCCTTTATATTAGAATCATGCGTTTCTTAATATTCTAATGTTAATTTTAATTTCTTTTTAATAGTATCATATAGTTTCTCCATATCTACTCTAGGATTAAAAGAGATATCCTCTCCTTAATTGATCAAACTATTTCCGAAATCAGATAATACTATTTCATTATTTGTATTGATAAATATACTTTCTAAATATTGACAATTATATTAGAATCCATCTAATTTTTCATCTAGATCACAGAGAATCTAATAGAACTAAATGATAACTTTTCCGAGTATTTCTATTCCTTTCTTCTGTTTATCTTTGATGTTATTTATTAGTCTATCTATGCTTGGACATTACTAATCGACGTTTATTTTCTATTTGATTACCATAAAAGTAATCTAATCTTTGTTACCTATGGCATAAGCTTTATATATGACTTGTATCTTATCAGATATTTTAGATAATACATGATTAGTCAACAAATCGTTTAAGAAACAAAATGTACTCTATGGTTCGACGGATTTTTCTGATAAAAATTATATAATCTATTTTATGTCATCGCTGCTATTACTTTTCTATTATAATGCTTATGAGAATTATTATCCGTAATTAACAGATTCCTACGTTATAATTATATTGTTGTTTTGTTATATTTAATCGATATTTTTTTGTATTTGATCTGTTATTTTTTCGTTGTATTCTAGGATATCTTTTAGTGTTATGTTTTTATATATATCTTTTAGTTATTCCTTTTTTTATACAGCTATTAGATCTCTTTTTCTTCTGTCATGAATCTGTTATTTTAAGAAGCTATGGATAGAAAATAATGAGCTATTGTTTTTTTATTTAATCATATATAAGAGGAATAAAAGTAAAAGTTTTTTAAAATAAAAATGGGTAAAAAATATAGAAAAAATATAATAAAATATGGATAAAAATATAAAAAATATACTATCATATATCTTATTCATCTAATAAATTCTCATCATTCAATAAAGAATCATTATCGTCTTCTAATTCGAATAATCTGATACGGCATTATTCAGTCAATTATTATAGACTAGTATTATCAAATTTCAATCTTATTTCATATATAAATTCAATTAATCCAGCTAATATTGGATCACTGTCGCAAATAAATTCTTTATTCTTGTTGACACGTCTTATAACATTAAGATCTTTCAATATTTTGATCATGTTCTTTAACCATTTCTAAGAATCACATACATTATTTAATTATACAATTATATCATAATTTAATTGATATGTATCGTAATTTTGATTTATTCTTTTCTTTAGTTATTATTTGTATGATTTTAGATTACAACAAAATACATAGTAAATTCCTGATTTGTTGTCATCTTTTTTTCTCAATACATATAGGTTAACGTTGTCTTATGGATGCACTGAAGAAATTGAGCGATTATGTGGAAATATATTCTCTTATACTTATTTCTTTTCTTCTTCCAAGTTCTCTATCTGTTCTTATTATTCAGTAAGTTGTTCATTGACTAAAGCAAGTTATTATTGGAATTCTAACATATTTTGTTTGACAAGTTATAATTCACCGAGTCTTAATCTTTTTAGTAATTCAAATACAAAATTCCTGAACTCTTTTCCTATAGGTGATTTCGAAGTATATACATATCTATATAGTCCTTTTTCTGTCAATACATATTGACGAGAATCTATTCCTAAATTAGAAGATTGGTCCGAGTATATCGCACTCATATCATTATTTTGATTTAGAATAAAAGATTCATCTCTATCGTAATCTTTTATTGTTTATCTTATATCTGTTATTCCAAATACATTTTATATGTCATTTGCAACAAATAATGGATTCTCTTTAGAACCTATTATTCTTATATTCTTATTATTAAATAATCCAGTATAAATGTCTAAAGTTTTCGATTCTTCGTTTTATATATTTTGTTATTATTATTCCATATATAATATCTTATTTTTAAATGCATATTTTTTCAATTTTTAAAATAAAAATGAGTAAAAAATATAGAGAAAAATATGATAAAATATAGATAAAAATATATAAAAATACAATCTATCACTATCTCAAAAACAAATCGTAATATCTATCATAATCAATAACTTTCTATCCGTCATAAAATATACTGTTATTCTTGTCTATCTTTATCCTAAATATTAACTCATAATTACCGATTCTCTTTAAACTCTTTCCTTTATATACAGTATCTTGAATATCAATTACAGTTTTCTATTCGTTCTGATTATCACCAGATTTTCTCAATATACGACCGATTAATTACTTCAAACCTTATCTGTCACCTTATGGTGGAGTACAATTCACTATAGTGTTTAAATAAGCTAAATTCAATCCTTCTTTGCATTTACTTAAAGAAGCAAGTAATAAATAGTTCTTTTTTATATCATTATATTTATCATATAGCTTATCATGTGGAATTTTTAAATCATCAAGTACACCTGATATTTCTTCTAATTATTCGATACGTAATGAAACCACAATTGTGTATTTCTTTTATTCATTACATTTGAGTATCCATTCCAAAAGTAATTTATTTCTGTTTAAATCCTGGGTTATATTGCCTATAATTTTCTGTGAAACTTTGATCTTTTAATCATTTTAGACCGTGAAATTATTCTTGTAACCTATGAAATGGAACTAGAAGTCATATACCTCATGTATATCTACATTGATTAAGTTATCGAAATAATTATAATACATTTCATGTCTTTTATCTTGTCTATCTGGTGTCGCACTGATACCTAATAAAAACTATGCTTAACCTCTTATATTTAGTAAATTACAGAATTATTCAGCTCCTAATCTATGACACTCATCTATGATTATGAAATCGAAATGATCTTAGTATTATTAATTGAATTAATTAGAATCTTGACAGAGACTGTTTATTATTCCTATTGCGATGTCTTTATTAGAATCTATGAAGGAAATCGATGAATTCTTTGGAGCATTCTAGAAATATGCAAATTCATGAGTCTTTTTTCCTTTGTTATCTATTTCTATATATTAATAGATTTCTTATATCCATTACTCCAATAGTGTTTTATTAGGTACTACTATCAGTGTCTTTAATTTTAATTTCTGAATCATTATTAACGATATTACAGTTTTACCAAATCCGGTGTTTAATAGTAATACGACAGATTGTCTTTTAGAATATACTTTAGTTATTTTACCATCTTTTTCTGTTTCTTATACAAATAACTAATAAAGATTCTTAACTACTTATTCTTATAAAGGTCTTTATTATAGCTTTGCTGATAATTTGTATTTACCTTAGAAAACATGTTTTGCTTTCTTGTCTAATTTCATTTATCCATTGAGTAACTATAGATTATATAAGAAAATAGCAGAAGGAAGTATCAAATATTTAACATTTATCTTTGTTCCATCTTATTCTGTATTCTATTCAAAATGTTTATACATTTGATTACTTACTGTTTTCTTAGTATACATGTTATATTGTTCATATGTAAGTTGTTTCTATATTTCTACTATAGCATCTTGATCTACTAGTTATTCCCAGTCTTATTTCTTTTTATTAGATGTATTTACACGATATCTTATATAAACTTGATTACCTATTACTAAATGATTATTTATTAGTTGTTAGAGTTATTTTTCAGTTATTTTGAATTATCTTTATGGTATAGTTCCGTTTTGAATTATATAGTTCGTTTTATTGTCTTATACTTGAAGTACATCCTTTAAATTCTCCGTTTCTTACTGTTCTTATTCTTAGTCACTGTCTTGATCAGTATCAGCTAATGATTTCTCATTTAGATTAGTAATCATGAATTATTAATCTATTTCAGAAACTTCTTAATAATCTTGAGTATCTTGATATTAATTGCTTTCCATATATAGTATTACATTATTTAAATACATTTTTTTTCAATTTTATAATTATAAAGATATAGAACATATATATGGTATTTTTTAAGATAAAAAATTAAAAAAATATATATATAAATCATAGAAAATCATCAGAACACGGATGTTCCATAATAATCAATAATCAATATATATATGCAGATATAAAAAATATAAAAAATATAAAAAAATATAAAAAAAAAATATATATAAAAAGTGTAATCACTATCATCTAGTGCAGTGGCAGAATTTGCAATCGAATCCTTTGCATCCAGTTTCACTATTATAATATCTACAAGGAATGCTTATACGTTGTTATTTTCTTTGTTTGCATTTCATACATACATCATATTAGATACATTAATGACATTTTGGTTTTTCATCATGATTTTATCCACACATCTATCCAAATCTACATACTTGCATGTGTTTGTATTAGCATGTTGCTTTATGTAATAATTCATGATTAGCTGCTATTTTTTTGAATTCTTTCTTTACATATTTACGACCCATTGAACCGTATACTTGATCTAAATCTAATTATCCATTAACAATAAATTTAACTGCTACAATTATATTATGATATATATTGTTTTAAAAATTATCACCATTTTTAGAGTCTATTATTTATAAATATGGATTAAATATTCCTTCTTCATAATCTTCATTGTAATATTCAGGATCTTTATAGAGTTAAATTCTATTTTCAAGATGTTCAATATTAGTTTTATATAAGTCTTTATTTATGACATTATAGTCTTTTATTTCTTATAGAGACATTAAGAATTTGTCTGAAATAGAATCTGAATTCATATTTATACAGAAATCACATAAAGTTTATTTACTTAATTAAAATACCATGTTTCTAGGAGTTAAAATACGTAAGAATTATGAGTTACCTTCAAATTACACATTCAATACTTAAAATCTGTTATTTTACATGAATTCTATTTTTTATTGATAGAACTAATATGGTCTATCGAAAATATTTCCTTGTATTTAGATGTCTTATAGACTTAGTTATAAATTCATAAATACTGGTTAATCACAGTAAAAAGCTATTTATTATTATTCATTAGCAAATTCGTTTCCGAAATGTAAATATTAAATTAAATTAGCAGGAGCAAATGCAACATTGTATTAGATCTATATTTATTATAATTTAATAGTATCTATGAGTAAATCTTTACCCATTACATTAGCAAATAATACAGCTTATATTTATTATATTTGATTTTATTAACATATATCATATAATTAATTCATTAGTTTTATAAACATATCTTTTGATATAAGTTATAAATGTAGTAAATTCATATATTTGTATATTATCTTTATATGAGGATTTATTACAGTTTAGTCTTTAGCAAATTAAGGATTTAATTCGAAGCATAATTATTATAATTTATCTTTATTTTTAAGTTAATTAGGCATTAATGTTTCTAATTATCCAAGAGTATCGAATATTATTTATTATATATTGGTCTATGGATTTAAAATTCTGTATAAATAAGGACGCCATATGATTAATGGATAATAGAAAGGATAGTCTTTAGGATTTAAGTTTTAATATCCTTATACTATAGAAATTTGATTAGAGAATTATCTTTCTAAATAATCAATATAGTTTCCATGGAATTAACTAAAGTCAGCAAAACATTATGTAAAATGTAATAATCCAGCTATTTTGACATAGTCATTTTATATTATTGGATCGAATCTGTAATCACATCTTAATAGTTCATTTTGGATATCAATAGAGTAAATTTCGGAAAATTTCTTCTATTTCTTTCCGTAACCATAGAAATTACCTAAGCAAAATTCTTATAATCCTAATAAGTAACATATTCCGTTACATTTTTATAATTATTCAGGATTTAATCCATAAACGGAATCGTTTTTAGCATGTAGCATGTTTTCGCCACAAATGTGATAAGCATCTTATGAATGTTTAATTTTGCTATTATCAACTACTATTCCTTTAGTTATTTTTTTGAAGTGGAATTTGCTTTAACAAACCCATAATCTTGTTATACTATCTTCATTTATAACTAATTGATTTTAACATCCGCAATCTTTTAATAAAACTACGAATTTTTTACGATATTCTTTATCGAATTATTCTTTGGCTTTATTCATAGTTTCTTCTTTAGATAAATTAGTCCAATTTTTCAAATTATTTTATAATTATTTAGATCTATCATTTTCTTCATATGGGAATTCTTTTTAAAGATGAAATATGAATGGGCAGATGTTATATTTTCCTTTTTTGCATATAGTTTAACTAAATGGTTAAGGGCAAATATTTGGGAACATTTTTATTATATATTAATAGAATTCATTCAATTAATTTGGATTTTATAATTATATAGCTTGAGGTACAAAGATTTTCTTATCCTTTATATCTTTAAGAACTTGTTCCTAATAGTGATTCTTTCTGGGTTCAGAAGAACGTTAGCTATTATGGCTGTTATAGCTGTTATAGCTGTTATAGCTGTTATAGCTGTTTGTTTGTTTTTTGTTGTGAAAAGTATTAGATTTTTCCATTATATAAAACCCTTTAAATTTTGGGTAGTGTTTTTCAATTTTTTTTTCTTTATCATATGTAAATAAAAAAAAAATTGAAAAAGACTACCCCAAATTTAACAACAATTATATATGATGAAGAATCAAAACAAAAAAAACAAAAATATTAAAAACAACAATATTAACAACAATATTAACAATAATATTGGCAACAATAACCACTATAAATCGTGGGATGATGAAGAACCAGAAATTATTGACAATTTTGACAGATAAGATATCGTTGAAAGCTGGGAAGATCTTTATGTTGAATCAGAATAGATATAATAGCCATAATAGATATAATAGATATAATAGCCTAAATAAGAAGTCATTAAATAGCCAAAATAGGCTAAAGTTATCAATTTAGCTACCCATAATCCTATAATGAATATAAATATAGAAACTATAAGGGATAGGGAAAGAAGATAGGAAGAAGAAAAAATATAGATGGTATAATAACCAATATAGATGATTTAATAACCAATATAGATGATTTAATAACCAATATAGATGATTTAATAACCAATATAGATGATTTAATAACCAGTATAACCAATATAGGAACCTATATAAGAAGACGTAGACGTATAAGAAAATTAAGAATAAGATTAAGGAATATTACATTTTCCAACTGAAAATCTACCTCAATAATGGAACGAAATAATCAAAGATGATATAAAATTATTAGAAGCATTAGATGGAAACGGATATCCATAGCCATATCATATATAATAAATAGTTACTAAAACACTTATCGAAAATGACAATTGTGCGTTCTTTTAAGCCGGTTCTGGTAATGGTAAAACACTTGCCGTAGTACCTGTTGCTATGTATAAATTATCAAAAGCAATACTCAAAGATCCTACATAAAAATATAAGATCTTATTTGTTTATTAAACTGCTATTCTAGCTGCTTAATAATATCAAATTACTAAAGATTTATGTGCTAGATATCAACCTGAACATATGGGAAGACCTATTAAAGTTGATTTTTTCATTGGTATTGATACTAAAATAGAAGAAAACTAGGAAACCAAGACTGAAATATAAAAAACAATTAAAGAAGTCCAATCTAGACCTAATGCTAGAAATATTGGTTCTTTTATTAAAGCTGATATAGCATTTGGAACATTATCTAAAATATAATTAAACTGTGAAGATCCAAAAGTAATTGCTGAAGGATTTAAATATATAATGTTATCAATAGATGAAATTGATACTATATATAACTTTGATGAAAAAGAAAAATCTGCTTATTTAACAATGGGAAAACTATATAATTAAATAGTCAAAGATTATACATAAGTAATCTTTTATTCTGCTACAGTAGAACCTAATTAATTAGAACATTTCAAGAAATCAAATAGTACTTCATTATTGGGTATAAAACCATATATTTATGCAACTGGTGTAACTGAAATTAAGTAAAATATAAACCATAAATGTTACATCTACGAAAACGAATTCACTAAATATGATAAAAACATACCAAAGAATGAAAATCCTGAATATATTAAACTATTAAAGAAGAAAAACAATATAATGAAATATATATTAGATTACATTGTAGGACTTTAATCACGTTGTATAATCTTCTTTAACTCATAAGAAACAATGTGTAAAGTATTCGAAATGCTTTAATAAGACGAATAAAACTATGTTAATAATTATTCTATCGACTTGTTATACGGCGGAATAAATAAGATTAATCAATAATAAATAATACAAGAATTCAAAGAATCTAAAATTAGGGTTCTATTAGCTACTGATGTATGTTCTAGGGGATTTGATGTGATAGGATTAAAATACGTCATATAATATGATTTCAAAGATTAAAGAAATGAAAGACTTTAAAGGGCAGGAAGATGTGGAAGAAAAGGATTATTAGGTACTTGTTATTATATATTAGATAAAAGATAGTATAACATTATGTTAGAATAAGAATTAGCCTTTGAAAAGAACCAATAATACATATAATATCAACTTGATGAAATAGTATAGATATGATGATTTTTTATATATTTTTTATTTTTTTTTATATATTTATATATTGATTATTGATTATTATGGAACATCCGTGTTCTAATGGTAATTGATAATTTCTATATTTTTTTTATTTTATATCTTATAAAATATTTTATCTCTTTTTATATATGAAAATAGACATCTAATTAATCAGTCTCGATTGTGATGAAAAACTTAAATCTGAACATAAGATCCAAGGACTTAAAACAAGGGCATTATTGAAGAATCTAAGAAATAAACAAGAAGAAATTAAATAAGGAAACATAGTAATTTTCACTCATGCAAATAAAAGATATTAAAAATCTATTAATTCTAAATTTAACTTTTTTAACAAATATGCCAAACATAACTTCATTAAAGATGGATTAGCCATTTATGTTAAAATAGGAGCATTCGGTGATGTTAAAGTTAAATAAGTTAAAATAGGAGAAGAGAAGATGACTTATTTAATAATAGAAAGAAAAATAATTGTCTTCGTTCTCCCATAAGATGGATTATCTAGTTCTATCGTGTCTCAATTCAAATAAGCTATGGAAGATTCCATTTCTAAAGAATAGAAGAAATTAGGATGTAAAGAATGTTCTCTAGATTTTTAGACTTTGTTAGTAGTATCAGGTGATTCATTTAATTCCATAAGTAAAGAATATAAACAATTATCTAAAGATATTCAATCAGATAGACCATATAAATCTTTTAAATAATCTGATGGCATATATGGAGACATAGAATGCGAAGTATTACTTAATAAAACCATAGGACGTATTCCAATAGAAATAGAGAATCCTGAAAAGATAAAAACACTTAAAGAATAATTCAAAATTGATTCCTTTAAGAACTACTCAGAAAAAGGAAATAAGATGATGATATGGTGTGGAACTAGTAATGGAATATAATTAACTATTAATTGCTGATTGCTGATTTTTTATTTTTATTTTTTTTAATATTTTATATTATTTTTTTTTAATATTTTTTAATATTTTGTTTATGTTTATTATATATGTTGTCATACTTAATATCAATAATAATCGTTCAATTAATTGTCGCTGTATTTGCTATTTTATAATACTTTGGTTCAGCTTTGACTAAAGAATAATCAGATAAATTAAATAAATTGGATAAATTAGATTAGATGTCTACTGATATAGCTGAAATAAAGAAAAATACAGGATTTAAGTGTCCTGAACAAGATTTGACTGTTTAAATGGTAATGAGAATTTCTAGATTAATAGAAGACAAAAGTTTGATATAATTCAAAAGAAACAAAACATAAATTAACTTATTTGGTCTTTAATTTGCTATGGGAAATTATTGCGATCCTTAATTCCATTATTATAATCCAACACCAAATTCTGTTATCATAGTTCCAGTAGGATTACCTGGTGCTAATTTGGCAGCATCCATTGCTCAAGATGCAGTAACCAATGTTCCTGCAATGAATATAATAAGAGATATAAACAACAATAGTAAAATAGCTCATGGGTAATTATATGCGAGAAGTTTATTCAAAGCACACGGAGATGCTGAAGTTAAGACTAATATATAACCACACGCAGTAGCAATCGGGGAAACTGTAGGGGAAACTGTAGCATAAACAGGTAAAATAAATGGAAATGTTACTTTGACAGGTTTCAATTTAGGATAAGATGGCTAATAAGCTGGAAGACAATCTATGGCTCTTAAATTTGACACCTTCGCAGTGGAAGAGGATTCTGGTAAAGCAATATTCGGAAATGTATAAAATGATAACAATAGTGTCAATTGTAAAGTGATATACGACAAAATAAACACAACTCCTGAATTCAAATACAAAAATTTTGATTTTGGATTTGCTGCTACTTCTTCGGATGTGAGCTTAATATAAGCCCTAAGTAAGACGTGTGTTAATCCTTACGATATGACTTCCAAGGTAATTTTCGTTTCTTATCCAGAAACAGGTAAATAAACTTCAACAGCATTTGTTGACGGAAATGATGCTGGTACATTAGGATCAAAGATCACAAAATTAGCTCAAAATGTATTATTATTAAAAGTTGCTCATTATGCCGCATAAAAATATAAACCATCAACTATAAACGTCTGCTTAGGATTTTCAACATATCATATTAATTTAGGTATATCTAACAGATCAGGCGACGCGGTTGCGGTTACACCTAATCATTTAGTTTAAGAATCGGAACATTTAAAATTTCAATATTAATTATTACAAAAATTGTCTAAAGATAATAAAATATTTGAATTTGATGATTTACCTTTGTTAAATATTTTCCATAATCTAGGAACTAAATGATAAAAACATATAACAAAACATATATAACAAAAAATATCTTTAAACTATCTTTACATCTTTATTTACACTCAAATACCAGCAATAATTGCAGTATCACCAAATTCCCAAGGTTTTCCTTATATAATTACTCTACGAGTATTTGGATATCCATTTCCCGACATATTAAAAGTATCACCTACAGAAACTCTAGCATATTCATTAACAGTTGTTATAGTATCCCATAAGAAATCTTTATCTATACCTTGAACAACAGGATCTCTTATCACAGACCAACCACTTGGAAGGGTAACTACTCCATTTTTAGTGTATTATTCAAGTCCAACTACTGCGATTTAATATTTACCATTGTTTCTTATTTATCCTTTATGATTAGGTAAAGCAGCTCCTTTATGTTTCATAATGTTTTCTAAACTGTAACTAGCAGGTATTGGTCCTGACATAATTTGTATTCCTCCAGGATCAGCTCCTTTTGTTGATTCAGCCTATTTTCTAGCTTTCTCTTCTACTTCCTATTTAGCTTTCCTTTCATTCTCTTCTTTTATTTATTATAATTTAATAGCTTATGCTTCTAATTCAGCAGTTTGTTATTATATTTTCTTCAAATCTTCTGCCTTTTTCTATTCATCACCAGTTCCTTCCTTTATTTTTTTAGCTTTCTCTTCTAGATCTTTCTTCTCTTTTTCTATATCAATTATCTATTCTTCTAGCTCATCTGATATTATATAGATTAAGAAATGGGCGAATAATGAACAGCATAGAATTATGGCAGCAACCCAAATATATGTATTATTTCTTTCTTTTATTTATAGGTCTTCTTAGGAATTGTTGTCATAAATAAAGTAAACCATCGTTAAAATCGATAAAGTATACAATGTGTAAAAAACTAAGTTATTTGATATCATATATAAAATATATAAATAAAAAAAAATATAATAAAAAAATAAAAAAAAATATGATCATTAATATTTTATAAATACATTACCGGTTGAAATAATTTTATCCCAATTTTGTTTATCCGAATCTTTATTTCCAGCTTTTGTTATTTTCGCTAATTACTCTATTGAATATTATTATTGATCTAAAATATAGAATGATTCTTTGTCATTATTTATTTGACTATCGATTAATTTACTCATATTTATTTTTTATCCATAAGGATTATTATCAATGAATTTTATTAGTTCTTTGGTATTTATTTGAGTATTGATATTATAGTAAATATGGTAGTCATCTACAAAGTAAAATATTGATATATTTTGATCTTCTTCTCTGAAAACATCATTTTGTAATTCCTCGAAATTATAATTATCTATTTCTTTCTTTGCTTTCTTTAATTTTTCCATCTTTTATTATTGATCTATATTATCAGTTTAAGTACTTAATTATCTAATACTTCTTTCTATATCTCTATAGTTGTCTAATTGATGGAATCTTTAATCTTTCACTAATTCTTTCATTTACTGTACAGGATTCTTAAATTGATCGTTGACAATAATTTTGTTAGTTAATTATACTATTTTATTCTCAATAGTTATTTTATAATATATATTTCTACATATCTAAAATGTTATCATTTGGTAAATAATCCTAGAAATATTTAGCCCTAATGGTAGATAATTTATTTTATAAGTGTCTTGTTTGTATTATATGTAAAAACTATTTAATAACTTCATTATATCTGTTATGATTTATTATATATAAGTTTTATCTATATAATTCTATTCATTTAGGAATTCTTTCAAAACTCTCCCAATATGAACAGGTTTGGTATTTTGATAGGCATTTTACATATCAAACATTATCACTCCAAGTGGTTTATATTCTGTAAATTAGAATCTTTAGAAGAAAGAATTATGTATTCTATCTTATTTTTTATTCTATTATTATATTATATTATTCAATATATAACAATAAAAATCATCATATATTTTCATTTCATTAGATATCTTATATAGTATAAATCTGAATCCTGTTCCGTTATCCTTCTTCTTAATGAAGAATTTACATTGTTAAATGTCTTATGGAATCTTCTTTTTCTTGAAGTTTTTTAATTGAATATTTTGAGTAATCAATTATTATATTTCTTCGTCTGTTAGGTTGTTCTCTAATTATTCTCTTTCTAATTGATATCTTTTTAATTTATCAACACGATCAGATATCAATAGATATGGATTAGTCATATCTTTTATTGAATCTGTTTCTTGTTATTATTCTTTACAATCCTTTTTTTATATCTTATAAACTATTAATGGATCCTGTGTGTTTTATATTGGTTTTTTTATAATTTCATCAGATTCTGAATCGGAATCGGAATCCAATACCCTTTTTTTTATTGCTTTTTGAATCTGTATTTTTTATAGTTTTGGTCTTATTTGCTATTTGTATTCTTCATCGCTATCACTGATTACAGGTTATATTTTTTCTTCTTCTTATTCAGAGTCATATTATAATATTTTCTTTTTCTTTGGTGCACATTTATTCCACATAATTTCCTATGGTATTTCCTATGATATTTACTATTTAGTTTCTCCTTTGGTTTCTTCTTTGGTTTCTTCTTTGGTTTCCTATATAGTTTCTTCTTTGGTTTCCTCTATAGTTTGCTATATTTGCTATATTTGCTATTTCTTTAATAAAATTTGCTATTTCTTTTACTATTTCTTGATATCATATTCTATCTTAGAACCTATTAATAAGTCTATCATAGTTTATTTATTTTTTAATAATCCTTCGCAAATTTTCATATTATCAATAATGTATTTATCCATCTATTCCTTTATTCCTTTTATTCTCGCACCTGCGCTATTAAAGTTAGTTATATACATATTATAGATAAATAATATTTCAACTGGATTGAGAATTTTATTATGTTATTTTAATGAAACTTTATTCAAATATAATATAAAACATAAGAAGACTCTAGATATATCAGAATTCTATATTAAACACAAATATTCCATTCCGGTTCCATATTCTAAACATGATTCTTTATAGATATATTTTAGTAATTTACATTATAAATAATCAGTATTTTAGAATCTTCTTAATTACTTATATAATAATTTAGGATATTTCTCTAATTGAGACTACAATAAATCATCATATTAAATCGGTGCTATAGGATTAGTCTGATTTATATTGGCTAAATCCCTGAAATATTTCAATTATAGATATTTATAGTTTTCATTGCCAAATATACAATTCAATAACTTAGATACGAAATCGAATTTTCCTTATTTAAATTCTTGATTACAATTTCCGCTATTAGGATCATTTAAACATAACGAACATACTTCTGTTTGTATTTTTTATTTCTAGAAGTACATTTAATTATACATATTGCTTTTATTGAATTTTTCATATGCAGTTCTACATATATGACATTCTTTCTTTTGAATGTTTTTCACACATTTTCCACAAGCATAATGTCCACACGCTTCTAATTCATAATATTAATCGTATTGTATCTCATCATAACAGATATCACATAATGGTAATTCTTTGATCTTTGTGAATTGATTTGTCATTCCTTTGATCAATCTATTTGAGTGTTTTTTCCCTATATCTATTAGATATTTAAAGATAAATTAGTCTAAATAAACTACGTTTCCATTCTGTTCTTTCATATTATACATTGTTCTCATATATATTTTAAAGAACAATATTACTGCTTGCTTCTTTTATTGCGTATTTCTATCTTCTTTTAATCTAATTAGATTTATTACGTAAGTACCACGATTAACTAATTTCTATTCATTGACTAGAGAAATTTGACCTTGGTTATCTATTCTTATTTGCTCTATTAACTCTTTCATAACATAACAATTTTATGGTTATTCAGTATACTCTATGGTAGCGTTATCTGTCCAAATTTTATTTCCTTATTGGAATAAATTGGTGTTAATATTTCTTCTGATTTAGATAATTATGTTTTCCATATATAAGTACTGTTATTTAAAAACCATTTTTTTTCAATTTTTAAAAAACGATATTTTATATATGAACAGTAAAGATGCATAGGACATCAATTTATATTAGTAATTATCATAGAAAAAGAAAATTAATGTATTATGTCTCCCAGGAGGAGGTATACGTGGGATTTCTTAAATAGTATAACTATATAATATAGAGGATGAATTACTAAAAAAAGGCACTAGTATATATGAAAAATTCGATATTATAATAGGTGTATCTACAGGGGCTATAATAGGATCATATATAATAAAAAACGCTTATACCTATTAAAAATATAGTGATTAATAAATATGTAAAAATCAATTCTCTAAACTTCTAGATATCTATAAATAAAACTGCAAAGATATATTCTATAGCCCTATGGGATTTAAATCTGTTAATTATCTTAAGTATTTCTATAATAAAAGCTTATACCAAAAAGACACTATTGAAAAGCTATGTGATAAGGAATTAGGTGATTTTAAATTCAAAGATTCGCCTAAATTTCTGTTAATTCCTGCTTGGAAAAATGATGGATATGATGGGTAAGTTTAACAGAATTTGAATGTTTCAGTCTTTTAAAGAGGACGATATATGTAAAATATGGAAACTGTAGAGGATTTAGCGAAATAGGTAATAAATGATATAGTAGAAATAGTAACTAAAGATACTGCTGTAAATAGCGCTGTAAATAGTGATGTAAATATTACCAATGATAAAAAAGACTCTTCTGTTCTATGTTAATATCCAGATATAGAAGAAATATGGTAAAAAAAGAAATCTATTTATAGCTCGGACCAATAAAACAATGTCAATAAACATAGTTCAAAATACTATTTAGATAATGATTTAAAGCTAAAAGATGCCGTATTAGCATCAACAAGTGCACCTATATATTTCAGTCCACATATAATTACATGTGAGTCTCATAAAAATAAAATACCTGATAAATGTTCCGTTTGTTTCAGAGAAGGACAGTATTCTGACGGAGCTGTGTTCTAAAATGATCCTAGTTTACTTATTTATTATTTAGCTCATAAACTGTTCAAATAAGAGAATTGCTAAATATAAACACTAGATATATATACAATTACCAATGAAACAAGTTAATTTTAATATGATCAATCAAGACTAATAATAAGCTAATTAATTAAGTCTCTTGGATTAGTTTGTAATGCTAATCAATAGTTTAATTAGTTGTTTCGTAAAAGCTTATAATACAACGATAAAAGATTCAATTTCATAGAAATTAAAAAATACTTCATAAATAGAGAAATAGCATTAGATAGCACGGATGCTACCGATATATAAGATCTAATTGATCATGGAAATAAATAATATGATTTAAATAAAGAAATATATAGAAATATATGATATTTTTATCATATGTCTATTACGACATCGATTTATGGGATTCCTAACTATTTGTTTTTAACATTTACTAGTCTCATTGCTTGATAATATATGGCTTATTTGATTACTCCATATGATTATTTATCTTTAGAACACATCCATTTTATATATCTAAGGGTCTTTTTTGTTTAACTATCCATGTCATTTATTAGATAATCATGTATATATAAACAATCTTGGAATCCTTATTTAGAATATAATTTAACCTCTATTAGGATTCCGTCATGTTTTTTTTAGAATATCATATGGAATATATCTTTGCCGATATTTCTGAATTAATGGAATTAATATCCTAATTAAATCAAAATTTCTATTATTTAACCCTATGTTTTATTGTAATCTTTTTGTTGCCCGTCTATAAGTATAGATATATCTATATCACTCACTAGTCCATGGTTACACCCTTTAAATGATGCGTCACTTGATTAAATGTTTAATTAATGGTCTAAACTAGATAATTTATGTATTTATAGTATGTCTTTGTCTATGAATTATTAAAGGGATTTTTATAATATTTCTATTACTTGTGTTTATGTTTTTTTCATAATTAAATCTTCAGGAATCATTGATTAATTATACTATTCTATTTATTCACTGTAAGTCCTTTGAATTTATTATACAAATAGACCAAGATATGTATCATAATATTACATCTTTTTTTGGTTATCTGTTTATTCAGATATATTAATCAATATCTATTTAATTTCATTGATTGCTGCTATTGCGTGTTAGTCTTAGAATTAGTTATTTTTCTACATTTATATATTAAAGAAATAAATAAACAAAGAAAAAATTCAATTTTTAAAAATATATATTCACACTATCATATATCCATATTATCATATATCCATATTATCAATACTCAATGAATTATCATAGTTTTTTCCTTGAAATTATAAATTTGCCTTTTTTAATACAGATCCACCACCTATTGGTTTATCTTTATCACATGGATACCAAAGGCATAATAATTTATAGATAGAAACTGTTGCAATTAAGAATTGAGCAGTTTTTCTGTATTATTCTCTAGATACTAGGTCTTTTACATAATATTAGGCAATTATAGATAATAGAGATATAACCACTACTAATCTTGACGCTTAATAGAAATTATGACCTTATATCATAGGATGGTATTAATGTATATATAAAGCTATTAATAAGGCACAAAGTTCTGTTACGTTATCTTCAATAAACTGGTTCATATATAATAAAGGATTAATTAATATTTTTTTATTTTTACATTTATATTACCATAATAATCAATAGATATTTTTCAGAAAAAAATGTTAAAAAAATGTCCGAACGGATTCGGATTTATATAAAAAGAGAGAGAAAAAATATCAGATATATCATATCATTTTTTCCATATATAATTTGATTATTTTGTATTATGGATGGTTGGCTTGGTATTTCTATATTGCTTAATTTTAATATTTCATAATAGAAATTCTGTTTGATTCGTCTTTAAACACTATAGAATCTTTGTGTTCAGCAATTTCGCATGGATTTATTTATTATGTAAGTAATTCATGATATACATTGTATAGTTTAATAATTGCAGCTGTTCTTATATCATTTTTTTTCGCATATGTGCTAAATATATTTTGATTATATGATATGAAAAATACTGGGGTTCCGCGTTCCCTATCATATCTACAAATCAATTGAATAGACATGGTTTTATCTTTTATATGTTTAAAATCAAAACTAAATAGGTTTCCTTTTGGAGTTTTGTATTGTGTTTTATTGAATTCGAAAATTTTATAATTGGTCAACAAATCATATATTTCTTAACAGTTCATTTTATCTTATATTATTAATTTTTCTAGTTATTCTAAATCAGTCTATGCATCTTCTTTTTATTATAAAGGAACATGTTTCTTTTCTAATTCTTATATGTTATTTTATATGAATAGTTGTTGATCTTCCTTTTCTTTTATTTTTTTTAGTAATTCTTCGTATTTTTTTTCTAATTATTATAGCTTTTTCGGTCCACCTAATTTTTATAATAGTTCTTGTAGTTCTTTTTCTTTATTTTGATATTCCAATTGCTATTCCTTTAATTTAAGTTATTATTTTTGTATTTATTAGTCAAGATTTTCTGATTCTTCTTTTCTTTTCTTAATGTATTGGTCTTAATCCTAAATAATTTTTTGGCTTTATTATATACGTGCATTATTTATATGTAAATTATCATGAACATTTAATATTTTTTTGAATTATATGCATTCCATGTTGAATGATTAGTTTTATATCAATTATTGTTAAATATTATTGAAACTATATTATTAAAAGATAAAATCGAATGTTTAGTAATCAAATATCTGTAATGTTTATTACTATATATAGATTCCCCTATTGTAATATTCTTATGAATATAAATCAAAGAAATCCCTTTTAAAAGTCAAATCTTCTTATTTATCCATCCTTTTATCATCACTTATTTCTTTTTATTGAATTTACTTTATTGTTGCACTGTATTTTTTTTCTATTTTATCTACCATTTCAGGGCCAATTTTAAATACTAAATGAGCTACTATTTTTAAAAATGGACCATTTTCGTATTTTATTTTCATTGTTCCTTTATTTGAATCGAAAATGTAATGTGCCATTTTTTCTATTGAATTACAATCATCATAATTATCTTTTATAGAATTCCATGTACTATTACAAGAACTAAATAATTAAGCGCCTTATTACGCAACAGTAATACCTGATGTAGCAGCAGCTGATAGTTCACCTGCTATTAATTATTATGAAAATACACCCAATCCTGACAAGAGATCACCAGTTAGAGCTATTATAGCTGGACCAGAAGTAAGTAATATAGCTATTGTTCCTATCGCTATCGCTAACCATTTTACGCATTTGATGAATAAACATTTTCCACAATCTATTTCGTATTATAAGAAATTTTCACCCCTTTCCATTCTATATAAATCTATATGAGTGATCCTATATGTACAGCAATATTTGATTTCCTTTCCATTATTTTTTATGTCTTATTAGATATATTAATGTATTATTTTTTCTAACATTTTCTGAGTTTAGAGTTGAATATTTAATACATCACTAGTTATATTAATATACATTTTAGTTTTTATGTTGCTTATTTTTCTTTGTTCTAATTTATTATTTCTGTTTTCTAATAATAATCTTTGACATCTTTCTTGTTGTTATTCAATTACTTACCTGGGTAAATTTAAATAAACATAAAAGAAGGCGTTATCACCCATTAATTATTTCAAAGGAGCATAAATGTCATTCACAAATTTTTATTTTTTCTTCTATATTTCTTATATTATTTACAAGAATCTTTCGAATCTGTTGTTTTTGCTATGTGTTAAATTTACTGCAACCATATCAGTATCTAGCTTATCATTTTTAGTTATTTATATTCTTATCAATTATAGTAAATTTAGTAATTTTTCTACCTTTTAGAGTATAAAATCAAGAGAATCTTTTTTAGTGAAATTGAATTCATATCTAGAATAGTTATTATCTATAACTACAATTAATCCTTCTAAAACTTATTCTAAATCGGATAACTATACAGTTGTTTCTTTTTCATCCTTTAGTTATGGATCAAAGGATTAAATACCGAATATTTAGTCTATTTCTTATATATATATACGAGTAATACCATAAACTTTCACTTTAATATCTTTATAATCTAATTCTACGAATTATTATTGAGTATATTTTTAGTTAATTTCTAATTATTTGACCTTTTCTTTATATTCTTCCCTTATTTTATTGATTTAATATTCGTCGTATAAATAATTTCCTACTTTAGCTAATCCTTTGGCTACATCGATTATTAAATCTTAATTTTCAATCATTTTATCAATCATTTTATCACTCATTGTATATTTTCCTGTAAATAGAATACTGTATTTTTCAATTTTTATTTGCTCATTATATTTTCTTGGTACAATCATATATCTATTTCTATAACTTATCATACATGCTCTTGAATTCAGGGAATCTAGAACCATTTTCCTATAAAAATGCAGTAAAATTATTTCTTAAATTGTATAGCTATTAATTGAGTTCTTTTGGGAGAAATAATAAATAAATATGCATTTTGAATATCATTTCACATATTATCTTTGTCTATTCGATTTATCCTAATGCTATGATCTAATTCACTCTAGAATCTTACCAATCGCTTATTTTAAGGTAAGTCATCACACTTTTATACATGTTCTACAGTTCTTATTTTTATACTCCTTATGTTACTTTGTTCTATGCTTCTGTGTTAGCAAATTATACTACGAATTCATCTACATTTTTCAATATGTTCTTTATCTAATCAGCATTATAATTTACTTTAGAGAATCGAATTTGCTCTTTACGTAATTTAGTAAAGATGTATAATATCTAACTGAGACTCTTGAAGTCATCGATTTCCATATCCGTTTCTCCGAAAAATATAGCATCAAATAAGAAAACTACATCATTTACTGAGTATTTTACTATCTATTCGGTTATGTTATTTATATCTATAGAGAATCCTTTCTATTTCTATATATTAAGATTTATCTCATCTATTACCATTTATTTATACTATTCCTATGGAACTACTCGTTGACTCATATAGAACGTATAAATGTCATTACCTGAAAATTATGAGATTTTATTGTTCTTATAAAGCATATATTATGATAGTATCTTTGTATCAATTAAATTATCAATGAATCCATCTATATATTTAGAATCAAGATTACATAGCAATTAACTCTTTATATTTTGATAGTCTAAAGAGTAAATTCCATGTGCTATTTTGAATAAATTATTTCCTTTATCGGTTTTACTAGAACATAATATTTCTCTTATATAATAACTTAAAATCATCTTTTCTTATTCAGATTTCTGGAAATCATATGGATCAACTAAATATATATCTCCATATGAGTACTGATTTTCTATATCATCGTTGAATTTTATTTACATCAATCCAATTCTGTTTTAGCCAAATTCTAAATCAAATGTTACATAGATATCAGTATCACTTTATTTAGATTAATAGCATTTCTTGAAAAATCTCATCTTATTTTCTAAACTATCACATACTATGACATTTAGTTTATATTTTGTTTATGTTTTCTCTTTTTTTTTGAAAAATTCGTATTCTAAAATATAACTCATTATATATATGAACAGATAAATATAATAAATTAAACATATTTAAAAATATTACAATATGTTGTTATAACTATTATATAATTTAGGAATAAACGTGAAACATATAGGATAGAGCCTTAAATACACTATTATTAAAATAATTGGAGCATATAAAATAAGCCAATTATTCTCTGGATAATTGTTACATATGTAAGATATTTTATAATCTTTAGATGCTTTGATACTATATAAAATATAGACTGGTAAATTTCTATTTGGAGATAAAATAGAAGGTGATTCTAGTTAATTACTTTAATTTAAATAACTAAATAGCAATGATTCTGCATAATAACTCAAATAACTAATAGGATCTGGTTATAAATAATCAATGAAAAGATATTTGTTTGTATATAGAAATTTGAAGCCGTTAGATCAAGATTTCGTTACTGAAATGATTATTATATTTTACTCTGTATTGAGAAACCTGAAGAAATATAGAAAGAATATATTATAAAATGTGATATCAAACTAAAATGATTTATAATTAATATTAAAAGGGTAATAACCAGATGATTTCATAGAGTTCAATGAAGATTAATAATTAAAGACTGAATCGATATAAGAAATAGATTCTATAGGTATTCATATGATGGAAATAGTGTTATTCATAGCCAATAATATTTCTACTAAATAGAAAGAAGAAGTTGTCAATTTATTATTTAATATTATATGATTTATATATGCAGGATATATAGGAATATTATAATTATATGTAGTATTTTGTGATGGTGGGTTTTATGGTTTTTTGGTTCATATTTTTATTCAAACATTATCAAAATGATTAGCATACATAGAGTAAATATAAAGATGTATTAGAGAGAGCAATACTTGTTAAATATGTAGTGATCCAGAGCGTTATGTTATATATAAAGGATTTCTTTGAATATATCACTGATAATATATCTAATTTTATACTAGGCGATACATAATAAGAGAATGATAATAACAAAAAATACTTCAAATACACTATAAAAATGTTTCTATATATAAATATAGCATTTATGTTGCCTTTATTCATATGATAACATAAAATATATTAAATAAAAAAATCGAAAAAATGTCTTTTAAAAAATCTGTCTTAGTTATATATGGAACAACAACCACAACAAAATGTAATATAATTGCTATAATCGTTTTAAAATGAATCTGCAACACTAGTATAATTGTTGAATAATTATCAGGAAAGAAAATAAGTATATCTTGATATATATCCTGAAATGGCTAAAATAGTTTAAGATATATAATAAACCTTTAATTTTGACGTATATTATAAGGTACTTCTATAAGGAAAGCAAGCTTTATAAAAGCAAATGATAACGTTATTAAAATAAAGAAATGAAGTAGTACCAGAGAAAGAATTTGATGAATACTTCGATAAAGTTCTTTTATATTTGTTATAAAATTATAATTAATTAATATAGATATTGTGTAAGATATATGAAAAGGTTTTACCTGTCATAGATACTAGAAATATACTATAAAATTAAGTATCTCAACTATTCTATAAAAGAAATGTTGGTAATACTTTATTGTCAATAAACACTGAAAATAAAAACTTATATAATCAAGCATTTGATTTTTAATAATAATGCATATAAAGAGTAAATGAATAATTTTACTTATTACTACAGGATTAATTAGACATACCAGTCGACAAAAGAGGAGACTAAATTATTATATGGTTTATCAATTTCGTTCATGAATAATATCAAAATGTAAAAGATGATCATTTCTAATTGGCTGATCAAGGTGAATATGTATATATATAACCAGAAAATCAAAAAAATCCAGTATTTAAAATGGCTCTATTATTATTTAATAAAAGAATATTAAGTAATGATGAATATTATGCTATGTTTTGATCATATTTTATTTTTCATTAATTCCTAGAAGTATTCTTTTAATATATTTTTCATATCATCTTTAGGAATTTTAATTAATTAATAATATGTCTATCTGAATTCATATATATCATCATTATCAATGAATAAATGTAAACTATCAGGATAATTCATATGATGATGTATTTTCAAATAATTAATTGGAGTATTTTTAGTTTAATCTATGCCCAAATTTATATTAGCTTTTGAATATATGTAATCATAAAATTCTTTCCTTCGTAGTATATGAGAGAAGTAGAAATGAAATAACTTTTTGAATAAATCATTGTTATATTTACCATCAATCGATGAGATTATCGACATTATATTATTGAAAAAATCAAATGAATCTTCGTTTATTTTTTCACCGCCAAAACATTAATTAAACCATATCATTAATTGATAGTGATTTTTTACTATAATATTATACTATTATTATATTTTGATTGGATCACTTATTGCAGATTAATAATCACTATCTATTTTTTATATGTTGTCTATTGCTTCATATAATTTTTTTTTTTATACTTAGTTCATTTTTTTTAGATACATATTTTACTTAGCATATATTAGCATTAATTTGTCGACATCTTGTTGTATATTACATCTATGATTCATACCCGCTACATTGATAAAATCTTCCCATCCTCCATATTAACCATTTTTTATATTTTATACATTAGTGTCTAAGATGTCAAAATACGTAATAAAATATGGATCCCATAAAAAATTATCATATTAAATCTTATAATCGACTCCGAGCCATGTATGATCTATTTTTCCTTCTTTGAAAAATTTAAAATTAAAATCGCTCTTATGCAAATTTCTACTCAATATATATGCTATGTTTTTGGGAATCATGTTATATTAATCAGGATCTGGATCTAATTATAAATATAAATTAATTTTTATATCATTGTAAATATCCGCCATCGCTGTTATTTGAGCTTCTTCGATAAAGTTCTTCTAAATTTGTTTTTTCTTATATATATTTTCTATTAAAATCTGGTTCATAAATTTAAAATCACTAATCTTTATTTCATATTCTTAGAATTATTTAATTATTTATATATATATATCATTCACATCGGACATTAATAAATATTTGTATTTTTTTTTTCCAAGTAATTAATACTTTGTAACATTTTTTTTTTCACAATAATCAATCTTATTTCCCGTGTCTTATATTTCATTAGATAATGATGTAATTTATACATTTTCTTAGTCACTTAACATATCTAATAAATCCTTTAATGGCACTTTATCTTTTATTAATTATTACATATACCCCATAGATTAATTGATATATGATTCATCCAAATATAATATTTTTTTAGCGTAATTGTTATTGTATTAATGGACATAATATAGTTATTATTTTATTTAAGACATTATTTCTGTGTAATTTTATTGTGAATGTTTATCAAGAACTAATAACTTGAATATATCTATCAATAGTGTTTAATCACATAATATATTATATAATGTTCCTTTAGAATCATCATCGATCTTCGTTATTAAAAATTTTATGAACATATAGCTAGGTAAAAAATTCCAGTGGTTATGATTTTATATACTTATACCTATTCTTATCAATATCTCACATAACACTTCTTCATGAATATATTCGGCTTGTGTTTCGTTAGTCAATCTATTAAGTATTACATCCAGATATCCAAAATTGTCTTCATAGAATTATTAGAAGAATAAACCTTTATTACGGTAAACATTCCTACTGAGTCCTGAAAAACCAATTTATAAAATGATATCCGCAATTTATTATTTGCCCATATTTTGATCTTCATCTTGGAATTAAAAGTGATCGATATATGTAAAAAAAGATTTTAATATTTACCACCAACTTATTTAATCATTTCCTTTTCTTTTGTTATATTGCTCTTCAAGAGTATTATGATATTTAAAATATTGATGAAGTTATGTTTTTCCGATTTAATTGTTTTTCCATAGATCTTACACACATCTTATTTTCATTTTTTTATTCATTTTTTAATTTTCTAACGATTTTATTTCTCCATTTTCTTCCTTAAATATAAAATTATTTACATTAAAATTATACATACTGAAACCATGGATAATTTTTTTTTCATATATTTTTTCTACACATTATATCATTATTCTACACATTTATGATTAAATGGATGAACAGAAAAGATTTTTTTTGTTATACGTCTCACTTTCCTCTGATAAATGATAATTATAATATCCTAAATAATAATTTTTCTGATGTTATATTACACAACTAGGTATATGAACGTACCATTAAAGGTATTTAGCAGCATTATTTATTGTTTTTATTCTGTTGCCACTAGAAAGATCCAAATCTTCCATATATATAGTATTATCAGGTATTCCAGGTTTATTTTATATATACAGATATCTTTCATATGGCATTCTATCTCTTTCTATATTTAACGTGATTTTCGACTCATCTGGAATTTCGTTTTGAGGATTATCATAACTATAAATCTTTACTATATGAGCATCTTTCTATTTTTTCATGAAACCGCCAGATGTGGATTGTATACGCAGATCCACTTTTAATGTTTATATCATATATTTCTGGGTAACGAACCTTAATTTCATTAATTTATTGAGTATTTTCTATTCTTCTTCATCCATTTGAGTAGTTTATGATGTTGCCACTGTTGCTGTACTAGTTGCTGTTGTTGCTGATGTTATTGGTGTTATTTATTATTGAGATTGTTGCTATTGTTACTATTGTTGCTATTGTTGCTATTGTTTCTATTGTTGCTATTGTTGCTATTTTTATTCTTCCTTTTATGTTACTATTTATTATATTTCATTCAATGTTTTTTGTTGATTATTTTCTTTGTTTCCTGATATAACAAATATGAACAAAACTAGGACTATTAGCGAGAATAAAGTTAACAATATTATCATCAAAGATTACATGATATATATATAGAAATAAAAAATAGAAAAAAATGTATTATGATAAATAGTTTATATATGATATGTAAAGAATAGTAACACTAGTAATAGCAAATATGTGAAAAAATGCAAGACATTGTTGGTAAAATAATAAATTTATATTCAATTAGGTGTAATTGGTAGAAACGTTAATAGATAGCCAATGATTATATGCAACAACTTTTATCTCTTGATAATAAAAATATCAGATTAAAAGATGACTATATCTAATATGGTAACTACAGATAAATAATGAATAAATAAACTGAATAATAATTGACTAATCATATTTAACAATTATATAGCAATAGAGCTATAAATTAAATGATCAATAAAAATCAAATATGGATAACTAATCTAGGTAGCTTCTTTTAAGAAATAGATTCTTATAATGAATAATATCAGAAGACAGATTTAGACATATATATATTCATATTAGATTTAAACTTGGACATATGTGATATATTAGAAGTTCTGATTTAGTTTGGATATAAATATAAGACAATCAAGAACAACAAGAAATAGACTATATATTAGAAAGAAATAATGTTATAAAACGCTAAAGAACATATATTAGAAATAGAAGTTAAAATATGCAATTAATAAGACTATTTGGAAACATTAATTGTAAATAACTGGATAAAAGATAACTTGAAATCATAACAAAAATAATTCTTATCTTATGTAAAATCTATCTATTCAGAAGACTAATAGACTTATAATTCCATAAAACAGTGCATCTATGAAATGGCAAAATTCAGATTATAGGAGCAATAGCATCAATAGCAGTAATAGCAGTAATAGCAGTAATAGCAGTAAAAATAAACATGGTAAAGATCTCAAAAAAACAGATAAAAAAAATGATACATTTTTTTATTTTAATAATTAATTTTATATACAATGACTAAGTATTATATAATGCAAGAAGATCGTTAATAAAGAAAAAAGATATAAATTCGCAATGTTTCCAATCAGTAATAAAGGATAATAAAAATGATATAAAAAGGATTCAACATTTTCTCTGATTCAGTTCCTGGAGCAGGTAAAACTCATACCATTTTATCAATAGCTTAACATACCGATAAGAATATACTTTAAGTCACATATAACAGAAATTTATGTTAAGAAGTATCAAAGAAAGTAAAGCAATAAAGTATATAGAACTTACATGTATATACTTATCATGGGTTAGCTTGTAGATATTATGACAATTGTTATAATAACGTCCATATGAGCAACATAATAAAGAATAACATAAATATTAAATTTGCGGATAAATATGACATAATAATAATAGATGAATGTTAGGATATGAGTGAAATATATTATAGATTTATTACTAAATTCATCAGAGACACATATTCTGGTATGTATTTTCCGTAAATGCTATTTCTTGGTGATTCAAAATAATCAATTTACAAATTTATGGGTGCTGATAGCAGATATTTAAGTTTATGTGATAAAATATTTAATATTCAAACAATTCCAATATAGTTGACTTAGACATTCAGAATGCCTAATAAAATAGTAGACTTTGTAAATGATTATTTATTAGGATATAAAAGGATGTTTACAACTAAATAACATGAGAGATAAGTGCAATATTTTGATTAAAATCCGAGAGATTCTATTGAATATATAGCAGATTACATCGAGTTATGTTTAAGAAGATAGATATATAAACCTTCTGATATATTTGTATTATGTACTAGTTTATAATAACAAAGTACTAAAGGACTCATGGATATACTTATAAAAAAACGAATAGATGGCACATTATTTGCTATTGAGGACGGCAGCAACGATTGTAAAGACATTAATGAAGATAAAATAATATTCACTACTTTTCATAAGTCAAAAGGACGTGAAAGAAAATTAGTAATAGTATTTAACTTCGATGAATCATACTTTTACTATTATAATAAGGAATTTTTCAAATAATATATAGACAATCAAGGCAATATAGATACATAACAAGAATGTCCTAATGAAATATATGTAGCATGTACTAGAGCTTTATAGGAATTAATACTAGTGAAAAGTGTATTTTAAAGACCTTTTGGATTCTTAAAGAAGACAGTATAGTAAAATGATACTATTAATTATATATGTACTGATAAATATTCTAGCGATTGGTTACGAAAAATAGCTGATAAGAATCTATAATAATTCATATAAAACAATATATATACCAATGTATCCGAAACTATATAAAATAATCAGTAAAATATGGTCTCTGTTACATAATTGATAAAATTCATTTAAGATAAATATTAAGTAGAGCTATAGTAACTAATAGATAATTTATTTGAAGAAATCATTCCAGTACAGGTTAAAAGTAATATAGAAACTACTACTGATGCTCTATTTGATAGCAAAGAAATAGTCTCTGATTTGACTGGTTAATTGATACCTATAATGTATATGGAGAAGAATTATTAAAAGGAATTCATGATAAATTTAATAAGAGAATATATAGAAATATACATATAAAATGGATAAATAGGAATAAGATTAACAGGTTTATCCAATAGAACTCACAGTCAAAAAATGAACAGTCGTATAAGAACACAGGTAGTATTGGAATTCGTTAGATCTAATTTTTAATTGAAAAATGATGAAATTCATATAGTTCTAGATGATTAAATGTGGTAGAAATTAATATGTCTCTACGGGTATCTATAAGGAAGCTATGGTCACAAAATATATCAAATAACTAATTATTCTTGGATAGAAAAAGCTAATAAAGAAATAGCTTTTTAGAATTTGGATTAGCTACATTTAAAGAATCCTGTTATGGAATATAGGGTAGAACATGAAATGACTACTCAATACGGATAAAAAAAAATAATAGGAATAATCGATTGTATAGATGAAAATAACGTGTATGAATTTAAATATACAAATGAATTAACAATAGATCATAAGTTGTAATTGTTATGTTATTATTATGTAACACAATGGAATAAGGATTACAGCTTATTTAACATAAATACTAGATAACTATTTAGATTAAGGAAAAATGATCGATCTATTCAGAGAGTAATGTAAATATTGATAGATAACAAATTTGAGTAAAGATAGAACTCAAATGATTAAGAATTCATTTAATAGCATTTAGATATATTATAAGAAATTGACCTGTAGTGATATCTTTTTTTTTATTTTTCTTCTATTTAAAACAGTTTTATTATATATGTAATAAACAAACACATAAACAAACACATAAACAAACACATAAACAAACCCATAAACAAACCCATAAAATAAAAACCTTTAGATAGTTGTCTCAAGCTATAATGAGGATCTTTAATGGATAGATTCTATAAATTTCACCGATAACATAATAATATATCAAAAGGGATAAAAATAAAAAAAATCTTATAAAAATATTCAATTACCTAATATAGGAAGAGAATCTCATACCTATCTAACACATATAATAAATAACTATAATAATCTCTCTGAATATACCATTTTCACATAAGGAAAATACTCTGATCACGTACCTGATTTATATCAATTATACCGTTAATGTTAATAGAATAAATGTATTTCGAGCACTGATAGTATATTAGTTCCATACAATTTCAGATTGCATTAATGGAAATATTAATAACAAATACCAAACAAAGATAATCTTGTTTTTGGAGATTGGATGGTAAAATATGTAAATCCTAATATAAAAGAGAACTTAATAAATGGTAATCTATAATTGAGTCTCAAATGGGGTGCTATATTCTGTGTTCATCGTAATTTTGTTTTATCCAGATCATTAGATTATTATAAAGACCTATTGAAACAATTAGATATGAATGACTGTGAAGTTGGTCACTTCTTTGAACGTTCTTGGTTCTATATATTCAATTGTGATAATTTCGTGTATATATATCATCCAGAAATAATAATAATAGGTGCTGGTTTATCTGGTTGCGTCGTCGCTGAATAATTATCGCGAAATAGTATATTAAGAATATTAATACTTGAAAAGAGAGATCATATTGCAGGAAATTGTTATGATTACATCGATTAAGAAACTTAACTACGTGTATCTAAATATGGTGCTCATATATTCCACACCAATAAAGATCAAGTAATAGAATATATAAATAGATTTTCAGAATGGATTCCGTATAAACATAAAGTCTATGGAAAAACAGGTGATAAATATTATCCGATACCTATAAATATAACTACTGTTAACACTCTATGTGGAACAGATATATAGAATGAATAGTAAATGATTGAGTATCTAGATTCAGTACGTGATAAAACAATAATCAATCCGACTAATAGTGAAGAATATTGTCTATCTAAATTCGGAAAATTCCTCTATGAAACCATAATAAAAGATTATACGTTTAAATAATGGGGCAAATATCCTGACTAACTAGATGTATCAGTTTTATAAAGAATTCCTGTTAGATATGACTTTTCAGAAGGATATTTCACTGATAAATTCTAAGCATTACCAAAGAATGGATATACATAATTCGCATAAAAGATGATAGATAAACCAAATATTTCTATTATATATAAAACTGAAGATTATTAATAATATATAAAGAAACATAATTTAGTGTTCTTTACTGGTCCTATTGATTAATATTTCCCGGGTATGTAGAAACTAGAATATAGATCGATTGATTTCTAAATGGAAACTATAGATCTATAACAACACAATTAATAACAGTTTTATCAATCAAATTCAGTAATAAATTATCCGAATAATGACGTAGGATTTACTCGTATCGTTGAATATAAACACTTATGTCAACAAGATAATAACTCTGGAAAAACAATCATAAGCAAGGAATTTTCTACTTCTGACGGAGAACCTTATTATCCTATTCCAGATAAGAAAAATTAAGACCTATATGAGTAATATTGTTAAAAAGCACAGAATGCAACTAATGTAATTTTCTTAGGTAGACTTGCTAGTTATAAGTATTTCAACATGGATTAAGCAATAGAAAACAGCTTGAATACCGTAAAAGAAACTATTGAAAATATAAAAAATGGAAAAGGAAATTTCGATTTACCAAAAGGGATATAGAAAAAAATATAATAATTGTGATTTAAATATCAATATATATTAGAAGAATCATCATACACATCAAATCCTTCATCTTCATCAACATCTTCTCTTATTTTCTCTTTTTCTTTCTCTATTGTTATGTTAAATTATGGAAAATAATACAATCTATAGAATTCATCATAGTTTTAAATAAAGCTGTTATAGTATTAACCGTAGTGTATTTATAATAGTTTTTGAATGACTTATTTCTATAGTTAGCGATCTTCTTTAAATAGATTTATTACGTTAATTACTGCTGAATTTATTTATTGATATTCTTTATTGTATTATAATTTGGGCATTTTATGTTATATAAAGAATAGCTTCTAATCAGGAATTTATGGTAGATCTATTTATCTGTAATCTATTGTTTCTGTATCTTTATTAGTATTTTTCATAGTATTTTTCATATTATTTTTCATGGTATTCTTTAGGGTAACATCTTTATCATTTTTATACATCATCTAGTCTTCTTTTCTAATGAATATTTGATTGTTCTATATAGATTAAAAGTCCTTTATCCAACGTATTATTTACTAATGTAACTAAGTCAAGTTTTTCTATTTAAATTCATCATAACATTGAAATACGAAATATATGAAATGTTGGCTGATTTAATACAAGAAATCTCTAATTGATATTCCATGTTACCATTTATCTAAAGAATATACATAAATTCTAGGTAAGAATATTTATTGTATCACTGCGTGTATATCGTCGAATTATATCAATGTGCAATCTAATTTCTCGCAATATAATAACCCATCTGCATCATAAGGTGTACTCTTATATATTATTTAGTATTTAGGAAGTATAGATTAATCTTTTTATATATCTGAGATGTTCTTAATTTATAACTTGAAATCAGATTTTCCTTATTATTTTCCTTAGAACTATTTTAATTTATGGAAATATAGGATTTATTGTTATTCAGAGGTATATTATATCTATAGTTATTATATATCGAATTAAAATATGAATTAATACGTGTTTTCTTATAATGAAACTGTCTATCCTATTTGTGAATACATAGATCTACCAGTTGTTTGTATTTTTTCTTTATAATCTTTCTAGAACGGATAGGGTGCAGGATTATTTAACTTATGTATACTAGATCTATCGAATTATTGCATCGTCATAGGTATCAAAGTCTTTGTATCCTTATCTTTTTAGGTATTTAAAGACCAGTGTTATTTCACTTTATTCTATATAGGTTTCTATGTTTTATATGTCTTAATAGGTTTATATTTGACATTTTATATCATTTATTAATATTTCTCTGATTTGTATTACACTTCGAATTTTTATGAATATCTCTATTATATCTGTTTTAATTCTTCTGGATCATCTTAAAATAGTAGCATTTGGAATATCAATACGAAATATCCTATCTCTTTAGTTACTGAACTATTTTCTGCATCGTAATTCCAGATTCTATATTTCAAACAGAGATATATATAAGTAGACGCTTGTGTGTTGAATTTATCTATGTAATTGAACTTATTTAAATTGTATTGCTATAACATAGGTATTATTGTTTGTTATGCTTTTTATATTTATGATTATATATTGATAAATTGCTATTCTATTACGTTTATCATAATATTATCTACACTTTTAAACATCCCGTAGAATATACATACTACTATTATGTTCTTAAATATGTTATAAACTTATTGTTCTTATTCATATACATGTGTTTTTTTATTGAGAAATATGTCTGTTATTTTCTTAATTTGCTATTAAAATTAAACAAAATTGTTATTTTATTACTGATAATTCTATATAGAAACTAGATACCTGTCTATTAACTCGTCGAATTATAAATTGAATAACACGTATTCTTCTTGGTCATCAATGAGATCAAATATAGTCGAAAGTTATATTATTTAATCAGTTATGTCATCTTTGTAGCTATACATATCTTCTTATTTTTCTTGTAATTATATCTATTATTCCATATCTAAATCTGGGATATCGATGTCTAATACTTCTCCACAAAAAGTACATATGAATTTGTTTAATTCTGTATCAAGTTTAAAGAACATTTTTAATAGCTCTTCTTTGTTTTTAACTTGCTGAAATATGTTGTTTATCTTATATAATTATTTGCCTTAGAAATCGTTTTAGTCATAATCATTTAGTAGTTTCTTATGAAAGCAATTTATTTGTTTATTGTTGTTTTTCTTTACTTTGATCTTGATTACTTGTTTCTTTAATATTTCAGTCTATCTTCTTTTCCTATTGTATTAAAAGATCTATTATTTATCATATTTATCATTATATAGCAAATTCTGTTTCTATATCCTGTTGATCAAATTTATATAGCTATTTTATTGTTATTTATTTAGCTGTTATTAGTCAAAGAATATCTTTCTTAATATATTTTATTAGTCTATTGGTCTCATACTTTCACCATCGTTATATAGTACATCTATTAGAGAATATGTACCTTATACTTGCTCAGTTTTTTAATCAGGATTTGCTTATATATTTTAATAGTTATATAGAGACATAGTTTGAGCATTGAAATCATTGTAAATCTCAGGGAATTCTTTTAAATTCTCAGATTAAAGTCTTTATATACCTCCTCCTACTAGTTATTACAATATCCATTCTTTTTAAAATACATTCTGTGTCTATTTGATAATAGCTAATTCCTGATTCATGTCAAAATAATATTTTTTATCTTCTTTAATGGTTTTTTCCACTGTATTTTATAATTGATTCATTATTATGTCATAATAGAATTAAAATCTGTTTTATTGCTGTTCTATTATTATATCTTTTTGTTAAAATGATACATAATCTAATACTAATATGAATTCTTATTGCATATGTTTAGGTATTAATCTCAATATACGTACTATTTAAGAGTCCTTCAATGGAAATTAAAGATCTTTTCTGTTATAAATCAGCGAATAATCATTCGTTACTTTTATGTATTTTTACATAAAGAATTTTCCTTTATCGAGTTATTTCTTTTATTTCAAAGGATTTACTAATTATATGTATTATTGTATTTATTACTCCTAATCATTTTATTATAAAACATCGACTTGTTATATTTATTTCTTATCTATTTTTGATAGCTCTGTTAAATTATGGAAATTGATTACTAAATCTCTGTTGTTTATCAATATGTAAGCTAATTGCTACACTTTTTTTTGTTCCATATTATAGAGAACATTGAGTATTTACTTTAATTATTATTGAAAATTACCTAGTTATTCATCTATTGGAAAGTAAGTTATTATATATCTATAGTTCTCTTTCGATATGTTTTTATCTGCTATTTAGAGTACTAATTCCTTTATTTTGTCATCTCTTGTGTTGTTAAAATCTTTTACTAATTAATAATCTTTGTATCTAGGATCTATTAAGTCGTTACATATTTGGATGTATATATCCATTAATTTAGTATATTCTTAAATCATATATAATATCCGAAAATATAAATATATTATTATCTTATCGCGTTATTATATATGATATAAAATAAATAAAAAATGTAAAAACAAGGGGGTGCTCTAAATATATAAAATGACTCTATATAAGAGAAAGATTTCTTATTGTATTTCATAACTAAAATAACAGCTTTAGAACATATATGTTTATGCTCATATTTAAGAGGATTATCTATAAATGATAGGAAATATTTTAACTATATCAATAGAAAATTATTGTTCTATTAATCCATTTATGAAAGATATTTACAAGAAATAAACAATGGAAACGGAGGTACATAGGAAATATATCAGATATAAAACGTCCTCAATAACATACAAGAAAAGATATATAAACAGATATAAGTATTCAAATAAACCAGCATAAATAATGATAATCAGAATAATTTCAACAGCTATATTGACCCATTGATCTTTAATGAAGTCTTCGGAACATATCAAAATACGTCTGAATTTAACTCTATATTGTTGAAATTAATGAAATAGATAGCAAATGGTAACATCAAATCTTTTAAATAACTATAACAAGTATTTAGGTTTATGAGGAAATAAGTACTAGAACCATCTTATAAATAGTTAACACTCGATGGTGTAAATATGTAGAAATTAAACAGTAAAGAGGTGCAATAATAAGTTAAATTATTTAATGATATATATCCAGTATAATCAGAATTCTTCAATGTAGTTGAAATAGCCAAGTAATGTCTTCTATTTCTAGATCATTTGCAACATCCACATAAAAGATGTTTTTAATGTATAAACAAACATTATTTATGTATTTTAGGATATACAGAAGAGATGATATAACTAGATGCTAAAGACAATTTATAAGATTTCGGACTATAAGTATATGAATTAGTAAAATAGCTAAAACCATATTTATAATTAGCCAATAGTAATGGTGGATAGCATGAACAAGACATTGTTAATATTGTATACTAAATAGTAAATAAGATAATCGATAGTAACGAATATAAAAAAGCATTGTTAATATTTTGATTAATTATTTATTATAAATTATTCTATTTTATTACTATTTATATATGAACGTTTTATAGGTAATATAAGTAATTCTTTGCGTAATTCTAAATGTATAAATAATACGTGTATTATAGTAATAAAAAGATTGTAATTCAGCTTAGTTATTGATTTTATACATATTATAAGTAATAATATTCGGATATTGCATGATAAGTCTATTTTATGACGTTGAATATCTAGTTTCATACGAAGCTGCGGTAAATATTTTAATAGTCTTACAAGCAGTTATTTGTGGATTCATTTGTAATAGATATTTATTCGATAAAGAACATGAAAGTAAATAATAAATCGTGTTTTTCTAGTTTGATCTAGAGTTATAATTCAAAGATATACGTATCATGTAATAAAGAAAACTAGATAAATAGCTATTCTATAACTCCCTTGCATTGTTCATCGTATATGGATTATTCAAATTAGATAATGACTTTTTGAGTAATGGAATAGTATAAAATATTGAATATGAAACTTTGGACAAATGATATCATCTTATTTTTTTAACTATACTTCTTATATCATATTGATCTTTTTCTTATTAGTTATTTCCTTTTATCATCTCTTTATCATGATCATCTCTAGTCTCTTTTTCTATGTCTGATTATATATTGTCCAATTCTTATAATTATTGATCTATTTCTAACTATGTACCATTCAATTATCTGCTTTTTTATATACTTTTTTACGGTGTTACAGGTGTTCTTTTTTGGATGTTTTCTTATTTCTTCATTCTTTCTTGTTGTATATTTGACTGAACAGCTGGTTGAATATGTTATATCACTTCATTGTTCTCAAACAGATTTTTATAGTATTATTTATATGTATTCTGGAAACATATAAAGAATTACGATTTGATTTCCTTTAATAATAATTCATTAATTGTTTCCTAATATCTGTCGTCATGTGATATTTGTAATTTCTATATATTTTAGAACATTTATTATACTATATCTTTTATGAATAATCTAATAGGTTACACGTTTATTTTATTGTATTATTTTATTATTTCTTGAGTCTTTTTCTGGAATTACTCATAAAATGGTTAACAGTAATGAATATATGAACAAGCATATGTAACATTATAGAGTTACATTATATCTGTATTTTCATTTTCCAATTCTTATATCAGTATATCTACATATTTGTCGTTTTCTTAGTAATATCCTGAGAATTATTTCATCGTTTCATTTATATTGGTATTTTTAGTCATTTTAGATAACAATAACCCGAAAAATTCTTTTAATTTTTTATAAACAGTGCTGAATAACTGTTATTAATAGAAATCTGAATTGACTTTGGTGTAATCCATAGATAATGTTTCATTAAATCTTCTATTTATCTCCGAATCTTATAAAGGTGCTTCATTTATTAAACCTTGTCTATTTTCTAATTTAAAGGCTCCTCCGTTCATTATATAAAGATAAAAAAATATATATATTGATAAAAATATAAAAATATATATAAAAATATCTATCAGTTTCTTTGTTGTATTGATTTTTAGAATATTTCATTAATTCTTGGATCTTTTTTCATAATTGACATTACACCACCTAATATATCTTATAATATATCTTTTTAGGCTTGAACTCTCTTTAATTATTCAGCACTTATTTTTCCTCCACCTTATTTAGAACCTCCTAATAAGCTTTCAATCACTGTTGCTATATTGAAATTTAATTCTTATTTCTTAAGTACTTCGATGAGTTTGCTTTTAAGAGAATCCATCAAAGATCCACCTTAAAGTTCAGATAAGATTTCTTTCTTGGTCTTATCTTTTGTTTATTAATATTACTAATTCAATTTGTTTTTTACAACGTTTGTAATTGTTTTTGAAACTAATTTAATTCTATTTAATCCATTTCCATTTCTTTCATCGTCTTCATCTATTGTTTGACTTTAATCATTATATTAGCTTTGTTATTCATCTTCAGAACTACCTTCTGAATCATTCAATTCTTAACGTTCTTATATTCTTTATTCTCTTTAAGATTATTATTTTTTTCTTAATTCTTCTTATCTTCTTTTCATTTCTTATAAATTTTTTTCATCCAATTTTCTTTATTATTCTCTCTTTCTCTCTATTTCAGCTGCAGCATCGAATTGTTCTACTTCAGTTTCATCTCTCTATTACACTAAATCATTCAATTTAGGAGCTACTTAATCATGTACTACAGATACTTAGTCTTTAACTTAACCAATTAATTTCATTAAAACAATTACTTATTATCCGAGACTATTTTCATCAAATACTCCTGTTATTGTTTTGATAATAGTTAAATAGTCTTTATTTACGTTTTATTCATATGTGTATTTAGCTAATAAACAAGTAACTGCTCCTAATGATAAATAATCAGCAACTCCATGTAAATTGTCTACACAATGTTATAATGCTTATTTAATGCTTTTTCCTTTTAATTCTTACATCCTGGACAACAAAACATTTGGATCATTTTGAGATATTACTTAATCATATTAGACAGATTCTGGAATTAATGATTATATCTTTGATACTACATCAATTACTCCTTTTTTTAAAGTTTCATATACTTCATTATCTTATTCGTATGAGCTCATATATAAAGGACAGAATATTAAATTAAATATTTAAAAAATATAAAAATATAAAAAATATTTAATAGACTGTTTTTCATATTTTTCCACTTATGATATTAGCTAAATTACACATCTCCATTTTAATATCGTCTTCTCCTTTTTTTGGATCGTTTATATATAGTTCTATATGTTCTTTGGTTTCATTCGTGAAAAATCCTTTTAATGTATTATATATAAATCTATAAAACAGATATAGCACTACTATTGCTATTAGTACATATTTCAAATTAAAATAACTTTTAGCTTATTTAAATGTATCTACTGTTTTTTCATATTTATCCTTTACTTGATCTAGTACTGTTTTTTATTATACTATCAAATGAGTAGGAATTTCTATAGTATTCATATATAAAGATTAATTAAATATAATATAAAAATATATAAAAATAATAGCAGTATATTTATATTTATGATTATATATATGAACGATTTTCTAAAATAATAGACCAGTATTATTTCTTAGGATTCAGGAAAATAAAATGTTACAAACACCACTGGACGTGAAATAAAGACTATTAATTAAATAGAATAATAAATGAACGATGATTAGCTTTATGAAACTAATGTAAAGTAATTAGATGAGAGATAACTAAATAGATATATATTGGAGAAATAAGTACTTTAATAAGCAGAAGAGAGTAGATTAATAAGAGAGAAGAATAGTCTTTGGTATTAAATAAAGGACAACAGATAGCACCTTATTCCATGGGTAAAAATGATAATTTTATATTATATTACAGCAAGTGTTTGGTAAATTATACGTTACGTGGTTTGGGGAAAAAAACCCGAAAAACCTTTATTTGGATTTAAATTTGATGACAATGGTGAAAACAAGAAAATGTCTGATGTGTTTGAAAATATATATAAGAAAATATCTGATAACTTCGAAATGGGATATTTGTTAGCTGTTCCGATATTATTCTTATATTTCTTCGTGTTTGGCCTAATATGGCATGCTGGAACTACTCTATTGATGTTTGCAGGAGTTATATATTTGATCGTTGCGATGTTTTGATGTCGCTAAATCTTCGATTTAGCTCCGATGTGGACGCTAGTCCATGGTTATTCCCTCGGAATGATGCGTCAATATCAATGTCTATATATATTCACTAAGTATTCGTCTATTTTGTTAAATAGATAAAGTACTGGTTTGAAGAAGAATAATTCGTTAAATCTTCGATTTAGCTCCGTTGTGGATGATGCATCGTTATTATCATATAGTATAGGATCACTATTTTCAATATTTTCTACGATTATACTCTAACTTAAATCCATTTCTTATATTTATAGATCATTTTACTATAGTGTTTGCTATACTGTTTGCTATACTGTTTGCTATACTGTTTGCTATACTGTTTGCTATACTGTTTGCTATACTGTTTGCTATACTGGTTACTATACTGTTTGCTATATTTTTCCTTTCTTTTTTATTATATCCGTTTCTAACCATACGTCACTGAGAATCAAGAAATAATATTGAAACATAATCCAATAAATCGAATCTGATAAGACCATGGAATACTTCGACAGACTATAGCAGACACTGGAAAATGTTAAACTAAACCCTGTTAAATATGCAAAATTCTATTCACATATTAGCAATATTCTCATAGAAAATCCCTTATTGGTATACATAAATACACTATAGAAATATGAATACAGCAATATATCCACTAATTTACTAGCGAATAAATATGAGAAAACTTGAGTATAAAATAGATATAAAATAAAAAATAACTGCTATTGCACCATTTTTATGAAATCATTCACAATAGACCCTGTATTTCTTTATTATACCATTCTAATATTTTAATTTATGTAATTATTGATCTATTTTAATCCTTTTCCTGTATCTACTATTTCTATCATGTATATCAATGGAACATATAGGCTATATAATACATATAGAACAGTGTTTATTAAGTAAATATCTTAAAAGATGATAATTAATCTAAAATAAACAACACTTGGGATAACTACGTATTTAAACACATGATTAGTCCTTTAGAACACTATTTTTTGTATTTCTTTATAGCTTAAATACTTTAGCAATTTGACATAATTAAATGATTATCTGAAGCCTTTCATGAATTCTTAACTTATGGTTTCCATATATAATTTTAATTATTAAATATATAATATATATAATATATATATAATATCATTTTAGCATAATATGATCTATATAATCATCATAGTCTTAAAAGACTATTTTGTTATCTTTTTTATTTCTTTCTTCTACATCTTTAGATATTTATAACAAATATATTACTTTCTAGTTGTTCTGTATATAATTAATGAAAAACTATTACATATAAGGATCTTTTATTAGTTTTTACCAATTGGTCTTTTATATGAATTACTGATGTCTTTCTATTAAGTAACTAGAGTAGACATTTTCTGGTAAGTTATATGAAAATTTGATACAAAATTTGTTTTTATCTATGTTTACAATATTTACCTCATTTGCATAGATAAAGTCTTCAAATTTGGTGTAAGGAAAATATGACAAATAATATTGATTATCATATAAGAAACCTACAATTTATTACATGAATTTATCTCTTTATATAGATGTGTCGAATTTCATATTTTCAAGTGGTTACATAGCTTTATTAAGAGTATCTAAGAGTAATTCATCTATTTAATAATATACTACTAATTTCTATGTATTAAAGTTATGATTCTTCATTTTTAAATATATAGGATAGTTACTTTTCTATTGTTTCTTGATCAATGATCCGCCATATATGGAAGTTTAATCAACGAATTCACGTCCTTGTTGTAGTATCTAAATAGCCATGTTTATATCATCTTTTGCTATTGTGTCTCTTTTATTCTTTATAAATGAGAATCCAGAGACTGTTTGTTATAGTTCTTCTAAATAGTAATTATTGTATTACATTTGAAAATAAAATACGAAATAACACTTGTTTAGCTGACATTGATCTGTTTTATATACTCCGAGTAGTTTGTCACGATCAATATCATAGATACTATTTTTACTAGCTGAAAGAACAGAATCGAAGTCATTTAATATTATTTTCTGTAATTATAAGTCATTTTTCTTTATCATTGTTTACTGTTAAGTTACAATAGTTTATATCTCTTAGAGGTATTAAACTATTAATTTGAGCTATTACGGCATAGGATTGAGGATAGATTGAAATTACAATGCAAATGCATTCTTATTCAAACAAACTACTTACATATTACTGATTAGTCCTTGTTTAAAGTTGTTTCTAATGTAATTCTTTAACACTGTCCTAAGTATGTAGAATTCACTGTGACTCATAGAATCTTGGAGTATTAAAATAGAGAATATCTGAAATGGATATGTATCTTTATTAGAATATTCATCTATTACAAATGAGTAGTTCTTTTCTTTATTCATGAGTACATTATAACCTGTTATTATTCTTTTATAGTCATGTATTATTGATTTTCCTTGATTCTTTTTGTTCTTGTTTGATTTGTCCTTTTTTATGTGTTTCTTTATAGATTTTTTCACTGTTCCGAATTGCTTTTATATGTCATCTAGATTAGTATTTATTATATCTAATTATAGGAAATTCTACTATGTTAGATCTTTGAAATCACTCTCCTATAGTAACTCGGTGTCTTCTATTGATATGTCATATTCTGAGTCTTTAATCTCCAAATTTTATAGTTATTCACACAAATTAGTCCTGTAATTGACTAGTTCTTTTCTTGTTTTATTCTTATGAGTCAAGTATATTCCTGGATTTTAGAACTATTAATGAGCGATACATGTGTAATTAAGTAAATCATAATTTTGATTATACTATGGCTTAAGAGCTAGTATATAACATTCTACATTCTATATGATTTATCTCTCAAATTTGAATCTTTATTCTTATAAGTCATTGTTTTACTCGTTACAATAGATGAATACTTATGTTTTATCTATATTAATGGATTTCAAGCAATGTCCTATTAGTTTGTATGAACTATCGAAATCGTATAATTATTTGAATATTTTCTTAACTGGATAGTCAAATAGGTATTTATAGAAAACAGAGAAATATTGTTGCATGTTATATTACTAATCAAAAGTATATCTCTGTTTATATCCGAATTACTTTAAGTTATCGAATACCACTGAATTTTCAATTGATTATCTGTATTTATGATCATAATTTCTTGAAAAATGATCCATTTTCTATATTGTATTTCTTGAGTCATTGATCATATCAGAAGCTTTATACCAAACTGGGTAAATATATGTGAGTACTAACACCAAATATCCACCATACATAGAAGGCTATAAATCGTAATGAACATCTTAGTTTTCAGTGTATTTTATCAAGTTATCACATAAAAATGTATAAGCAAATAGACCTTATAAATATTTCAAATACATCTCTTTATCTATCTTGTTTTGCTTCTTTATTACAATCTCAGGAACATCTATATAGAAGACCATTTATGATAATTATTTCTATGTATTAGCACAGATCACAGTGCAGTTCTTTTCACAGAATTTTATCTATAAATCTTATGAACCACTGTTGATATCCATGTTATTTAATTTATGAACCATATATTTAGGAGCCATTGGTTTGAAATATTTCTTGTTTTTCATTAAGAATTTATATATTTCTTCGTGAGTCTAATTTTTACCTATATTTATCTATATATAACAATTTTCACGTACTATATAACGTTCTTTTATGTCTTACATGATCTTCTTTAAATTGTCTATGTTATCACCTGAAATCTATTCATAATAAGTCTAGTTACCTATAGCTAGACAGCTGAAGTATTTTTCTTTGAGACATGCATTTTATCCAAATTACTAGAAAAAGTATTCGATTCCAAAATTAAATGTTCTGAAGTTGAATTCTGAAGAAACTCTGTTTATTTCTTATTTAATCAGTTTATCAGGAACTTATATAAAATCTACTTCTAATATTTATTTCATGCCTTCTATTAATCTATATATATCTTGTATGATAAAACACATTTATCCTTCATTAGTAGATGCGTTCACAGTGTTGTCTGTTCTGTTCTAGAATTCATAATATCTACATATCAAATGCTCCATTAAATGAGGAACACCAGCATATTTCGATTAAAAGAATCCCATATTTATGTTATAAGTTATCTCTGTATCTATATCGAAGTCATTGGTTATTTTGTTTATTATTATTTTACCCAATATTTCATCATGATATTCTTGCATATATATAAAGAAAAAAAACAAAAATAACAAAAAGAATAATATTAAAAATGGACTTTTTATATATGATAGCGAATACATTTGTGGGAGATATAAAATGGATAGGAGATTTATCTAATTAAGTCAAATATGACGGTAAATACAAATCTGATAACAGTAATCCTAGACTTGAAGACGTGAATTAGTATTAATAATAAGACAAAATATACTTAGAAATATAGCCATTAAGTAAATAGAAATCAGATAAATAACCGAGTGATGATAAACTATGGGAATAGAAAGAATTAAAAAGGAATAATTTCAAGAAAGACCTAAAAGATATCACATAAAGCAATGAATTGCTAATAAAGAAATTAACATAGAAAAATAGCAGATAAATAGAACATAATGTCCCATATACTAAACAATAGATAGATTTCATGGAGTAATATAAGAATTATGATCCTGAATAATCTATTTTTACAGGAGGAACTAAGTAAGATTTATCTGATTTCAACAACAAAGGGAAAAATAAAGATCTAAAATAGAAGGCCTTCAAAACATACTAAGAAACTTATGATTAATACATAGATTAAACTAAAAAATTCCAAAAAGATATGGAATTAAATGCAGTTCTATTCGACGACTAAGATCACATAGAGATCAGAAATAGATGGCGTGTAAATAGGCATAATGAGAATAAAGAGATATCAGATGATCATTTGGTTAATCTATAGAACTTGATTTTACCATAGATAAAACAGTAAGATTACACAAAAGACTACTCTAAATATGACAGCAAATTTGTTCCACATAGACAGATAAATCCTACATTTAACTTCTATCATAAATAGGCTTTCAATGGAGAATAAAAAATGTAATTTTAATAAGAATTCTATGATTTACAGGATCTAAATATATAAACCAATAATAGATTCGTTACTAATAAAAATACATAAAGGAACCAAGATCCAAATAAAGAAAGATAATTACAAAGAAATGCTAAATAAGAAATAATAGATAGCTATATGAAATAGACACAAAAAAAGTGATACCGTATATGATACCATATATACCATATATACCATATATCAATCTACAAACACATTTAAAAATCCATCTTTGGAATTGAGTATTTTATGTATCTTTAGGACATTTTCGATAGAATATAGGTCATTTATATCTAATCCTAAAGTGAATATTTTCTTTATGAATACAGTTCCGAATTACAAATAATATTCATCTGAATCTTTAGTTATATCTTTATTTACTAATTGAAATATTTATTCTAATTTCTGGTTGTCAATCTTTTTGATAGAATTTTTCTTATTATTTGTTTCTTTCTTCATTAATTTCCTTTAGAATTTTATATAATCCAAATATATCTATTCAGCTTATCTTGCATATTTTCCATTACCTTCTGATATGTCATTCATTGTTTTAGTATAATTCAAAAAACATACTAAAACGTAATTATTTCCTTATGTGTAATATTTGTGATATTTTTTCAGTATTTTTTCCACGATTTGTATCATTTTTTTATCTTTTATATCTGTTCTAAGAATGTCAGCATCTATTACTCTATAATTTTCTTGTTACATATATAATTTATTTATTTTAAATCATAATTATTAATCATAAATCTCATCGAATAAATCTTTCTGTTATTATATTGGTTGTTATATTGGTTGTTATATTGGTTGTTATATTGGTTGTTATATTGGTTGTTATATTGGTTGTTATATTGGTTGTTATATTGGTTGTTATATTTGATGTTATATTGGTTATTATATTGGTTATTATATTGGTTATTGGTTAAGTTATGTTTATATAAGTTATTCTGGTTGAAGTGATTTAACTATTTCTTCAAATTTCTTTGGATCAGCGCTATTATAGAAATCATCTGATTCTTAGTTTTATTACATATTTTATTGTACATTTTGTTGCATATTTTATTGTACATTTTATTGTACATTTTGTTGCATATTTTATTGTACATTTTATTACATATGTTCTTTGTTTACATCATCATCCAAAGTGTTCCAAATCTGTTATATTTCTTTTTGTTCTTTTTCTAAAGTCTATTATCCAAACGCTTTCTTCAACGCTGCCTAGAATAAATGATCCATGTTATCTGAAATATTATCGTTTATATTCAATTTATGTTATTAGAATAACTCATTCAAGAATTTTATATCTTTATCTTTTAATACTTCGTATAGCCCTATGATATGTTTTTTTATCTTCGCATCCGAGTACTAAGTTATATATCTCTCTGCTACATTTGATGTTATTTTTTATATCTAATTGTCTTTGAATAAAGATTTATGATCTTCATTTCCAATGTTCCCTAATTTAGAAGAAATGCCACCATTTTCTTGATTAATGATTGGCTTTAATAGTCCTCCTAATAGGTCTCCGTTATGTGCTATATTTTTGTTTTGCATATTGTTTTTTTTGTTTTTATTTTTGTTGTCTTCCATGTCTCCCAATATAGGTATACCTTAACTTTTCTATAATTCCTCTTGTAATTCCTTAACTGTCTGTTTTAATCCTTAATATTTATATACGAAATAGACTAACAATCCAAGTAATGATAATATCAATAATATATACATTTTCTACATATATAAATAAGGTAGTTCTAATTAATATACAATTATTTATAAAAAAAATAAATAATAAATATAACAGTTATTGGATTATTTATATATGGAACCTAAATCTATAATCGACTAATAAAGCGGATAATTTTAATTGACTGATTTCAATTCTTTATTGTCTAAATAAATGGATCAAGACTCTTTAAATACACGTGTTATGTATAGAAAATAAGGCAAATCGATAATGACAGGATTGTGTAATACCAACATAAATATGGATCAACCAGATGCAAAATATGGATGTTTCTTAAAAATAGCTGAAAGACCCTTAATAGAAAAAAGACCATTATAACCTGATCCTTATAATGATGATTTCAGTGATTTATATGGTACTAATAAATAAATTAAAGTATCACAAGATCACCCAGAGGTACAGAACGGATCTATTATCCCAAACGTCAACAACAAAGAAAAAGATCCATAATTATAGTTATTAAATGATTAATAAAAGAATCATGATAAATTATTGAATCATAAGCCATAATAAAGAAATATATATTTAAATGTATAAGAGAACAATCATGAAGAATTAAGTAAATAATTCGGATAAAACACTAATTCCCTATTCGCAGCAGAGAGATTGAAGGAAAAAAAATAACACTCGAATAGTCTATTAAGAGGAGGAATTGATGCTAATTAACATTACATAGAAGCATATTAATAAGCTAGAGGAAATGAATTAGAATTATTCGGATAGAACTTTGATAACTAAAAAATATTCTTGAACAATAGAAACAAGAACTTTTTTTGATGTCATAATAATAGTTCATAAATTTATAGGAACAGCTCTTTGGAGAAATTATCGTCATTTTTATATAACTCCACCAGCTTGTTTAATTACTCAAGTTTTCTTTGTTGATACTATATTTTTATATCTTAATTCTCTTTTTTTAGCTATGTTATTTGTTATAAGTTACTAGTTATTTATTGGTTTATTTATTGGTTTATTTATTGGTTTATTTATTGGTTTATTTATTGATTTATTTATTGGTTTATTTATTGGTTTATTTATTGGTTTATTTATATACTATTAGATTATTTTTATTCATCTTGCTAGATGTCGCTTATTTATGATTTTTATTATTTTTTTACTATCTTTGAAAGATCTATGTAATCCATATATAAATGAATTGTTTTTTATAGAATTTAATAATAGATTTGAAGGATCTTCATTGTCATTTTTTTAATACTATAATGCTATGAATAGCTTCAATAAATGTCTCCCTGCGCCTATAGAACGACACTGTTGTATTTTTGTGGAAATTTTTTTGTTCGTTTTTGTTTTTCTGTTTTGTTTAATTTATTTATTTAAAGCGTTATCCAGTCTATATAAAGATATAAAAGATATTTAAATATATAAAAATAGAAAAAATATTCATCATTTTTTAAGAGAGATTTTTGATTTAGATTTTCTTCTTCTTTTTTTATCAACGCTTGCTTTACTTTTTTTGACTGATTTTTTAAGACCTTTTTTAACTGATTTTTTAACTGATTTTTTAACTGATTTTTTAAGACCTTTTTTAACAGATTTTTTCAAACTTTTACGAACACTTTTCTTGGATTTTCTTCTCCTTTTTTTATCAATACTGGCTTTGAGACTCTTTTTTACACTTTTTTTAACAGATTTTTTCAAACTATTTTTTAAACTATTTTTGATACTTTTACGAACACTTTTCTTGGATTTTCTTCTTCTTTTTTTATCAATACTGGCTTTGAGACTCTTTTTTACACTTTTTTTAACAGATTTTTTCAAACTATTTTTTAAACTATTTTTGATACTTTTGCGAACACTTTTCTTGGATTTTCTTCTCCTTTTTTTATCAATACTGGCTTTGAGACTCTTTTTTACACTTTTTTTAACAGATTTCTTTAAACTATTTTTGATACTTTTGCGAATACTATTTTTTGATTTCTTTCTTTTTCTTTTTTTCTCAATACTTGCATTTAATGATTTTTTTAGACTTTTTTTTAATCCAAAATTAGCTTTATCGCATTCATTGCATTACTTAACAGATTTTTTGCTATTTCTTGATTTCTTTCTCCTTTTCTTATCTACGTTTGCTTATGATTTGTTGATCTAATTACCGACTGCTGTGAAATCATCATCTGCTCCGCCTCCGCAAGGTACACAATTAGTGCTATTATTATTCTTTGCCTTGTTCATATATAAAAGGCGATAATATTTTATTTTTATTCTTTTTTTTTTAAATAATATAATTATTATTTTTCTGTAACTATATCTATATCGACCTCTCTTATTTTTAGATATCCACGAATTACATTATTAAAACATCATAATATCTCATCATTATTATTCATCCATTTCCATCGATTGTGTATCGAAAATGTTGTGTCAATATTTAACAATATTTTTTCTCATTTTTATTATTTATAAAAAAGATATTTTATATAGAGATGGGTATTTAAAAATTTCAAAGCGGTTTTAAAGAAATCTACGGAGTCCTCGAGGAATTCATAGAAACAGAAAATAACTAAATAACTAAAGAAAATATATTCTTTGATTTCAATTCCATAATACATAACAGTATAATGGATTTCGATGGATTCTTGAATATAAATGACAACAACACTTACGAACCAGATTACAATATGATTACTAAAGAACCTAAAGCTATGTAAATAATAGAAGAAAACAGATAAAATATATTGGATTTATGTAAGAAAATCAAAATAATGAACAAGGATACTAAAGACTCCAAAGAGATAAGAATGAAGAATATAAATGTATTAATAGATCAAACAATGGTGCTTGTTTCAGTCAATAATTTTGTTAAACACTTATATTCTATTAGTAATCCAGAAGATAAAAACATATTCATATGCATAGACGGTTGCACATCTATTAATAAAATGAATGAATAAAAACAAAGAAAAATTTACAGTATGTTTCTAGTAGTTAACGATCCATATGAAGATCGTATCGTATTTAACAGATCAAAAATATCACCTTAAAGTAATTTCATGATAGAATTTGAAGAAAGCCTTAAAAGAACAATGGAAACACTCAAATTACATAAAAATGTTCAATTCTATACATCTAAACAATTCGATGAAGCTGAATTCAAAATCTCAAAGATAGTGCGTAAGAATAAAATTAGCAGTTTTTCTGTTATATCACCTGATTCGGACTTTATGATAATAATGTTAATAATGATGATGTAATAAAATGAAAATTCATTCGATTAAGATAACATACAAGAAATAGTCCAAATACATTATAAATCAGAAGACTTACTCATAAATATAGCAACAGAAACAGGTAAGAATTTCAAAGATTTACAGGAAAAATTCAAGAATACTAACTATATATACGTGAAGAAAGATGTCACTAATTTTGCCAAATTATTATATTAAAATCTTTAACTTTACAATGATTATCAAGCAATAATGCAAGGATCTAACAAAGAACAGATAGAACAATTGGCATCTATAATGGATAAGAAAAAGAATGGAAAATTAGTTCGATTATTAATAAAAGAATGCCTTAACAAAAGAAAATTCAAGACTATTGAAATATACAGAGATTTATTGGTTATATTCGCATTCTTCGGTAATGATTTCATACCTGCAATGAAAAATATAAAAATAGATGAATACAACATAGATATCCTATTTGCTAGCCATATAATAATAATGCATAAATATGATAAGTCATTCCATGATTACTTGTAATGCAATGATATGAAAAGCTATGGAAAAATAGTGATAGAACTATTAGAACTTTTCGATAATCTTTATCAAAAATATATAATGACACTTAAAGATATAGAATAAGTAAAACCAAATAAAGACGTTCCAAGAAAATAGCATAAAACAGATGAATTCTAGATTTTAATGATCAATCCTTTCCAATTGAAAGCTAAAAGAAAGATATAAAATAAGATGTATTAGTATATATACGAACGTTACTTAGGAATGATAAAGAAAGATAAAAAGGAATTAATCGAGAAATATTTGTAATCTTTCAAATGGATTCGTGACTTATATTTCGATGGAATTTACAATGATTGGGTATATGATTCTCATTATGCTCCTCCAGTAGATCATTTAATATGGTTTAGAAATGAATATTTATCTAGTAAAATAGAACGTAAATAGGAAATTCAATTTCGTAAAACGTAAAGTAAAGTTATTATAGATCCAGTTCTAGTATAAACTATTGATAATAAAAACAAGAATTTCAGTAAATATTACAATAGTGTTACTCCATTATTGTAGTTTCTGTTGACTAATAATTTAGATATGAAATCATAATATTTTCCTAAATAAATAGACTCATTCTTCGATAATAAATTGAATGAACAACTCATATAATAATTGCATAAAAGCAATGTAAAACCCTCTGTAAAAAGAATTAGTGGTCATTAATAACACCATTCATTAAATCTTCGATCTAGTTCCGGATCACTTCCTCTAAGTGATATATCAGATGGAAATAATATGTAATAGGTGGTTCCTTTTGGATAGATACTCAGGGGTAAATCGTTGGAAAATTAATAAGAAAAACTATTTTAAACTAACTAATAGAACAAAGAAGAAATAATTGGTATGATACATAAACTATACAATAAAGGATTCTATTTTCCTATGAATGATATAAAAGTAGATAAATCCAAAATATAGGCATTTAATCAAGAAAGTTAGAAATAGAAAGGTATAATATTGAGTATAATATAAGATAGAAATAAATAAGACGATTCTAAACTAAAAGATATATATTAGATATTAGATCAATAATTAGACAGTGTGTAATAAATCAATAAAAATATATTTCCTTTCATGAAATATTCAAATAAATATGTATATCTAAATATGGTGGATATAACATATGAAGTATATAACAATATTCATGAAGAATTATTTAGTAGATGATTTTCATGTTTGCTATTTTTTTTTCTTTTTTTATATTTTAAATACTATTATAACTATATATGGCAAATATTTAAGAAATGGATTAAATAGAAATATAAGCTAAATTACAAATGGAAAATCAAAAGTTGTATTTCACTATTTGTTTAAGTAATGTATAGAACATAGAGGAAGTATTTCAGAATATGTAATTAGATAGAGATTTGATTCATTAATAAATGGAGGAATATTCTATGAAATTATTAAATAAATACTTATAAGAAATGGAAATTGAGTAAAACATGGAGCAAAATATGGAGCAAAATATGGATAAAAATATGGAGCAAAATATGGATAAAAATACAGAGCAAAATATGGATAAAAATACAGAGCAAAATATGGATAAAAATACGGAGTAAAATATGGAGTAAAATACATAGAAAAATATATAAGGTTCATTTCATCTTGGAAACCAAGGCGAATAGCTAGTTTAGGATTATTTAACCAAATATTTCTCTAATTAATTCTTCATTACTAATACATCAAAGATAAATCACAGTAATGATTTACTATTATAAAACGATAAATTCTATGTTTCATTAGAAATCAAAAATAAATAACAAATAACAAAAGAAGATTTAGATAAATTCTATTTTGATATAGATTCTATAAATGCATAAAATTTATAGAAAAACCATATATTTATTTTCTATTCTATGAAATCACATATACCTAGTAAATAGAACTTCTAGATAGATTTATAAACAGTAAATAATAGAAAATAATTGATTTTGTTCTGTAATGATTTACAGTTAATATAAACATAACTACTATAAATCACCATTTAATTCTTAATTTAGTACTCTGGTAGCATAAACACCTAATGTGATACTACACAGTAGAAAACAATTGAGCTATAATTATAAGAACTAAATAGCATAAAAATATAGTTATAGAACAAAGTATAATCGTTATAAGAGCTAAATGGTGACATATTGATAATGAGCAGCACTAATATGGTATAATAAAATCAAATAAACAAGATGAAAGAACGTGTGTAAAAAATATTACAAGAAATAACAATAGAATATCAATAAATCATTCCATAATAGCAATAACAAGTAACTAAACAGTAATTCGACTCATTAGACACACTCTTTTAATAAATATAAGTGGATTTCTAAGGTAAATCAATCCAAAAGAAAGATATCCAAGATAAATATAGCGTATCAGATAATCAATGGCTAAAATTAACAAAATATCTCAAAGATAAAGGATTATAAGACAAAACTAGTAAAACTAAATATAATATTTAATGATTTTTATCTTTTTATATATGTTACTCTATATCTTTATTGGACTCGTTCTTTTAGTGTTACTATTGCTTCTGATATACAAATTTACAGATAATAAAAAACAAATAAAAGGAGGTGCTTTTATATGGAAATAATAGAATGTGTAATTATAAAATTTTGATGGAAAAGATGTCGTCCAATATTGTTATGACACGATATAAGATAACTTAGAAAGTGGGAAGAAGAAAGATGGATACGAACATACGTTAAAAGTTCAAATTTAATAATAAGGTATATGAAAACCTAGTAAAAGCTATCATTCTATTTTTTTATCTTTATAACTGACACATCTCATATTTTATGAGTAATAATAAAAAAATATTTGAATTTTTCATAGCCCTAAAGATAAAATTTCTTATATATGAATAAGGATCCGGATATAAATACACTGTTTAAAAAGCATAACATATACACTAATTGTAATAATATGAGAAACCAACAAGTAAAAAGGTGTAAAATACAAGAATAACCATATATTCCTAAAATGAAGTTCTTTTATAGAAAATAGAAACTTAATGGAAGAAATAGAGATGGAGTTGGTATAGAATTAAAATCTGATGAAAATGGAAATATATTTGAGAAGATATATCAACCAAATAAAACTATCAGAAAATTAGCAGATATTAATGTTAAATCTAATATTAGAGCCTTCAGAATAAGAGTTCATCCAAATAAATAATAGAGATTCATATTATAAAATTACTTCGGTTAATATCGTTTTATATTTAATAAAATGGTAGAAAATAAAGAATGTTTATAATTAGATAGACTTAATACTAGTACTAGAGGTTATTTGAGAGACAAATATTTAACTGAAAAGAATGAATTCATGTAGAAATATCCGTTTCTATAGAAGAAAAATAAAGGAATTCCAAAATCATTCAGAGATTATGCTTGTACAGAATATTTGAGTATTTTAAAACAAATGAAATGTAAAAATATGAGCAGTCAAGAATAAAAAGATGCTATTAAACCATTACTATAAGAATTGTTAAATATTCCTAACAGAAATGAAGAATAGAACAAATAAATAAAGAGATACTAATACATAATTAATAAAAAAGAGTTTAAAATAGCATATAAAACGAAGAAAGAATAATAAGTCATAAATATCGATCATTGTAACGATGCTAATATCAACAATGGAATGATACGTCTCGCAGCTAATACTATAGGAAATCTTAAAGTAACTAAGAAAATCTCTAAAGACAAATTATATAAAAAAATAATATAACAAGGGAAATTAGAACATGATATAAAGATTCTTAAAACTGTTTCTGATAAGTATTATTTGATATTTACATACGATGTTAAAACCACTGAGAAACCATAATAAACAATGAATAATACTTGTTCTGTTGATCCTGGTATGAGAAATTTTATTACTACTTTTGGAGTGTAACAAGTGTCATAATATAAAGAAAATTTCTTATAAAATCAGTTATTACAATCAGATGTATTAAAAGCTAAAATGAATCTTAAAAGAATAGAATTGAAGCAAAAGAAATGTAATTTTGAATAATTCTATATTCAAAGACGTTTATATCACCGATAATTAGATAGAATAAACAATATGATTAAAGACTTTCATTATGATGTTATAAGAGATTTATTTAAAGATTATGATAATATAATTTATCCTAGAACTTTTAACACGTCTTCTATGGATATAGGAAGTAAAAATAATAGACTTATTAGATCTTAATGTCACGGTTTATTTAAAATGAGAATGATAAACAAATCTCATATTTTAAATAAAAACGTGCATTTAATAAGAGAAAATTACAGTTCTAAAACATGCTCATAATGTCTTAATATTAAACATGATTTAGGAGCATCTAAAGTTTATGACTGTAATTTTTGTAATAATGTTATAGATAGAGATTTAAATGCAGCAGTTAATATGTTCATTAGTTCATACAAATTAAAATGAGTATATTAAATAGGGTTTGTTCGTTACCCTGCCGTAGTGAGGTATTTATACCATCATGAAACAAGGTTATTATATCGTTTTTAATGGAAATTTTAACAGATTTTCAAAGAAAATTGATGTGATAGCTTTTAGTAGCTTTTAACGAACGGTGCTGAAATAGTGATATTATATTCAAACGATCCCTTAAATAGAGTGAGATTTTATGCATAAAACAAATATTGTGTTGTTAATTTCGAGAAAATAGAAGATGTTTCTAATTTAAATAAATTCTTGATTTTTAATATATAATTGTTAGATAAATTATCCAGTTATCTGGTGGCATAAAATATTCCTAATTTAAATAATATAGTTTATTAAGCGTAAGTAACTGATGCTTCTTATGTGACGATATGTGGAGAAAATTTGCTCAACTAATAATTCAGAAAAATCTGGAACATCGAAAAAATAATCAATTATGACAGACTTCAACTTACTGATGATGAGATAGTAATGTTATATTTTCAATCAATAACACCGTATTACATATTGATTGATTAGTAATAAATAAATGCCTAGAAAGCGAAATAAATGTTAGATGAGTGGAAAAAAATGTTTGATGAAATTCCTCTATAATATAAAATTAATATCTAATAAGCTATACAGATTAACGATGGTCATATTAATCCTTAAGAGGAAAAGAAAAAAGACGAATACACACAGGAGCAATAACCGAAACAAATCATCTAATTTTTCAAAAAACTAGGTGAAGATTAAATTTCTGATTTCGTAGATAAAGAATCTAAAATCAGTTAATATCTTAGAATTGAATCAAATAATCCTTTATAACTGATTCAAATAGCTATTAATAATAATAATATAAAGAATCAAATTGAATAAAAATTTAAATTAGCGAATAATAAATTAACTCTTAGATAATTGATAGAATAAGGTATTTCTGAATAAAAATAGGATAAAAAATGACAATATATTTTATGAGTTTCTTTACATATTTTTTTTTATTATTTTATATTTAAAAAATCTCTTTTATATATGGAATCCAAACCACAACAATTATCTATTAAAGAATAAATAAACATTTTATTATCTAATATTAGTTAATTATCAAAGAAATAACTAAAAATATCAGAAATGTAAATCAATAAAATCAATTTCTCGTATAAATAAAAAACAACTGATAAAATAACTCTTAATTTAGATCTTTTATCCGAAATACTAGCATATGAAGCTACTGATTACAATTTGTAAAAGATTGCTGGTATGATTCAAGTATATCAAATAATATAAGATTAATTGAATAACGGAGTCAGTCCTTTAAATATACAATTCTATAAAGATTATCAAATGAATTAACGTTTCATAGATGTACATAGTGACAAAGATCTACTCTAATAAATATAATAATATGATACATAATTACAATAATATAATTTTGGATTTGATTATTTTGCTGTGAAGACATTGTAAAATGGTTATTTATTCAAACATGGAGACATATATGAGACTCCATTGTAGATGTTCATTCGAGTATCTATAGAACTAGCTGCAGAATAAAATACAGAACATTTAGATAACAGTTTATCAATAAAGAGTATATATAACAATATAGTATCTCTATCTAAGAAATATTTCATACATGCATCGCCAACACTTTTTAATTCAGGACTACTTTATAATCAATTATCATCTTGTTATCTAGTATCTGCATAAGAAGATTCAGTAGACGGTATTTTCAACACTTTACATCAATGTGCTATGATATCTAAACATGGAGGTGGATTATCATTGTCTATCAGTAATATTCGTGCGAAGGATTCTGTAATTAAAAGTACTAATGGTTAATCACAAGGAATTCCTTTGATGTTACGAGTATTTAATGAATCAAGTCGTTATGTAAATCAATCATCGAGACGTAAAGGATCAATTGCGATATATCTTGAACCATGGCACTTAGATATTGAATAGTATCTATAATTAAAGAAAAATACTGGTTAAGAACAAGATAAATGTCGTGATTTATTCTTCGCTGTGTACATTAATGATCTATTTATGAAACGTGTTCAAACAGATTCTATATGGAGTCTTTTCTGTCCAGATACTGTAGATTTATAGAATTACTACGGTGAAGAATTTGAATAGAAATACATATAAGCTGAAAATAACAAGTTATATAGGAAATAAATCAAAGCTAGAGAACTCTTTGATGAGATATGCAAGAGTTAAATAGAAACATCATTGCCTTATGTAGTATATAAAGATTAAGTAAATAAAGCTTGTAATTAAAATAATCTAGGCACTATTAAACAATCTAATTTATGTGTCCATGGAGATACTGAATTAATCACTAGAAAAGGATACTCTAAAATTAGTGATTTAGTAGATTCTCCTATAGATGTTTGGAATGGTTTCGAATGGACTAATGTAGTTCCTAAGAAAACTGGTATTGTAGATCAATTATATAAAATTACCTTTGATAATGGAGAACAATTGCTATGTACTGATTATCATAAATTTTGGATCAATTTTTCTAAATAATCCAAGACTGATTACAAGAAAGGAAATATAGAATTATGTGCCAAAGATCTCAAATAAAACATGAAAATAATGAAATTCGGGTTTCCTGTCATAGTACCTAAAATAGAAGAAAATATAAAATATATAGATGACTTATTGAACAAAAAATTAGAGTAAAATTATGACCTAGTAATAGATAATAAATTACTGATTGAGTCTCAAGATTACCATTTTTTACATGATCTTAAAAAGAGAATCAATTGTTTGGGAAATGATATTAAAATACATCATAATAGTTTTGTAAACAAGTTTTATACTATTTTATCAGGATAAATCATCAAGAATCTTGAATAATTCGGATTGACTAATGAATTAATATAATCAGATAAGATAGATCTATAATAACATGTGTGTAGATATATAACGATAAAAAATATAGAAACAGTTTCTGGATTTTTTGATACATTTTGCTTTACTGATCCAAAGAAGAATTTAGGTGTGTTTAATAGAATAGTAACAGGATAATGTATGCATCCAGATACTGAACTAACTACTGATTAAGGTTATAAAAAAATAGGTGAATTATAAGATAAAGAAATTACAATTTGGAATGGATTTGAATGGAGTAAAGTTGTCGTTAAGAAAACGGGTGAAGACCAATAAATGATGAAAGTATGCTTCAATAACGGAGAACATGTTGTATGCACGGAATATCATAAATTTTACATAAAAAATGGTAATTCATGTAAGGAATAACTATAGAACGATGTAAAACATAAATCAGCAATAGTAGAAGCAAAGAATTTAAAACCTGATATGAAATTGATAAAATTCAATCAACCAGTTGTGGAGTTCAAACAAGAATTAAAGTACGCTTATACACAAGGATTTTTCACAGGAGATGGTACTTATTTAACTAGGGAAACTGAGAAATCTAGATGTAAATATTAAGTATTATTAGGAGAGCAATATTGTGGAAGACATATAGAAAAACACAGATAAGAAATAGAATTTTAGAATAAATAGAACATCTAATAAAATATAGAAGAAGAGAAGAATGATGGAATATGTTAAGCTATCTCTAATCAAGAATAACCTTTGATAGATCTATATCATAATAAAATATAATTGCAATAACACATGGATTTTATAAAAATAGACAAAGAATTAGAACAATAAAATCGTCAAAGAATATGGTTACCTTGTGATATAAAAGAAAAAAGCTTTGTTCCTATAGAGTATGATATTAAATCAAAGATGCTATGGTTCGCTGGTTTATGTGATTCTGATGGCTGTCTAGTGACTAATAAAGGATCAAGCCAGAGTATATAAATAACATCAATAGACAAAGAATTATTGATGAATGTTAAAAAAATGTTGAATTTATGTGGAGTTGATGTTAAGATAAAAAATTCTAGATCTGAATAAAAAAGATTACTTCCGGATGGTAAAGGAGGAAAGAAAGAATATTTGTGTAAATAAATATACAGAATGATTGTAAGTCATTGGAATATTTAATAATTAATGAAATTCGGATTTAAAACACATAGATTATAATTGATATATAATGCGAAACAGAAGAGTAATAGCGATAGATATATCCAAGTCGAATCAGTGGAATATGTATAAAAATCAGATACATTTTGTTTCACAGAACCATTGAAGAATTTGTCTCTATTCAATAGGATAATATGCGGTTAGTGTGTTGAAGTGACAGAATTTACATCTAAAGACGAAATTGCAGTGTGTAATTTAGCTTCTATTAACTTAAAGAAACATTTGTAGTAGGATTATAAAAACAAATTATAACTGGTATCTGGATTGAAAATTCCAAAGAATTCCTCAGATCATAAAATTAATAAATATATATTCGAATAACTCTTTGATATAGCATTGATATAAAACAATGTGGAATAAATAGTGAATAATTTAAACATAATCATCGATAGAAACTATTATCCTGTTGAATAATCCAAGTATTCCAATCTCAAAAACAGACCTATCGGTATAGGTATACAAGGTCTTTAAAATCTATTCTTCAAACTTGGAATATCTTATGAAAGTGAATAAGCTATAATAATAAACAGTTTCTTCTAAGAACTCATCTATTTCTACAGTTTGTAATAATCTAATAAATTAGCTAAAGATTCAATTAGTTATGGTTCATTTTAAGGAAGCCAGTTTTCATAAGGAATACTCTAATTTGATCATTATTAAAATATAACAGAGAAATTACCCTTATATTTTGAAAATAGTGAATATTAATAGCTAAAGAACGACATTAAAATACATGGAACTAGAAATAGTCTTTTAACATGTGTTTAACCTACTTAAACTGTATCCTAGTTACTTAATAATTATGAATCAACAGAACCATAGTTATCAAATATATATTCTCGTAGAACACTTTCTGGAGAGTTCTTAATAATCAATAAATATCTAATGAAATTGTTAAATCAACATTATGAACCATATGTAGTAGTAGATATAGTATAAAAAATAATAGAAAAAAATGGATCAATAGATTCCATAAAAGAAGTTACTGATATATGTAATAAAGATCTATTTAAGACCATTTGGTAAATAAAATAGAAGAAATTGATTGATTTAACAGCTTAGAGATAACGTTTCATTGATTAAAGTTAGTCATTAAATATATTCTTAGAACATCCTAGTATCGAACATTTAAGAATCATTCATATGTATACTTGGTAATCTAAATTGAAAAGTGGTATGTATTATTTAAGGTAACGTAATGTATCTGATGCTACTAAATTTACATTAAAAGTTTGTCAGGCTTGTCAGTGATATTTTTGTTTATTTTTTGTTTATTTTTTTTTTTATTTTGTTTATTTTTTTTTTTATATTTTTATATATTTTTATATATTTTTATATATTTTTATATATGTCTTCAAAAATGAAAGATAAATAATCCAATAAACAGAAATCATAAGAACATATCGGTACTGGATAAATGATCAGATATATCTATATGGCGTTACTATTTTTTGTAACTGCTATATATGTTCTAAGAGTAGATTACAATAACACAATCGGCTCTTATTATCAATATGAATATAGAAATAATATGAAGATTTCAAGTTATAAATGGCCTGAAGCTGATCCTTATTTCTAATTCTTCGGATAATCTAATAATGGAGCACTTTTATATTCATGGATAGCTCATATTTTCTTCTTTCATATCGGAGCATATTTAATGTTAAATATATTATTCTAAAATGATTGGATTTTCTATATTTCTACTTTTTCTGTATTCTTATCATTAGTTATAGGTCATTCTTGGGGTTGTTCATGGAATGATCATGGTATATCTAGTTAAAAATGTGATTCATTACTCAGTTGGGTATTTAAGACATTTTAAGGCCCTTTCATGTATGTAACGATAGTATTAAGAGTCCTAGCTTTAATAGGTACTTTTGTAATATAAGGTATGTTGATGTTTGGAAATTATTTCAAAGATAGACATAGGATAGATAAGGAAATATTCTATTATAACACCTTCTTTGCTGAAGTTTTTATAGTAATTGCTTTGTTCTATAGATTTTTCATTCCTGAAAATGTATATCATGACTTATCAAGTCAAAATAATTAAAATCAAGACTGATGATAAAAAATATCAAAAAGTGAATGGATCATTCTACATTTATGTTCTTACTTATGTCTTCTATTTTTATGCTATATTTGTTAAATTTTCTTGATTATAAACTACATCAGTATAGTGTTCACATTCACTATACAACGGTGTATCATAGTTATTTTTCTGTGCTTTTACGGTTTGTTCTCTTTATTCTAGTACTCCGTGTAATGTATCCATTGTTTCTATTCTTTCATGATTTCCTTTATGTTATGCTTTGATTCCAATTTATTTGTCATTTTTATTACCTACAGTTAAGTCAGAATAGTGTTCTTAATTATAAAGAATTCCTTTCTGAGAGACTCCTTTAGTGTTAATTTATCCATTTTTTTATTCTCTATTGGTATCATTAGCGTATAGTTATACATCAGTCTTATTGTTTTATGTTTTAGTACTTTTTGTTCTTTATTGCTTGTTTTCCATGTAGTACTCATTATTAACTATTTATATATTGGATCCTTATTGTGCTTTTTTACCGAATACCATGTTCTTAAAAGATTAAAAGAATCCTTCTGTTTATTTTTGTTAGTCATTACTTTTCTACGTTTTTTTAGCATTAGTCATCATGTTCCTATTGTCGAAGAACTCTTGTTTATTTTATGTCTCATTGAGCACTGTTTTACCAGTTTATACAGCGTTTATTCTTTAATTTAAATTATCTGATTACACTTATTTATTCGGATTAGTTGTTATGTTATTCATTGTTTTTAATTTCTATACAGCTTGAGTGTTATAATTTTTAGAGTCAATTACTCTTAGATTTTCAAGATCCTATGTACTATGTAAATATGTTCTATTATTAGCAGTTCTTGCAAATATTCCGTTATGTTATTCTTTATTGAAGTCTTTACTTTATATGTCTTCTAATCTATTCTAAAATGCTCTGTTTGCGCAGGTATTGAATATTTTATTGGATTCTTAGTGGTCATACCTATTTGCTAATTATCTTTAATTATCCATTTATTGAGCTTTACTTTATACATCTGTATATTATACCTTAGGATTCATTTCTATTATAAAATCTTTTGGTAATTCTTATGCGATTCCTGGGATTTATTGTGCACCACGTAATTAGTTGAAGTTAACAAATGGTTTTTCGTTATCTTATGTTAGTTTCTATACGTAACCGCTCTGTTATGCTTTATTGAAATCTGGATGATATTTAACCATTTTTTTGTCGTCTTATGTGTCTTTAAATCTAATTGCTGGACCAAGCATTTCTTCTTATCCTAGTTATCTTACATTCATATGTTTATCTCTATAAGTATTCAAAGGATTCATATCAGGTCTTTTATCTACTTTTCTTTTAGAAACTTGTTATTCCATATTTTACCTCATATTTATCATAAATCTGCGATCATCTTATGCTTTATCTGAACTATTAAAATGATTGTTTAAAACGTTAACTCCATATGTTTTTTCAGGTATTTCACGTCCTCCTGCTCTAGTAGTTCCGAGATTCTGTATTGGATTGTTTATGTCTTAATTTAAACCTAATCTTGATTCTTTAGCTTATTAATCGAGTCTCTTCATTTAACTCATTAAATTACTGCCTTTATATACGTCATTCACTGGTTAATATTCTAAATCAGCTATCATTTTATTAGTGTTGACTATATCAGGATTTAAAACTGGTTCTCTATGCTTTATTGCATCAGAACTGAATTATGTGTTTTTCATTGATCTATTATTGATTCTATTATTTATATGTTATTATTTAGTAGCTAAAGGTCCTTGATCACTGTTTAAAAGCTCTTAAAAATCATATTGTATGCTATCATCTAAGTAATCTTAATCCATATATAAAGAAAAGAAAGTGGAAAAATATAATATATAAAATTGAAAAAAATATAGTTTCAAAATAGACTTATTATATATGGAATCTAAAAATAGCCAATAGAGTTAAAATATATATTAAAAAGTTGTTAAATTAATAGTTGAATAATTGAATGAAAAAAAGAATATATACGACTATATTAAATAATAAACTAAAGATTTTTATTATACTTCTATAGTAATATTAAACTTCTATTATTACATAGGTTATCCGGTTATATCTGACTAAATATATGACTCTCTAGTGATTAACTATGAAAAAACCTATAAGGAATCATTAGAGACAAATATGGATAAATCTATATAAAATCTAACTAAAGAAACTAAAGATTTATTACTTGACTACTATCATAAATTAGATAATAAATAGCATTTTGACAGACAATAAATAGATACTGATACTGGAAACGTAAAACTTCCTTATCCTATGCCTAGTCTCAGTAAATACTATATTAAATAATAAATAAATGACACTCCAAAGATAATAAAATGGATATAATAACAGAATAACTCTACTAGCTCTATTTATATTAGTACTAAGTTAGATGGAACAAGTATATTAATAGAAACTAAAAATATCGATCAAATAGTCCTATATACTCGTGGAGATGGAATTTAAGGAAGAGATATAACTCATTTCCTAAAGTATCTAAATATCCCAGTTAATTACTTGAATAGAATATATAAAGATCTATAGAAACCATTCTATCTAAGAGGTGAGTTAATAATCAAATAATAAATCTACAAAGACAAATACAAAGATTAATTCGCTAATTCAAGATAAATCTCTACTTAAGTGAATAAAAAATTCATTAATAACATAGATGACATCAAGTTATTAAATGATCTAGATGTAGTTATATATCAAGTCCAAGGAACAGAATATGAAAATATAATCTAATTTTAACAAAAATATCCAGAATTGAACTATGTGAAAACTGCTGTGGTTAGTCCAAAAAATGTATCAGCAATTGATAAAATACTTCATGTTTTCTATAAAAATCAGGAGTTATATCAAAGTGATGGTGTCGTGTTATCTAACATGGTAGATAAAAATAATGACAATAAAATAGCTGTAAAATTCCAAGAAGAAGTGTTTGAAACTGAAATTTATTCAATTGAATGGTAGATTTCTAGACGTGGAAAGTTAACTCCTGTTGTCAAGTGTAAACCAGTTAATATAAACGGAATAATCATTCAGAGCGTTTCAGGACATAATGCTAGATATATTAAAGATTACTAACTAGGAAAAGGTTCCGTAATATAAATAGTTAGATCTGGTGATGTAATTCCATATATAGTATCTGTAATCAAAAGTACGTAACCTGATTTCCCAGATTTTCCTTATATTTGGAAAGGAGAAAATGATATATACATAGATCAAAAGAGTGAATATTATAAGAAACAAATGAGTGAAGTGCTATCACAACAAATAGAATTCTTATTAGAAAAAATGGGAATAAAGGGACTTGGATAGGCAAGAATACTAAAAGTTTTAGCTATTAATGGATTCGATAGTATTTTCTAATTTCTATAGTTAACTCATCAATAATTAAATGGGATATCTGGTATCGGTGAAAGTATATAAAATTAAATAATAGATATATTGTCTTAATTGAAATAAAAAAGCTTATAAGAACCAGTACTATTTGTTTCTTCGTTAAGTCTCTAAGATTCTATTTCGTATAAGACTGTAGTTCTAGTTCTTGAAAATGTTGAAAAAGATCCGGTTAGTTTACTAGAATTCATCAATTACGTATAAGAAAATGATAGCTAGCAAGATATAGAAAAAGAAGAAAAAGACTATATAGATAAACTATGCCAAATAAAAGGTATATAACTATAAAAAGCTAAATCTATACTATAATTTCGTGAAAATCTCCGTAATCTTTATATAGAACAAGAATATATCTAAGATGTTATAAATGCTCATGATGAGATGATGAGTAAATAATTACTACAATAGAGCCAATAACAACAAGAAGAACAAAAGAACAGAGAATATTCCAAAGATATATAGAATCTACATTTTTTACTTACTGGAACGAGAGACTCCAAAATATAGGATGCTATAAAGAAAAACAAAGGATATGTGCAAGATACTTACAGTAAGAAAACTGATGTAGTTATTTTCATATATGAACCTAAAATGAGCATTACATAAAAGATAAATAAAGCTATGTAGGATTCTAAATGGTTATATTGTTTATGTAAATAATAACATGATAATACAGAATAGATCTTTTAATATTCTAAGATAAAGGTGTTTTAATACAACATGTTCATTAATTTATGAGATATTTTTTTTATATATTTTTTTTTATATATTTTTTTTTTTATATTTCTTTTAGAAATATATGTAAAATCCAAAGGATTTTTATCGTCATACAGTCGCTCGGAAGCAACCTAACGTATGACTATCCACTTAAACGTAAATGGAAACGACTTGTCGATATATAACAACAAAAGAAGAACCACTCGCAAAACGCTTCATTAATCTTCCATCATTATATATCTATACGTATTCCATGTAATACGCCACAAGCTTGTTATGGTAGTTGATTCTCACAACTATTGGATTTTGAAAAATCCATAAAACACCATTGATTGATCATTAAAAGTATTAAATATTCAATTGATAAGCTCTTACAAAATTATCGAATTCGTTATCAAATTTACCTTTATTGATTCTATCAATGGATTTTTTATAGCAGTCTTTATCGCAGTTGAAGAAGTAACTAATGGAGCTCAAAATGGAGAAGAAAATTTATTCACTTGAGAATTTTTATTAAATCATCTGATCTATTTGTTATTAAGCTATCTTATTTATCTTGTTTTTGAGACAAAATATTTTAGAACAGATCAATACTTTATAGATAACTTTTTTAATTTTATCATCTGTGCATTATTATCCTGATATTTAATCAAAACCATCGAGAACCATTTAGTAAGAAAGCTATAGTAAAACATGACCATATTTAACAGTGTATTCTTCTTAAAAGAGTTCAGCATGTTTATCCGAGATACCTACATCTATGAATTCAGAATCCCATTATTTACGATAAATTAAGTTTTTAAAGGATTTAATTTCGAGTCTTTATAAGTAGAATTTTTTTTCCGCATCAACTTTGCAGATGGTGTAACTATAAGGGTCTTATGAGTTTTTATATAGAATATTTTTCCCTTTAATACCTTTATCAGATATTTCGAGGTATCTTTTTTCATATACATTTTATTATAGATTAGGATTGGTCATTTTTACAAGTGTTTTAATAGATTCATCTCTGGCTATATATTTAATTAATTTGTTTATATCCTAGAGTAATCTTTTATCATTCATGTCTCCTTTTATACCTAAATCAATATCACTATTGCAAGAATATTGGGAAACAATGAAATCGAAGAATTCTTGATCTTCTGGTTAAACTTTTATATTATTTTTAAGCATATCTCTTAAAGCAAAAGATCCTTTAATATATATTTTTCTCATCGGACAGAAAAATTAGAAGTAAGAATTAATAACACGTAATACGTGATATTAAAAGTGTTCTACGTAGTCGATACCGAGTGTTTCTGTAAGTAATTAGTAAAATTATCCTTTAGTTTTCTTTTTCGCATCACTAAGTTCCTAAGATTCTTATTATTTTTAATTCATTGAAAATTTTTTAATTTATTTGCTCATTTTATTATTAATATTTTATATCATTATATGCTTGTATTCAAAGGTTTTTATATAAAATTCAATTTTTGAAGAATAATAAAATATCTAATAAAATATTTATTAAAATAACATAGTATATATGGAAAACATTGATATTATAGACATATTATAGACATCAAATACGACTAGCTAATCTGCCACAATGAACAATAAATAGCTATCGGAAGATTAATAACTAATATAAAAGCTAAAATAACAAGAAATATATATAGCAAATATGTATGGATTTTAGTATAAAAAGGACTTTTAAATATTAAAAATACCTATAAAAATAACATAAAATATGGATATTGATGTAGCTGATATACATATAATTAAGTTCAAATTTAGAGATCTACAATAAGAACAAAATAATGGATATAAATCGAAAAACAGAGTAAAACGTGTTAACAAACATATAGTGTTTTTACATGGTTTTGGAGCTTGTTCTGCTTATTATTTCTAAGTTCCTTAAATGATATAATAACTAATGATTGCTCGTAATGAATAAAACAGGAAAATATTAGATTCTAAAGTTATATATTAATATAGTTTTTCAGTATATATGGTAGATATCATAGGTCAAGGTCTTTCTTAGAGATTCAACTATAAAGAACGCAGTAGAGATCTAACATAAGATTTTTACATATAATTCTTATAGCAAACATTTTCTAATCTAAATCTAAAAAATATCATATTAATCGGTCATTCATTCGGAGGATATATAAGCACTCTTTATACTATCAATAACATGGATAACATAGAAAAATTGATACTTTTATCTCCTGTTGGAATCACTGATAAACTCTATGATTGGAAATCTGATGACAAATAATATCCCAATAAAATGGGTTATATTTATGGTTAATGGTTAAAGATATGTGAATATTGCGGTAATAACAAAATAACTCCTCACGAATTAGCGAGAAAACTAGATAAATTTTATTTATAAAGAATTCTTAGTTCGAGATTTATAAAGAGATAAATTTCATTCGGATAATTGGATTAGTAAATCGTTGATATATTAATAGATTTCGGTTTATAAATGATAAATTTACCTAGAGGAACTGATATTTCTATATTCAGTTTATTGAACTCCCGTATAGTACCATATGAGAGTATAGAAAGTATAATTTGGAAATATGATATCACTAAGCCTATTTATTTCATTTATGGGAAAGATGATTGGAATGATTATTCAGGTGTATTACGTATGTAAAATTTAAACGAAAGATTCAAGAAAAATATTCATTTGGAGTTACTATAAAACACTGGGCATTAGATAGTATTTTAGAATCCTATAGACTTAAAGACTATATTAGAAAAGCAAATTTTTTGATATTTTTAAGATAAAAATATGACGTAGCAATATAGCCACATATAAAAAAAAAATATAAAAAAAATATAAAAAATATAAAAGAAAGGTATGATATCATCTATCACCATAATAAGAAAGATTTACTGCAAATCTTGCAATCATATTCATCAGTAGCATAACAAAATGTTGATTAAACACAATTACGACAGAGTAGCTTTTAATGTTTACATACTTTATATGCTGCTAGCTATCCACATAAGCCACATTTTCCTAAATTCTTTTATCTTTTAATTTGTAATTTATATTATAAAAGATATTCTAATTTCTTATAATCACTATGTTTTTCACATGGTAGAGATTTTCTTATACTTAATAGGCTACATTTACAATATCCTTAATCTTATTCGATTTCATAATATTTGCTATTATAGCTTTATGGTTTTTCTATTTTAGATGAATATTGTATGTATTTTTGATTTATCAATTAATTATCCTGATCTTGATTCTTACAAAAAGATTCGTGTGTTGTTATATTACAATTACAACATGGGTTATAATGACATTTATGACATAAACAGCTATGATATTCACTTAAACAATTTGGTTATTCTATGTCTGGATGATGTTATGGATTAAATCTATTACCACATATACATATGTGAAATTTTGCTTTACAGAGAGTCCTAAATACGCATAAACATTCATGATAATACTGATTTCCACATTGGTTCACATCGTCATAACATATACATGTGTTGATGTATTCATTATCGTGTTGTTGGTCTATTATTTATAATTTTTCCATATATAAAGTACCATATATGAAATAAGATTTTTTTCAATTTTAAAAAAAAAATCATAACAACATTTACAAATACTTATATTTTTAAGTGCATTATTAGCAAGTTCCTAAAAGATTCGGAAAACACTCTATAGAACAATCTTTACAATGTGTTTTATAGTATATAGCTTCTATATTATTGATGAAATCTTCAGCTATATTTTTTTACACATATTCGATCATTTTCTTGCCTTTATACTTACAATTGAACATTAAATCATATCTATTTATACATGGAGTGTAATTGTTATGTATTTTCTAATAAAAAATCTATGTAACTATATTTACGTCAGGATTTCTTTATTTTTTACATTAAATAGTATCATAATCTATAGCAAGCATATCTAATAAATAAATAGGAATAAACATGTTAAAATATTCATTTTAGAATACATATTTATCTATATTAAAAAGTATTTAAATAGAGTCTATGTTATCTTTTTAAATCAATCTGTGTCCATCATCTAATAATATAGAGTTGTCCATATATATGATCAATTATAAAAAGTAAACTTTTCATTATATTATTTTGTAATATTTGTATGCTTTCTACATATGAGACATTATCCGTTAAATTATTATTATACTTGTTTATGGCATTTGGAACATATATATTATCTACAATTATTAATGTTACATATATACATGTTACTGTTTTCATTAGCACAAATACAACATTCTTCTTTAAATATCAAGTCTTGTTTTGTTATGGAAAATATGCTGGAATCTTTACTTTGGAATAATATTAAATGATCATTATTGGTGCTAAGGATTTATTAAAATTCCTTTATTATTGTTATATCTAGTTATTTATAATCTATGTAATGTATCTTTTTGTTTTTATTATGTCTACCGAAGCAATATTTCTTCATATTTTTGATGTCAGTTTCTTAGTAAATTTATTGAGCTAGATTAACTATAGTTGTTTAAGTGCTATGTTTTAATAGTATCATTTATGCTTCTAGATCTGATTACAAATAGGTTTATTTAGGATATTCTAGTCTTATTTTTTTATTCTTGAGTATCTTATCTAAAAACCTGAGATTCTTTATACTTAAGAGTTTCACATGGAGTTATTCTATATCTACTAATTATTACCTAGTTTTTGGATCGTTGTAATACATTTACCTATCGAAGTCGCATCTTTTATTATCTAAAACTGTTTCTCCGAATAAATAAAAATCATTATCAGGACACCATTATTTTAATAACATATAAGCATTTCCATTGAAACAATTTTGCATTATTTCTATCTTTTTATCTTTAGAAATTGATTTTTCTATTAGTTTCAATAACTTATATAATCCATTTTAGTTATCAGATCTTTTTATTATATCTATTATATGATCTTCAATGAAATCATTTGTTATTTTATAGTTATATCTTTTTATAGCTATATATAAACAGTAAATATCTGTGTTCTATAGTTACAAATCTTATATGTTTTAACGGATCAATCTAAAGAACCAGAAAATTTATTTTTATATAAATTAATGAGGATTTTCTGGTTCTTTTATATCTGTATATAAATTAGATGCTTAATTAAATATCTATATTAGCGTTTATGTAGGTTATTTTTTAATGAAATCTCTTATTATTTGTGTTTTTTTCTTGCTTTAAATTTATACATACATGTTAGTATACATGAATAATTATAACCTGAAATCGTTTTATTGTGGGTCTTTATTATCGTCAATCCATAGTTTTAAAGTATCTATTATGGTATCTTTACTTATGATTTTACCAGTAAGTAAATAATGTATATCGAAAAATTAGTTATTTATTGGAATAATTTTCTTAATTATTACGTATTATTAATATAAGTCTTTATTTTCCAATTCTTTCATTAAGAACATAATATCTTTTACTTATGTATCTTTTGATAATAATTATATGATGTAAAATAAATAATTACTTACATTTATTCCAATATTAAATAGACCTAATTATAAATAAGCAAATTGGAATACTTATAACGGGACTGATTTATTATATATTAGAGTATAATATTCATCACCTATATATTTATTGAAAGTTTTAATACTAATGTTTCCATGTTATCCTTTTTTATATTCTTCGTCTTAGTCTATAGTTTCTAATATTCCAATAATTTTTTGATTATTCATATATAATAGATATTTATTTAGGGATAATTTTTTAGTTTAAAATAAATTTTATATATAATGGGTTAAAATTGTTGTACAAAGAGAGACAAAACTGGATCTGATGAGACAATATCTAGCTATAGTTCTGATGATTTCTTAAAAATAAAGAGCAGCATGAGTACTAGTAAATACATTATAAAATATCCGAATGGAAAAACTATGATAAAATATACTACAATCGATAATCTAGTCCATGGTAAATTAATAAAATATTCAACACTTAGAGAGTTCGTAAATAAAAATTAGAGCTAATTAGATCTATAAAATATAGAATTACAAGAAATGGAATTATAAGAGATAGAAATGCAATTATAATATGATAGAGGCAAATTGAATGGGTAGTAATTGATGATTTTAAGACCTAAGTATAAAGACTATTTTTTGATAGTATATTTTAATTATACCAATGATTCCCTAAATGGTAGTTTAATAGTCTATAAAGACACTATAGGATTAGATTATTTTCAAAAAAACACATAAAAAAATAGACAATTGCTACTCCAGGCTAATTATAAAAATTAACTAATAAATAAAGAAGTATTACTATTTAAAGACAATAAAATAGCTAGACATACATATTTCATAGATGGTCAATTCACTAAATAATGTTTCGATGTGTACAGATCTCCTTTTGATATAGAACTCAGTTGTAATTGTAATAAATATTCCAAATTCATATAGAATAAAATCAAATCCAAACTGATAAAAGATGATCAATTAGGAATATTTGCTTTGAATTTAGTTGAAGAATGCGGCTGTTCTATTCCTTCACGTATCTTACTTACTATATAACAAATAATGGATGAAGTAAAGAAAAATATAGATGAAACTATGTAAATAATTAGTAATTATGTATGAAAAAATAGAAAAAATAGTAAAAATAGCAAAAATATCAAAAAATATATCATATTTTGTTTTACACGCCACTAGAACCGAATCCTTTATCATTTCTATCAGTTTTCTATAAATCGTGTGTTATTTATTATAATGTTATCATTGGTTATATACAAAACAGTAATTAAGCAATACGATCACCTTTCTTTATAACAAATTCAGTATCGCTATGATTGAATAGTAAAACTCTTATTTCACCAGTATATCCAGTATCTATAACTCCAGCACCTACATCAATTCCGTTTTTAACAGCTAATCCAGATCTTGGAGCGAGTCTGCCGTATAAATTACTAGGAAATTATACATATAATCCAGTTTTGATAAGTAATCTAGAACGAGGCTATAGTGTTACATTTTCAATACTTGCTACATCGTATCCATTGTCACTTTCATTAGCTTTTGTTAATTATTAAACATCAGGATCAGTACATTTGAATTAAACATTGGTCGTGTTATTGGTTACAACATTGGTTACAGTATTGGTTATGTTTTGTTCCATATATAATTATATATTTTTAAAATACTATTTTTTCAATTTTTAAAGAATGTTTTATATATGGAATCTGATATGACATTTGATGAAATTAAACAAGGAAATAGGAAAAACAGCAATACTATAGTTCAATTAAATAAAGAGATAAAGAATAAAATTTTTTACAGCTATTTCCAACCGTTTTTGTATTCTGATAAGCATGTTTTCAGTCTAATTTTTTTAAATATTACTATAGATACAAAGAGTTATTTTATATTTAAAGACTATTTAGGTCATATTCAATAACTAAAATAACAATACGGAAATCAGGTAAATTAACTAAATGAGTTACTAAAATAACAGATGTAACAAGAAACGAATAATAACAAATCAAGATGGTAAATTGTATAATATTTTTCCCAATATTTCACTCCTAGTACTAGTCCAATGTAAGTCCAATTGAATAAGGAAATAGACTTCACGAGAAAGCAATTATCTGATACAATACAGAAATTTAAGGATTTATACCGTATATTTATCTACAAATACATAGGTAAAAACTATAGGCAACAATATAAAAGAAAGAATATCTATATTGATTTAGAATATACGATAAGGAATTACGGATACGTAAAGAACCAAAAATATGACGATTTGATAATGATGGAATAAAAGGAATATAACGGTTATTATATCAAAATAGAAGACTATATAGCGTAACAGCTGTAGCAACAAATATAACAATAAAATGATATAAAAACCTTATAGGAATTGTTTGTAATGAATCCTTATTTTAATGATAAATATTTATAAAACGGACATTATAAAGAACTTATATCATTTAAGTCGAGTTACAAGATTTAGAAATTATAGAACGACATAAAGAAAGATTCTTAAATAACAATGATCAAACATATAATAAACAATCACAGCGATTTGATACTGATAACTGATAATGAAATAATAGATCAATAATCACTATATAGTCTTGAGTAATACTAATAAGAAATTAAAGAACAGGATAGCTATTAGTCTTCGGAAAACAGTTAATTATCAGTTATATAAGACGATTTATCTGAAGAATAAAAGGATTGTTTAGAGTCATTAGCTGAATTTGTTTAGAATATAGAATAGGACACGATGTATGATATAACATAGGATAGCTAATAGTGTATATTATAATAAAATAACAAATAAAAAGCTAAATCATACGATCAAAATGGCGTATGTAAATCTATAATAGTAGAACAGGAGCAGAGAAGAAGAAACACTGAGAAAAAGGATAAAAAAGAGTACAAAAAACCGTTCTTTGATTTTAATTCACATGATGATGTACTTATATTAACAAATAGTTCATCAGGGATTTAAAATAAAAATAACGATAATGTTCTTTCTGTAATGAAGAAATCATTGGATTTTGATGAAATGTAGAAAGAAATAGACTAAAATTATATGAAATACATGTTATCTGTGTTATAAATAGACAATCTAGAAAAGATATAAAACGACACAAACAAAGATTCTGGAAATGCACAAGATCAATTTTAAGAACATAATAAGAAAGTAAACATATAGTAAAATGAAATGGAATAGATGCTATTTAACTTAAAAGACTTATAAGACAAGGATAAAATATAGATTAATTTAAAGAAGATGTATCAGTACATATAAGAATGTTTCTATGATAGTGACATAGTAAAATGTGTTAAAATGATAAAAACAGATGAGAAAATAGATACTGTTAAAGTTGAAGTATTTGAGAAATATCGTGATAAGATAATTGAATAACTTAAAAATATTAATAATTTTTACATAGATATATGCAATAAGTAAGCTAATAATGTTTATTATGAGATATTAAGGAATGCATCTTTAATATTATACATAATCTTTATATGATAAATAACAAAAAATATATATCAAACATTGAATAACTCGAATTCTTTAGCGTATGTACAAATTTTCTTATGAATCCTTCCGTCTTTGTATTTGTGATAATTTTACACATTTGTTAGATAGTTATTCAAGCATTGGGTTATTAAATCTTTCTCGTAAAGCCTAATTTCATCTTCTGATTTATGTAATTTGTAGATCTTTATAGAAACGAGTATTTGTATTAATTATTTGTATTTTTTTAGTAATTTAGCGAAACATATGCATCTTTTGTCATTCAACTCATCTTGTAAAGAGCAGTATTTGATTATCTCTAAAATGTGTTCATATGGTCTAATTAAGAGTCTTGTATGTTTTGCAATACCTGCGTAAATAGGTTTTTTAGAGATATCTACAGTACTCGGTGCGGCATTGATTATTTCTATGTCTTTTTTGATCTGATCTTTGTGTTTTTCGTAGAATTCTTCTTAGTAATCAGCGTCATCAAATCTGATTCCTTTAGATTAACATTATTCCTTTTTTTCAATTAGATAATCGAAGTATTTACTTCTATAGATTTCAAAATTAGCATTTATAAAGATCAAATAGCATCCCCATTTTACATCAGTTGTTTATTCTGATTCGAGCATTTCTTTTTCATGTTATAGATCTTTTATGATAAGTTCGTTGTTTTTATTGTTTAGTTTCTCTTATAAAAGTTCGTTATTCTTTTTCTCTAATTATGTTTTACTTTTTTCTAATTCTATTTAGGTATTCTTTTTTTCTAGTTCTGTATTCTTTTTCTCTAATTCTATTTCATTATTCTTTTTTTCTAGTTCTGTATTCTTTTTCTCTAATTCTGCTTCATTTTCTTTGGTAAGAATTTAGATACGTAATTCTAGTAATTTATTATATAATTTCTTTTATTTTTCTGGAATATTCATACACTCAAGCTTCCCCATCATCTTATATAACTATACAAGAGTCATATCATCTAAGTCATAAATCTATTCTTAAATGACTTATAATTACTGATTATTAGAGGCTTATTCTTAATTATGCTAGATGATCTTTCCATTATGATTATGTAAGTTTCCTTCAGAATCTTGTTTAAGTTCTTCTTCAGATTCATCTTCTAATTAGTTATCAGAAATATCTTCAATTTGAATTTACTATTATTATATTTGCAATTTAGAATAATCTGTAGCTAGTTTAAATATATCTTATAAGAAACCTATGTAGATATTAATATTATTTCTTAATTCAGGACTAATGTCATCCTTCAATCTTCCACATAAAATTTTCAAGAAGAATTCAGTTGTTATCCTATATTTTTTTGTTTTCAATTTGTTATCAGTATTTATATCCAAAATTACATCAGGGGCTTCGTTCAGCTGAACGAAGGTATAGTCTTAATTTAGAACACCTTTTTCGATTACTTTATTCAAATTCCTATTTTCGTTATATTCGAGTACATTTTTATATTCATCAAAATCAATCCATTTTTTATATCCATTTACTTGATCAGTGAAAATATTTATCATCTATTGATCATATTTCTTAGCCTTCAATCCGTTCTTTATAAAATCACACAATAATGGTATTTGTTATTATTAAACTTACATTTACATATATAGTTATTCATCTTTTAAAATGGAATTTTATTAAATTTCCTATTATGTTTCCTATTGTATTTCCTATTATATCTATGGCTATATTTACTATTACACCTATTGTAATTTATTTTACAACTCTTCAATCTGTTTCTTTTGTATATCATCGAATAGTTTATTATAATAATCAAATTCTCGCAATATATCTAATATGATTACTTCATGGTAATATTTGCCTTTATTATCATTGCTACCATCTTTTACTATTTCAGTCTCAAACTAGTGTCTCTATTGTATTTCATACACTTTTTTCTTCAATCCACTAGGTTTACCGTTTTTATCTCTAAAAACTTCTCCCCAATCTTTGTTGATTAACTTACAAAAATCGTTTACTCGGAAGTATATAAAAGAGTTTTTAATAAGTATTCTCACCAAAACTACTCCAAAAACCTTAACAGTTTGATATTATACATTATAGTCGTATTTTTCTATAAAAGTCCTTATGTCCATATATAAATTGATCTTTTAAAAGATATATTTTACCTATTTTACACATTATTACAACATAAAAATATATAGTCTAAATTAAATTATTTAACACGTTTACCAAAACGAGTAAACTAATGTAATTTAGAACATTAATATTATAAATATATTAAAGATACATATATGAATGTGTGCTCAAAAGTCATCTTCTTCGAGTTAATACAACCCCATTAAAAATTCAGGTATCACATCTTTTTTATCTACTATTTTCTTTACCTTTATATTGGTATATTCTTCCGGGAATTACTATAGCAAATACTATTAAGAAATAAAGAATTTATTATTCAAATCACGTATTTTCTTGGAATACTCGATCTCTGTATCTTTATACTCTTATCCATAGAATTCCTGCTATTCAATTTCTTCCATAGATTAATCAACGAATTTAATATCAAAGAACTTGCCAACAGGTGATTAATTGTAATAATCTATTATTTCTTACTTCATTTTATCATATATAAGAAACAAATACAAGTAACTATATATGAGCATTGAATTCTACATCTTGTGTCCAAATGCGTCCTATTATTCTTATAAATCGCTCTAAATACAATTTCTCACTACTTTTATTGTATCATAGAAAAATGGATACTCTTCATATTCATCATAATTTTAATAGTCATCATGGGTTCTTTTTTCTAATTACTTGACTATTTTCTTTCTGTGTTTTTCTTATAAAGAATCTCTGTATTTATAGACTATTTTTTATAAGTTATCATTGAAACACTAGAAGTCTTAAATAGCCTTTACAGCGTCTTCTTTAGACTCATATTACTTTACAAAATCATCATAGTTATCAGCATACTTGTAGACCATACGTTATGTTTTTTTTATCAATTAATCGTTAAGTTTCTATTATTCTACTGTTTTATTTTTAAAATGTATGTTGATTATTAGATCATTTATGATCTGTTATAAAGTAAAATCAATCTCGTAACAGAGCATTATTATCACGTCTTCACAATAGTATTTCCCTTTGTTTTCGACGTTTGAACCATCAAATTCTCTTTCTATTTCATATGTATAGCGTTATTGGATTTGCAATACTTTTTTCTTCAATCCGTTTGGTTAACCATTTTTATCACGATATATATCTCCCCATTTTTTATCGAATATCTTACAAATGTCGTTAATACGAAAATAAAGCATTGGTTTGATAGTATTAGTTATATTATCTTGCACTTAAGTGTAATAAGCACGTACTTTGAAATTTAGTATAGTTAAATAGTAGAAATTATTAAAAATCATTACTACATCATTTAAGTTTTCAGTAATAAATTATCTGTCTTATGTTGATTCCATATATAGAATGTAAAATTTTAAATATATAATTTTTCATTTTTTTACATATACCTATAGTATCACATTTATAGTTCTATTTGCTATAAAATGGTGATGTGTTTTTAGGTGCAATTTCGGAGTGATATTTTGGGACTATACTCTAAATCGGTTATTTCAACTTCGAAATGATATTATTATTACTATTTTACTTACTATATGAACTAATCGTCCTTTTCCACCTAGTCTAAATTACAATTATATATTTCTAAATTACAATATTATAATCATTAGGAAGTCTATATTATCAATTTTAAGGCATTATTATAAGTCACAATTATCATAGTTCAAATCGCAGATATTTATATATAGATTTTTTAAATGCAATTTCGGAGTGATATTTTGGGACTATACTCTAAATCGGTTATTTCAACTTCGAAATGATATTATTATTACTATTTTACTTACTATATGAACTAATCGTCCTTTTCCACCTAGTCTAAATTAAAATTCTTATATTCTAAATTGCAATAATATACCTATTAAAGATAACCAATCACTAAATATTTGGTATATTTTCTATTACCAATTTAACTATTCAAAATATAAAAATACATACATTATTAAAAATTGAAAAAAATTACTCCTAATAATAAAAATAGCATATATATGTCTAAATAATTAATATCTAGAAATATCGATGGAACAACAATGATAAGAATAGAAATACCTCTAGCAAAAGCTATCGACAGAAAAACACCAGAATATAAACTATTTGTAGATAAATAGTTCTTCAAAATGTTCTATTAATCTATACCAAATCAATCTAAAAAATCTAAGGATTTTGATATATAATAAGCATTTAAGGATTACGAAGAATACTCTAATAAATACTATTTAATTGATCAAGTACAGGACAACGGTTTAATAATAACTCTTATAAATAAATATTCAAATTCTAAAAAATATGGTGGATTTATGCTACCAGATGATCTATTTGAAGATGATTTTAAATACATAGATTTACCATTCTGTAAAATGATTTTAAAGCATTTTTTTGGTTTTAACGATAAAGAAGAAATAATAAAAGAATACTAACAACACAATAACATAGATTCTGCATTAACTAAATTAAAAAGAATATATGATAGAGTTATCGATCCTGTATATAAAAATTCTAAGATGAGTAAATAGATAAAATATTTCAAGATTGATAAGAAAAATTTTGATTAATTGTTTAGAGACATAATAGAGAATTTTAAATATGTACATGAATAAGATAAATAAAATATGATAAATTTATTGAAAGATCTACAATAATATTTCAAACTAAAATAAGAGACAATTGATGATTATATAAAGGAACAACTCACTAAATAAAATCTTCAATATTTGACTATCGATTGTTTGAAATTTTCATGGGATGAACTTAAAGATATGCGATCAGAATTCAAAAAAAACCATAAATGTACTCTTTAAGAGATTAAATCTCGGATCATCGAGTAGTTATTCCATGTGAATACACAGGATGAAATAGATGAAATTTAACTAGAAAATCATATCAAATATATAGAATACTTGCTTTATACTAACTAAAAATACTTCAAGGAATATGACATTATAATGATATAAGAAATGATAGAAAAGCTAAGATTAAAAAATAAAAGAGTGGAATCTATAGATTTACAATTATATTTTAGATATTGTTATAAGTATTTGAATAATAAATTGGTTCTATGTCATTGATAATAAACCATGATCCTGATATCTTTTGATAAACATTTTACACATATTTTCAGCACTTCAATACATTGATCACATAATTGATTCATACAATTATTTACACATCTATATATACAGCATTATTTTTATTCTTCACATTAAATACAGTTTGCAAGCTGTTTTATTACTCTTTTTTCTAATATATTATCAGAAACGAGCTATAAAAATATATTATTATAATGTATATTATCTATATCGCAAAATTATTTATTTTTCTAGTGTTATTTTTCTATTTCTTCTTTTAGCATATATATATAAATCCTGTTATAAACTTCGTTGTATTTGTCTTGACGATATATTTGCGATTAATTATCTACTGCTCCCGATAAGTCTTATTTTTCTCTAGAAAATGCGGAATCCAGCAGATTACCATCACTATATTAATCTAATTATTTACGTTATGAACATTAAAGACAAGAACTAGGTGAGAGATTGCAAATACACATATGATAATACTTAGAAGGGCATTGTTTATTACATTCTTGATCATATAATTTCTCATATACTACTTCGTAACAAAAACATTACTATCCTGAAAAGATCTACATATTATTTGCTAACATATCTCGCTTCTAATTTTATAATGAAAATTTTCTATTAATAATTGAGTCAATTCGTTGCGATGTTTTCTATGTGCTTTTTTTTTCTTATATATATTGTGTACATGCATCGATTTTCTGTATTTCAAATTAGGTACATGCATCATTTTTTTATACTTTTTTTCCACATAGTGAACCCATATATAATCACATATAAACATAAAGAGCTAAATAAAAATAATATAAAAAATATACTTTTAAAAAACCCATTTATATATGAACTTACTAAAATATATGTTGATAGTACTCTTGTTACCCATAAATGTGTTATCGTTACCTACTCCTGTGTTGCCATGTGTTTATAATTATTAAATAGGTAAAACAGATTTTATAGATCAATTTCAAGCAGATCGTTGCTATGTTTTTGAAGACCAAAATGTCACATAATTCAAAGATAATGGCTAATTAATCATTCCTTTTGAAGAGTTCTAGGCTAATCCATATGCATATAATTATACGGAATAGAAATCTGAAGATGTTATATCTAGATATATTAAGTAATAAGATTGCTTATAAAATTAATAGAATTGTCTAAATAACAATTGTTTAGTGAATTATTAATGTGGCAATATAGAAAATGGTGCATAAAATGGTGCATAAAATGGTGCATAAAATGGTGCATAAAATGGTGCATAAAATGGTACCATAAAACATAAAAATCTCAGATATTACCATTTAATGACGATATAGTATTGATTTTTTTTTTATTTATTTTTATATCCTATAGAATTCTATTATATATGGAGTCTTAAAACAGTTATCATTCATTAAATTATGGTTTTCACATACCAAAAAAGGAAATAATTGGCAAGAAAATTGGATTACAACTATAGTAACTTTTAGATTGGAAATGCAATAGTTTCTAAATATTTCTTGGTTCTAATATAGGAAAGTTTAAGAATAGCGGAACTATAGAATAAATGAAGAAAAACTTATCTATTATATAGTCAATTCCGTAAAATATTAACATATGGGTACATTCATAATATTCTCTCAATTTAGCGAACACTTCTGATCAAGAAAATGTGATACAGTAAATATGTGCATTAATTAAGGAAATGACTATTTATAACATAATTCTAGATAAATAACATCAGACATTCAGAGGACTAGTTTTACATACAGGATATAACATTGATCCTAAAAAAGGACTATAGACTATTATAAATATCCTTAACAAGTCATTAAATATAATACATAATTCTAGTCTCTAAATGTTAAAAAATGACTTTCTTGATGATTCTATTTTACAATAATATTATTGTGATGATTAAGACACTTTGATATCGGGATATGATACAATTTTGGATTTTGTGCCTTAAATAATATTAGAAACTTCGGCAGGATAAAATAATTCTATGATAAATAATCTAGATGAATTCTTCGGAATAATCCCGGAAATTCATATAAATTCCTTCAATAAACGTAAATTTGCCTTCTGTGTAGATACATGTCATATATATTAAGCCAATCAATTACAAGAGTTTTTAGAGAAACATATTCACAATAAACATATAGTTTTATATCATTTGAACGATTCTAAGAACTATATAAAAGGAGTAGATAGACATGCTATAATTGGAGAAGGAAAGATAGATATACAGATAATAAAGAATGTGGTGTCATATATTCATAAAAAAAGACCAGATATATGTATAGTATAAGAAGATCCATATGATTATAATTTTTTTATATAAAATATAAAAAATATGATTTGATTTATATATATGGAAAAAGATAAAGTTCTAAAGATACATAAAAGTTAACTAACTCAGTATTTCGAATTATTAGAGGATAAAAATAGGTAGATATATTACTCAAAAATAAATTAATTGAATAGATTAACGATTAATACTAGAGTGAAAAAATATGTAAATATAAACAATATAAATATAGATATACACTAACTCGATAATCAATATAAAAACTTAGATGACTGTTATAAATATGTTATTTTTATTGCTTATTTATGTTTCATAAGAGAATAATGTGTATATTCTAGTTAATAAATAGAAATAATATAAGAATATAGAGATAAAATAGACTTAATAAGACCTAATATAAAAGATTGGCGTGAATATAAGGATCACATCACTTATATCGATGAATAATATTAAATACTTAATAATGATATAGACGACATTAACAACATATGGGAAATGGTTATAAATAAACATTTTCTTCGATATATGAATAAAATAATGAATATATTCAACTAGCCAAAATTTACTTATGAAGAAGATCGTTTCAAGAAATATTATATTTTGTTATACATGTAGATATATGATGATGCTAATATAATAGATTAACTCGAATAAATTATACCGAATTTTTTCGATCAAAATCAGTTTAGTTTCATCATAATACAGAGTTATATGATACAATAATATATTCAAATTTGTATTTAAGACTCCTAAAAAAACGAAAAAATATAATTATTTAACATATAGAAATTACAATATATCGACAGTTTTTATACTAGAGATTCTAATATGTGTCTTTAATTGTTAGATAATCGTTTTGAATTTGAAAACAATCCTATCGCAGGAATGTGTCATTAATTTAACAAAGCTTTCATCGATGACGTGAATATATTTAGTTTAGAAAAACTTTATTAAATAAAATTATAAAATAAAACAGTGAATTTTCATGACTCGTGGATGATCTGTTTAGCTGAGTTATTACCGAGCTAACATAAAGGAAAAATGTAATTAGATAAAAAATTAACAGTGTCCTCGATTAATCCCATAGATTATGATTTTGAACCATTAAGTCCTAATGAAAAACTAGATCCATTATATGAAAGACATGATGATACTTTTAAGATTTTAAATACCGGATTCCAAGATGAAATATTTAATTTTTATGACAATCAAAATAAAGCACTCACTGATGCACAACTAGAACATATATATATACAAAGATTCAAAAGATTCAATAAGGATTACATAGTAGATACCGGTAAATCATATATTAAAAAATATAAAAAATATATATATGAAATATATGGTAAAAATTCACCTTTATTTTAGAATACTGATAATATTCATTTTACTGATTCTAACAACTGGTTAAAAAAGGCAATATAAAAAGGATGCCAAGAAATATATAATATATTATAAAAAAAGAAAAATAAATATGAGTTTAGATCAATAATAAAGGACAATATAGGTGGTTTATTTCAGTATGATTAGAAAAAAGATGCATATAATTATAATACGATATATAAATATATATCGATTTTATTTCTATTTGAAAAATATTGGAATTCTAAACATGTATCGTATAAATCTGAATTGAAAATTGCTGGTGGGGCTGTTTAAGATCAAGTAGACTTGAAAATAAATCATAAAAATAAATTTCCTTTCACTGAAAGGGTTTAAAAATTGGAAATTTTTAAGATTACAAGTGATGATATTTTCGGGTTACCTAATCCCAAATAATTATTAGATAACGGACACATTAGGATACAGGGCTTTACTGATGATGCTCATAGTGTCCCTATCGATATTCCTATAGCTAGGAAAGAAAAATTTGAATTATATTACGTCGGAGAAACATATAACTAATTCATTGATTAAATGATTTAATATGGTGCAAGTGTAGATCATTGTAAGAAAATATTATAAAAAATGGATGGAATCTATGATGATGTCCTCACTGGCATATATGATATTTTAAAAAAAACACACCAAGACACAGAACAATAAAAATATGATTTATTTATAAAGAAAAAGATGCATCAAATCTATATGAATCCTTTGTAAAAATAATAATAAGTAAAATAATAACATAATACCAAAGATAGTTTTATTTATAATTCAATTCAAACATTAATAATATCAGGCATCTTATTAACTGCTATTGTATTAATATGAGTCCATAAACTATCATTTTTTTACTTTTTCACCTTTATCACTTTTTTCTGCTTTGTCTTTTTTCTCTTTCTTTTCAGGGAAAGCCAAATCTTTAGTAATCTTAATCCATTAAGTGATTTTTTTGTCTTTCTATAAATGTTAATATAATAGTTCGGTACATTTAGATACAGATTTAACTTCTAATACTTATCTGAAGAACTCTTCTATTGCTTTTGTTTAATTATTAATGTTATCTGATTTGTATTTGATAATTTTAGTTTTTTTGTCATCAGAACCCAAATAGTACACTTTTCCGCATTCTTCTTAATTCAAGAATTTCATTATTTCTTAGTAATTAAATCCTTCACCTAAATCTGTAACTGGTAAGTTATCATTTGAATCTTTCATTGCTTATAAGAATTTAGCTTTATCTTAATCGAATTTTTCTGATAAATTATCGAATTCAATCTATCTTGATGTTGGATAAATGTAATCGGTGCTTCCAATTCTGCCACGTAATACGTTTTTATCTTCTTCTTATATTAATTTAAGAATTCTACTTAATGTCTTAGTTGAGCTATTTGGGAATTCTTAAGCGAATTATTTTTTAATTTCACTAACTCTTTATACAGAGTCGTCTAATAATTTAGCAACTTTAGATTTCATTTCGTTCTCTTCTTTTGCTAAATATTATTTGATAATATGGGTTTTTCCATCCCTTTATGTAACAATTTATTTGTTCTTTTTCATAAGTCTTAAAGCTTTTCTTAAATACCATTTATCTTTAGCTCCTTTGGTATGAGCTGTTTCAATATGATCAAGTCTTGGTGAATCTTTTTCTGTTAATAATTTCAAGATTAAATCTCTGAATACTTATGTTTATTCTGCTTTCTTTTATTTTTCTTATTCATTATATGAAAAGAAGCAATCTTTTTTTACCATCTTAAAGCTGATGAAATCATCATCTTTCAAGTATTCTGATAACTTATTCTTCAATTTTTCTTTTTCTTCACCTTATAAGAATTAATCACGTAATTCTTTGATATTGACTTCTTTTAGAGTATCTTTATTTTTCTTTAAATGTTCTCTAATTTCATCAACTCTTTATCTTAATTTTAAGTCAGTTTGTTCTCTTTCTTTTTTTCTGTCTTATTGTTGCATATATACAAGAAGAAAAGTCTTTAGGGGTGCTAAAAATCTAAAATTTTTTTTTTTAAAATGATCGAGACCTTTATTATCAATGGTATATGATATGGTATAATAAAATATTACGCATCGATCATTTTTTATTTATGTTTATTTATTTTTTTTTCTTTTTTTCTATTGTTATATATGGGACTTTGTAATAGCAAAACCAAAAGACTATTGACAACTGTATTGGCATAAATAGCAAAACCGGAGAACAAATAATGCAATAAAGTCGTTCTAGTGGGTAATTAAGGCTCAGGTAAAACAGATATTGCTAATATGTTAAAAGGAGACATTAAGAAATATACAGTGTATTCATAGATAAATAAAGACAAAACTTATAGGTCTAAATTCAATGAATGCCTTAAATAACACGAATTAATAAAGACTTAGAAACAAGTTCTTGCAGCTAAATAGAATGACTTTGGTAATAACACATAGAGAGAAAAAGCAAATAAAGAAGAGACTGATTGTATTTTATAAGCACAAGATGCTGCTTATAATATGATATTATCATTCTTATAAGAACAGAGTGAATTATTGAATACTGTTTCTAATGATGAATATGCTATATATGATAAATGCATAGAAGAGCTTTACATAATCAGTTTTGTATATAAAAAATAACTATATTTGACTGACGATTAGTTCTCAGTAATAGATAAAAAGATTAAATATTTGATGAAATAATTCTATAATGAATAGACTATTTTCATCTATTTACATTGCTGTGATCCAAGAGTTCTCTATGATAAATTACAAAAAAGAAAGAAAGATGGTGAAGAAAATATTCCATTTGAAACAATAGAGAAATAAAACATTTATTATAGCTAAATGTTTGGAATTGAGAATAGATAGAACTTATACAAAATATGCATCGATGACAAAGGAAAATTAGTCGACATCAAAGATATTTATCAATAAGTTCTATAAATTTTAGAAAAGCATTTGACATAGGACTAGAAAAATGATTAAAAGAAATTTTTGGAGACTGTTGGTGATATAGAGAATGACATATAAAATAAAGTTGAAAATGTTGCAAAAATTGTTGAAAATGTACAATAAGTCATAGAAAATCTAGAGAATATGAAAGAAAATGAGTAACAAAATATAGAGTAACAAAATATAGAGTATCAAAATATAGAGTAACAAGGTGTATAAGAAGATCCATAAAAAGATCCATAAAAAGATCCATAAAAAGATCCATAAAATATATCATAAACAAAATGTTCTAAATGTAATAAATGTTCCAAATGCTGTTGTGAATGTAAATGAGATAAAAATAGAACAAATATAGAACAAATATAGAACAAATATAGAACAAATATAGAACAAATATAGAACAAATATAGAACAAATATAGAACAAAAATAGTATAAAGATATCATTAAAATTATTAATCGAACATTTTATTAAATACTTATTAATTAGGATCTACATTAAGTTAATTTTATTATCCTTATATTCCACTGAATTTAAAGTCTTATTCACGACATCCTTTTAAATCTCTTGTCATGATTATCTATGGATTTTTGACAAATAATTTCTTTTATTAATTAGTGAACAATGAGATATATTGATTTTTATTCGTTGGTCCATTCTTTAAGCGATCTTTTATTTATTTAGTTTATAAATCTAGATCTCCTTTAACTTTCAATGGATCGAATTCAATTTGATCTTTTAAATGTTAAAATACACCATTTTATAGATCTTATAATTTTACCCATGGTTTGGTTTCTATCATATTTAATTCGTTTCCTCCGAGTTATTATTCATTGACGAGTAATGAATCATCAAATCTACCAGGAACTGTATGATTTGGAAGTCTATAATCTAAATCAATGTCATTTTCATACCCTTCTATTGTCTACTGTTGTTATTAATGCTATTAATGCTATTAATGCTATGCTTCCTATAAAATAGCCCCAAGTTGTTACATCATTTAATCCGCTTTAACATTCTTCATTTAGTTCTAAGGAATGTCTGTTTCTATCTATTTTTCCAAGTTTTTTTTTTGTGTTTCATCTATGGATACGTTATTACTTTCATTTTCATTTACATCAGGTTCATCATCTACATTTTCAGCTAAGTTTGCTCTTTTTTCTTATATTAGATCTGCAGGGGTAGTTTTGTTTTATACAACTGCTATTCTATTTGTTACATCATTTTTTTCTTCTTTCTTTACTGGGACTTGATCTGTTGGATTGAATTCCATGTTATTATCATATAATCCTAGACTTGTCATTACTGTTTACATATCATCACTTTCTTCTTCTTATATTACCCCATCTTGGAAATTTGGTGGATTTTATTACCAATAGTTATTATAATCAGGAACTGAACCATCATAGCTTTCTTTCTTAATGACAGGTTTTTTGAGAATTCCTTTGCTATGATATGGTTTTTATTCTTTAACGCATTATTTTACAGTTCCCTATTTACAAATTGGTTTTTATAAATTAGAAAGAATAATAAATGCTCCTACAAGTATTATTACGAAAATTGCTACTTTTTTACCATTTCCTTTACTGTTCTAACATTGATTTTCTTGTTAAAACTCCTTTTTGTAATGGTTTTCATTATGATTATCATGGTGTCTCTTTTATTAAAAATCACCGATAGAAAATTCTAACGACTCAATTGAACGGTCTACTTTATTGTTATACATATATAATTAATAATTTTTTTATTTCTTTTTTCTTTCTTTTTTTTACTGCAATTTTACTCTAAATAATCATTTATTAATCTAGTTCTATATATAAACAAGTAATTTGTATTGCTCATTCTGATCGAAAGGATTTATGTTTATATTGAAAACAGTTGCATAAAATAACATATATTACTGAATATCACTCGTTAAATTGATACCCAATAATTCATCTAGATTGTTATAGATATTAGTCATTTATATCTTTTTATATAACTATTTCTGTTGGTTCTTCTATAGGAACAATATTTTATGATCTTTTGAGTATCCTGGGTATTCTTTCATCCATTTTCTTACATGATTACAAAATACACCAGTGTCTTCATTATAGATATAATTTATTGCTTTCGAATTAATTTTAGCTTAGCTATCTATCTGATATATTTTTTAATCTTTAGTGGTCCAGAGTACGCAACAACCCGAGGGATTGTTTCGGAGACCGATAGGTACATAATTACCGTAATGAATCATTATTAAATCATAATCTTTAGCTATTTTTAGTATTTCTTTTCTGATGATTTTATACTGTTTGCTGTTGTTTTTAAATAAATACTATATACTTAACCTGTCCTTAGAGTCTAGTTTATCGTCAACAAATATGTCTTTAATGTTATTAAATAGCAATTAATATACATTTTTTGGATCATAATTAAGTACTCTATGTATAGATATACAGTCATCTATTTGTATCACTCCTAATAGTAATTATTGGTATTCGTGAAGTAAAACTAGTAAATTATTATTCAAATCTGATCTCTCATTGATTACGAAGTAAAATCCATTATTAGCTTTTATTTTACACAGTTGTCCTATATAAATGGAAAATTCTTTGCTATTTGACACGTAATCATTTATTATTTCTTAGTATCCTAGATCTTTGATTTGTTGTATGTTATAAACGTTATATAGAGAATTTTGGTCTTATTTGTGTTATATTTTTTCGGTAGATGTGTGATACGCATTTTACATTATATTTTACTATAAACACTTAAATAACTACACGCTATATCTTGGTCTATCTTATATATACAAGTCTACGAAAACTCTGTGATTATTCAATAAATAATTGTTATTTATCACCTATAAACCAGGATATTTAGAGTCATGTATCAGATATAATTTTTAAGTAGCTCTGGTCAATCCTACATATAAGGGATTCATCATCTATTAATTAAGTATACTTGATAATCTTTGCTATTTCATATAGAACTATGAAAAACAATATATAAAAACGAATTTAGATTATAGTCCTTTAACGCTATGAAATGTCTTTATAATAGAGCCATCTATATTATTTTCTTATAATAAATTACTCAATTTCTTTATCTTATCTTGTTTAGTAATATCAGCTATGTAATTAAGTATCATGATCTATGATAAGTCATGATTTTACAGTATTTCTTAAATTTCTTGTACTATCATTTAGTTCACGTTTTCCGTATTATCATATATATATTATACTGAATCTGGTACTTTTCGATTGGAATATATGATTTCTTCATTGTATATACTATTTATTAAATTAGCCATTTCTTATGTTATTCTGAATGATTATTTATGATATATTTTATTGAAATTAACAGAGAAATATTTCTCAGGATACAAGAAATAATTTATATTAGAACCTTTAAATTGGTATATTTCTTATCTCTTATCTCCTACTAGTATTAATGATGGCTATTATCTGTTGTTCTTTATTATTATAGAGACTAGATTATAATACAAATCAGTGATATCTTGTAGTTCATCTATTGCTATTAAATCATAGTTAAATTAAAGATTATTTCTCTTTATATACTCTATTGCATCTGCTATTATTTGGTCGTCGAATGATTCGTTTTTTCCGTTGAATATTTCATTGTAACAAAATGAATGATAAGTATGTATCTCGCATTATTTATTTTTATTCTACTGTTTGTTTGATTATCTTAGTAATTTATTATATGTAAATAGTAATGCATTTTTATAGTTATTTTCATCTAGGTGTTTATATATATTGGTTGTTTTACCTGATCCTGCTACTTGATCTAAAAATATGTTTTATATGCTCTATGTGTTTTATGAAATCATGTTATATAATATTATTTTTTAAGCATATTTTTATTTATAAATATATTATATATGGGAATATTGACTGACTTAGGGTTAGATAAAATTAACAAATTATCATATTGGATTGGTGTTATATTACCTATTACATTGTTATTTATAATAGCTGAGAATATGAGCAATACTACTAGCTTAGTTTATAAAATAATGATTAGATTATTTAATTTTGGATTTGATTTAATGATAGCTGTTTTGCACTTCGTAAAGGAACATGAATTCAAATTGAGACTAACAAAATATGATAAAAGCGGTAAAGCAATTAGTTATAAAGATGCTGAAGAAATGGGACTATATAAATGATAGCATATAAAATTGAAAAATGCATAGTTTAATAATATATTATCCATATATGGAACAAACAAATAATATATCTAAAATATAGTAAATATAAGACAAATTTTACATCAAAAAAATGATATATAAAAATGGATAACAATTAGAAGTTATCAGCTTTAAAATACCAATAATTAAAGACTCTATGGTAGATCTATTTAATAATGATTAGAGGTATAAAAATATACCTAGAGAAACTATCAAATAAATATTATAATAATTAACAGAAAACGATATAATTTATGAATTAAATAGATTTGATTTATACGATTTCTACATAGATGCCAAAATTAGTTTAAAATTGACTTAATGTTGGAAGTATGGAAAGGTCATAGAATAGTGTGATAATAAAGGTATTAAATATGATTAGTTATAAGTAGAGATAAAAGACTATGTAAAATTATAGGAATAGATGAATATTGATATGTTTTCATAAACATAGATGCAAGATGATAGTTATATATTTCCTAGTGTATTTATATGGCAGTTCAAACCGAATACCTCAGAAACTAAGTTCTCCTTCATAACTCTAGAATCATGTATTGAATTGAAATAAATGAAAAACTCAAATTTCCGCGATATTTGTAAATTATTAACAACTATGGATAATTATTAGAAGAAGAAGAAAATAGAACAGCAATAAGAGTTGTTAATGGCGAATAATGTCTATATATATGCTATTATTTGTTACTATAAAATAGGCCAATTTGATATAACAAGGAGAGTTAAAGTATAGTAAACTTTTTAGTGTTCTAATAAACAATAATTTGATGAAAAAATAGAAGAGAAATTATCATAAAATTACTTGTATATTGGCACTCGAGAATTAGATTAAAATCCAATATTATTAAGAGAAGATCATCATTAAAAATTGATAAAAAAATGCGTTTATGAGGTAGATATAATATATTATAAAGATATAAGAGTGTTAAATTCTTATGAAAATAATGAATAAAAAATAATAGAGGAATATTCTCAGATATATGGGTAAAAAGTAATAAATGTTAAACATAATCATCATAGAAGATCATTGAGTTCTTCTCAAATAAAAAATTGAAAATTTCATATAAAATATTATATACTCATATATGAAATCCACAGGTATACATGATATAGATGACTACATAATAGATGCAAAGAAATAACTAAAACATTTAAAGACTATTTCTGTGAATATGAACATAATAATACCAGATAATTTTGAAAAAACAATCAACGAGTAGTAACTAGAAGATAGTAATAGTGATATATGTAAATTATTCCAAAATCAAAATATATAACAATTAAAAAGCGTTTTATAATAATTTAGAGAAATTTCTGAGTAATTATTCATGCACAAAAATCTGAGGAAAACTGATGATTTTATGTTTTAATATATAGTATATAAGATATAAAACGGAGTATTAATTCTCAAACTGGGATTTATTGATGATATATAATAATGCTAAATATTAGGTTTAGCTCCGAATCACTCTTTTCGAGTGTTGCGACGCAAAGAAACATATTCTGAAGATGGATACGAGTTCTTGATAGCTTTTCCTAGTAAAAAAGATACTGAGTCATAATTTAAAGAATTGACTTCTGATGTTCTTAATATGATTGTTATCAAGAAAAAAAATAAAACTGAATACCGTATCAGTAATACAATAAATTTGTATAAATTATATAAGATTTATTTCTTTAATTTAATACAATTCGATCTATAGAGCTACGTAAAGGTAAAATACGGATATATGGTGAATAATGAGTTAAAAATATTATAAGAAAAAACCAGATAAATACAAGAAACTAATAAACTAGAAATAGAGAAAGAAAAAACCAGATAAATACAAGAAACCAATAAACTAGAAATAGAGAAAGAAAAAACCAGATAACTATAAGAAACAACTAAGTAACAATATACTAATCTTTTACTTAAAATATTAGAATTAAAAGATCCAATATTGTAATAATAAATCCTTAATAATAAATTATCTATAACTAATTGATAGTTTTTTTATATAGTTTTTTTATATAGTTTTTTTATATAGTTTTTTTATATAGTTTTTTTATATATTTTTATATAATCATATTTTATACTATATATTATAGTTTTCATAAATACATACCATAAATAACCTATTATTTTTCTTATTACAAATATTTCTTAACATATTATAGATCATATGGACCATTATATCCATTTATATCTTTATCATAATATATTTACAAATACAATTTCTCCAATTTTTGCTCATAATATCTCATACCACTTACATCTTTCATATTCATTATATATCTGTATATATCTTCGGAAAATTCTATTAGCTACACTCCTAATCTTTAACTTATCTTGTTATTCGAGTAGTCCTTAAGTATGATATATTTTTCTTATTTAGAGTAATCATCTAGCTTAAATTACTCCATTCTGTTCAATAAAACAGGATTAATAATCTATGTGTTATTACATGTGAACATTAATATTGACTTAGATAAATCAACTGGAAATTAAGCATAATCATCTCTAAATCTGTTATTTTATTGTTTATCAGTGATTTACATAAGTACATTTTATACCTTTTCTGAGCATTTATCTACTTCATCAAATAATATAACAAATGCATTATGTTATCCTTATTTTTCTCTGTTTATCTTATTTATGATTTCTCTTATTATTATTCCAGGTTATGCGCCAATATATGTAAAATCATGACCTATTAGTAACTATTAATCATTCATACCAGCTAACGAAATGAATATAAAAGGAAGATCTAGAACTTATGATATTATTTGACAAATAGTAGTTTTTCCTTGACCTGGAGAAGACTATAATAATATGTTACTACCGAAACTATTTTACCGTAATTTCTAGTTAAATAACAATAACATTTACTCTTTTATTTCTTTCATACCATATAGCTATTTATCGAATTGTTATCCTAATTATAGAACTAAATTTTTACGTTAATCTTATGTATGATTTATTTGTTAAATCTAGTTCATTTTTTATAATTATATTTATAGGACTAATTAGTTCTTGAATTTGTTCTGTTCTTCTCCTGATAAATCTACTATTTATAAGTATTTTTATATGAATTATCCCTTTATTTGATCATCAGTAACAGTCTATATATCTACCAGTATTTAGTAAAAATCATCAACACTTTTATCTTAATTATATGTCTCAAGTTCTTCCTGTATCTATTAGAATTCTTCTTGTTTTTATCTCCTTTACTATAGTTATGATATCCCGTGTTTTTTAAAGTATCTGAGCTTTCTTTATATCTTTTCAAGGTGTTTATTATATAAGCTATAGGTAGTCGATGATGAATCAGATAAGTTAACATAATCCTAGAATAATTCGTTAATTTCTCTCTCAGTTGCTTTTCTTTCATCTACATCAATCAATTATTTTAGTACTCCATTTAGTTACTTTTTTATTTTCTTCGACATTTTACATAGTTTATTAGTCAAAAGTTCTTTGTCTTGTTTCTTCAAATTTGATTCATCTAGTCTGTATTTCATTAATTCCAAGATTTCCATATATAATTTATTATTTAAAAGTATAAAAAAATACGTTTTTATATATGGACATATAGTAATATAGTTTTGATATATCATTATATAGTTAAGAAAACATATAATAAACGAAACCATATGAGCATACATAATCTAATAAAAAATATCTGATCCTGTTCTGTATCGGAATTGGGGTTTTGTTGGCGTATTTTTTAGTTAGCAAGATAGACAAAAATTTGAGACCTTTAATGGAATAATTCGAGCAAAACTTTGATTTAGGGATTTAAGAAAAAGAGTCATTTACCCAATAAAAAGAAGCTATAAAAGAGTATTACGTCACTAATGATATGAATTACGATCCTGAAATACTAATAGCAAATCATTAACAAAGCAGTATGGCTGATAGAGATGTAGAAATATTCAATATGACTAATGCTGATGAATTAGATTAATATGATTCATTAGATCTCGATCAACCATAGAATTGTAAAGATCTAGGAATATATTTTATTAATCAATGAGCAAAATAATTTTTTATATATTTATACTATTTTTACTATTTATAGTATTTATATATGTCGTTCTTAAATATCTACAGATGGATTGGATACTCGATTTCATTGTCTTTATTGGCATATGGAGGATATTTATATAATAAAGAAAGAACACTAAAACGTTATGGTTTTGGAGAATACATATAATAAAGTCTCTAAAAATACTAAGGTTTGAAATTGAACAAAGAAGGTATACAAGACGGATATTAAACACTTATGATCGATAAAGGGAATAGGTTATTAATATATGGTTTTATAGGAGCGATATTTGTTACTATTTCTGGGGTATTGGTGGATTGGATATTATATTGATATATTTTGTGTTTTTATATGTTTTTATATATTTTTAAAATGCGATTTATATATAATGTAAAAATATAACAAGAAACTCCCATAATAAAATATTTAATTACCTCCCGTTCTGAATGAAATATTGAATACGAAGAATGTTAAATTGATAAAAAGAAGGCTTTAGAGCAACCAAGTAGATGAAAGAAAATAAGAAAATCCGAAAACATAGTTCCTTAATAAAAAAAGAAAGCCATAAGATATAAAGAAATAAATAATCAAAAATAATGTTAATAACATTAAAGATTTACATTTTATATAGAAAAACATAGATCAATAATTAATCAAATATTAAAGGCTAAATAAATAAATAAACCAGAATAAAGACTAATTTATGTAATTAAAAATACATTATCAAAGAAATAATCAATAAGATATTTAATACGATCAATAGCCAATAAATCAGATAAAGAAATAGTCTATATATTTATTACAAGAACTCATACTTCAATAACAGAATTTTCAATAAACAATTAACAATATTACTGATTAATTGATATAAAAATCAGATAGAAGAATATATGATAATACAAATAATAAAAATGCTCACCTGTAGTAACTAATGAATCATATGTAGTAAATGATAGATTATTGTGATTATTAAAGCTAGTTTTTATAGAATACTAAAACACCTAAAAATCTAGAAACGTAGAACAGCTAATAAACGATAGAAGAAAGATTAGATTATAGTGATAAATAGAAATCATAATCAAATGAAAAATTAGATATATCATATCAATATAGTGATACATATGTAGACAAAGAATAAATACAGGAATTCAAAAAAATATTGAAATATGGAGAAGATAACATATAAATAAAAAATAGTTCTAAACATGATAAACTAGATATAGTGATATTATGACACTATCATTTAATATAAAAATAATATATATTTTTTATTTTATTTCTATTTTATATATGTAAGATCTTCATTTATATCTTGATTTGATAATGTTAGTTTTTTCAGCAGTTGATTAATATTACAAAAATTTCAGTTTCCCGGCATATTATTTGATGGTTATTTTATTCCTGATTATAGATATCCTAGGTCGCATATATAAGAACCCATAAGAGTTATAATTACTCAGAAATACTAGGTTAGTTATGGCGGTTCTTTCATTATTATGGAACTTATGGGCATCTTATAGACATATTTTCCATTACAAGAGAAGACAATTATTAGAACCAATTTATGTTCTCTATAATGTAATTTAAATATTATTAATACTAATGGACAACGGAACTATTAAGAATAAAACAATGAATAAAGTAGTATCGAAAATGTCTAAATCAAAAAAATCGAGGAAATGATCTATCATTTCGCGTCGTCTTTATGATATATTTTTTATATAATTTTATATTTTTTATATTATCTATTTTATATATGAAACTAACATATTCATTTTTGATGATATTAACTGACATATTATATGCTGCTTATATATATTTCTTATTAGATTATATAGATGAAGATAAAACTGGTTTAAAATAAGTAGGTAGAAACTATTCTGCGTTAGTAACTCTAGTTATCTATATAATAATTGATATTCTTATAATAACAGGTGTTCCATATGTTGCAATAGCTAGATTTATATATCTATTATCAGTGATAATATGGTAAATATATAAGGCATATCAAAATCAGAAAATTCATATAAAAAGGATTCAACATAATTTAGTAATAATAACTTATTGTTTGTTATAGAGTGTGTTTACTTATTATTTCTTGATAGATTCAGGGAAAATAAAGGGAAAAGACTTTAAAAATTAGTTGAAATCTGGATTAAAAAATACAAGAGCTAAATTATAATAAGATATAAAAAAAGGTATTAAAAAGATGTTCAAATGATGGTGATTTTATGTTTTCATAATGTTTTTTCTTCTTCGTTTTGTTCTATTTTTGTTTCTATATTTCCCTATACATTTTAGCTCTCTGTTTTTTATTTAAATTCCTCAGCTAATTTAGATAATTATTATACATTCATTTATCCACTTAACACTCCAGAAACAGCATCACTGAAATGTTTCTCGAATTATTCTTTATTTCCTCCTAAATTCTTTCCTATTTCACCTATTTATTTCTTTATCTCTGTAATTCCTTAACTGGTATCAGTAATTAATTTTCCTAAATCAAGATTCATTATGAAATCTTTTAAGAAATTAGTGAAATAATCTTATATCTATATATCAGTGTATTATTTTTAATAATTAATGATGAATTAACTAAAAGGAGAGAATGAAATTTATAAGTAATATTTCATGCGTTATTTATAGTCATCATCGAATAATTTCATATCAATTTAATTATAATTTTGTACGTTATTGATTATCTAGAAAATATTCTCTTTCTTGGCTATATAATCAACTACATGTTTAAGTCCTCTGTTTAATAATTCTTTATCAGTTAAATCTATAGTATATTCATGATCTTTGCCTGTTTTATCTTGAATTATGAATTTATGTGGATTTTTAGTATTATCAATTAATTCTTTCTCTTATTAATAGAAAGTATCAAACATTTCAATTACATTGTCGTTTATTTCTTGATATACGAGATTACCGGAATCTCTTTATTATTTGACAAATTATTTCAATTCGACATCTGTTTTAATTAATACGTACACTGCTATTTTCTTATCAAACATAATGAATGCATATTTTAAGAATTCTAAGATACATTCATAGAGTATTTAGAGTATCTATTTTTATTTCCATGGTTCTAATTTTGTTAAAGGAGATAAGACATCTAAATACGAACCAAAATCAGTGAAGTTCTATGTTTATATGTTTTTAGTAAGTGTAGATACTGCTTATTTTTATACTTCGGCTATTTCTTTGAATTCGAATAATTAAGCTGCTTTTTCTATGATATATGTAAGTTATGATTTAACTATTCTATCACGTACCATAAGATATGATTTATTTTTTGATAACACGTAAAATGATCTCAATATTTTAATTCTTAGGTTATCATTTCTTGAAAATATTTTCTTTAATTTGATTTTTTCATGAATAATAGAGCTATCGAAAAAGTATAAGTCATTAAAGTCATAATTTTATTTCTTTTTGTCTTTTTAGATTTCTTGATCTATATTTGATACCATTTTCTTATATAATTCTAAGAATTACTAATCAGATTTTTCTACGATATTCGGTAATGATTCTGGTTTATGGCCTTAATTTATTCTCGATTATATTTCTTCTGAAACTTCCTAATATATCTCTTTTTTTATTTATAATATTAAATCGTCTAATTTGAAATATTTATAATAATCGGCTAGTTCTGTTCTTTTCTCGATACCGTCTTAGATTTATTGTTTTACGAAGTCATTTGGAACGAATTTCTTTTACATATATAAGCAATGAATATTTTTTAAAAGGGTTTTTATGTAATTATTTAAAGTAATAAAATATATTTTTTGGCAAAAATATGCCCTAAAAAAGTATATAATATATATGAACTAATAACATAACTTCAAAGATATGACATTACTATAGCAATAAGAAATGGAAAAAGATAAAGAACTACTATAACAAGTGTCTAATAAATATAACCTATGTTGGTACTGTTGCTCCTTTGTATTGAAAGAAAATAATAGCTTCGGAATTCCTGTTAAAATAGACTATTCTAAAGACGTCACGGTATAATAATATGGTTAATTTTGTTCTTTTGAATGCTCGTATAACTACTTGATTACTCAACCTGATACTGCATAAACTAGAGTTTAAATTTCGAATTTATATCAATTATATTAACTTATATATAACAAAGAAGGACATTTTTCTATTCTCCCTAACAAGTTCTGTTATAAATAATTTGGTGGAACATTGGAGAGAAATGATCCTATAAATTATAAGAACACGTTGTTATCAAATAAACCTGTTTTCATAGAATATTAAAAGCTATATCTGATATAATCTGATATAAATACGATAAACGATAAATATTTATAGAGATTATACAATAACAAAGATATATTACTTAAAAAGAATGAAAAATAGAGCCAATAGATGTAACAATAGACATTGGAATAATAGACAAACGTTTCGACTAATAAAAATATATATATAATATAATAAACTTTATGATATAATAAATATGAGATCATCATTATTCGAAATTGAAATATTTAGCATTATTGATGAATATTATTTAATCACTTGTTTCTGGTTTGATTTTATCTGCTTTAATATCTGATACTATTTTTTCATGATTTACTTTACTTATTGGATTTTGTTCTTTGCAAAATTAGACAACAGTATTTGTATTTCCTTTAAATATTCCTTACATACCATTAATGGCAAAGACTTTATCCATCTCAGCTAAATAAGATACTGTATTTAGTGGTAATACTGTTACGTGATTTATTTTTTTACCTGCATTTTTAATTACTTTAAGAGATGATTTTATGAATAATTCTTATATTTATCCTTATAGTTTTTTTTGTTCTGGAGTCGACACGAAATCATTACCAGGATTCAATAAAGTTGTATCTTATAGTTATATAGTTATCACAGATAATGTTTTTTTGCCAACAGTAGCTGTTATAGAAGTAGCTATTAATAAATTAGTATAAGCAATATTCTCATTTAATAACTTCTTTCCTATTGCATTATCTACATTTCCAAGGTCATTATGTCTACCTAATAACGAATCACAAACCCCATTTTCCGCTCCAGTTCCTGCATCATTCAGGAAAAGAACGAATTAATCATCACCTCCATATATTGCTACATCGGTTTTCATGGCCATCGCTGTTGGTTTATATTTAGCTTTCTTTAATTCTGGCCACACAAGCCCTTATCTGTCTTATTTAAAATGCCTCATTATAGTTTGTTAATTTTAAACAACGTTTGCATAACCAGTTTCATCATGAGTATTCTATCCGAATCTTACAAAACATATTATAGTATGACCATCTTCTCCCATCATATTATATACAGTGTCAATATTTGATTTCGACATGTGATCTTATTGATACATAATTATTTTATTTCCACCTTTTTCTGCAGTTTCTACTTTTAAGTCTTTATCAAACATCTTAAATACCTTTAAATATTTATCTTCAGGTCCTTCTAATTCAGGTTTTTTTTCTTCTCCTTTTGTTAATAAAACTATTCCGACTATTATCCCAGCTAGTACGATTATTCCTATTACTAAGTATATCCAGTTCATATATAATAATAGATATTAAAAAATAATATTTTTTTTTATTTTAAAAAAACAAACTATATATGGAAAATTAAAATGTCTCAAACAACAATGAATAGAGTAATTAATTATAATAATAACATAGTGATATATTAAAACATAATCCGAATAGATTTACGATTTTTCCACTTTAATACCTTGATATCTGGGAGCTTTATTAGAAATAAGTATCTCTATTTTGGAAGCCAGAAGAAATTGATTTGACAAAGGATCTTTCTGATTGGAATAAATTATAATAATAAGAATAAAGATTGATAAAATTCATTCTTGGATTCTTTGCGTTTGCTGATGGAATAGTCAATGAAAATATACTTACTTAGTTCTATAATGAAGTATAATTTCCTGAAGCGAGATAATTCTATGGTTTCTAAGTAGCAATGGAAAATATTCATAATCACACATATAGTCTTCTTATAGAGACTTATATTAAAGATCCAGCAGAGAAAAATAAACTATTAAACAGCATATAATCCATATAATCGATTAAAAAAATAGCTGATTGGAGTTTTAAATATGTCAATGATAAAGATCCATTTCATAAAAGACTCTTTGCATTTGCTATACTAGAAGGCGTTCTATTTTAAACTGCGTTTACTTGTATATTTTGGTTTAAAAAAAGGAACTTGATGCATGGATTAACATTCTCGAATGAGCTCATTTCTCGTGATGAAGGCCTCCATTATTAATTTGCTAATTTACTCTATAACAACTATTGTAACATCAAATTATCATAGGAAGAAGCTGAATAAATAGTGAAAGATGCACTAGATGTTCAAATATAATTTATAAATGACATGATGGATAGTGACTAATAGATAATGGGAATGAATGCTGAATTGTTAATCTAATCTGCGTAATTCCTCTCAGATAGACATCTTTTGTTGTTCGGATACTCTAAAATCTATAACGTATAATAGCCATTTGAATATATGAATATGATTAATGTAGATGGAAAGACAAACTTCTTTGAGAAAAGAGTATCAGAATATCGTAAAGCAGAATATTAAAATAAAGAAAACGGAGAATATTTGGAAGATTCTGACATATGAGAGATATGGTATATAAATCTATCATATATTTTTATTATGTTATCTATAATCAGTCTTAGTACCTCTCATGCTATCAAGTATACTATTTTAACAATTATAAATTCCTTTATTTCCTAATATATTTCTTTCTATTTTTACCTTTCCATATAGGTATGGTTACACACTGTAATCAATATATTTACAGAATCCTTTACAAATCGCATGCTCCAATAATCTAGCATTAATCATTTGGAATAATTTACCATGACCGTATTGTATGTTTATCATATGAGATACTTCATGAACTAATACGTATTTTATTGTATTTGAATCATGCATCTTTCCGTGTTAATTTTTGAGACATATTTCGAGACGTTCTCCTTTATTTACTACAAATGTATTGATCTTATTTTCATATACATCTAAATCTTTCCATTAATCGAGAACATATTCTAGTCTTTTATGAATTATATAATCAATGTCTCTTCTTGATAAATTGTCTGCATTTTCATCTGTAAATTTATTATATAAATCTTTCACATAATCGGTGTTTTTGAAATATTATTTGAGATCTTTTTCTATCTCATGTAACATTTACTCCATTTTGTAATATATATCATTTATCATCATTATTTTGTTACCAAGTTAGTCATCCTGTATCGTAGTGAATTTAAAAAAATCAGTCAATCCATTCTAGTGTATTATATATATAATGACCACTATTACCAATAAAACTATCATATATAAATGATAATATTTTTATAAAATAATTATATATAAATCGAGTAATCTATATTATATATGATAAAACAAATTTAGAAATAAAATGCTGAAGGTAAATAGAACAAGAGTAACAAGAGTAAAAAGGCAAAAATAATAAAGAATCTTGAAGAATTAGAAAATGATCTATTAGGATAGAAATTAGATGAAGATTTACAGATAGATATAGCAAATGATTTAGAAGATATGTTATAATAATTAGAGAAAAAAACTAAAGGAAAAAAACATAAAGGAAAAGATTAATAGGAAGAAGATTAAGAAAAGAAGAAAAAGAAAAACGATGATGAAAATTCAGAAGGATAACCAGAGGACTCAGATGAGGACGATGATGAAGAAAATGAGGAAAACAAAACAGAATCTAGTGATGAAAATTCCACTAATTCATCAATTACATTTAATTCAGAAACTCAGGAATTTACTATGAAGAAAAATATGAGAGAAGACTCTTTAGATGTAGATGATGGATGGGGATAAGACTACGATAATAGTATAGATATGGCAGATATGGTAGATTATGACAATGTAGAAACGGTATTAGATGAATAAGCTTAGGAAGAACTTGGATAGCTAGTTTAAGAAGTCAAATAGTTAAAATAGAGGAGCAAAAAGGGAAAAAAGAGTGTTAAAAAAGATAAAAAGAGTGTTAAAAAAGATAAAAAGAGTGCAAAAGCTATTAAAAGTATCAGTAAGTTAAAGAATAAAAACTATGTCGACTTAGAGTCAATCTATCAAGATACCAATGTTTTGACTAAATAATAAATCAAATAGATAAAGGAGAAATGATATATTTTTTTTGTATTTTTTTATATTTTAAAATGTTATATCTATATATGGAGTCAAATCAAATATAATTATAAGCCACTTCTTGCATAGTTTTTGATAAAAACACTAGATAATTACATGTTCGTAAATATACTTCGAATTATTCTTAATAGACCCTTTAATTCGCATTTTAAATGCTCAAACAGAACAACTGGAATGACAGAGATATCACAAAATTTTTAACATAATTTCAGTTACTTAATTAAGATGAAACTGTTGTATATTCTGCTGAATATGTAATAAATAAGTTCAATTATAGCACTAAATAAGGTATGAGGGAAAAACTATTAAAACATTAGAAACTAATATAAAATTAAGATTATTTCATACTTGATAAGACAGAAAAATAGAAGGAAATAGACGCAAGAAAACAATTAATGGATCAAGTTAAATAGCAAATAGATAGTCTCAAATCACAAAATTAAGATCAAATCGCCATTTGCTCGTAAATTTCTAATTTAGAATTATATTATTAGGACTTATAAAGTATGGCGAATATCATTCCGAATGATTCTATTATTAATAATTTTAAAGGTGAATATTATGGAATTTATTTGACAAATGATGCTATGAAGCAAATTGGAATGGAATTATCACAAGAATTCAGAGATTATTTCATATCAGGTGAAAAATTTACTAAATCTGTATTAGATACCATAGAAATGATGAATAAAGATAACATTACTAAACTCTAATAAACAATAGCAAACTAAAAAGATACCATCAAAACACTTGAAAAAACATAATAAGAACACATTAAAGAAATCGATGATTTAGAGTCATAAAATGTTAATTATATTAGCCAATAAGGCGAATTAGTTGAATAAAACAGCACATTAAGAGATCAAATAGAACAATACGAAAATGATAAAGAATAACTCTAAAAAGATTTATAAAACATATAATAATAAAAAACATAGCTATAAGAATAAAAAACGCAGTTAGAATAATAAAATGATGAACTATAATCCAAAATAGATAAATAAGTCAAATTAAAATTACAATACAAAAAGAAACTCGAAGAAGCTAAAAAAGATTATTTAGAAGCAAGATAGGAACATGATGATTTCATATAATCCAATGTGTCATATAATGTAAGCTCTTTAGATAAACATAAAGAATACATTCTAAATAGACTATTAGTATAGATTAATAAAGACTTTTAAGGCACTAGATGCCATAAAATCTATATGTTGGCGTTATTGTAAAACAATGTTGTAAAATATATCAAAATAGGTTATACTACTAGAGATATAGAAACACGTATGAAAGAAATAGAGAAAGAACACATAAATGTGTTATAAAACAAATGTTCTATAAGACTGATTGATGTATTTTAATGTGAGCAAATAAACGAAGATAATAAAGTGCATGATGATATTAAATCACAAATAATTAATAAAAACACTGAAATATTCGGTCGTGATTACTATGAAGCAAATGATTTTGTTATCGATGCTTTTAATAGTCTAAAGGATCGTTATGAATAAGATTTTCTTATAAAGAATGACTTATAAACTAAGTTAAACGAATACATAAAGAAATACGAATAAGAACTAAAAAAAGACAAAGAATAAATGTAAAGAGATAAAGACATATATCTAGATATGATAAAAATGAAAGATGTGATAATTTAGACTAAAGAACAAACTATATAATAAAAAGATGACAAAATAAATGTGATAGATTAACAAAAAACTGATTATTTTATCATCATAAAGAATCTATATGAAAAGATAATTTCATTACAATCTAGCATATAAAGAGCTACGCCAAATTCATAAAAGAGATGTCTTGAAATAACTGATGATTTATTGAAATAAGTAAAGTTTGACTTAAAAAATAAGAAAATTATTTGATATTTTTTTTTTGTATATCTCTTCGTGTATCTCTTTACATATTTTTTTATTTTTTTTTTATATTTTAAAGAACCTATATCTATATATGGAATAGCAACAATAACAATAAAAAAAGTAAGAAAAAAATAAAAACAAAACAGTTAAAATACCAATTCTATCATTCGATGTAGGAGAAATAAATCTATCTCTTTGTCTATCTCTTTATGATAAAAATACTAATAGTTTCGAAATAAGAAAATGGTTCACTGCTAACATATATAACTGCTCACATTGTGATAAAGAATTAGACTATAATAATGGATCTATCAAATGCACTGATGAAACCTGTATTTAACAATAAATCAAAGACAATCTATATCAAAGTCCTGAACAATGTCAAAAAGCAGTATAACCACATATGAAAACATTGCAATATTTGTCATATTTTCTCAAACAACACTTTGACGGTTTTAAATTAGAAGAATTCCAAGTAGTCATAGAAGATCAACCATATAAGAGATTTATAAACAGAAAAATGGTATTCATATAGGACTTCATTGTTTCATTCTTCATATAACGTTTATCTAAAGTAACTTGTATGTAAGCTAAAGAAAGATCTATTTTCTATGCAAATGGAGAATACTCATCAAATAAGAAAAATTCAGTAAAAAACAGCATATAAATACTAGAACGCTGTAACGTAAAAGAATACATTGATTATTTTAAATCAAACAGTAAAAAAGATGATTTATCAGATTGTTTCTTATAGATGTTTTGTTACACTATAAACTGTGTACTCAATCTAAATAGAAAAAAAGAGAAAGAATAAAAGATCCAAGAATTTATATAATCCATTAAATTAATTTGATACTTTATATTTATGTTATTATATATGAGCTCATAAAGAACCACTGACAGTAATAGATTGAATACTGATGTTATATTATCTAATCCAATATTCAAAAACCAGAAGTTATGGAACATCGTCCAAATAGGATTACTTACATTATTAATACTATTCTTTGTGTTACTTAAAATAATACAAATAAATTACATATTTAACACAACGGAAATACTATTTGACCCTTAATATTTCTATCAATAATATGAAGGAAAAAATATTCCTCCAAATGAGATCAAAGGAAAAAAAGGCTAATTCTTGAGATAAATATTATATGATACGTTCTTTACAACTAAATTCTTCAGTTTTTCTCAAATGCAAGATTACTTAGATATGATACGTAAAAATAAATTCTCATTCACTCATGTAACTAAAACACCTGCTTAAATAGATTAAATTAACAAATCAGAGGATCTTTCTAAAGTACAAAAGAAGCTAATAAGTCAAGGATATACTAAAATTCAAGACATATTTACTAAAGAATACTGTGAAATGCCACATAAAATAATTTTCTTCCCTATTAACTACATATTACATAAATTCTCATAAAGTACAGAGACTTCTCAAAGCTAATAGTTAAATTTATTCAGCTAATTCAATACCAATTTATAAGAGATGTAATGATAGCAAATTAATAAAAAATAAAATTAAAAAATTATATTATCTTTATTATATATGAATAGTTCAGTGAAAAAAAATTCAGTACTCGGATCTAGTATAAAAAAAAGTATAAAAAAAAGTATAAAAAAAAGCATTTAGAAAAAAACTAGACATAGTAGAGTGAAAAAAAACACATAAAAAGCTTAAAAACCGAATAAAAGAATGAATGAATAACCTGATGATCCTGAAGATATATATGATCCAGAAGATATATACGATCCAGAAGACACATACGATCCAGAAGACCAAGAAAAAATGTGGAGAAGAAAGTAGTAAAAATCTAAAAAGAAATAACCAAAATAATCTGGTTCTGGAAATCCTGATAAAATAGTCGGATGGGTATTCTTGATATCCGATATTTTGAATTTCGTTACATAATTGATCAATATATTATTATTTAAATAAACTGTAGCTGGTTACATGAAAAGTATAAAAAAAGCATTGGAAGAAGATGTTTTAACTAGAGAAAGGGCAAATAATTATATAATTCCATTCTTTAATACTCCGGGATTGGGGTTAGATTTCTTATAAAAAGAATTCAAGAAAATATTTGAAAATATATCAAATACAAAGAGTGATAGTGAATGGAAAGCCGAGATGATTAAACAATTCTAAGCCAAAATAGAGGAATTAGAGAATTAAAAAGAAACATTACCTGGTTATTTAGCAATAACATTATTCAGATTGATAGTTCCAGTTTTCATATTATTATTTAATATATTATTAGATATAATGATCTTATTAGGTGTACAAGTAAAAGTAGCCTTACTTTTTAAAGTATTGTTGAATTTCATGTTAGTGGCTAGTTCTCTTATGTAAATAGTCGTATTAATAGTAAGTAAGTAATACATAACTCCATCATGGGATTGGTATGTTTCAACACCTATAGAATTAGGATAAATGATAACTTCCGTTGTGTTATTGTTTAAATGATATAAAATAACATTGTGAAAAAAGATATAAAAAATATATGAAAAAAATACCCATAAAATATCATCATTGTAGTTATCTGATCTGTTATTTAATTCCATCATCAAATGGATATTCTAGAACTACTAATTCATCAGATTTCAGTTATACTATTTAAGCAAGGAAATCGTGTTCATATATACCACAAAATCCATTATCTCCTAAATTAGAATATTATTAGAATTATTGCTTGTTTATTTTGTATATCTTTGTATAGAAGAAAAATGATTGGTCATTGAATATATCTATTTCTAGATCCTGTTTTTAACAGAAAAATAATATGTTTTTGCTCTTTTTATCTTGTTTAAGTTATTAGCATATTTTCTGTTTCTTATTGATGTTCATGAGATCATTGAAGACTATGATATAAAGCGTGTCTCCTTGCATTTTTACTTCTTTTTCCTTCTCTACGAATAGAACTTATACATTTATAGGCCCATTTTTAGAAATCGCTTTGAAAGTCATTACTGGGTCTAAATTGTCCTAATGGATGTATTCTACTGATTTTTTGGTTTATTTAAAATAATCATATTTATAGTCATCTACGAACAATTGTATCAGTTTGCATAAATAAGTTCCATATTCCTTCTTTTTCTCTTTAAAGCTGTAAATTAAGCTATTTTATTCATCTATTTTTTATTATATTATGCTTTAAGTGTTATTTTTGCTATCCATATATAATATCCATTATTTAAAAGTAATAAATTTCAATTTTTTATATTATATATATGGAAAGAACTAAACCTACAGAAGAAGATCAATTATATGGTACTTATTTATAAGACATATTTCAATAAGAGTAAATGACTTAACATATGACTACATATATAGAACAAAATGGCTATAACAGCAAATTGAATCAATTCCTTAGATTTATATTTTAAAAATATCAGTAATATCTAGAAACAGGAGAGAAGAAATTTACTAGTATATAACTATAGAACTATATAGCTATTTATAAGTAATATTCTAAAGTATATAAAGACCAAGGATCATAGACAGGAATCGGTCAATTCTTAGAAACAGAAGATCTAAAAGGTACATATATTAACATATATAACTTATAATAAGCATTGTTTAAATACATCCGTAGAGCAGATTTCGATAGTAAATTCTACTTTTTTTCATTCTCTGACTATAATTTACAGAATATAAATGCAACCTTCGCACTATGTACTAAGCTAGGATTTTTTAGGATATTATATCATATCCTTACCAGATATAACACTAGATTTTCATTTATAAATAACTAAAATTATAACATGATATTCTCTAGTTAAATTTTCTATACTTTTTTGAGGCAAATCAGGAAGGAAATAGAGAAGAAAGTTCTAATAGAAGATCAACCTAATTAGTAATTCATACTTGATAGATGTTACCAAATAAATGGATGGAACTTCGATTGTTTCCTTATTTCTCATCTATTTGGATCAGTTAGATAGAATTCTGGTTCTTATTTCACTAAAGTACGTTTGTTAGATGATAATATAATACAAGATTATAAATTATTAGAAAACTAATCTCCTAAAAAGGATAATCTATATGTTTTATATAAGACTTATTTGAATTTTATGATAAACATTAATAACATCCCATATTTCTTCTAAAATGTTCTAGAATAATTACAAACATTCAATAAATATAAACTATCTGAATAACAGTTATTCATTTAATTTCGTCAAAATTATCCAGCTTATAGTTAACTCGGTACTTATAATAGTTATATACAAATAGCTCAGTTCTATAATTAAAACTAAATAGGAGGCACTGCTTTATAGTAATTAGATAAAATAATAGATCAATCTCTAATAATAAAAATCAAATACAAGAACTAAACAAGGAATTACATATTTGTCTTCAGTTTTTTCACATAAATATTACTATTTGGTAATACATTACATTTGGATATGGTTACTGATTTATATAAGAACTAAGAGCTTTTAAATGCTTTTCAAATATTCATGAATTACTGCCTCGTCAATACTTTGATTACTAATATCACAATAGAATAGAGCACATTAGATAAAGACCTTGAAAAAGATAAAAAATACAACGATCCAAAGTATGAAGGAGAAAAAGATATAATAATATTACAGAAATTACTTGAATTAGACTAAATGTAAATAGTAATAGAATATAGAGATGGTGTAATATAACAAGGAACGGTTCTAATTGAGAAAAATGATTAATCTGATGATCCTAATTTCAATATTAATTATTCGATCCATACGTAACATAACGAGTTCCATAAAGTCATATCTAACTCATTTTAATACGTACTTTTGTTAAGAGAAACTTTCTTATAATCTATATAAAAAATGAGGAAAAGTAAAGGATTCGAATAAGTTATGAATTACTTAATGAATAGTAAAGAAATAAGAAAAATATAATATAATAAATACACTTATTTGATGTCATATAGTTTGAATTTGTATAATATATATAGTATAATTAAAGATATATGAGAGTGTGTACATAAATATCACCATCTATATCTCTAACCGAATGCTTCTTTTTTAACTGGTTAAACAGTTTCTACAGGTACATTTTATAGTACTTTTTCGTCTTTATTTGTTATATCATTTATTATATTTTACACTAATTTTTATTACTCAAGTTATTATTATAGCTCTTTTTCTTTCAATTCTTGCTATTCTTTTTCTTCTTTAATTTATTACGCCCTAGCTTGTTCTATTTTCTATTTTAGTTCTTATTCTTCAAGTAATTTTCTTTTCTATTCTTGTTCCATTACTTTCTTTGCTTCTTCTTATTCTTATTTAGTCAAACTATCGTCTTCTTTAATGGAATTTTTCTATTCTTTTAGTTATTCTTGTTCTGCTTTTTTCTTAGCTAATTCTATTTCTAATTATTGTTTTTGGTTCTTTAATTCTTGATCTTTTTTCCATTACATCGGATCAGGGTCAAATTCATTTCGTTTTAATTCATTTCCTTTGAACCATACTGGATCAGTATCTTCACCTTCCATTCTAATTGGTAATGAATCGTCTTCATAATCTATAACTGCATAACTATCACCTTCATATCTCTCTACCTTTCTCTTAATGCTTACATTACTATTTTTTGGATATAAATTCGAATAGCTGTTAGTGCTATATTATTTAGAATACATTTACATATTCTTATCTGAATTAAAGTGTTCAGTTAATTTACCGGTCGAAATTTGATAAACAAACCAACAAGCGAATATAAGAGAGCATAAGAACACTGCAGACCATATTTTTTATGATTTAATTGCATTCATCAAAGTTCCGCTTTATTTTGCATTATATACTTGTACTCCTGAATATACGACTACTGCTAAAATGAGTAAACTATTAACTATTATTGTCTCTGGTAACGCCATATATAATATTTGTTTAAATGATTTAACATTTTATTTTTATATATATTTTAGTTTTATATATTTGCGCGTTTGTGCTCTCATACAACAAAATAGAACTAAAAAGTATTTTATAATTACAGCACTATGGACACGTAAGTATAATCTATTTAGTCCTATAATTTGCCTGAAATGTAAATTTAATTCTTAATTTGATTCAATTTATCGTAACTTTGAAGCACTAATTGTATCTTTATATTTAAGAACTTCTCAAGAACTTAGAGTAATACCAATATCTAATCAGTCTTCTGTTTCTAATTCTGAATAGTCATTACTTTATTCTGATTTACTAGTTATATTATTTAATATTTGTTCAAATTATTTACTGTTTATGTTGAATCATAAAAATTGTCAACCCATTACACGAAATCATTTATGAATACATTTGAATTCTGTGTTTGTAAAAGTAATAACTAAACAGTCTATATATTTTATATTTTTATCTATCTGAAATATACACTCATGAATACTGCATTAAATAAAGGATATATATCTATTACTTATATCATCTATATCTTGCTATAATAAGGATTAGTAATGGTTTATTAATCAATTGATTTCTATAAATCATAAAAGTTCTTATCTTGCTATTAATTCAGTTGATTTTCAATTTAGAACTTATCATCTTATATTATATCGATACGTAAGAAAAATAGATAGTTATTTTTAGAATTCAATAATTTAATACCTTGTTCTTTATATACTTAATAAGCATATTTGATATATTATAAAATGTCTTTCTTTCTGATTTATATAAGTCCATCTTTGCAATATTATTGATTCTTTTATATATAACAATTTACATATTGATATTTAGTTAACTAATTGAAACTGTCGAATACTTTTTAATACTATTAATCAGATACGAATTCGAAAATCTCTGTCTTTATTTCTAGTATTTTATATAGTAATTCTTGGAATAACTTTTATTATTCTTCATTAATAAAACCGAATAGTTCTTTTGGTATCAATTTCTGAAAGAACTATTGATCTAACATTTTCTTATCACATAGTTGTATTATTAATATATAAACTAGCTTATTTTGTATTACACTGGGTAATTTTATTGTTTTCTCCTATTCTTTAGCTCCTATGATTGTCATAAAAAGATCCTTTAGCTCTGGTACATTTTATAATAAATAAATGAATGATAATATAATAGATCTTCTAGTTTCTCTTGATATATTGTTGTCTTTGATTTCATTGCTTATATTTATTGAATTCTACTGCTCTTTTAGTTACTAATACTATATAGAGAACTTCTTCATCAATTTCTTAATATAGTCTTCTTTTTTGAGTTGTTAATCGTCTATTTAAAGTCCTATTTATATATATCTGTCGTATATATTCAATTTCTGTTTAGTTTTATAATATAAGTAAATATAACTGGATTTTTAATCTTTATTGTTTTATAATATCATTTTGAAAGGAGTACTGGTGAATTATAATAGTTAGTTGTTTTTAATTGTTTTCTCTATATATTCTTCTATGTTATCAATAGTAAATTCTTTCTTTATTCCTTTATAATTCTTGCAATATATATCCAAGATGTCTTATGAGATACATGTGTTACCTTAGTTAATTGGATAGAATACGTCTTAAATTATAAAACCTTTACAAAATATATCACTTTATACTTGATATTGTATATGATCTCTGCATATAAACATTAGATCATACTAGTTAAATGAGAATTAATAGAAGTTCCTATATATTTCCTTTATATAATTATGAATCATTATTTCCATGTCTTTTTAAATGAAATAGTGGAATTCGTATTTACTAATTTAATCTTCCTAATTTTCCTATTTTTCTTGATCTTATTTTATCTCTTTGGAATCTTTGGAATCTTCTCTTTATTTCTATATTTTAAATATCTAATAGTATTATTCTTGTGAATATTTGATCATATTTCCGTCTAATTATTTATTGACTATTTCTTATTCTATTTTCAAGATGTACATTATTCTTGAATCAGCTATAAATTCTTCATCATTATACAATATAGATTTCTCTTAATCTAGTATATCCATAGAAAAATACTTTTAATCGTAAGTATCTTCATTTAAGTCTTCCATGTCATATTTTTTCATTTAGAAAAGTATTATTAGTATTCTTTATTTATCTATTAGTCCAGGAATCATCAAGAATTCTTATAGTACTTTTGGGTCTTAGTTTTCTTTATTTCTTATATAAGAGACATATTCTTCTATTGTTTTCTATGTCAACATATGCTTGTATTTTATTATCTCAAAATCCTTTTTTTATATCTTTCCCATACGATCAAGAAGTTCTTGTTATGTAAGACCTAGATTCTTTGATATCTGAAATATGATACTCAAATTCTTTCTTTATTTGATCAAATAATACTCTTTGGTTTATGTAACATAATTGTTCTTCAATTCTATTTTTTTATTATGATTAAAGAAGTAATTGAGTTATTTAGGTAAGAAATATATTCTGTTTTCTTTCTTGCCTTGTTTATTGAGCTGGAATTACTATATATACATACTTTTTTATACTACCGTTTGTTACTAATTTTTCTTCTTATAGCCGAGACATTGATACAATTTGTCTTATACTTCATTATTTGTAGATAGAAATTAATCATTATTGAAACAGCAAGGAATACATTGTTTATTGAATTTAAGAAGACCAATGTGTTTATATCTATTACTTTAACATGTGTAATATATTCCTTCTAGAAGTATAGATTTACGTCCTTGATTGTTCTGGAAAATATTGTTATTTTCTGTTTATTTGAATCCCATATCAATATTTTACTGCTCTGTTATCATAACCGGTTTTCTTTGAATTTGACACTATCTACTAGTATATTTATTATCTATTATTATGTATTTATTCTTGTCTTTGTTATATCCTTATTCTCCTTCTGTTTCTTCATTCACGGTTAGTTATAAAATCTCGTCTTTCTTCTGTAATCTTTTGTAAATATCCGCTATTTCTTTCACGAATTATTTAGTTCCTTTATCATCTGTAAATACGTATTTAGAAAACAATATATGCATTTAACTGATGAAGAAGAATATTTCTAGTATTTAATACTGTTCTAATTTGAATTAGACACGATATTTTATGAAGTTATTCTGTATCATTTATGCTACGTATATTCCTATATTTTTCTTCTTTAGATAAGTATAATTACTGAGTTACTATTGTTTCTTGAATAGATTTTTCTTCTATCCATCTTCAAAAATACGCTCTACTATTGCTATTTTTATGTTATATGCTTTAGAGAAATCCTCTATCAGTTACTATTTACTTACATTAGTCTTGTTAAATATGTTTATCATCTTGTTTTATACTATCCTCTTAGAGTAATAATTATCCTCTTTTAAGAACCTGATTCCGTTATTATCATCGAGTACTATGTATCTATAGAAGACCTTCAAGAAATTAAGGAATTTATTTAGGTATTCTTCTATGTTTATTATTTTCTTGTAGTTATCATATATGAAATCTTTGAAATTGATACCGAATACGTAATTAGAGACTTTAGACACAAATTATTGAAAGAATATTTGAATATTTATCTCATTTTATGACAAATTATAGTTTATTTTGAACTGTAAATAATCAAGGAACATTTAGGTAATTAGATTAGTTTATTTGTCATATAATTGAAAATCATCGTTGTTAATCAGAGTCATTACTAATTTATTTCCTTTGATTAATGCGTAAAATTTGTATTTTACTTTTTATGTCTAATAGTTCTCTCTTAGTAACAATTCTTTAAAACATTCTTTACCTTTTTCTAGATATTATAAAAATGTGCTTCTATCTATCTATGCGAGTATATATATGTTCACACCGTCTGATTTAAATTGATATAAATCATCATCTTCTCTCTTTTTAGAGATCAATTTTCCATCTTCTAGGATACCACATTATGATACTATTGAATCTAGATCTATTTAATTAAAGAATAACTGATATATTTATCTACCGAATTATAGTTGCTATTGCTATACATTTTTCTTGTCTTCTTTTAAGTCAAAATAGTACTCCGTTTCTATTATTATTTATTGTATATATGGATAATAAAAGTGCTTGGGATTTAGTTATAAATCTTAAGTTTTCTATATATAATTCTCTAAATTTAACTAATTTACATCAAATTCTATACTGTTTTAAATTTGCTATATGTATTGACTAAGCTGTTATATGTTCTTTTATCTATAGATGAATTAGCTGTTTGGATAGAAAATCTTGAAATAATTCAACATAGAATCTCTGTATTTATCCATACTATTTTCAAATAAATAATAGTTGTTATATAAATAAATATCTGCTTGAGTTATATATTACGTCTATGTATATATCATGAGATTTTCTACTTGAAATTCTTTGTAATATATCTTTGAATAATCCTTATATTACTCTGATGATTTGCTATTGTACTATTAGTATTATTTATTGACGATTCTATCTAGATTCTAGAAAGCATAATTTAATGCATCTTATTCTTTCATTTTCTATAGTAATTTATATAATTATTTGTCTTTTAAGTCTATTAGAACTGATTTCATAGGAATGATATTAGAATATACATTCATATCTCCAGTATTCATAATGAAATATTAGTTCTATATTTTAGTCCTTAATACCAATGCACATTTCTGTTGTAATTCTAGAATACTGTCTGTTATATTCAAAATTGGATTAAATATGTAATTCTTTTAATATACTTTCTTTAAATCATTGGTTTTCACTATATTAGAAATATGATCGAAAGTATCTAGATTTTCTTCTATTTAATCAAGTACTAAAACTGTGTTATTATCAGATTCTGCATCTTCTTTGGCTATTTAATCTATCAAGTCATCATCTTCGTTTTCATATAATTATTCCTCTATTTTCTATAGAGAAGTATTAAGTAAGTCCATATTATTTAGTTTCTTCTTAACGGAACTTAGTATATTATTTAGCTTATTATTGTTCAATAATTCCTTGTTTTTCTCTTTATGTAATTTCTCTAATAAATTTTTGAGCACATTGTGTATTTTATTCTATATTATGTTTTATTGTTCCTTTCTTTATATTTTGATATTCTTTTCATCTAGTATTTAATCAACACCGAATCTATTGATTTAGTATTATTAAAATATGAATTTAAGGCAATTTATTTTATCATATGATCCTCTAATTACTTTTTGTATTATGTTTTAATCATACATTTTTGGCAATTATACTTATCTTTACATAGACTGTATGTGATTGCCTGAAAATAATGCTGTGAACCAATATTCAGAGAACGTAGCTATCATGTGTTCATGTTCTTCGTTGTTCAAAGTACTGAATGTCTTTTATATGTCTAATTCCTTAATTTTATCCAATATTTGTCTTGTTTTTTTTGTCTTATCACATATGAAATTTATCTAGAAAAATCTGTTTTCTTTTGTTTATTTATCAATATCAATGATTATAATCTTTATCATATATAAAAAAAACATAAATAATTTATAATTTAAAAGCGATATATATATGAATAAACCCTGTTTATAAACTCATCAATGGAGAGAATATCATTTGATGTTGCATAAATTTTCCATCTAAGAAATAGACCATAGTGTATATACACAATTTTTATATAATTTTATATCACAAAATAAAGAGACTTTTGATCCATTGAATAAGGAAATAATTCAAATATTTGATCCCAAAATTGAACTGTTGGAATTATACACAAAACTATAGAGCAACAACATAGTTCAATTCTAAGATAAATCTTTCATTGATACCATAATGATAATGTTTGGATAGATTCAACAATACGATGATTTGTAATTTTCTGTAGAAATTTATAATACATATGGATACAAGCAACATAACTATTACTAGTTACTATAATTTCTATAAAGAAATCCATTCAAAATAAAAGGATTGACGTTGTATTAGAATATAAATTTCGAACTATTTTCATATCTATATCTCAATGACCTTTATATGGATAATCAAGAGATTTTACCTATCTTTGATATATAAATAGAGAGATTAGTGCAATAAGAAATCAAATTAAATTATGAAACAATCTTACGAATATTGAACAAACTGAAATATGATAAATATAATATTAAACAGATATAAACTAAGCATTTACTAAGAGACTAAAAAATCCATAATTTCTTTCTTTCAAATGGGATTAATATCAAATTATAAGACTATTTTTTTCACATATATGATAAATCCCATAAGTTTCTATTATTCGATGATTTCATATACCGTATGATAATAGAAAATCATAAAAATATAGATTTAACATTTAAATAATTATACAGTAATGAATTATTAAAAACAATTGATTATATCCTATTTAATTGTGATATCGAAGTACTAAAACTGAATATGTTCTATATAGATAACAAGATACCTATAGTATTACATGATGACTTTAATAAATAACATTTTTGTGAGTTAAAACATAAAGAATCTCTTAAAAAGATACTATAAAATTACCATTAAGACTTCAAATAACGACTAGTATAAGCTAATATATCACAAAGTTTTATATAAATACTATAGAGTGCCACGTTAAAAAGTAAGAAATAAATATTTTGATTTTTCATATTAAATGGTCTTTTATAATATTTAATATATATGGAAGATACTTAAAAAGATAAAAAGTAAATGTCTTAACTGATAAATATAAGTTTATATAACTCTGCTCAAGATTTAATGGAGAAACTGATGAATGATCAGTATAGAGAGTAAGTAATCAAAAATATGGGACTGTAAATAATACAAGAAAATCAAAAGATAAACAAGAAATTTAATTATCCACTGAGGAACATAATTAAAGACTATGAAAATGCATATAAACAGATGCATTTATTAAAATAGAAGTACATATTTATAGTGGCAACTGATGAAATAGGACAAAACAAAATACAAGTATGTATACATTAAGACATAAAAATATCAGGACTAACTAGAGCTATTAGGAATAAAAATAAACTAAAACCTGATGAAGGAATGTTTTTGTTCCATAGAGGATAGTTACAAAATGATTAAAATTAAACAATTGGAAATATATGTTTTCTAAAGAAAATATCAGAATTTCAATAGGTTTATTACTTCATATATACTCTTTAAGCCATATTTGGATGATACTGATGTGTCAAATATTTTTTTTCAATATATCATGTTACTGTTATTGCTGTTATTACTGTTATGTGTTTTGCTCTGATTTCTCTATTGCATCTATCATATCTTTATAATCACTATAAAATAACACATTTTGATCTGTCCAATCTTGTACCGATTTAGTTATATATTAATCTGAAATCAACCTATATAAATCTCCTTATTCTACCTCGTATTTATAAAATTTAGTCATATATTTCAAAGTAAGTTTTATATCTTATATTCCAGATTCATACCATTCACCTATGTAATCTATATATCCTTTATTTGTTTTCTCTATTATCGTAGTGAAGTATTTTTTCGTATTTTAATTATAAATAGTAACAAATATGCCTTATTTTTAATCACCAGAATAGACCCTTATATCTTATACGGTTTATTTAGAATATACATGTAAAGTATCTGTTTCGTTATATTCTAAACCCTATATAGTTTATAATTTATCTATGGTATCTGTGTTTTTTTTATCAAAAAAGGCTTTTTTTTATCTTTTACATTTTTACATGAAGAAATTAACGAATAACAGCAAAAACATGAAATTCATTGTTAAATTAAAGCATTATAATAGGCTTCCATCATCATTGTAATGTAAGAATTGATATTCCATATATAATTTTAGATTCTAAAAGCTCTTAAAAATTGAAATTTACAGAAAGTATTTGGATTTATATTATATATACATGATAGAATCAAATTAAAATACAATTAAAATTACAACTTAAGATATAGACGAATAATTGTCTATATTAGAGTTTTTCTTTGAATTTGTGTATCAATAGACCAGTCTATAATACATAAAATACAAGGAATACGATATAAAATACATCAAGATTCAAGATGATAAATAGGCAAATCCATATACCAATGCATACAGAGACCAAATTAAAAAAATAGACAAAAAAACCCCAAAATACTTGGATGAATAAACAAATTAATAACTTTTATAAGGTAATGACTAATAATTATACTTGAAAGATGACTTTGAACTTAATTTCTAAATGGATTTAAATGTTGATTTAGAAGATATACCAAATGGTAAAGATTTAATATATGTTCTATAATAACACGGAGGAGATGCTCATATTTCTTTTGATTTTAACTATATTATAGTTTCTAAATATGATAAATAATCAGATGATTGCCTAATATTATATGATCATTAGCATACCTAAAAATATAATAAAGAGATCATTACAATTAACGGATTCATAAAACAAATATTCGGAACATATGATAACTTGTTCTAAAAACCTGAAATAACAAGGTAATATTAAAAAGAAATAATATAAGATTAGCAATATATATAAGCTGAGTTCTTATTCTGATAGACACCGAACTACACACTAAATTATATATTAAATTATATATTAAATTATATATTAAATTATATATTAAATTATAAAAAAAAAATAAAAAAACAAAAAAACAAAAAAAAAAGATAAAAAAATGAAAAAAAGATATATATTAAGATTCGTTCCGACGGATTAAATAATATATATCTTTTTTTTTTTAAAATATATTTTATATATGGAACAAACATAGAATCAATAACCAACCATCCAAGAAATAAAGAAAGAACTATTAGATCAAAAAAAAGAATCAACTATTAGCTTATCAAGTCAGTTATTTTAATATGTCAAAGATTACTGGAATAACTTGAAAAAAGATAGTCCGCATACTAAACCTATGGTTTCGAAAACTAAAAATAGAGAGCAATACATTAAAGGATATTCTAAGTCTAAATTAGCAAAAGATATGAATCCTTTACTAGAAATATTAATATTCGATACATTTATTTGTTATTTATTGGTGTCCAAGACTGATCTATTCAGAGACGTGGATCCAAATTTAATATCAATTTTTGGTATCGTATTGAACTATGTTTGGTTCATTTTTCTATATAATGGATCAAAATGGATAGGTTTAACAGTGTTAATAATTCGTATGATTTGTGATTCTTTAGATGGTATGGTAGCCAGAAAATATAATAAAAAGACAAGACTTGGTGGATTTTTAGACACACTTGGTGATGCATAATTTACTGCATTCATGGTCTACATAGTGTTCTGGAAATTAAAATAAATAATAGTGAAAAAATTACAAAGTGATAGTCCTATATAATAACAATAATAACAAGAAACAGATTATAAATCAGAATTAAAAGGAATAGATGCTGTCATGATAATGGCAATTATGACTTTTTATGTTCTTTGGGTGATGATAGAAGATAGATCTGGAAATTATGATCATGATGATATGCATGGATTTTTTGAAGTACTTAGAATATATGCTACACCAATTATTGGAATACCGTTTATTTTATTCATTGTTTTCTTATTTTGAGTATAGTATACTCATTTGATCTTTAATAGCTAATCTTTGTTATCTTTCTTAAATATTTCCACTAGTTATTTATCATTAATGAATGCCTTATCATATTTATAAAAACTATTGACAAAATCATTATGATTGAATAACACATGTTATCTGCATTTATTTAGTACAAATAATGGATTTCCTTATATTTTCTTGTTCAAAGCTAGTTATTTGGCAAAATCATAATACATTCTGTGTAAATATTGCTCTTATTTTTATTATGGATCATGTTATAATATTTCTTTTATGTGTTTCTAATCAAATATTTTACTATATAACTGTTCATAACTTATTTTTTAGTCACTTTGTATTTATAAATCATTCTCTAAATTGTCCTATATTTCTTTCATATATCTATCTAGCTGTTACTATATATGTCTCTTTTTTATTTCCTCGTTAGCCTATATTTCTTATTATTTAACTTGTAGACTTGAGTCTTTACCCATTATTTTCTCTGTTTATTCCTTAAAAGAGTCTTCTAGATTGTCTAAGAACTATCTAATTTTTGGTTTTTCTTTATCTTTAGAATCTCTCTTCAAACTGTTTTGTTTTATTATGTCTTCGAATGTTTTTTCTTATTCACTATTGACATCGAATTTGCTCTTTCTTTCTGGTTATTATTTGCTAGATTATCCAAAAAATGTATCTAAATAATTATCCCTCAAATACATCAAACCATAGGACACACCTGATAATATTAATATTGCAAATGCTATTTGTATGAACATATATAATATATAAAAATATAAAAATATTATATCAAAAACGTCTTCCTAATAAGTCTTTTTTTCTACTTAGATTAGTATATTATGGTAGGTCTCTGTTCTATTAAGCGGATATTCTATAAATATCTAATTGTAATACGAATAAATCGTTATATAAATTGGCATTCCTCAAACTTTATGACTGTATCATAGAATCATATATATCATCTACTATAGAATCTTTTAGATATATTTTAAATGCTGTTCCAGTTTATTAATCTGCTATTTTCAGGCGTATTTATCTTCCTTGAACTACTGTTTATAATTATTGCTGCGTGAATGTATAGAGTCCTAAAATAGGCTTATATAAATATATTTAATCAGCTTTTCCGTAGTCTAATATGTATTTAATTTCATACTAAGGCCATACCATATCTTGGATAGTTAGATTCATTTATAATGGAAAGTTGAAGTTATTTTTACAATAATACTAAATAACAAATCCATTACGCAAATCCATTTCGTTAGAGACTTCGTTTAATAATTAATCATATTCTTTATCGGTTAGCTTTAAAACTTTCTATATTATACCAGGATTTGCCATTGCAAGTACTGCATCAGTGTTATCTATACTTACATATCTAAGTGTAATCTGATTGTTATAAACATATTCGAATTACATAATTTCTATATACATTCCTGGTTAAACTGTTTATTAAGTATCATGATATGTAACATCAAAAGTACTTCCGTTATATTTTATTTTTATCTTTGACATATCTATGTTACCTAAACACTGTGTTTATTTATTCAATAAATCATAATAGAACACATTATTCGCGAATTAGATTTCATAGAATTTATTCATCCTTATTAACTCAGGAACTAAATTTAATTCTGTTTTATTATATATCTTAGTGGAACTGATATCAATTGATAGATTTTAATTATAATAAGGACTATTTATTATTTGATCTCTAGTGCTTGTGAAATTATTCATACTTATATCAGTGAAATAAACTGGATTTCCTGATGTATCTGGTAATGGTTTTAACAAGTTTCCTGATGAATTGAAGTATTATAATTAATAATCTATTTATGGGAAAGGTTTAATTCCTAAGTATTATGTTTAAAATGAAGATAATTAGTTCTAGTTTATAGGTAAGAATACATTGTAATATTGATCGAAAATATTACTGTTCTATGCATTTTTCTTTGGATCGAACACTAAAGGGAATTATTCCGTTATATTAGATTGCATTATATATATAATATTTTTATTTTTATAATATTAGTCTTAAAAAATAAAAAAATAGATATATATGGAACAACAGCAAAATTATATTCTTGAAAACATATAAAAAATAGATAAAATATTTCCTAAATATAATTCATGTATTTGTTAATTAAATGATTCATTTTCTAACGGATTCATAATGTTAAACAACAATGGACAAAGAGAATGTATTCCATATTAAGGTATATAAGGACTTATATAGCTTATAGATATAATAATGAACAAATGTGATTCAAAAATACATTTATGTACATGTAAAGAAAGAGAATAATAATTATTTGAAGAAGACTGCTATGACTCATATGATCACATAGTTAGAAAATATATGTATGATAGGTGTAAATCAAATAATCATATATGTATATGTGGAGATAAAAAATTGATATGTAAAAATCATATTAAAACACAATAAAATATATGATCAATAGAATAATTAAAATAGTTTCTATTTACATATGCAATTCAATTATATATCAAAATCACATTTTGTACATACTTTATACATCTTTCCACAATTACATTCATAAATCAAACAATTTCCGGAACAAATCTGACAAGGATTGATTGTATTATAAGGGATATATGTATTTAATGAATCTAGTACAATATGGTAATAATAATCTTCGAAACTCTTTTTTAAAAACAGAAATGAATGTTAAATATTTCCATTTTATTCATTTTTTGAATCTATGAGATCTTATAATGGTATATATTAGTTATTATATAATACACGTCTTCTTATACCTAGTAGTTATTATTATTCTTATAAATCTTGTTTTAATTGTTATTTATCTTTAATTAATTGAGCTTTATATAGTCCTTAAGTATCACATTTCCTACATTTACTTTTAACTAAAGTCTATAATACATTGAGATTCTTGGTGCTTTATTTGATATATTAATCTAAACTTTAATATATTTCGTTAGTATTTTTACATATACATTTGTGATCAAATGCTCTACAATTTTCATAATTTATGTAACTTTTAGTCGAATCTTATATTATACAGATGCAGTTATGGAACGAAACTACATCTTTCTACAGGAAATCTTTAAATGAGTTATATTAGCAACCTTTTAGGTCTTATTTATTGACTTTATCTTACTGTAATACTATCTGTTTACAAGAGCAATTTTTGTTCTATTTTTGGATATCTCCTATTTCTTTAGTCTTTTCTTCGTTTAAATCCAGTATGTGTTTTTATGATATATTTTAGGGGGTGTTTTGTGGGATAACTTATGATATTTTTTGTTATTATTTGTCATTTTAATTAATGTAATTACCCATTATATAATATCGAAATCCTTTAAAATATTAAAAATTGAAAAAATAATGTTTTCCAAATGTATTTTTCTATATATGACTCATAATCATTGCGCTTGTTAAATTAATAAATTAAACAAATAAATTGACGGATAAAGTCATCATGAACATCTAATGAATTAGATGCATCAAATATATAAAATAAAAGGAAACGGATGTGCATCATAAAAACACTATTGTATATGTGCTTAAATGAATGTTTATGATCCATAAATATCCAATTTACTTATATGTAAAGCAAAAAAACATGCTTGTATCTGTGATTTACCTTATTAGATATTAAATATAGATGATAGGAATAAACTACCTAGATATAGTATCATGTGTAAAGCTCAAAATCATAATTGTTTATGTATAACTCAATAACACGACCAATGCAAAGCTTAGAAACATTATTGTGTATGTGACATAAAAAATAAAAACTGTAGACAATGTCCTAAAATTCAATAAACTATAGAAATATGTAATTGCATCTTTAAGATAAATAATTAAAATTACATATGTGAATCTTAGAATCATTTATGTATGTGCAATGTAAATAAACATTTATGTGAAGCAACTAAACATAGTAAAGTATGGAATTGTATTTGTAATCAGATTCCTTGTGAATGTTAATGTAATTGTTCCGATAATTATTAATAATGTTAACATAATTCCGATGGAACTATTGAAGAAGAATTTGTAATATGTTAATATCATACACATTAATGTATCTGTTAAGATGATGAACACGCTTATCAATATTGTCAAGCTTTATCTCATGAATGTATTTGTGAAGATGAAGATGAAGATGCAAAGTAAAATTGTAAATCAGTGAATCATGACATAGAAGAAGACCAATAAAGTGATTCCAATTCTGATGAATCTTTACATTAAGAAATAAATTGGGGCATAAAATAAAACTCTAAAGATATTCTATAAGAATATGTATTGCAACAGGATTTATAGGAAAATTTATAGGAAAATTTATAGGAAAATTTATAGGAAAATTTATAGGAAAATTTATAGGAAAATTTATAGGAAACTATATATAAAAATCTATATAATCCATAATATAACATCGTAGACACTGAATTAGTAAGTAATAAATAATCATAATTAATAAATCTATATCAATATCAAATGAAAGCTAAAATATTTCCCATAGATATACTTGAAGTATATGGATTATATTTATAGTATTATTCTGAAGATGAAATAATATAATAAATAATATAATAATTAAACACAGCTTGTACTTGTGCAGACAATGATTGTTAAAGTTTGATTCATGTATGTACATGTAGTTTAGTTTCTATATAAAATTGCAAATCTAGACGTCATTTGTGTCTATGTATTTAAATAAATTAAGGAATCAAAGAAGGTCCTTGTAGATCTAAATAACACTCATGTACTTGTAATTATTTAGATTGTAAATCAAATTTTCATCTATGCTCTTGCTATAAATAATAAGGACACTGTAAAAAAATATCTGATCATTAATGCATATGTATATTAAGTGATCAATAATGTATAGCATCTAATCATAATTGTTTCTGTTAGTAGAATTTACTTAAAATAGTAAATAAATAACAATATAAACAGTGTCCTGCATAATTACATTTATGCATATGTAGAACAATATAATAATATCCTGATGTTCAATTAAAAGATATTTGTCAAACTAAGTATCATTTATGCATTTGTCGTTAAAAATATCAATTCAAATCTGATGGTATATGTAGATAAGGTTAACATGATTGTGTATGTGATATCGCTGAAGAATGTAAAAGTAATGTAAAAAAATGTAACTGCGAAAATCTATAATTAATAATAATAAAATATTAAAGTAAGTAAATCTTTATGTGCCATTAACATGGATAAAAAGGTCCAGTAAATGATCAAATAATAAAACAAATATTCGATAAGAACCAATAAATGAAAATAATTAAGGAAAATCAAATAGATGAATATAAATGTTCTATATGTTATGATTAGACTGAATTAATGTTTAAAATTTGTAATTGTAATTACATACTTGATTTATGCTGTTTCGCTAATATACTAATCAATAAACACTATAAATGTATATGGTGCCACTAAGAATACAATATTCAATGATATTGATATATTTTTATATATATTTTTTTTATATTTTTTTGGGATCGATCCGTCGATTCTTATATATATCTATGATGTATAATATTACTATGTTTGGTCTCACAATGTTTACACACTTGTAACTGTTTTTACTTGATTTAATTTGAATTATTCTATTTATTAAATATCTTATTCATTTCTTGTGTCGGTATCTATGATGTTTCTATCATTTGATATCTCACGAATAGATATATCTATTTTCCTTATTTTTGAGAACTTTTTTTATTCTTTTTTTTTGTCTGATTAATTACTAATTAAACATCCCATATATAATAAATAGATCTTTTTAAATTTTGATTATATGAATCCATGTTTATATATGAGCTATCTAGACTATTTATTGCCATTATTTTTTATATTTTAACTGTTCTATCAAAGCGGTGTCACTATAAAAGAACGCAAATTATAATACATAAGTACTCCTAAATATGTGTTCTCTATTTGGATATTGATATATTTTCTGTAACTCTTATCAATCGTGAATTTCATATTCAATACTGAACAATACAGTGTTATTTATAAGATATCTGTTTTATCATTGATTATAGCGAGTATTCTCTGGGTATATATAAGAAATATTACATTTTTATCGTTATTTATTACAGTATTAATGATAATCGATCTATATTTGATACTATAACAGACTACTAGTTAATTAGATGTTTATAGTTATTTATTGTATATTGGATGGGTAATTGTTGCTTTTAATATTCAATTAAGTCTCATATTTATGTAAAACGAAAAAACTATGCAAAAAATATTCTTTTGGTTTATCCTATATGTACAATATTTCATCACACTAGGAGTACTCAAGTATAATATGAAAATTAAATTAAATAGAACATAATACCTATTTTATCTTATTCCTTTGATGATAATAACTGCTATTAATATTTGATAAAAAGTTTATTATATATATTTAAAGAACAACTTTATATATACATGTTATAAAATATGATAAAAACTATCAAGAAACAAATTGATACAACTAATGTATTTGATCCCTAAGAACAATATCGATAAGTACTAATAGATAAGCTAATAGCATTGAAATAGAAAGAAGAACTAAAGGATTCATATTTGCTAAAAATATCAGATGAATATGAACTTAGAAAATTATATATATGTTGTCATAAAGATACTCCTTTATTCGTAGTTAAAAATAATGTAACTAAAAGGGTTAATCCCAGTTTTTAAGTACTGTTATTTGTGAATAATATATTGTTAAATGATTAAAAAGAAACAGTTGGATAGATATATACTAAATATTTTGATGGAAAGGAGCTAATAGAATTGAACTATTCAGAAATGCAAACATTTGGCTGAAGATATAAAATAAAATTGAAAAATAAGTGTTCTAATAACTATATTTGGTATATATGGAAAGCTTAGATCAAATTTATATCGAAAGTATAGATGAGCCAGTTTCTTAAGATGTATTAATATTGATATATTTATATGATAATAAATCAAAAAAGTATTTCTTAACAATAACACAATCATAAAAAGGACGCATAGAAAAAAGCATATATTTTGCTACTTGCACTAAATATAAAATAAATAAGAAGACTAATTTTAAAAGACTAGTTTTCGACGATGCTATTAAATATTTCAATTACATAGATCCTATTTATAATCCTCCGTAAAATATAATTAAAAACAAAGAGAATATGTAAAATAATGATTGTTAGATATATGTATATCAGATCAATGATCCCAAGGTTTTTTTGCATAAATTCGGATATATCGGAGAAAAATTTTATGATATGGAAATTGACGATCAATTCAAGCATTTAGATAAGAAAAAATTCATAAAACAGATAGATAAAGACATATATGAATACAATCAACAATAGATGTTTTAATAATATAAATATTATAATATATATCATATCAAAAAGAGTATAGATACTATAGGTCCTATAGATGACATCGATGATATAAATGAATAATATTTACATGTGATAACTAGAGAAGATTACTTGAATTTTGACGATGTTCTTAATAATCATAAAAATTACAAGATAGAAATATTATCGAAATAAATTCAAAAATCAAAAAAAGATATTTACAAGATGTATGATGAAGTATATCAATAAATGTATAGAAACATAAAAGAAAAGCGTTATGAATTAGAATTACAATTTATTGAAGTAAGCGTATAGATAAAATATTAATAACATTTGATTATTCATGAGGATTTCTTATAACAATAAATAGATATCGATTCTTTATTATAATGATCTATATATTTTTTTCATCATTTTTCTATATATTTTTTTTTAATTTCATATTATATATGGATAATAATAAAAACCACAATTACATTAAAGGAATAGATAAAGTAGATCCTAATGACTTACTTTATGATACTATGATAGATGTCAATATTGCATATATTATTGTAGATTAACTACCATTTCTATAATATGTTCACCCTAATTACGTTACATTATTTTGTATGATGATCAATTTCTCATGGGTATTTTTATTACTTAAAGGATATAAAATGACAGCAATAGCGTTACTATTTCTTAGATCAATCCTTGATTCAGTCGATGGAATACTAGCCAGGAAATATGATAAATAAAGTGAATTTGGAGGATTCTTAGATACTATTTGTGATGCATAATTCTTTGGATTGATGTCTTACGTTCTATTTTGGAGATTCTCTGATATCGGAACTAGAATAGTAAATAATGGTTATAAATTAGATTTTACCGTAGGTTCTGAGGTGTAACAAAAAGAACAGTAATTAGCAATGTTTAATACTTTACTTTCATTCTCATTTTTACTGATAAAAACTAAAGGATAATCAGATCATAATTAGTTCTAAGGAATCGATAAATTGTTTAGAAATTATTGCTTTGCACTTACTTATGTACCTTTGATGATATTTATTTATTACAAATTTTGATAGTTCAATCATTCAAAACATACAGTTCTCTGTCTAGACCGCATTATATTATGTTTTCATTTTAGCTTTTTATTTTTTTTTTAATAACATCAATCAGATTTGTTTTATCTTTAGTATATTTGGCCAATTCTTTTTCTGTCTTCGAAATTTAATCTAAAAATTAAGCTATTAATTATATTTATTATTATATTTGATCTTGATTTTTTATTCTTTACGCATTCAATAAAATATATTACTGAGTTTCATTCAATTTCAATAATTACTAATCATACGAGTTATCTTTATAGATATCTTACCATTTCTTATCTGGATACGGTATTTTTTATTAATTTTTATTTATAAAAGAATACAGCTATTATATATAGTTATCATATTTATCAATTCCCATTTTTATATAATTATTGGAACTTTTTACTAGATTTACATATTTGTTATTTTCATCTATCCTGTATTTCTAGAATTCATATGTATATTTACTAATAAACGTATTTCTCATGAAACATAACATACACATATTATGATTATACAATGTTCTACATAAAGGAAACTAGAAATAATTAAAATTTTTTTTCGAGTCTAAAATAGTTTCCAAATTTTTTTATGTTCTCGATACATTCTTATAACATAGCTCTTCATTTTTTTCATCTGCCTATTCTTTTCCATCTTTTATATTTATTTGAAATTTTATATCTTTATCTTTGTATGTTTATATATTATTACATAAATCAATATATTCGTCTAAATATCCATCTAAATCTGAAAATTTATCATCCAAAACATCAATCAATCCATCAACGTCTTTATCTCCATTTTTTTATTTTAATATTATCTATGGATTCAAATATATATGCGCATCACATGCATAACATTTGATATGAGAATGATCTTGAAATAACCCACATTAAGGATTAGTCATGTCATGTATTTTGAATTTTACGAGCCTAGGAGCTCTTCGAGGATTAGAATAAGAGTATATCAATTTATGTATCTCTTTTTTACAAACGCATTTTTTATTGTCTAAATTTTATATTTTATCATATATTTATCTAAATTGAGTAAATTTCGGATATTTTTTTATTATTAATTCTATCTGCTACATCACCATGTTATCATTTTATCTATTCATTGTTGTATATTTTTCTTCTTTCTATTTTATTATTGGCATATTATTGTTTTATAATTGAGCTAGTATCTGATTGTCATTAAAGATCTCCTAAATATCTTCATCTTTCATATCGATCGTTATATTATTTATGTTGGTGTCACTATCGTCCAATTAATTTGGTATATTTAAACGATTTATCACAGGAGTTTGTTATATTGGATTAGCTTATTATATTGGATTAGCTTATTATAGTGGATTAGCTTATTATATTGGATTTTGATTTTATATTTGATTATTAGATGCGTTATTTGTTTATTGATTAACCGATGTATCATTTGTTTATTAGTTGTTTTTTTTCTTTATTACTATTACTATAACTATAATGAGTACTAAAATCACTCCTGATATTATTAAAAACATGATCATATATAAAGTAGAAATCAAATTTGGCATATTAAATTTTCTCTACATATTGGACATTTGTAATCATGATTGTTCATCATAACATTTATGCATTTCTCACATATATATTCTTGATGTTTGTTCTTGCAAATACTGTATACATCTGTTTATTAATAACAAATACAACATTGTATATTTTACTTATCCTATATATCACATGTTCTGCATTTAATATTGTATTATTTCACGTTGTTATACTTACAAATACATGTATGTTAATTATGTTTACATAGCTATGGATTGATTTTACATACACATTTATGCACTCTTGATAAACATATTTGTTATGTATCTATAGAACAAATACATTCATGGGTATCAGATAAACACGGATAATTTAATACCTAACTGATACACTCAACGCCTTTCGCATCATAGAAAAACTAATCTATTATATCACATACGCACTCATGTTTATTAATCACATTTTTCCATTTAAATGTATGATTTTTCTATTACGTCACTTTACATATTTTATCTGTTTCGAGTTTTAGTTTAATATCAACACAATTACAATCTAAATACGTCTCCATATATATATTTAAAAATTGAAAAATATATGTTTTAATTATAGTATTATCATATATGGAAACCAAATAGAAAAAATAGAGAAAAAATACCAAAAATGATAGCATAAAAGATAGCATAAAAGATAGCATAAAAGATAGCATAAAAGATAACATAAAAGATAACACAAAGGATACCCAAAAGGATACCCAAAAGGATACCCAAAAGGATACCTAAAAAACTAAAAAAACTAAAAAATATAAACAAGATGAAACAGATATCATAGAAAATGCCATGTCTTTCTTGAATTTAATAAATAATAAATAGAAAGAAATAATGCAAGTAGCTGATTAATCAAACTAGCTAGCTACTCATTTAGTATCTAAGTATTCAGAAAGTATATAAACTGATGCAAAAAAAATAGAACAACTTGGCGAAAGCATAATGAAGTTATTCAAGTGATTTTGATTATATTTTTACTATATTTTTTTACTATATTTTTACTATATTTTTACTATATTTTTACTATATTTTTTACCATATTTTTACCATATTTTTACTGATCATATATTCTATATATCTAACGACTATCTACACATAGGACATTTACTAGTCTTGTTGTTATCAGCTTTAAATTGTTTCTAAATGCAATCTAAATGAAAATTATGATTACATTTTGACACAAATATTTTGTATCCTTCTTTGCAATCATATGGTTCATAACAAATTGGACAAGGGTTTTCATTCATTTATTTAACCAATTAATCACAATTTTTGATCTTGCTTAGTTCAAAATCATCTATGTTTATCTACTATTATTGCCTGATATCGAGTATTTTACATCCTTTGGTTTTAGATTATATATTACTGTTTTTTTCCCTGTTTCTTTAATTGTTCAATTCTGATCTTTAAACGTATTATTATAAATGATTAGGATCATTTTATAACTATATTATATGTTAGAATATATCTTGTCCTGTTTCAACTTAAAATTCAAACATATTTTAAAATTCTTATGCTATTAGCTATTATGGATTTGATTACTATTCTAAATTATGACCATATCCGTCGATATATGTACTAACGTTATTTATTCCTTGTATCATATTCACTACTCTATTTACTGTTTGAGCAAGTTAACTAATGTTCATATATATAATAATAAACTGGTAATTGAAAATAATATAATATTAAAAATTGAAAATTAATGTATTTAAAATGATGTAGTTATATATGATTAAAAAATAATACCAAAAAATAACACAAGAAGAATCTAAAGGCAATTTCGTATAGTCCATATAAGATCTATAGAAAGCTAGTACTAATCAAATAAACGTGCGATTGTTTAACTCGATGTTGCTCTATAATAAACTATATTTTTATTAATTCTTTATACTAGATTGCTTAGATTCTTAGAAATAACTATTCGAAGATATACTAGAAAATGGACTTAGTTATGATATTAATGAAGATTCTTAAATGATAAACACAAAAATTTATAACGACCTCATACACGTGTAAATAAATAACGAGATGGAATTATTGGAATATGATGCATAAAAAGATCCTAGTAAATAGAAAAACAATGTAATTATAATACTATAACAAGGATAATAAAAGATATTACAGAGATCAAAAGAATTACTCGAATAGAACAATTGTTATATTTATTTCTTCTATAGAGAGAATGATACATTTCGTATTGCTAAAGATGACTAAAAAGTTTTCTATTTTTGGTACAGATTATTCATGTAATACAAATGAGAGAAAATTACGATATTTTTTTTTTATATTTTTTATATATTTTTGCTTTTGTTTTTAACAAAAAAGTACAAAAAGTGCGACAAAGATCTGAATAAAAATTGAAAAAAATCTACCCCTATACATATAGAAGTTATATATGGAACAATCATAATAATTCTAAATCAACACATAATAATAAGTTTCTTAAAATCAATTAAGAACATTATTCAGATAACATGTTAAAACAACGAATATAGGATAATTTTATAGAGGAAAATACATAAATTTCGATTTAGTATATTGTGTTAAAAATAATATGACATACTTCAATGCATGCCATTTAGCATCAAAATAAAACAAGTAAGCAAGTAAATGGTTAGAAAACAAATCAAACTAGGCATTCATACAATCCAGTTTTGAATCTCTAAATGAAGAAAAGAACCTAGCAGAATTTTGCTAGGTTCCTTTTACAATTTTGGACATGACTTTCATAGTTCCATAAGACGGAGAATTAAAAGAACTTAGAGGTACATATTTACATCTAGATTTGATAGTTCCTTTTGGAATTTGGGTTTCCCCAACTTACTTCGGAATTCTAACTAAAATGTCTCACTAACTCGCTATTCAAATCAATAATAGAGAATTAGAATTAGAATAAAAACTAAAGGACGAATAGGATAAAAACTCAATTTTAGAATAATAAAATACTATGTTATCTCTTGATAAATAAAAATAGAAAGACAAAGCCAAATTACGTAAAACAGAACTTTCTAGTAAACAAGTAATACTCTAATAAAAAGAGATTGAAATAAATAATAAATAACAAATCTTAAATACTAAATAATAGACCATAGATTAATCAACTAATAAAATAGATGACTTATTTGTAGAATTAAGAGAAGTTAAATAAATGATGAGAAATAATCAAGAAGAATCTAAATAACAATTATAAAATGTACAATACAATCTAACTTAAAAAATAGATCAAGTAAAAGATGAAGTAATTGATGTCAAAAGATAACTCGGCACTATTCTTTCTATAAATAGAGAATAACGTTAAAATGGACAAATAATAGATCCATAAGATAACTAATAATGTATACTTGTAGTTCGTTTATAACACAAAATTGTAGATGAGAACGGTGTAGAAACTATTAAGAAAGAAACAGTATTTCATTTACTTAAGAAGAGTCTTATCAAATAGAAAATAAACGAATATAAGAGATATTAACTCAGTTATATGATAGAACCTTAAAATATATACTAGGATCACTTAGTTTTTTAACTTGCTAATCCAAGACAATTCTTAACACGTTTCGCTGATTAATTGTAAATAACTGATTTAAAATTCAAAAGATCTCATTTAAATCTTAAATTGGTGTCATCTATCATAAAATCAGCATTATCTATGATTGCTTTTAAATAAGAATAAAGAATAATAGATCTATTATAGAATAAAAAACCAGTTCTTATATAAACTATATGTATAAATTAAAGCAATTATTTTGTGACTATGGAAACTAACGATTCACGTATTCAAATATTAAAAGATAATGAATAATACTTCGAATATATGTTACGTGCTTTATTGAAAAATGTTACTGGTTTTGACTATCAAATTGTCGATGAACAATACATACTAAAAAATACTAACTAATAATTGATAAATGATTTCTATGAGATTTGTAAGAGTAACTTTAAATTCAGTTCTATTCAAATTATTAAGACAGATGAATAGATATTAAAATAGACTAAATAATACTTCGAAGATGATGAAAAACCATTCGATAGAGCTATATTCGATAAAATAAAGGCTATATTTTTGAAATTCAAATTTATAAGTCTATATAGATACCCGGTTGAATTAGAAGATCTTAATATATTCACTAAATGATCTAAATGATACTTTTTATATCTCTTTTTATATCTCTTTTTATATCTCTTTTTATATCTCTTTTTATATCCCTTTTTTATAATATATATCTTATATATCATATCTAATCACTATTCTTATAAATACTCATCAAACAACTCACTCATCAGTATTTCCTACGGGGTTGTATATTCTATCTTACTAGGTATCCTACTTTCTTTCTCATATTTTTCTACTTCTTCTGATATTATATTTTTGAATATTTTTATGAATCTATTCTTCAATAATTTCCATTAAAGATCATCATTATATTTCTTCGTATAGTTACTAATCTTATTATAAAATAGCTTTCTTATTACCATTGTGAAATTAAATAAATCTTGGTATTTATTAGGAACTTAATCTACGAAGTGTTTCTATGTCCATTCTTGTTAACATTTAGAATTATTCACTTTATCTTTGATACAAGAGAAATCTAAATCTGCTAATTTAATGATATATCCAAATGTCTCAAATTTGAATTTCTTATTGTTATTTTTACCACGTCCGCTATCTTTTCTATGTATATAATCATCGACAACTGTGAATTCAATATATTTTTTATCTGTCTTTTTAAGTAATATATTATTAGCTTTTAGATCGTTATGTTTGAAATTCGGAAAGTAATATTGCACACTATAAAGAGTGTAAATAACAGAGAAGAATATATAATCTAATTCCTTATAACTGAACAATTTTTTATGATTTTATATACTATCGCTCTATTTGTAATACTCATTCATATTTTCTATTTTCTATTTAAAATGTCTCTATAAATTCTCTCCATCACAATATGAACAAACCAGGAATTTAACGTAATCTTTATGTATTTTCCCATCACGTTCTTGATCATTTAATTTATCTATTATAGTCTTATCTGCTATCTTTTGGGTAGCGAAATTCTTAAATGTATCATAGTCTACATAACCAGAATAATATGCTTATAATATATTAGATTCTTCACATAATCCTAAAGTGAAATTCCTGTAAAATACGTTCATAAGTAAATTAATCATTATATGTTCCACATTTTCAGAACGTTCTACATCTCCATAGTTACATTATGCATTCTTTTATCCGAATCTGTAAAACATACTGAATTTTATAACAAACACTCTCGATCCAAGAGTGCATTTGAATGCATATCCATATGCTCCATTAGCGATAAAAGATATGTTTAAAGTAGCATCTTTTGGAGTTATTGAGCTTAAAAAATCTATGAAATTTACATTCTTAATTCCGTTCTTATGAATACCTAAATCCATAGTTTCTATCATGTTTACGAACTCTTTGTCTTTATACAAATTAGATTCATATAAGTAATGTCTTTGGATTCCATTATTTAAGATGCTTTGATTATATAGATTTAAATTATCAAATGCCTTATATTTATCGTTCATATATAGAATATAAATGCTTAATTTATATTAATTAAAATAACAAAAATATAAATCTATAAAATTGAAAAAAGTCTATTTAATACTCTTCAGTCTATATATGGAACAGATAAATATAAAAAGCGATAACTAAAATATAGTACAAAATAACCAATGGAGTTCTTATACTGTTGATTATTTAGGCAAGCAATTATAGGTGAAAAACAATCTCATAATCGATCCAATACATAATACCAACCATTTAATGATTTATATTAATTTTACTCATTTCTCATAGCAATATGGAATAAAAATTACTGATTAAAAAGATCTATAAAATTTGATAAATAATGCGAATTTATTATAGGATTAGACAAGTCATAACATCTTTTATCAACTAGATTCTTAACTATATATTCATTGTTCATATTTCTTGATTTATTCTTAATTTGTTACATATGATTTATTAAAAGATTCATCTGATTTCATTAACATAATTTTCTCATAAGATTCAGGGTATTTCAAAGAAGTTTCATAGGAAATAGTTCAATACAAACAATTGACTGAATAATTAAGGAAGAAATGTGATTTATAAACTATAAGATAAGCATAACAAAGAAATAATGACATAAATTCTATATGTGATATGATTGCTAATAAAATAATGAAGAAGTACTCGAAATACTTGGAAAAACAGTATAATAAATATCGTAAAGAATTTGATAATGAACAATAATTTTATGAATCTACGATAGAATCAGATATATCTTTGTAAGTGATATTTTCATAGCTAATAAAAATACTATAGTAGGACTCTAATATAGTTTATAAGATATACAAAGATACTCTAACTGGTAATAAAAGTGAATAGAAAAAACAACTCTAAACTATTTATAAGACTATCAAAACGAAGAAAAATATGCTTTTGGTGTACTGTTATATGTAATATAAAATAAGACTACATCTACTTATAGATAGATAAGTCTACTACTCTTATGAAAATGAAACTGTGTTAAATAAGAAATTACATGATTCAATAGACGTAATTATGTAGTTATAGGAGAATCATAGTGAAAAGGAAATTTAAAGCATAAATAATTTACTTTATGAAGTATCTGAAATGAATATGTTAAAAGAATAAAAACAATACTAAAATATAATGTTTCCTTTGCTTACGATTGCTGCGATAAAGATTTCATATGAAGATTCGAATAACACTGATGATTACGGATAATTGGTATCGTTTATGAACACTAAAGAAAATGGATAGAATGTAGTAATTAAGAGAGTATTGAATTTGATTGAAGAATAACATGGAAAGAATTGGTATTTTGATTATATGAAATTAAAAGAATAGAACGAAGTTGTAAATAAGAATCAATGAATGTTTATGTGATATTTTTGTGATATTTTTATGATATATTTTATAGTATATCTATATTATATTTTTATGATATTTTTATTTTAAAAATTGAAAAATATATGTTTTAATAACTATAGTTGGTATATATGGAAACCACATAATAAATAGAAGAACATAAAATCGATATAATTACTTAATAATTGTTAAATATATTCAAATATAAAAACAAGAAAATAACCCTATTTTGTGCTGAAGATTTAACTTTTATATTTGTCAGACAAGAGATATTATAAGTATTATAATTGGGTCATGAAGGAGAATTAGTGTAAAGGATATAATAAGAATATAGTGCCTCTAAATCATAAATATCATTTATAGTTTAAAACTATTAAGATAAATTGCAATTTAGAACCCCAACTTCTGAAGATCTAAAGCATCTAAGATCAAATACCTGTCTCTTAAAAGAACATGGTGTATATAAATTGATAATTCGTTCAGATAAACCAGAAGCAGCTAAATTCTCAGATTTCATAATAGATATGACTATTAAAACCAGACTATAATTACTATAAGAAAAAAGTTTATTAGAAACTATGATATAAGAAGTGAGATAACAAAGAGATGAAGCTAAATAGAATCATAAAGAAACCATGAAACAACTAAAGAAAGCAAATACAAAATTAGATAAAATATCCGATTAGAATAAAGAATTACTAAAATTATATGATAACTAATCAATTAAATTTGGTGAAATACTAACTTAAAATACTCAATATCTATAGAATTATTAGCTATAACCAATATAGACATAATAATCAATAGCACGTAGAGTAGCTATATTTTTGTATCTATTCGATATACATACAAAAATGTTCATTTTAGAACTAATAGAATCCGATAAAGAAAAGATAAAGGTAAACATTAAAAAAAGAATAGATACACGCTGTGATTAATATCCATCAAAAAGTCCTTATAATTACGATTAAATTAAGTTTAAAGAGACTATGAAGTACTTCGACTATATAGACGAGAAATATAATCCAGTATCAAATAAATAGTAGAATATTAAGAATAGAAAGGATCCGAAATGCTAAATTTATGTATTTGAAATGTCTGATCCTGTAGTGTTTTTAAAGAAATACGAATATCTTTGCGGAGGAGTTCGTGAAAGAATAGTTACTGATAAATATAGAGGAACACTTAAATCAATAGTAATAAATCAAGTAGAACGTGATATTAAAACGGAAAATGAAATATTAAAAGTACAAATTCCTATAAATTATACGATTTATTAATTAAAATTAACAGATGAAGACGGTACAAAAAATGTTTATGTAATAACTAATTATACTCTATTAGATTATATAAAAAGAGATTTTCCTGGCTTTAAATTAGAAATAATTTAAGAAAAACCGTATAAAACATCTAAAGATTTGTATTATATGTAAGAATAAATACAATAATATGTATATGAAGAAATAAAAGATTACGAAGATTGTTAAGATGATAAAGGATAGAAAAAAATAGATTAAACAATAAAAGATATAGTAGATTTGGATTAAACACACTAATATCTAGTGATTAATTAATATGTGATAAATGATATAGATTTAAATCCAGAAAACATAATATGATATCTTTTTTTTATAATATATTTTTATATCTATATTTTTTATTTTTATCTTAAAAATAACACCATTTTAAAAACAATTTATATATGGAGTAATAAACAGATTAACAAACAGATTAACAAACAGATTAATAAACAGATTAATAAACAGATTAATAAACAGATTAACAAACAGATTAATAAACAGATTAACAAACAGATTAATAAACAGATTAATAAACAGATTAAGAGACATTTTAAGACACATTTTAGCATATATGTTAATGTGATAACTTCACAAAAAAATGCGAGATACATCTACAATAAAATCTACTCAATAACATAACATAACATATTTCATAAATCAATATCTGTTGTATTTGCCAAGAATAACAGTAATTATACAATATGTGTCCTTAAAATCACAGCGAATAGATATGTTTTAATTGCTTCTATATAGTCCTCGAGTAATCATAATTTAAACATTATAAATGTCCTATATGTAGGGATACGAGAGATGTTGATTACAATGTAAATGATGGCCTATACGTATAAGTTCTTAAGTATTTATATGAGAAAAATATAAACAAAGAAGCCTTTGATAAGATCAATGTATAGATGTTTTTATTATGCTGTTCTATAGTTTCTAAAGACACAAAGATAGAGAAATTGAAGAATAAATTATCAAATTAATAGCGACAAATAGATTAGTTAACTCAATAAAATAGCAATGTTAAATAAGCAAATAATGTACTTAAAACATAAAATAGATACTATAAGAGATAGATGAACAAATAGATAATATAACATGATGGATGATATTTTCAATATACTTTTACTATTAAATATTTAAATAGATCAATCCATTACTAATCTGCTTAACTCAAGCTATCCCAATTCTTTTTAGCACGCAAATATAATAAATTATCATCTAATTATTTCAAATTCTCTGGATTGAAAGATCCTTGTAATATTTGCAATTATTTTCCTTTATAACAGTCTTATATGCAATTAATCAAGTAATCTGTATTTACCAATGATTCACTTTAATCTTCTTCTGCGAAATGAAGTTTCACTGCTATCAGTTATCCTTTTAATGCAAATACTTTGTCTTTATATAGTTTTATTATCCTGAATTTTATCTTCTTATCTTCGTAAAACTTGATTTCTTTCTCCTTTTATAGCAAATTAAATATCTTTTCTCCGTCCATATAAGTCATACTTATGTATAGTTACCCAGAGCAATATTGTTTAGTATTTAGTAATATATTGGAGAAATTATCATAGAAAAGTTATATAGCAAAATTAGAAATCATAATATCCACACCTCCTTATATCATTTAATCGTTATATATTTACTTTAAATCTTCACCGATAGTCAATTTCTGAACACTTAAGTCTTATTTGTATGTAAATAATAATGGAATAGGAGAACGTTATTCTATGTAATCTTTTTTTCTATATTATAGTTACTCTAGTGCTTCTATGTCATTATCTAGACCTATTATGCTATTTATATATTATCTGTTGTTCTGATATATATGTAAATCTTGCCCTTTGCCTATACCTAAATCTAATACGTTAAATTGCTATATTTGATTACTTCCTTGATGTGATACATTGTATCCTTTTTAGTACATCTTTTTTTCCATTTCATATAACTGACGTCTCTGATCAAATAGTGATGCATGTGTTTTTTGTGTTTTTTCACTGTAGTCTTTCTTTTATACAATATACTCAAAACACATCCTTTTGACGTGTCTGTTATAGTCTCTTTACTATTTGTAGTTGTCATCTTGATATTGAAAATATTACTGTATAGGATCAGCCAATTATTCTAATTTCATATTATTATTTATTAACATCCAGTTGAGTTCACTAAATGTTAATACATTTCCGAAATATTAGCCTTATTCGAACTGATATTATCTATCAGGTCTGGAACGCTCTAGAATCCATTTGTTTTGATATTTCATTTCATATATACCATCCTTTAGCTTTTACTGATCTCTGTAGTATAAATTATCTAATCTAAAATTAAAAGTATGAATGAAAGGAATATATATGAGTTTATAATCAATTTTTTATATTCCTTTTTGCTACATTTTCTATATTTATTCCTTAATAATTTAGTCACATATCTATAATTTTTCATATTAAACAGTTCTTATCGTATCTAGTTAAATAGTATTAAAAAGCATAGAATCACTCGATCTGTAATAGAAATCAATAGTTTAATATTTTGGTTCTTTCCATTTATATTAAGCTATATCACCATGATATTTTTGTTAACTGTCAGTAAATATTAAACCATCGATTCCTTGAGATTCATTGAACATTTTTATTACATCTTTGTACTATTCTTTCATATTTCTGATACGGATGTATTCTTTATTATATATGAATATCTATCCATTTGTATTTATTATCTGTAGTTCTTTATCTATTTTTTTAGTCAATATCTAGAGTCTATCTTCAAATTTCTCATAAATGTAGTTTTTTTTATACATTAAAATGTCATATAACACTATTTTATCTTTTATTAATTCACCTTCTAATATCATGTTATTTTATATTGAATCTTTCATTTTATATTGGGTTGTTTCTTATCCTATCACATACAACATATCATTAATTATCAATAAAAATACATGAATTCCATCATTTTTAACAGCTACATAAAAATTTCTGTATGGATATAATTAGTTATGAAAGAATTTAGATAAATATGTCATTTTTGATTATATCATCTTATCATGGATACTGGGTTATATATCTAAAATTTTGCACATTTATAATAACTATTTTCTCTCTGGATATACATAATATAATATATCATATAAAGTATCAAGTTTCATTTCTTTTTTCTCTACTTATATGAACAATATTTCGGAATCTTTTAACATAGTACATATTATAGACATTCTATCTAAATACACCTATAATTATAGAAGTTCGTTTTCTTGATAAACTGCATTTTTATCTATCTAATTACTCTATAGTTCTTGTTCTTATATCAAATAAACAATGAATCTGAGACGACCTAATTTGAACTGATTTATTATATTTTGCTTCATTATTTTATTATCTTTCTTGAAAGTGTTAATACTGGTTTATATTTTGATGATTTCTCCATTTTCTTTAATATAATTATTCAACCATTCAGGTACTTCTTCTATTTTTATCTATATATAGTCATATTTTTTATTCATTAAGAAATACTAAAAATTATTCTTGAAACTTTATTGTAGTTGTTCCATTATATAAAAATACAATAAATAAATATTATGTTATATTATATAATGACTGACGGTGTACTTAGTAATACCATATAAAAATTGTCATATATGATATATGCTTATAGTGCTTTTCAAGCAATAAGAACAATAAAAACAACAGCAGAAGTAGCTATTATAATATACGATGGAATGGTTTCTAATCCGGAAAAATCTTTTATTAAAAAGACACTGGTGACGAGTGTAAAAATAGCCAGAGCAATAATATGAAAAAAAATATAAAAATAAAATATCCTTATATATGGGATAAACTATAAGTAATTATTGGTACGGCAAATCATAAGATAAATTATAAAATAGGGAATATGAACCTATTAAAGTGGAATTATATGACGACTCATAATTTGTCAGCGGTCTATAATATAAAAGCAAATATGAAAAGGAAACAGATTAAAATAATACACTATAAACAGTCTTGGAATAACCTCAAGAAATAGGGTCAAGTATCATAGAAAAGAGTGATGTGTCGACTATTTAATAAAATTTGAATGTAGTTTTTTTCCACAAGAAAAAGAAAGACTATATAGGATACATAGTATATGAAAACGATTAAGTACCAATTATTCCATAAGGATTCAAAGAATTTTATACTACATCCATAGATCAGTAATAAAGTAGTTTAATATTGAATACATTCTTTCATATACTCATGTAATATAAATTAGTTTCGTTTTCTAATAATAATAATGATAACAGTAACTATAAATTCGTGAAGGATCCAGTAGGCCTGAAAATAAATCTATCCGGTATTCGTTATTATAAATAAGATACTAGAATTGATGAAATATGTTAATCATATGTTCTAAATAGAGAATTTAGTAATTTATCTAGAAAGTAATAGTTTATAAAAATATATTAAAAATTGACATAGCTCTGGGAGACTAGTACATAAGAAAAAAACATAGAATTCATAACAACATTTATAGTACCGATGGTTAACTAAGAATTTTGTTCATATGAATGAAAATAATATGATATGGTCTATCATTTAAGCATTTATTATATATCTTTTATGCTCTTTTAAATACTCTTATTCATCTATTCTAATGTATCCTTTATGTCGTCGATTATTCCTTTTTTTACATTGAATACCATAATAGTACTGGTACTAGATAGATGTTATACTATACAAGCTTCTGTTTTATCAGGATTTATTACTAATTTATTGTATTCTAATGCGAAATGAGAAATGAAATGATGTTATTCGTTAGTAGGGAAAATTAAATCAAAGTTTACTATTTTACCTAAGAATTTCTTTTAGAATTAGTTCTCGTTAATGAGTTTTTGATATTTATCTTGAACATCACCTTTTGATATCTATATCGTATACATTTGCGAATTTAATAGACGTTCTTATACTATAGAATTTACATATTCGTCTATTTTTAGTTTATATAACATAGATGTGTTTTCTAATATTTTTAACAATGATTAAATTGCGTCTTTATGAGATTTATCTTGTATTACGAAGTCCACTAAAAACTAATCAAATTTCTCACAATGATATTTATTAGAATTTAAGAATTACGTATATAAATCTGCTGAATCAATTAATGGCATCTTTTTAACGTCTGGTTGTTAATCTTTACTATAATTTCTTCTCATAAATGGTACTTAAGTAAATACGGTACAATCTATTTCAAAATCGAATACTTCTTAGTCTATTTGATCTAATTTCTTTCTGATTGGATACTATAAACTATAAAAATAATCAACTTATAATCCTTATATAAAAGTGTATAATTCGAAATAAACTCCTTTACAATTGTAAAAACAGAGATCTCTATCAATCTCCTTATTTTCTATATCTGTAACTGTAAAAACATCATTATCTTTATCCATTATTTGAAACTCAGTTGTATCATCTGGTGTAAATCTTATTACTGCTTAAAAATCTTCAATATTTCCATCAATCAATCTGATAGCTTGTTTTAATCCTTTAAAATCTTCCATTTTTTATATATTGAATATCATTTGATTTAAGAATTCTTTTTATATTATTTGAAGCTAATAACTCATGGGAAATTTAAATGCTCTGAAAGAGTGAAATAATGCAGGATTTACTGTATCTAAGAACTATGGATTTAAGAATTTAAAACCATAAAATGATAACGTAGGATGATTATGATAAATAAATGAAAATAAATCAGATATTATAGCATTATCTTTATCCTAATCTTTGAATTCAAGGCTAAATTTGAAGTTTATTTCATGTAATTAATCTACTGAGTATTTGATGAAGTTATTATTGGAGTTCATATATATAAATGACTCATTCTTAAATACTATATTTTTCAATTTTAAAATTCTTTTTAAATTATACTATTATTATATATGGACACAACATAGCAAATAACAGTAGATAATTACTTTGAATATTCTAATTAAGAATAAGAATCATATACTTTAGCTACCCTAGTTTCAGTTGCATTATCTGCATTAAAAATATATATAAAACTCAGATTTATCAAAGATCATCAAAAGGTTAAATCATTGTAATATTTAGTAACATATTGCGTGTTCTTTTCATTTACTGAGATAGTCCTATTAGTATAGAAATTAGTACATAAAAATACTCTCTTAGGTGCTTAAATATAAGTTGAAATAATATAATATTTCTTCTTATCGATATCATTATACGGTCATGTACTTATAGATGATAAAAAATAATAATACACAGAAGAGCAACGTAAATAACAAAAAATAGACATTATAAAACTAGTATTCGTCGATATTGCCGATATTCCTATTGATTCATATTTGACAAAACAATAATATGGAATATGATATTTTTTTTATATTTTTATATATTTATATATGTGGAAGAGCTATCTATTATGGATCGCCGATTTAGCTATAAAAGGATTTTTCTTGTATAAATATAGGCAAAGATAAGACATTAAATTCTTGAGATATGTGATTTCTGTTTACTTGTTTCTATCACTCGTTCAAGCTGTATTAAGAATTGCGGGAAACGATCTCGGATATAAATATTTCACCGAAATATAATGGATATATATAATATTTATGTTATTTGCTTGGATAGCTTATGCATATTAAGATAAAAGCGATTATTAAAAAGCACAAGACGGAGAACTATAAGAAGATGGTAAATAAATAACAGAAAAAGATCAGAGATTCTAAATGTTAGGCGTATTCATAACTATAATGATATTCACTGATATCGGACTCGGTTTCAATGTCGCTATAAATACCGTACAAATTCAATTTGAAAATGAATTTAACAATTTAAAATTCCAGTGATTTTTATATATGGAGAAATTTATTTTTATATCTAAATCAATAGTAAAAATATTAACCAGAATTTTCTTATATAAATATAGTATTCATTTAGAATAACAAACTAAATAATCCAAATATAAACTGTTATATACTTATGCTTAATTGTTCATACTCTAGGAAATATTAAAGATTTTGGTATTTTTGATTAATGATAATGTATCCTTTTCGTAATTGATGTTTAATGGTTCTAATATAGTCTTATATGCAATTATGTTTTATTCTGTGATGAGAATATTATGTAAAGATACTGGTAATTATAATGTTGATGATACCTAAAAAGATGCTGAAAAAGATGCTGCAAAAGATGCTGTAAAAGATGCTGTAAAAGATACCGCAAAAGATACCCAATAAATAAATGAAGAACATTGGAATATAGAACAGAATAGAGATTTACTTTTATATATTTTCATAACAATATCTATAGATTATTCTACCACTCTTATTTGAAATTCTTTATATAAACATTATTATTTTTTTACCTATTTAAAGCCTTTAAGAAAATATTTATATATGAATCAATTACAATCAGCTGTAGAAGAGGGCTTCGAAAAGGGATTTCTTGAAAATCTAAATAGATCTAGAAGATCTAAAAGCGAAAGATCTGAGTAATCTAGGTAATCTAGGTAATCTAGTATATCTGGAAAAAATAGTGAAATTATCGAATAATTCTTAAAAAAGGATAAATAGAGAATATATAGCACATAGTAGAAAACATAACAGTAATAAATATAACAGTAATAAATATAACAGTAATAAATATAATAGTAATAAATATAAGCATAATAAATACAACAGCCTATATAATAGCAACCAGATGAATAATTTGAATAATAGTTATAATAAGTAATGGGTGTGATTAATAAAGTAACAGATAACTAATAAATTAAAGAATTTTTAGGTAGTTTTTTGTAATAGAATGGAGATAAAATAAAAAATCTATCCGGATAATTACTTGAAAATCCTAATATGTTATAAAATATATCTAATCTTGCTGGAATGTTCGGAAATTTATCTAATATTGCAGGATAAGGTGGTGCTTTAGGTGCTCTAGGAACTCTAGGAAATTTACTATAAGGAAATAACAAAGTAGATCGTAGTAGAGACTCTCAAAAATCCAGTAGAAAATCCAGTAGAAAATCCAGTAGAAAATCCAGTAGAAAATCCAGTAGAGACAGCAGTCCCGAGAGAAGTGTAAAAAAATAGACCAAAAAATAAAAAAAAAATCTACAATAGGACAGCTTTCTCATTGGTGACAAACTAGAATAAGAAATAATACAAAATATGGACAAATAAGAACAGATATAATAGAATGATCGTGATGTTTTGATTGATTGTCTATATGATTTTTCGAAGATTTAATACAGATTATTTTCTTATTTGAAGAACAAAAAATGATATACTAATTAGCACATGCTCATATTTTTTATCTTTTTATCTATTATCTCTCTTTTTATTCTTTTTATATATGGACTCTAATTAGATGTATATAAAGTAGAAATCACTATCTTAATTTTAGAACAATAGATTCTATATCTGTATATTCCTATTAGTTTTACAACATTCTTTGAAAGTAACTATTTATTATAAGAAAAATCTCATGTTGTTGATGGCTATATCTGTAGTTGTTGTAATAATAGATATAGTCAAAGAAAATTTGATATTTAAAGAAAAAGTAGATCGTAAAATAAAGGTATAAAAAGAATTTATAAATATACTATCATAATTCAATAATGATTAACTTCAATCAATTAAAATGGAAGAATTAGTGGACTTCTTTTACTATTTATAATGGGCTTATCCTGATTTTGTATCATTCTTACCTTATCTAGAAGTAATAGATGTTGGTCTCTAATTAGTAGAATAATCTTTACGTATAGGAGTGGTGGATAAATAGTATTTCTTATTATTCATCATGTACATTTCAGCAGGAATAATGATATCAGCTTTACTATACTAGCAGAAACATGATAGAGTATAAAAATAAGAATAATAAAGAGTATAAAAGGACATTTAGAATCAATTATTTGATTATTTATCCAATTTCAAATTGTATTACATATATAACTAAAGAGAGACATTTTACGATCGTATTATTCCTCTAATCAGAAAGTAATCAGAACTTAATGACTTATATTTACTAAAGAGCAAAGAAACACAGAGTTGGATATCTATGGTAGCATTAGTTACAGTTGTTTTAATTATATCTAGAGGAGAAAATAGAAAAGTTCTTGAATTTTAACTATTAGAAACAACTGATAAAACTCAAGAAGAAGTAGATAAAGAAATAAAAGATTTATCTAATGACTAAGTTAAAGAAAGAATTGACGCTATAAAGACTAATGAAGAGAAATATAAGTAATATTAGCATAGATTTTTCGAAGGATGTGTAGGTACATTAATTACCTTAAAAGAGTTCTTTGCGATGATTTATCGTGCTACTGAAATATATCAGGATATGACTAGAGATCAATAATATCTACAATATCAGAAATCAAGTAAGAAAATATTGCGTATTTATAGATATAATTTATCTATTTAGAAGAATATATAACAAATAAATTTGTCTAATAAGTATGACGAGTTAGATATCGGAGATCCAATTTATGAATACAAAAACTTGTACTTTACGATATTAAAAGATATCTCAATAAAGATATTTAAGGGGTAAAAAATAGCAATTGTTGGACCTAATGGTAATGGAAAATCAACTTTTCTTAATCTTATGGCTGGTCTTTATACTTATAAAATATAGAAAAAATTGTTCTTTTTGGGTCTTGATATGAAATATATAGATCGTGTGGAATATTACAAAACTTGTTCAATAGTAGATCAATAATAGTAATTATAAAACGATACAATATATAATAACTTAATAATAGGACTAAGAGATTCCAAATAACTCAAAGATGAAGTATGGTATTATATAAAGAAACTAAAAGCAGATGAATTTATCAATAATTTATAAGAAGGTATCAATTCGAACGTATATTAAGTTCGTTTATCAGGAGGATAGAAATAAGTAATAATGATAATTCGTTCTTTAATTAGAAAACCAAAAGTGTTGTTCTTAGATGAACATACTAGTTATTTAGATACTTATAAAGCAGAATTAGTACAAGATACAATAGCAGAATATCACAAATAGAACAAAGATACTACAATATTAGCAATCACTCATTTTTCTAAGTAATTATCATTTTACGATCGTTTAATAGTAGTTAAAGATGGATAAATATATAGAGATATAGATACTAAGAAAAACAAGAATATTAAAATGGATTGGTGATATTTTTTTAAGATAAAAAGTGTGGTAAATAAATACCAAAAAAAAGTATATAAAAATATATAAAAATATATAAAAAAAAAAATATATAAAAATATGGTCTATCATATTTGTTTTTAACTGTATTTCTTCTTCTAATAATCGACTAGTTCTTATTTGATTATCATCAATTTATCTAACCATAATTACTATGTTCTTACATTGATCCAATACTAATATTCTTTATCTAATTTCTCTATTTCTTGCTTTAAGTTCTATATTTTATCTTATGTGATACTATGCATAGGTAATCTTAATAGTCTATCATATATGTCATTATTTAACTTAGTTTATCTTGGAATTTGATATTTTTCCATCAATTCTTCAGTCTATTATTTAGTTAATTCTGACATTACTATTTTCTTCTCTATATTAAGAGTTAAAAATTATATCTTTAGTTTTAAGAATTCTAATTCAGTATTTATCTTGTCTTACATGTATTATTTCTTATCTTTTTAATAGTATAAAACTTATTTGTAATAATAATCAATAATGTCTTTTATATTAGTATATTTTCTAATGTTCTAGTTTTCATCTAGTAAATACATATTTGATTGACTTATGTGATGATATAAACCGATCATCTTGCCTACTTCGCGTTACATATCTAGTAATATATCATCGTGTTTTTTCTAATATACTGGATCACTATATTATTTTCTTTATTCTTGGAGTTTCTATATTTCGAGTCCTTTACTTAAATCTCCTTTGTATTTCTTATATAATTCCTTTAAATCAGGTACTTCATTCTTAGTAGGTTCATCTTTTTTCTTAATTTACATTTCAGGTTTAAATTTTATCTTTAATTCAATTGTGGAATCAGATGGAGTACCATCTATTGAATACCAAATTTCATTGAATTTTTTCTTCAAATAACTAATGTAATCACAATAGTTTTAACCAGGTTTTAATGATCTAACTATTACGATGTTATTTTGCAAATCGAATGACATATCTGATATACAATACCAAGCTGATTTATTCTTTTTAGATACCTTGATTCTTTTAGTTTCTTTTACTAATTAGAAATCGTCTTTTTATAGATTCTATTGTGTATCCTATTGTGTATCCTATTGTGTATCCTATTATGTATCCAGTTCCTATATTTCTTTCTCTTGTTATAACTGTAGTTCTTATTCTAATTCTTATTAATAATCATCATCATTTTCTTCTGATATTACACTATTCTCATCTTGTGTTATTTCATAATCATGTTTTGTTTTATCGTAATAACCACAGAAATCAGCAAAATCAGGACTGATATCGTAATCTAATTCATGTTATTAGAATTCTTCATTTTTACTGTTTAATGCATTTTATAATTTCTTAGTTAACAAATCTATTATATGATCAATATTGTATTAGGCTACATAACAAGAATAACCAGTTGCTATTCCTTATGATCCATTGATTAAAATCATAGGCAATAAAGGAACAAAATTGATTGGTGTTACTTTACTTTTAGATTCACCAGAGTTCTGTTTTTCGAATTTTTCATCTTCATTTTCTTTTAAAATTTCAATGAATTCTTTCTCGAAAATTATATTTATTATATCATTTTACATCAAAGCTACGTATCTTGGACAAGAAGCTTTGTTATTATATAGATTACCAAACATACCGATACCAGTAAACATGTTTATTTTGTTAAATAATGGCGATGTCATTCTTGATACTAATTACTATAATGATTATTCACCATGATGATAACCTACTAGTTTTCCTATACTACTAGTAAATTCAGAAACAGGAGTCTTTTTCTTTAATTTCTTAAATCCAGTAAACATTGCTTTTCTTTATGATTCTTTGAGACCATCTACAATACTAGGAATAGATCTTATAATATTAGATCTTGAATACTAGATAAGTCCTAAATTTATATATTCGGAAACAGAAAATTTAGGTTTCTTGAAATCTAATTAAACACTTTTATCGTATTTTTCAATCCATTCTTTTCTCTTCTCGGTTGCATCAGTTTCTTTAGAAAAAACCATGTTTATGAGTTCTCTTTCTTCTTCTTTATCTGTATATGTGAATGATATGATGTTATGTTTTAGATTCTTCATTATTTATGCAGCATATTATTTAGTATTTGAACCAAGTCCTTTTGAATATTAGATTTACTTATTTTTCATGATTTATTCATTTTACTAGTAATAGTTCTTGAAGTCTTATAGTTAATAAAATTCGGAAAATACACTTTATCCTTAATATACACGAACTAAAGAAGTTTTTAATATTTTGATATATGTTTTATCTATTAACTATGGCCAATACAAATCAAACATGTTCAAAATCAAAGAACAAATATGGAATCCATCATCATCTGAATCAGCAGCTATTACAATGTGATGATATTCTGGTGCTGGTTCTGTTCCGTCATTTGATAGATTAAGAGCCATCTTTATTGCTTAGAATACTTTATTTTCACCTATTTTTTCTTTACTATTTTTACGGAAGTTCATTGGTTTTCCTTATAATACTAACATTCCATAATGATCATTTTTACCGTTAAGCATTGATATCACAAAATTACTAGCTGAATCTCCTTCACATATGAATAAATAATTTAATTTAGCATTATTGCTTTAAGCAGGAAAATACTTCTTACTTTACACTTTATGTTTGCCTTATCTATCAGATTTTTTCAAATGTTTCATATCTAATTAGTCTTATAAATTTGTCAAAATAGCTCTTATAAATTTACTTTTCTTTAGTTTATCGAATTACTATTTATTATCTTCAGTATCCATATCTAATTGAGGACTGAAATTTCTTTGTTCTAAAGTGAGTTTATATTTAGTTTATGAATCAAATGATGGACTGTTTATACAACAAGATACGAAATATGATACATTATTATTAATTGCACTGTTTAGTTACTTTGTTCTAGCAGCTTTTTCAGATCCTTGTAGTTCATCTTTTACTTTAGATTCCATATATTCTTTCAATGAATCTTGGATGATTTCTTGCACCATTTTTATATGAGTACCTCCATTATAGTTTATGATACCATTAGTTATACCTAATTAAAACGGTGTCTAATTTGATAATACTACCAATATTTCCCAATTTCTCGATTAGAAAGTATAATATTCAACGTCTTTATTTGATTCCCTTATATGTTTTTCATATAATTCTTTCAATGTTTATCTAGTGAATATGTTTCTATTTACTTTTTTGTCTTTTATATGTTCGAAATATTGCACTGTTTTTTTGAATAAATTATTAGATTATCCTGATAATAAAACATATGCTCTCATCACTAATACGTCGTTATCTGTTATTTTTTGCATTTAGAATCTAGTAAAATCAGGTCTCCAACGGATTTGAGTATAAGTTTTAATATCATTTCCTGATAAAATTTTAGTTTCTGGTTTAGATACAACAGAACAGTTTTTTTCAGCTATTTACTTATACCAGTTGTATTATTTACCATCATAAAATACTGTTTCTATTTCGAAATAATCTGATAGAAATGATACTGTTTTAGCACCTATTCCATTTACTCCACCAGTCATACGAATCTATTTATCATCATAGTTTGTAGATACTCTTAAATGGAAGAAACAAGCTTATGGATTAGGAACAGTTTTTTTGTTTCCTTCTCCTAAATCTAGCTCAGTATTTCCAGTATTTACACCGTTACCATTATTGCGTATCGTTATTTCGTTTTTATCCTGATTAATCGTTACTCTATATTCATTTGAATTAGGATCTTCGAAATTACGATCTCTAGCGTTTACTAGTACTTCTACGAATGTATTATGGAATCCAGGTGAAATTTCCATTTCTTTCCTTGTTACTGTTAATTTATCATCACAAATTATGTAATTTCCCTTGCTTTATTTGACTTCTCCTATATACATAGAAGGTCTATCCAACAAATGCTATACTTCTGATTTAGATGTGGCAATTTTGGTTTTGTATTGATTTTGTTATTAGTTTTGTTATTGTTCCATGTTATTTTATTGGTTCATATATTAAATATATTTTTTAAATTAAATTTTTTTCAATTTTTTAAATATATACATGAATACCAGACAAGGACCATAGAGACCATAAAGCTAATAATATTAATAGCAATAATAGCAATAATAGCCATAATAGCAATAATAGCAATAATAGCCAGATTATATGCATTCCCTTAGATAAACCTTACATGCTCATTTAATGAAAGTTTTCGTTCCTATTTATCAATAAAAATATGCTCAATAGTGTTAATTAGGGAAATTAGAGCCTTATTTCATATAAGAAACGAATACCGTTATATAGTCATTCCTTTAAAAGAAAATAGACAAAATAGTCTTTAATAAGGACTAATATCTAGATTAAATAACTCCATTGGTTTAACTATTAGATCAATTATTCCAGAAAAATATGAAAAAGATAATAGAAGGATCATTATAGCGATAACTAACAGATCCTAAGAAAAAATAAGACAGTTCTGGCGATGAAAGCTAAGAAAGTCTCGGTTTAGTAGAGAAATCAGAATAAGAATAGAGAGCCTCTTAATTACATGATAAAGGACTTAGAACTGGTGGATAGAATGATAAAAGTCTGTATTAAAAAATAAAAGAAGAAAGTAAAAGCCTCAGGATAGGATCTAATAAGAATAAATATGAACATAATCAAATAGAAAAATATGGATAGGACAATTTGATAAGTCTTACAGGAGGTGGATTGGGTAGATAATGTTATGGAAAGAAATGATATGTCTATATCAATTATATCTAAGAAATAGATTATTCGGTAAGTATTTATCTTATATATCTTTTTTTGTTCTTTTTTATATCTAGAAACCATTTTTAATATGTAGCATTATAGATTTAACATTAGAAAAATCTATGAATGACATCAATTTATTATAACCATTTTTAATGATCTCTTTTATTAAAATAGAACCATATCCTGGGACTAAGCTTATTATAGGTCTTATTTTATAGTATCCATCATATTATTCTTTCTATTTCTATAATCTACAAACAGCAATTACTTTCGATTTACTAGTTAGATATACTATTATGAATTTTTTGATTTCCTATAGATATTAAATTTAAGTACCTGTATAATCAGATAATATTTGTTGAATCTGGACTATTATTTCTTAATTTTCTGTTTCGTCTGCTATTTTGAAAATAGTGTCTTTATCGGTTTTTACATCTCTGTTTTCTATAAAATTATCAAAATATTTCTATAATTATTCTGCCGATTTTTCGTTTAACCATATATCATCTATTATGAAATGATCTATTTATATGAATTACTTGATAGTTGCATAACATTGAAAGTTTGACATATATTGTATTTTATACACGGGTTCTATCAGTTTATCTATTTCATATATGTCTAATTAATAATCTTTACCAGTAATTATGTGATCCAATATATCATGATTACTTTTTATGGTTTATATACTATTATATGTAGTTTCTGGTTAGCTATACAATTCTAGTAAATATGGAACAACTTTTCCATCTTTTTCATATAGAACAAAATCACCTGAATACATAGTCACTTATTTTTCAAATATGTTATATAATCCGTTTTGTAAATATTGTTTTATCATTTCTATTATTATTCTCTTTTTGTCATCAATTATTTATTATATTTATCCTTTCAAGTCTAATTACTATCCTTTTTAATTTACAAATACGTACTTTTTTTCATCTTTTAAGTTATCAGATGGATACCTGTTTCCCCAAAATCCTCTCATTTTTTGATTAGATTACATGAAGTAAAAAAATTGTTAAAATATTATTCCTCCTCTATAAATATAAAATACAAATCTAGTTTCAAATTCACAATAAGTCTCATCTATTTTGCGTTACACTAAATTTTATGGCTATTCTTACAATAATATCTATTATCTGATATGATGTTATTTTTATGTTTCTAATATCAAATTTATTTCTTTTATTATTTGATCTTTATTTTTACATGTTAAATGATACATATTTGTTCCTTGTTTGTTGAATTTTATGTAATACACGGCACCCTATTTATATTTAAAATTATATAATTCTTTCTCATCTTTTATCAGTGTGCATCTTTCTATTATTTCATCAGATGTTTAATTACGTATTTTCTTTTAGTTATCTATGAAATCATATTTACATATTGATTTTTAATAAAAATTAGCAGTGTTATATGAGTAACATTACTACATATCAGTGCTGTTGATTTAAGAGTAAAATTATACAACTAATCGACTATCATATAGTTTCTAAACGTAATTTTATTCTAATAATACTTATATAAAACAGAACATATAGTCATTATTATAAAAATTGTAGAATGTTTTTTTATTATCTGTATTTTCTTGGAGTCCATATGGTATGCAATTTGAATAACATTTATTTATACTTTTCTATGATAATTTGTAATTTTATATAAAATTATCAGATATTAAATCATTTATCTGTTTTTCTGTTTATGACATATAATTATCATAATTCTTTAAATCATAGAAATTCTTATAATTTTTCTATAATTTGAAGTATCTCATTATCATATTGTGCATAGTTACTTTGCTGTTCTGTTTTTTGTTATAATATTTCAGCATTGGAGCATATAAATACTATTTATCATCATGAATTACTCGGTAATTTAGAACTACTTATTTATTTAAATTCATATTATATATTGTAAATATATGATCTATGTAATCAATATCATCGATGAATTCCGTTTCGTCATATATTAACTTATTTTTTATATATATAATCGTTTACGGGATATATTAATTCTATGTCATTATTTAATCAGATGTTAATTCTATTTTATCAGAAATATCTTTATTTATAGATAGCTCCCATTTTTTTTGCTTTTTATTGTTCATATTTTTATATTATGTTATATGTTTGTTATGTTTGATAGATTATTTAACAGATTATTTAATAGATTATTTATTAAACAATATAAACAGTATAAACACTATAGATATTATAAATAACAAAAAATAGACACTCATATATAATTATATTTTTATATTCTTTATATGTTCTTTATCGTGTCATAAATTTATCTCTAGATACTCCTTTATTTCTTATTCTAATACTATCTTTTTTATCTATTTCTTTTTTCCATCTTGTATTTATGTTTGTCTCTTTTCTGAATATATTATTTCTTATTTGGTGATTTATGTTAAAAAAGATTTAGTTGAATATATATCTAGTATTTAATTATCATATATATCGGCTTATAACTTCTCAAAAACTGTTTCTCTAGTATTACCATCTGTGTACATACAGGTTCTATTATCTATCCCGTCTATATAAATAGCAATGTCTTATCCACCATTTTCTTCTATTAAATAATATAAATTTTGACATACGAATTGAAAATTCATTTATAATATCTCTTTCCTAAACATTACATAGTTTTCATCAGTATCTAATGGAGATATTTAACCGTAGTATAAACTAGTAAAATAATTACCTTGTGTGTGCATTTTTTTTCCATCAAATACATCATCATCTGGTGAATACCAATAATATGAAGGATATATTTTAGTATCGTTTATTTATTCTTCATAGCATTTAAGAAGTATTTTTTATTATTCAAAATGACCATTTTTTTATATATATTCAGTTATCTTTTTTACTGTTTTATCATATATATTTTTATCTATCGGTTGTTTTTAGAATTTTATTGAATCTTCGTTGTTTTTTATTTGCATATTTTACTTAGAAAAAAATTGCTCTAGAAATTACTGTCTGGTGTCAGAAACTTTGAATAATATCAATTATAATTGATACAATAAAAATTAATATGGATTTATATCATAAAATATGATTTTAGAATTTTCTTTCATTTTATTCTTAAAAATATCCAATATAATATGCCAACCTCCTGATAATATATATAATTCATTATATTATTGGTTTTATTTTGGTATAGTTACTTAAAAGGAATCAAGGAAGTCATTAGTTCCAATAAAATAATTATATTTTTTCCTATATTTTTCAAATAGATAGACTAGTAGCTAATATATTTGCTATTTTTCTATATTCATCACTGTTTTATTCTAATTTTTATTATTGTTTTTATTGTTTTTATTATCTTTCTTATCTTTCTTATCTTTCTTATCTTTCTTATCTTTCTTATCTTTATTCATCATTGATGTTTTCACTATTATAATAACAATAATTAAACACACTATGAAAAACAGTAAAATCAAGTAAAACGGAACTTGTTTTTAGTTATACATTTGTTATATTTGTTATGTTTGTTATGTTTGTTATGTTTGTTACTGTTGTTCTATATGTTCCATAAATATATAATATAGATTATATTATAGAATATAATATATCATATTTATATTCCAAAATCTCCATAATCTACTTCTTATAAATCGTCAGTCATTTCGCTTTCGTTTAAGCTTTCAGAATCATTGTCATCATAGAGATCTTTGTTCTTATATGATATTATTCCTTAAGTTCCTAGATTTATCAATATATCATTCAATTACTTATAAAATTATTCGAATTATTTAGTATCAAATTCTTATATTTATACCCTTATTGATTTCTTACTAGTTATTAGGAATTTTATATTATCAATTTATCCTTATGCTATGAGACTTGTTTTTACATCGTAATTCATAATTACCTTCGTATCTTGCAACTATTATATTACATGTTCTATTTCTATTTCTTTTGGTAAATAACCGACATTAATTAGCAATAAAGTGTACTATATATTATTCAAATGAATTGGTATATTTTCTAGATTATTCTTTAGTTGTAGATTTTGAAACAATATGATTAGTAATATCATAAGATTTTATATACGTCTACATCCTGAGATTATCATAGAATCTTTGTCAAATATCAAAAAACATGTAGTATCTTTGCGATCTCCGTTATTATCAAATAGATATATGAATACCTATACACCGTTGAAGAATCCTTTATAATCCTTATTTTTTCTGCTTATTGTTTTTAATTCTATGTTTTGATACTTTAATTTATAGAAAATTAATGCGTGTCCAGATGGTACTTTTAGATATTAAATAGGGATGAATATGAATTTAGGATTCAATTTCTTTTTCATATAGGTGTAATAAACGTAAACAGTAACAAACGGATCTATTACTTATTCTACAGATTATTTCTTTATCCCTTTATGAAAAGCTTCGAAATCATCAATTATCTAAAAGAAATGCACAATATCTTTCTTTTCTTTACGTTATAATTGTTAATAAAAATGGTTCTGCATGTATATACCCGAGTGTTTTATCATCTTACTATTAGTATTTATTTTGAATCTTTCATTGGATTGATTGTCGAAGTTTTTTTAACTTTCAAATATTTCTTTGAATTACTATGAACATTGGATATTAGGCAATTATTTCTTATATATGTATTTCTTATATAATTCAGCGTATATTATATTGATAGGATCATATGCTATATATTTATCATAGCATTACTATAGGCATTACTAAAGTGAACTTTGCTCCATTATATAGAACAAAGTATTTAAAGTAGTTTTTTTCAATTTTATTTTTATAAAAAATAGTATTAAAAAAAAATATATAACAAATATAACAAATATAACAAATATCAGAACTTTTTCTAATATATGGAGTTGCAATTCTTACAAATGAATTTTATGTCCTTTTCTTGAATATATATCTTCTAAATGTTATCTTTTTAGCATTTACATATGTTCTTCATTTATGCGAATTTATTCTATACTTATATAAGTAAAGGCTCTTATACTGGTATATCTATTTGATATTTCACTGAATTACAAATTGGATTGAATGCATTATATATTTTATTACAGTTTTAACAATATAATACAGGCTTAGATTCTCTGTCTAATTGATAAAGTTCAGCATATCTCTCCATTATTTCGTAATATATATCAGGTTAATCTGTGTATTTTTTATCTAGTATGTCACTTAACTTGTCGATACTAAAATCAGGTATCTATTGAATATCCTTGTATTCTTTAATGAATTTGTCTATATCTTGTATCTTTTGGGCTTTGGTGTTTTTATTGGTGTTTTATATCAATTTGTATATTAACAAATTTTCACAGGTTTCGCAGGTTTCTCTATTATTTAACATATATATATAATAGTATTTTAAAAGGAATATTTTTCAATTTTTTATATGCCAGTAATATAAAAAATTGAAATTAAATATTATAGTATTCTTTACTATATATGGACTGGTTTTAATACACTGATTTAACGTTTGTAGGGAGCAATGCTTCCGAATAGATAGCAGAATAGATAGTAGAATAGAAGATATAGAAAAAGGTATCATATAATTTACCGTAAAATGTACAGCATAATTTATCATAAAATGTACATCATGATTTACCGTAAAATATATAGCATAATTAACTATAAAAACCTAGAAAATCACTGATATCGTAAATAGTAAAAGGATTAGTTAAAATAGAAACTCAAATAAGCATAATAAAACAATATAACTAATCAGATGGAGTACTCGATCAAGAAAAAATTCAATAGTTATGCGATAGATAATGTGGTGATTGTGGTGGTAAAATAATACAACAAGACGATCAATACATTTGTTCTCAATGCGGAGTGCTTATTTTTTAATAAAGATATCAATAAGATTACTAATCAGGTAATAGACTTTAATCCGCATTCTTACTTAAAATGGAAAAAGCAGAATATTATATAGAACGTTTTGTAAAATAGTTAATAAAAGACTATAATTTAGACGAAGAAGAAATATAATTGTTATATAAAATCAAAGCAAAGAAATACTCTAAATTAAGACAAGATCTAGAATAGAACTTACATAAAAGATACAAAATGGAAGAAATAAAAAATGTGGTTTATTCTATATTTATGTTCAATATGGATTTCGTTTTTATGAAAACTCAAGATCGTAGATAAATAGTAAAGAATCGTAAAAATAAACAAGTATTTGATCCTAATACTTTTAGATTCGACCAAGATATACAAATAAAAACAATAGTCAAAATAATATATCAATTAAATATGGAAAAAGGTGAAATAGTGCCTTAGTCTTAAGAATAGTCATTAGATGCATTTTAAAAGTTCTATGATTGGATATGTAAGAACAGTAAAATAACTAAGAACTATTTATTTTATTAGACTATTTCTTTCGTTATTTATCATGTCTTCAAAAACGTATTTAAATTCTCATTAAACATTGATTAAATAGAAGACTTAAATATTAAAGTAAAAAGTCTTGAAAATATAGAGAAATAGTTCTTAGAAGACTATAAAAGATTCAAAAAGAATCAAAGAGCTGCTAGTATACATGATAATGAAGATAACCAAGATAACCAAGATAGCTAAGATAGCTAAGATAGCTAAGATAGTTTCTTAGTTTAATGATGAAATTTTTCATTTGAAAAATCTGTATACTTATTTGGCGTTGCCTATTAGATAAAGAATAAAGAACACAAATGAGTATTTAATTTTAATAATAGTCCAACCAAGCGTCATTATAATGAATCCCGCTATTTTTATATACATTTTCATTTTGCTGTTATAAGATCCCTATTCTTATTTACTTTTTATAAGATTATCTATTGCTTGTTATATATTTGCATCGCTATTTTCTGTTGTTTTTTCTATATTTTATACATTTTAATTCTATTAAATTGCCATTTATTATATTTCACTTGCTATCTAATGGATGCATTGGATGTCCTTGTAAACTTATGTTAATTCTTGATTCTTTAAATTCTATATTTCAATATCTAACTCTAAATCAACATCTTTTTGTTGATCTATAACTATCTGATTTTCTTATACATATGATGCGTCATTATCTATCACAATTATATTATCTTAAATTCTTAATTACAATATATCGTTGTTTCTTTCCAATTCTCTATTCAATTTATCTACTTTCATACTCCATAATTTATCGTTATTGTTCTATTTCTTCAGCTGTGTATGTACTAGTCTTAATGATTTAACAACGTCATTATATTGTTATAATAAGCTATCTTTTATTATTTCATTCTCATTATTTTCTATTTCGTCCTATAGTTGTCTCTATATTTATAGTCCTTTTATGAAAAAATCCATCTATGGATTTAGTTATAAAGACTCTAATTCTTAATTAATTTCCATATATAAATATACTTTAAAAGATTATTATAATATATGAACTCATCTAAAATAAAAAAAATAACAAAGAAAAAGACAATAAATTCTGGACCAATAGGTGTATTCAGCAAACCGAAATCATAATAATCAATAAGTTCCGATACGAGTTCTAAATCTAGGGTTTAGAAAAAGAAAGAAAAAAGTTAAACTTTAGACAACATAAACGCAGTTAATAATTATGTATTATAATAAATAAAGAAATCTTGTACTATTAACAACAAAAATAAAAATAGCATAAAAAATAGCATTGTATCTTCAAGGAAATAAAGTGATGATTTAGAAGATTCATAATTAGAAAACATATAGAAACCATAAAACACATAACTTTTCGATAAATAATTATACATAGATAAAATACTAGATTATTATAAAAAAGTAGCGCCTTATTTATATGATAACTACAATAAAAAGAACGATATGGAAGAACAGGAATATATATAAGATCTATAAAAATAGAACATACAGTTTGAGAATTTCCTTATGATTACTGGTAAAAGTTAACGTATTAAGAAGAAGAAATAGGATAAATAAGACCTAATAGATAAGATTAAGAGGAAATAATCTGCGACTGATACACCAGATAACATGTATTCAGACGAGATGGATTTCAGTAATCACTAAGGTACAAAAGATGATTCAGATGAAAGAAAAGACTCAAATGCACCCAAGAATCATAGACTTCAATATATGTAAAAATAAATCGAATATCTACAAGGAATATATAAAAATATAGATAAAGATCAACTATAATAAATACGTAAATATATAACATAGTAAATAGGAGATAGAATTCCTAACTATCATGATATAATGAATGTATTGAAAAAGAACAAAATGAGTGATCTATATGATAGCGTATATCATATATTAAAATACGAATACAACGTTAAAATACCTGAATTATCACAAACAGAAGTAGAAGAAATAAAGAAGATTTTCCTTTTATATGAAGAAACACATTAGTAACTATTCGGCACATAAAATAAGTAAAGATATGAATATATGTTATATAAAATATTGAAGTATCTAAATATTAAGAAATTCGATAAAATTATGCGACTCAGTCTTAAACAAGAAACACATATTAAATACGATAAAACATACAACGATATAATGAAGAAAATCGAATAGTTAAAAATATAAGAATGATATTTTTTTTTTCTTTTTTTTCTTTTTTTTCTTTTATATATGTATCTGATACTAATAGGATTATTGATACTCCTAATAATCGTCATCATAGTAATATATTTCGTTTCTAAAGGAAAATCAGGTAAAAAATAGTTCAAAGGTGGAAAAATACTGACATAAACAGGATAAAAGAGTTTCTATGAGATAAGATCAAAAATGTTATTTAGGTTATGTGATTTTATGCTTACAAAAGTTACTGCTAGTAAAGAAATAACAAAATAAATATAAGATATATAGGGATATTATATAAGTAATAATTAAAGTAATTAAAGTAATCTTGATAATGGAATGATATAATTAAATAGATTTTTAAGAATCATGCGTCTCGGAAATCCTGAAGAAAAAAGCGAACCGTAAATTATCGAATAATAAATAAAACTTATAAGAGAGGTATAAAATATAGATCAATATTTTCAAAAAATCCCAATCACTATTTAATAAAATAAAAAAACAAATATTTAATAATATTTATTGTTTTTCAAATTCTTCCATTCTTAAAACATAGGTCTCTTCGGGGAATTATTAGGTGTCGAAGATATTCATTTATAATAGATATTAGATGTTAATTTTGATGATTAAACAGATGAAGAAAGAAAAAATTCGTTTATCCAGATTTGTAAATTAATTTTCGAAGAAATAATGGTATATGATGATGAAAACTAAAGATAGATAAATTAATAATAATTCTAATAAGATGCAGAATAAGATATATAATAATAATAAGAATAATAATAATAATAAGAAAAATAGAATTAAAAAGTCGGGTTTTTACAAAAACTTTTCGGAAATAAAAAAAGTCCAAAAAAAATTGAGTATTATAAAAAATAAAGAGATTACACGAATGAGTTACCTCAATAATATATATAAACTTTATTCAGAGGATTTAATAAATATGTCAAATAAAGATTTTTGGCGAAGAAATTATTAGGTAGATTGATTAAGAATAAAAGATGCGAGAAAATACTCGAACTTATATAAATATATAGCTCATTTGTATAAGATTAAATAAATGCATATAATGTAATGTAAGACATGATATTTTAAGATATATCTATTGACTAGAAAATCAACAGATATATATTAGACATTTCTAATGATACAGTTTAAAAATAAATCAAGTTAATATAGGGGCATATCAATACGATATTAGAATATAGAAAAAAACCGCTGGAATAGCAATAGCAATAACAATAATAAATAAAGGATAGCATGGAAATCATACGATCTGTTATTTTTACTGATGAATACAAATAATGTAAAATGCTCCATAAGATTGGTAGATATATGACATAAGTTATATTAAAAAAATAAAAATCCCAGGAATTATCTCAATTGTCTTCTCAATATAACAATTTAAATCTGAAAGAAAAGAAATAACTGAAAAAATAATATTGGATCGATATCAGAAAAATTATGAATGAATAGATAAATTAGATGTAGAATGATTATTCATGGATCACTGATTAATAATTACGAACACTTAACTTTGCATGTTTATAAAATATTGAATTTAATAAATTCGTCAATATGATCATAAAATAAGATTAGGATATCACAAAAATGGATTCTTATTATATGTAGAATCAATATAATCCTATTTTCTTAGAATATTTGGCTGAACAATAATGGTTTATTGATTAAGACTCTCAATAATAAGAATATTAATAACTATTATAAGATTATTAAGATAAATTTGAGTTATATATTCCCGGAAAATTCTTGAAACTTCGCATTATAAATTCTCTATATAAACATCATTTATAGGAAGAATTTGAAAACGATAGAGAATAGTTTTATGCTTTCAATCTAAATAGCGTACTGGAATTTATTAAATAATAAATCACATATGCCCCCATAAATGTGGAATATACCATGATTAAAGGATAATCAGTTAAAAATCATATTCCTATAAATTAATAGAGTAGGTAATTAAGATAGATTACGGATATGATTATTCGTAATTGTGATTAAATGTAATACTTTTTTGGATTAGAATAAGATATACTTAAATTATATCAAATGATTTCTAATATGATCTAGGGATTAGATGGTAATAATTTATAGGATAACGTATTAAAACTTTACAACTAAATAAAGGAAACACGATAAAGTCAGTCTTTATGGGGTACGGAAGTTCCAGATATGTTGTAGAAATTTTGGAAATAATGGGAAAACATCCAAAAAGAGTAATAATATTAAGAGTAATTACGGGTTTAAAAAATATTGGAATAATAATAGTTACTTAGATAATAATAAGAGTAACTAATTTAATAAGAAAAATAGAGAAAAGAAGAAGAAAAGAAAAGAAAAGAAGAAGAAAAATAATAATAAAAATATGTATAAATAAGGTCGGCTCTATAATATTTTACCGTGTTCAGACTTATAGATTTTCGTGATCAAAATGATCACCCAAAACCAGAAGAAGTAAAAAAAATCATATAATTCAAAATGGAAGTTAATAACGAAATATAGAAAGATGACGGAGATACTTGTCCGGTTTGTTTTGAAGAAATCAGCTCAGACAAATGGTTGATCGATGAAAAAACACCTTTTAAAAAAAGTGTCTAATTCATGTGCGGTCATTATATTTGCAATGAATGTCTAATAAAGTGTGTGTAGACATAATTGGAGAAATAATAGTATTTTTCTCAATAATAATAATAAAAGCTTCTCTAATATGAATAAAATATATAAAAATGGATAAAAGATTGGTAAAATCTTGAGGTAGACGAATCAATGATATAAAACTATGAATATTGGAATAATATCTTATCACTTAATGATGGATAGCATCCATCGACTCTATCCTAAATAGTATAAATTTTTCATATTGATACTAGTTAGTATGAAATAAAATGCCCTACATGTAGAGCTACTATTAAAAAAATGAGGATACTTTTCGGGAAACAAAGACGCTTACATAAATAATGGTAAATTAAGTGAATAACAGCCTTGGAGGATTAAAAAAAAAATTGAAAAAAACAGTACTTCAAAATATACATTTTATATATGATGAGCAATTAATACTAATAAAACAACAACTAAAACTAATACATGATTAACACAACAACTCAAATAGTCAATTCTATGAAGACTTTATTGGACTTTAATGATCCAACAATTACCTTCAAAAATGACACAGTTTCTAACAAGTTATTCTTCAAAAATAACTAAATATAAGCTTGTATTTCATACAGATTAGAATAAGATACCTACAATTTAGGCTATATTTAATTAAAATGTTTCTCAACTCCGGTTAAGAATCTTGATTAATAAATAGACTAATATGTATATATCTAAAAGGATGATAATGAACGTGGATTTTTAATAGATCTCATGCTAAATTAATAAGGAAGATCATTCAATATTGTTTCATAAAACGACAAAAAACCTTAATTAAAGAACTAAGTACTATAATATCTATAACCTTATATGAATAATTTAGTAGACTTCACTGTTTAATAACAATTCTATAAATACACAGCAGTTGTAATTGCATAAGGATTAAACTTTAAAAAAATCTATATTCTTGCTGCTTTTGATAAACAACATAAAGGATATAAGTTATATACAAATGCTAAAGAATAATAAACCTTTCCATTTAAATAACTCTTAAGTCCATTAACTACATAAAAATTACCACCTTAAAGAAAGATTCCATTATATGTATGTTTCTTCTAAACTAACGTTTTATTAGACACTATCAGTTAACTATTAGATAAGTTCTAAATTAAATTTGCTACTCCTAAATTAGGTAATAAAATTAATCCATTTTTAACTATTGTTAGATAATATTAAAATAAACCATTAAAAAGTTTAACTAAATAATTATAACATTATAAATAAACAATAGACAACATAATGAATGATTAATCATTTGATTCTGAATCTTTTGGATGTTTCTATAAAAATATTCAAACATAAGAATCCTATGTAGTTAATGAACAATTATGCATATTTACTGAAAGGGATGTAACATTATTATAGTAAGAAATATAGCAAGAAATATAGTAACCAATATAATAACCAATATAATAACCATTATAGTAAGAAATATAGTAAGAAATATAGTAACCACTATAGTAACCACTATAACAATAAATATAACAAATAGTTTCTGAATTACAATAGACTCAAATAAATGAACCAGAAAATGTTATTCCTTTAGTTAGATCTGATGATTAAACAGTATTTCCATAATAGCAATAATAGCCATAAGTTAAGTTCTCTATCAAATATAAAGAAAGACTTTTAAGAACATTATTATTATCAACTAACATATTCTTAATGCCATATGTATACTCAATGGTATATTTATTATACGATGAAAACAGTTTAATATTCAAAATTTTACTATAAATAATCCCTGAATTAAATGATTAATAACTAGTTTAACTTAAATAATAATATTCATAAATAAAACTAGACGAATACTTTAACTTCAAATAATTATCTAATTAATAATATAACAATTCTGAAAATCCATGTGATAAAGTTAAATAATTCATCAATAATTTACTATAAAATACCATTAATATGGATTATTTAAATGCTAAAGAAGAACAATTAACAACTGATATTTTGAAATAATAATACCAAATGAAGACTTTTGAAAGGGCTTTTATACTCAAATATAACAAAGAAGTCTAAAAATTCACTTGCTGATAGTGATTTGATATTATATCTACAACCTATTTCTGATCTCTTTTTTTTTTATTTATTTTTTTTTATTTTTTTTTTTTGTATTTTTTTTATCTTTTTTATCTATATTCTATATCTATATTCTATATCTATAATGGGAGATCCGTCTCTCGTTTTTCTATATCTAACACCTATAATATATATCTTTATATAAATATATTATAGTCTTTAAGGGGATCCGTCCCCAAATTTCTTTGAAATTATACCATAAAAATATACATAAAAAGATACCTCAAAAATACTATAAAAATACTATAAAAATACTATAAAAATACTATAAAAATACTATAAAAATACTATAAAAAATATATCATATATTATCAATATCTACTTCTCCATCACTTTCAATACTGTATTTCCTATTCTATTATAGAACCTATATCTATATCTTTTCACCATTATTTTATGTGTCTTCATCACTGCTATTATCAGGAAGATCTATTGAACCATCACTATTTTACTCTATATTAGTCTTCTTGTTTCTATTGTTCTATTTGTTTAGTTTTTACTCTTTTTTAACTATTTTACGTTCTTCTTTGATTGTATCTTTGTTTATGTCGTCATCTTCGAATACTACTCCACAATTGTCGATTAAGTCTTATTCTTACTGTTATTTCATATGTCCTTATTGAGTCAAAAATTTAACTTATTCTGGACTATATTTGTAGATTATATCCCCTTTGTCTTTCTCAAATTCTCTGATAGAAACTAAAACAGTATCACCAATGCTCATTTTATCTTTACCCATAGATCCTCTTATATGTACTAACAAATCTTATTTTAGCTCTATTATATTAGCTTTAAATCTACGATTACCGAGTGTTTTAACTAATTTACCATAGTATATGAATTCGTCGATGTCTTACAAAGGAGTATCTTCTATCTTTTCTTATACGTTTTGTCTATTTTTTTTCTTATTCTTACTTGAATGAAAAGCCATTATATAATATTTAATTATTTTTTAAATACCTAAAATAAATAAAATAATTTATATAAATAATGGCATCTATCACAAAAAACATGTAGAATAACATAAAAATAACTGGAAAATACAATGGTGTAACGTTTATCTTTTTTAACGGAATGAATACTTGTTCCAATTATTATAACTATTACAATAATAATAATGAACTAAAACGTAATGATTTTCTGTAAAATATATCAAAAATATCATAACTTATTACATTTGAACCTATGGAATATCGTATGTAATTAATAGCTGAGGAGTATCTATACGACGATATAGAATATTCTGAATATAAAAATACCATATAATTTTAAAGAGAATTCTATGAAGAATATCTATAATTAGGATATAAACAGTAAACACAGTAAATCTATGATTTTATAATGACATATAACACACATCCATATAGTACGCAAAATGATCCTATTCAAGGACCTTTCATATTAATTGGACATTCAATCGGCGGATTCTATTCATAAGTATTTTACTAGTAATATCACCAAGTTCTTTCTATAGATTCTATAATAATAATAGACGGATCTAATAAAGTAGATAATTTCCACAAGAGGCTATATAAACATAATAGTCTAGTTAAATACACTAATGATGAGATATTAGATACTTTATAACTACACTATAACGAGATACTGAACATCGTATAGAACAATGGTAACAGCGATAAAAATAGTAATATAGGAAAAGAATTACATAAATTAACAAAACCATTTCGTGATGTAGTAAAGCTGAATTGTGCAGATCATATTGATCAAGTTCCTGACTGTGTAGATATACCTATCATATGTTTCTGGGCACTTTATAGTCATCAATTTATAGAGAAATTTCCTAAATAAACACAGGAACTTTATGATTCGAACATATCAGTCAAAGAATATCATAAGAATTTAAAGAACTACTGCAAATATTACGAATATCAATTTATCTATGATCATCATCATTTCCTCAATTGGACTATCCCTTAAATGATATTAAATGTTATTAAAAAGAGGTTTTTTATGATAATAGATAAATGATCTATAGTGTATTAAGAGTAACATAAAACAGGTTCTAAATTAAAAATATTATATACAATAGCGTATATAATGATATAGTTTGATTATGGATATCTTTTACTATACTATATTTATAGGGAATTGGAAATAATATAAAACATGTTCTAATTTAAAAATATTACATATAATAACCGATATAATACTATATTGTTATTTAGAATATATTTATTATAGTCTATTCTATAGGGAATTTATAATAACATAATATAGCTTCTAATTTAAATATTTATTATCTATTCGGCACATCAATATTATATTGTAATTACAGATATATTTATCATAGTCTATTTATAGGGAATTAGGAATTAAATAGTTTAGGTTCTAAATTACAAATATCATATGTATCATACACATCAATAATATATTGTAATTATGAATATCTTTTATTATAGTCTATTCTATAGGGAATTGGAAATTAAATAGTTTAGGTTCTAAATTACAAATATCATATACATTCGACGCATCAATATTATATTGTAATTATGAATATCTTTTACTATACTATATTTATAGCATCTTGAGAATAACATAAAATAGGTTCTAATTTAAATATTTACCATCTATCCGGCACTTCATTATTATATTGTAATTATGAATATATTTATTATACTCTATTCTATAGGATCCATATAATAGCTTAATATAGCTTCTAATTTAAAAATATTATATATAATAACGGACACAATGATACAATGTAATTATGGATATATTTATCATAGTCTATTCTATAGCATATTGAGAATAACATAAAACAGGTTCTAATTTAAAAATATTATACATATCCGGCATATCAATATTACATTGTTATTTAGAATATCTTTTACTATATCATATTTATAGGGAATTAGGAATAACATAAAACATGCTCTAAATTATAAATATTATACATATCCGGCACTTCATTATTATATTGTAATTACAGATATAATTATCATACTCTATTCTATAGGATCTAGATAATAGCTTATTATAGCTTCTAATCTAAACATTTACTATATATCTTCACAAAATTGAACTTTAATGGCCTTATTATCCATTTATATATGACTTTAACACTCTTATTTATACCATTCTTTATCATTATTTACTCTCTTTTATACCCTCATTTACCCTCTCTTTTATACCCTCATTTACCCTCATTTACTCTCTTTTACTCTCTTTTACCCCTATTTACAGCATCATTTCTTATCAGATCCTTAGGAAACAGATTTTGTCAAAATACGTAAAGATAAAAAAAAAAATTGAAAAAAAATGACCCCCAAACATAAAACAGACTTATATATGGCAACTAACAATAAATAATAAAAACAACCAAAACAACCAAAAGTAATTTCTCCTGAAGAAATTAAATGTTTGAATGAACTTGCAAAAGCTCACACTATATAAGCCAAATAAGCATTATAGAACTAAATAACTCAATGGTTATAAAGTACATATAAAACTACATTTGAAAACTTAACTGAAGAACAGTTAAAAGCTTATAATAAAAAATTCGCTGATAAATAACCAAATGCTGCTATCACACTAAAAATGATGAATGAAGCTTTATTAGCTAGATATAAACATCTATAAGGTGACAAAGCTGACAACAGTGTAAAATACAACTTGGATAAAACTGTTGTAGCTAAATTGATAAAAGACAACGGACTCGAATTAAAAGAAGTAAATTCTAAATTCTATTGGATATAGTTCAACTATACAACCAAAAAGAAGCCAGTTTCAACAAAGGATGCTGCTAAGAAATTTGACAAATAATTCTAACAAGTTTATTTCAAATATCAATAAAATGGTAACAAACTTCCTGAATAAGAAATGAAAGCATTATTCGACAAATTATGCGGTATCTCTAAAGATGAAATCGGAATAATTTTCGGATTCTAAAAAACAGCAACTGAAAAAGGATAAGATTTTGATAAAGTTTCAAAAGCTATTATTACTAATTTGACCTATAATAAAGGAAACAAAAAGAATGCAAAATACCACTATGCTGGATTTATACATCCAATTATTACTGCTATTAAAAGCGAATAAAGGGATTTCTATAGTGAAGCTGATATTAAATAAAAAATCTAATAATCAATATCTCTATATCAAGATTATCCTAATTTCTTAAGTACTGATATAATTGCTCATATTATTGCTAAATGCAAAAATATATTAGAAAAAGTATCAGATGGTTACAAAAGAGTAGAAGCTAAAGTCACTAATCAAGAAGAAGAAAAAGTCGCTTAAAACGATGAATCTGAATCAGAAGCCGATAACTTGGAAGATGATGATAAAATCATCGATGAAAATGATTAAGAAGAAGAAAAGGTTTAATAACCAGTAAAAGTTGATAAGAAAGGTAAACCTGAAGAAGTAAAAAAAGACGAAAAACTTAAACCAAAAACAAAGAAAGAAGAAGTTATCTAATAAGTTGAATAAAAATAGGATAAACCTAAAAAAACAACTAAAAAGGATGATAAAAAAGAAGATAAAAAAGAAGATAAAAAAGATACTAAAAACAAATTAGCAACATCTACTAAAATCAATAAGAATAAATAATAAGTGATTGAAAGTGATTAAGAAGATAAATAAGAAGATCCAACAGTCAGTGACGAAGACATTCAATGATAACGTTATAAAACATATATTTGATATATTTTTTATATTTTTTTATATTATATATTTTGATACATCCGTGTATTTATAAATATATATTTTTTTTTTAATTATATTTTATAATAACCATATAACCATATTTTTTGTTTTGAACATGTATTTTATACATATTATAGCTCTTTAAAATTGAAATTTTTATATCTTTAGAATATCTTTTCTCTATATATGATTCAATCTAAAGACAAATTTTATTACGTATTAGATGCCATAATGGATGTAGATAAAAATACTAAATAATAATATACAATCCTATCAGCACTCAATAAAAAAGGTCAAAAAATAGCTATAAGATGTGATTTCTAAAATTACATTTACTTATAACCAATGAATGAATAAGACGATTATTTAGTCAATTTACTAGATATAATCTATCGTCCTGATGAAAAGACTTAATTAGTTGGAATATAACAACTTTTACAGTCTATGAAATACTAAACAGAAAAAGGTCCTATATTGTTAAATTATGATAAAATGGAATTAGTAGAGAAAAAAAAGCTATTTGGATATCAAAAGAACAAAGAAAGATTCATAAAGCTTACTTTTTCTAATAATACTGACTACGAAAACGCTAAACTGATATTCAATAAATCTATCACAGATTAAAAATATACAGTCTCAATTCCTGATTTACAGTCTTTAAATAGTTTCTCTAGAAAGATCTTTAAGAAATCTGTTTACTAGTTAAATCCAAAAGAACTATAGCAATTAATAGATTAAAAAGAATTGACTAATCCTGACTAATAGAAATCAATAAAAGATTATATTACTATGTTAGATTTCAATGTGTAGTATCACGAGAACTATATAGATGATCATCTAAAGTTCTTGAATAATTCAAATATTCGTGTTTGTTCTTGGATATAAATTCAATCAGAACACATTAAAGATCTGATCAATCCTCATAATACAAAGAAATATATAGCTTGTAATACTTGTTTTATAAAAGCTGCTCCTGAATCATTCATCAAGAAAATACCTGCATTAAAGGTCCTCTGTTACGATATCGAAACCACTACTCATGATATTACTAAATTTCCAAATCCGAGTCTTTATTCTAATAAAATAGTACAAATAGGTCTTGTTTTTATTCCTAATTTAAATGAGCAAAAGAATTACACTAGATATATTCTTACTCTCGGAAATTGTGATAAAATAGACTCTGTCACTGTTCTTTAATATAAGAATGAATTAGATCTTTTATGTGGATTCTTTAAGCTATTAATAAAAGAAAATCCTGATGTAACACTTGGATACAATATATTCGGTTTCGATGATAAATATATTCGTTAACGTACTGATATTTACAGATTATATTCTCCTGTGATATCAGAATTAGAAAAAAAAGTACAACGTATAGTTACACAAGACTATAAAGATCCATACACTGAATTTAACAAAGATTCATCGAATACTGGTTAAAATACGTATTATGTATTTGATTTTAAAGGATAAATTCGTATTGATTTATTACATCAAATCAAAGCAGATGTTAAATTAGAGAAATATAAATTGGATTATGTATCACAGAAATTAATTCGTGGAAAAATAGTTCTTTAATAACAATAATATGTTCTTACGAATATAATAGAAGGATTAGAAGAAAAGACTTATGTAATTCTCTCTAATGATGATGAATTTGATTTTAAACTCACTGATAAGATTTTCATTGATACAATTACTGATGTGTCTTAAGACAACGATCTAAAGTAACAATATCCAAAGATTTATTCTGATGATAAAAATAAATAGCTATATAAAATAACTTTTCGCGTTGATGATTCCTATAATAGCTCATATCTTCCTTATTATAAAAATACAGAATTTGAATGTTGGTAACTATGTAAAGACGATGTATCACCAAGAGAAATATTTGAAGCATATAAATCATGTAACAACGATACTCCGTTAATAGATGAATTTATAGATATAGTTAACAATCCTGAGTAATCAAGAGAGAAAATAAAACTTCGTACTTTAGTAGCTAAGTATTGCATTATTGATTGTTATTTAGTTACTATTCTGTCAATAGCTAGAAAAACTATTTAAAGAACACAATAAATGGCAAACATTTCAAATGTTCCGTATAGGTACATATTTTGGAAAGCATAAGGAATAAAAATATAATCATTAGTGTACAAAAGATGCATTGAAGAACAATATATTTTCACTAGATCGAATAATGATAAAATATTCGTTGAAGGTGCTCATGTAATAGATGCAATTTCAAAACGTTACAAATATCCTATTACAGTTTATGATTTCGAATCTTTATATCCAAATTGTATCATTACTTATAATCTATCACCTGATACTCTCATTTCAGAAGACGAATTATCCTAATTTCCAAAGGAATAAATAACAAATGTGTTCATAGATAATAATAATAAAAATTAGGACATAAGTGAAGAATAACTATAATAAATGGAGGAAATGTTATAAGATGAAAACAATGTAAAAAGTATCTCTAAATATTACTTTGTCAAGGATTCTGTATTAATCGGAATATTTCCTAAAATACTGATTACTTTACTTAAAGAAAGAAAAGCTGTTCGTGAATATATGAAGAAAAATAAGAGCAGTCTTTCTGTTGAAGAATATGAAGTATATGAATCTATATAATTATCAATAAAAGTTGTTGCTAATTCTTTCTATGGTATTCTTGGTGCAATGGGACTTCTATATTGTCCTTAAATAGCCAGATCTACTACTTATTTTGGTAGAAAATCACTTCATTTTGCGTAGTCGTTTATGGAAAACGAACTCTAATAATGCTTCGATTGCCCTGATTTAGTTAGTTCTTTAATAGTCACCAAAGGTACCGAAACAGAGTAAGAAATTGTTTAAAATAAATAATTAGAGACATCTGTTTATTCTGTAATAAAATAGATAAATAATGTTTATGATACGAACATAAAAATAATGTATGGTGATTCTGTAACAGGAGATACTCCGCTATTACTAAAGGATAAATTTGGTTTTATACATATCAAAAGAATAGATGATTTAATATAAGAAAACCAATGGTATGATTATTCTGGTTTCAATATACAAGATTAATCATTAACCCATAAACAACAAGGATAGTGTAAATAATACAAAATATTCGCGAATGGAGATTGGGTAAATATCAATAGAGTAATAAGACATAAATGTAATAAAGATATTTATAGGATAAATACACATACTGGTTTAGTAGATGTCACAAAAGATCATAGTTTATTAAATGAACAAGGAATCATAATTAAACCTACTGAATGTACTACCGGAACTCCTCTTTTGTAATCTTTTCCTACTAATTAAATATTTAGTAATGATATAAATGTGTGGAAATAAGAATTCATTAAAAATCTATATGAATAATAATAAGAAGAATACTCTAAAGAATGGGAAAGTAATTACGGTGATAAATAATAAGAAGAATTTAAATTATCTGATGTTGAATTCACTAATCAAGATTAGATAGATCTAAATAATAAGATAAAATAGATGTAGATAAGCATAGATGAAGCTTGGTTAATGGGTTATTTTATGGGTGATGGTTCAGCTGGATAATATGATACTAATTCAGGTGTTAAGTATCAATGGTATGTATGTGGATAAGATATGTAATTATTACAAAAATCTCAATAGATATTGAGATAAGTTTACGATTTAGATTCTGAAATATTAAATACTATGGAATCGTCTCATGTTAATAAATTAGTCCCAAAAAAGGATATAAAAACTATTGCCCTCAAGTATAGGTAATTATTTTATGATGATAATAAAGCAAAAATTATTCCATTCCTGATTCTAAATAATACTAAAGAAATAATATGGTCTTTCTGGAAAGGATATTATGATGCTGATGGAGATAAAGATCCTACCTTATATGGAAGATGTGATGCAAAAAATAAGGTGACTTCTTAGTGTTTATTTTACATTATGAAATAATTTATGAGTGTATCAATAAATTGCAGATCAGATAAATAGAACATTTTCAGAACAACTGGAACACTTGGTAAATAAAGAAAAATACCGAATAAAATAAAGAAAATTTCTCTATTACATTCTAATTATCAAGATTATGTATATGATATAGAAACTTCTGCTGGAATTTTCAATGGAGGAATAGGAGAAATAGTATTAAAAAATACTGATTCTATTTTCGTAGATTTAGGATTGAAAGTAAAATAAGATGCATAAGAACTATAATAACAATAAATATCTGATCAATAAACACACATGAACATGATAGTTGATAGCTTAAAAGTTTAATTCAATGGTAAATAATTGGATCTATTTACTTTGACAAATCTCACTGTATAGTTAGGCACGGCAATGTCTCAGATAATCAAAAAAAGACTAAATGGAACTCTTAATCTATAATTTGAGAAGGTTCTTAATAACTTTTTCTTGTTTTCTAAGAAACATTATATCGGTTGGCTTCATGAAAAAGCATCGAAAACACCTCAAGATTTCAAGAAAGACAGAAAGTTAAAATACGCAGGAATCATACTCTAACGTAGAGATAATCCTGAAATAGTGAAATATCTATTCAGAAAGATCTTTGTTTACACAGAACTAAACGATCACAAAGAAACATTCGAATCAGATCTAGTTGATTATTTTATCTAATTTATAGAGTAAATATCTAAAGGTCAATTCAATAAGAGTTATTTTACAATTTCAAAGACACTTTCTAGATCTTATAAGAATCCTGAATAATAATGTCATGTTGCACTTGCTAATAGATTAACATAATAAAAGAATATGGTATTTCTATCGAATGAAAGAATTCCGTATGTAGTTCTATATGATAGATTTAAAAGCAACAGTGTTTCTTATACATTATCAGATGTGGTATAGCATCCAGATTTCATTGAAGAAACAGATTCCATAGATTACCTTTATTATATAATAAATCAAATAAGAAAACCGTTACTTGAGTTAATTATTAAAATTTACGACAACAACGATTATAATTATCATTTCAATAGTCTTAAATATCGCTTTGATTAATTATGTATTGATATGAAATAATAGAGACTTGAAGACCTATAAAGTTATTATGAATAACATAAAGGACATTATAAAGATTTATAAAATATCTTAAATATGACAATTGATTATAAAGATAAAAAAGATAAGAAAAGTAACAATGAGAAAATAAAATTATACAAGGATCTATAAAATATATAGGATCTATAGAACATATAAAAAGATACATTATAATTGTATATAAAATAGCAAGATGAATTGATATAAAAGTATGTCAATTCTAAATAAAACACCTTAGATACGTTCTATTATAAGAACTAAATATTATATCTCCAAGTAGTTACATATAATAAATAAATAAAAGTACTATTACAATTCTTTAATAAATACGTTAAATAAAATGATTTTAAAGACCTATTATAGGAATTTGAATAAGTAGATAAATCATAGTATTCTAAAGACTTATAGTAACTGATTGATTCATTAAAACAAAATAAAAATAATGTAGCTTTATAGTAACAATTATAGTAAATAAAAGACATTATCCTATCAGTCATCTATAAAAAGCATAAATTCTTACTTTAAGAAAAGAAACAGAAGAGCTCTAGTATATAACAATAAAATATGGTTAAATAATACATATTGGAATTTCTATATTTCTTCCGTGATCAATGGAATGTAAAACCAGATGAAATACATGAAGATAAGGATATAGAAGAGTTCTGGAAAACCATGAATCGTGAATATGATGAATAAGAAGGTGAAGAAGAAGATAGTGAAGATTCCATAGATATATATGAAAAGATATGACACTTTTTTATATATTTTTTTTATTTTTCTATATATTTTTTTTTTATTTTTCTTTGAAACATATCGATACAATAGTCTTTAGTTCGGAATATCTTTATACGTATAATAGAAAATACAAAAAAGGGTCATCAAAAGTTAAAAATTGAAAAAAAAAAAAAGCTTTTAATATGATATTAGAGAAACATAGATAGATAGATATATATATTTATTTATTTTTCTCTAGGATGAGTATATCCTCCCGCAAGGGTATAGTATATATAAATATATTTGAGACATGTATTTACTATATATAAAAAATATTCAAGGTTTAGTTTTAGGATTTTAGCACTTGCTATTATCTATTTTTGGATTCCTTAAATCTAAAAATAAGTTGTTTTTTTTGCTGTAGCTAGTCCCTACGGCTTCTATTTGTTTCCACAGGAAATCAAAAGAGAATCTGGACACCCTCGTGTGTACTCTAGCGTGACAGAGTCCCTACGGTTTTTTTGTATATATATAAAGTCTCATTTTATATATATATATTTTTTCTTTCGTCTAAGAAAAAATTAATACAATATCTTATTGTAAAAATTGAAAAATGATATAAAGAATTTATTATTGTTTGACAAAACTAGCATGGAATAATAACCATAACAACAATAACAACAACAATAACAACAATAACAACAATAACAACAACAAACACTTGAAGAAGTATTGAATAATTTATATTAATAGAATAATATATAGAATTGTGGAATATGTTACGAATAATCTAATTTAGCATAAATATGTTAACATCAACATGAATCATAAATATGTAGGAATTGTGTATTAATTATACTAAATCCTCAGGGAATTTTTAGATGTCCTTTCTGTAGATTGGATATATAATTAATAAATGGTGAAATATAGGAAATATAGGAAATGTAGGAAATGTAGGAAATATAGGAAATGTAGGAAATATAGGATAGTGATTCTATGGATGATTATGATTATGATTCTGATACAGATCGTTCTCTAGAAGGTTTTCTATATGCAATGATACATGGTTTGAATAGAATAGGAAGACGTCAATAATAACAATTAGGATTACAACACACTAATCTATAATAAGAATAAAATGCTCATATTTAATAATATATTGTATAAATATAAGTACCAGACTATGAAGAAAATCTCCAATAGTGTATTCAATTAGTATAACAAACAATTCAATAATATAACTAAATATAAAATTTATCTGAACAGACAATTATATAAGGTATATCATAAGAAGTAATAGAAGAATATGTATCTATGAATCAAGAATAAGATTTGAATAGAACCGTATTATCGATATAATAATTATAATCCATATGTAATTAATTATAATAAAATATTATAAAATGTCAATAATTATCAGTGATCATATAAAATCATAAAAATTTTGTACATTAAAATGGATCTAGATTAATGAATATTGATAGTTAATTAGGATTCTTTATATATTTTAATGATAGATAAAATTAATAAGATATTTAAGATATAGCATAACATATAGAATTCATCCAATAAATCCTTTAATAGGCAAAAAATGGTCTTGATTTAGCTACATGTTCTTTCTTTATAAAAGTATACGATTTAGTAAGATAACTCAATTAATGAGTAAAGTAAATCGCATATTTTTTTTTCAATAACATCGTGAATCAGGTCACGGTAATTGAAAAAACAATTTTTTCTTTGAAAAAAAACAAAAATTGAAAAAAAACATAAGAATTTTTATTGTTATTGACACTTTTCTAGATGTAAACAATCCAATAAATAATCGAACAATTATATCAATAAGACACTGAATTCTCGACATGTTAAATTTGTCAATAAGAAAGAAATTTAAAACAAATTTGCGACACCCCTCATGATATAAAAACATGCATGTAATGTACTATAGAAATATGTTTATGTAATTAATATAGATTTAGATGTCCAACTTGTAGAAAATATATAGATATGATAATATAACCATAATAAAGTCCCGCATTCTAAAATATCGAAACTACTTTATTTATAGATGATTTTATATAATAAAATGATACAAATATTTAATAAGGAATATATGCTGTAAATAGACTTATGTAATATTATTATTAACAACAACAATAGCAATAGGAATCGAGTTTTTGGTAAAATTGGCAAGCTTTTTGGTAATAAAACTAAGAAATCTCAATTAATTATGATGAAGCTTATGTATCTGAGTAATTAATTATAATATAATAACCATTTACAAGAACATAAAATATCATTCAAAATATCGACCAGAATTTGCTCCCAATATAAGTGAACGAATCTTTGATGTTATAATGTATTACTAGCAACCATAATTTATATAATCGCAGAATTTAAGTCTTGAAAAAATTAATCGATTAATATAAACATATGGTGAACTGTTTCGGTAATTAATATTTTTTGATTCAAAGTATCAATGGATTATAAGAAAATTTCCTATAATATATATCAACATATATGTAATATGAAATCAGGTAAGCTTCAAATAATATTGATCATATATGGAGAGTCATAGATGTTTTATAAGAAACCGTAAACAATTATCGTGTTTATTTCTTGGTCTATTTTTGTAGAATTTTAAATTATTACGGTTTGGCATAAATATGATTTTTTTTTTATATATATTATTTATAAACCCTTTTTTTTTGTAGTTATTTTTTGAATGAGCCGGCTCAGGAATCTATAACTATAAAAAGATGAGGTTTTTTTTTTTTTGAAAAAAACAAAAAACAAAAAAAACAAAAAAACAAAAAAAAAACAAACAAAAACAAAAAAAAATAAAAAAAAAAATAAATAATAAATACACAATAGTCTATTATATATGATATAAAACATAAAAGATTATAAATTCGGCTAAATATACACTAATCCAACAAAAGAAGATCTTTAATACTCATTTGTCTCATGTATTTGTCCTACATATAACAGAAGGCGTTTCCTTCCTTATTTAATATATTAATTCGCTATATAAGATTACCCAAAAAATAGAAGAGAACTAATAATAGTCGATGATTCTAAGTATTCTAATATTGATCTATTCTAGGATACTGAATACATTGGTATAAACGACGATGTATCATAATAGAACAAAGAAATGATCAAAGATTTACTAAAAACTATCAATGTTCGTTATATATACATACCATAAAGACTTGCTTTAGGAGCAAAGAGAAATCTTACTAACACTTACGCATTAGAACTAGCTGAATATATAGTATGTTTTGACGATGATGATTACTATCCACCATAACGTATAAAGAAGACTATTTATGCTATGAAAAGTTAGAAGAAGAAATTCGCCGGAACTAGTCTATTAAACATATTTTATACTTCTATTAACAAGATTTATTCTATTGGTCCTCATGGAAAATTTCATTGCACTAATGGAACCATGGCTTATCATAGAGACTATCTAAAGAATCACAAATATGACGATAACGCTGATAAAGCAGAAGAGAAAACTTTCACTGATAATTTCACTATGGATATGGTTTAACTTAATCCATTAGACACTATAATTTGCATATCTCATGGGTCTAATACATATAATAAATAAAAACTACTTGGATTAGTTTACCTATAAGAGTAACCGATGCCATTGAAAAAGATAGTTAAAGATCCATTTTTGCTTAATTTTTACGAATAACTCTGTAAAGAAAACGCAGAAGACGAATCGGAGACATTAGAGGAGCAATAATACAGAAATCACAATATAGAAGAAATAAAGAATAGATAATTACTAGTTTCTCGTACATTAATTGAGAACCTATATATGTAATATAATAACAACGTTTAGTATCAAAATTTCCTCAAATAGCTTCATTAATTACTCTTAACTATGTCTCCTGTAAGTATACATGAACTCATTGACGTATCACAAGGAAAGAAGAAAATATAGCATGCTTTGTATTATGAATTGGTGGAAATCAATAAGTAAAGGAAGGATTTCGTATTATAGTAGACACTAGATTTGATAATGGATAAATATATTAAAAAGGAAATTATTTTCTATTCATGATATGATATATTTATATTTTATGGTCTAAATTAAATATATTTAGTAATTATGGACTATCAATATATTATTATGATTATGTATATCTTTTATATTATAGTATTTATAAGAACCAGAGAATGATATTTTATATGTTCTAAATAACAATATTAGGTACTATTTTAAAAATTGAAAAAAACAGTATTTAAAATGTATGTTTCATATATGGTAGAGTAATTATAAACATAATTCTATGATTAAACTATGAACTTATTATAATAAATCAAAGATAACAGTACAGAAACAATACTATTGAAAAATGCAATACAAACTATGATAATGTTATAATATGATAAAGCTGAAAAGCTAACAAAAACAGACAAATTAGTATATTAAATGCTAATCAAAGACTTGTAATAGTTGTTATTAATACAATAAAATAGCCAATAAAATAACCAATAAAATAACCAATAAAATAACCAATAAAATAACCAATAAAATAACCAATAAAATAACCAATAAAATCCTAAAAATGTTAAAATAGAAAAATAAGAGAAAAATAAGATACATCAATACGGTATGAAATAATAACTCAATGATGTAGGTCAAGTAATGAAATTAAACGCTAGTGCTAAAATTAATAAGTTTTAATAAGTAATAGAGAGCGATCATCCAACCGATGATGATGATATTCAATGATGAGTTTTTATATATTTTTACACCTTTTTTATATTCCTTTTTTTTATTATATATTTTATATACTTTACACATCCTTATACTCAATACTTCAAATACTCTCTTATACTTTCATTAATCATCTTCCATTTATTTACTAGTTACTAATCATACTTACAAGACAAATTCAATTTCTTATCGTTATTTAATAGTTTTATTAAATCATTTGGATCTATTTTTTTATCATTTATTACTCTATAGCTCTTTGCTTTCTTTTCTATACATTCCTAATAAACCATTTCATGATCATTCGTATCTGTTATTTTTATATCTATATCAACACTGATATTCTTTATATATTAGACTAAATTCATCATTTACACATTAACAGAACTGGTAAGTACATATACATCAATATAGAAATAACCGAGTTACAAAACTAAATCCATTAATCTATCTTTTAAATTCTATAAATTATCGTAGACTATTACTACACATACAGTTTTCTTTTTCTTATTATTCAGTCCATTCATGTGCATTTGATACTCAAAAGGTATCAGTTATTTAATATTTTTACATTCACCTAATTAGTCATATTTATTACCAGTTGTACCCCAGAACTAATATTAAAAAGCTTTACCGTGATGAATAGGGAATTCTGGTAAATCAAAATGTGTGGGGTTCAATACAAAATCAGGATAAACAGTCACGTTCTTTATATTTTCTTCATATTCTTTTACATTCCCAATCTTTACCATTTCATAACATTTTGTCAATAATACTGGACCAGTTACTATCCAACCTATGTTGTTAAAACGTTTATAACGATCCATATCTTTCAATTAATCGATGAGTAATCTTAAGAACGGATGACCTTTTACTGAACCAAGAGTACTAGTCGCTAGTAACTAGTCACGACATATAGAACTCTCATAGCACATGAAAAACTGGTTATTTAACAAGAAATCTTCAAATGGACGTAACTAAATATAATCAGCATCAACATATATTCCGCCGTATTAATATAATATTTCAAATCTAAGTATGTCTGATTTTGCATTATAACTTTCCACATGATCATACTGAACTCTGTTTTCTAATTCCATATTTTTAACTCTTTCATCATCCCATAAAATGTATTAGTAATCGGGATTGCTTTATTTCACTGTTTCCATTAGTTTGATAGGAGGTTTCTTAGGTCCGATCCAGATTTAATGGATTATTTTGGGAATTTTTATGGTATCTTTTATGGTATCTTTTATGGTATCTTTTATGGTATCTTTTATGGTATCTTTTGCGGTATCTTTTATGGTATCTTTTTTTTCCATATATATAATAGTTTTTAAAGGCACTTTTATTACCTTTTACTAAACTGATTCTTTAATTATTCTAGTATAGCATCTCTGTTCCCTGTCAAATCAGTGTTTGATTATGAGAAATTGTATATATGTATAAAACTTAGAACTATCTGATCATATATGATGGTAAAAAAGAGTAAAAAAATGGTAAAATAGTATAAAAATGGTAAAATATTATAAAAAAAAGAGATATCATTTCAATACGAAGAATATTTAATATAATCTGAATAACACGTATAACCCGCGTTAAATCAAATAAATTTTCCTATATTCCTTCTATATCACTAAGAAATATCCTACTAAATGCATCATCAAAAGAATTGCTAGATACACTTTCACACCTGTAGTTATCTTTTTAATACCCATTAATTAGCATCTTGTTAAGAAATATATGAACATTTGTAACAACCCAAATATTACGAGACTTAGAATATTGTAGATTAAAATACTGGCAGTTTTTTCTGTATTAAATAATCCAGGAATGGTGAAAATATTAATATAAACTAGGAAAGATGTGATCAATAAATATATAAAAATCAATATGTAATCAGAATTCATAATTCCATCTACTTTACTCTATATATCTCCTTTTATATCACTCATTAACTTGAAACTCATATTACTTTTTTTGCTACTATTTTTGGCACTCATATATAAATAGTATTATATAAATTATTATTTCTCATTCTCATTTTTTTCTCATTTATTTTTTTGAACTATGTTTATCGCTCTTTTTGACACTCTTTTTTGAACTTTTATTCACACTCTTTTCGATACTTTTCTTCAATCCATTTCCTAAAGCATCTCTAACAGCATCAAATAATTATGCTTTCATGCTTTTCGATGATAATTTACCGTGACTTTAGACTTTACCTTATGCGTCATATAATCCCCATAATACCAATTTAACAGTATACGCGAGTAATATTTCACCCATTAATATCCATTTCCAGTAACTATCATTCAATCCATCCATGACAAATAGAGGAACAACGCTTGCTAGGCCTAATAAAATCATAATTAAATTAACTATCTTACTTCTCATATTTCTTGTGAAATAATCGACTAATTCTACAAGTGCAACTGATCCAAACACTATTAATAATAAAGTTCTATGTTAATGACCATTTGATTTTACATCCATAAAGAACAATGACACGCTTAATGCAGACAATCCGATTAAATGTACTATACTTACAATATCGTTGAACATTATATATAATTAACAAAAAATAATAATAATAATAAATAAATAAATAAATAAAAATTGTATTTTATATTTCTATTTCTTTCTCTATATTCTTTGCATCATATATTTTTAATTATTAATATTATTATTATTTTTTATATCTATATATGAGTACATCCACATCAAGTGTTCTGCCTACGAATGATAAACCAAATAATGGGATATCGTGGTTTTTACAATCCATACCTTAAATACAAACATCAAAAGGAATAACCTCATTTTATGGTTATAAAACTGCATGGAGTCAAGATATAAACAGCGCGATATAGCCAAATAACATAGAGCTAAAGAAACTATATTCTCCAGATACCGGAATTGATTCATTATTATATTATTCAGCTGATTAGAAAGAATGTGTTTACACTTCTGCTCCAAATCGTAATTCATTTTTACAATTCGATATAGGAACTTAAAAACTTAGATGGTAACCCGTAAATGATACTATAATTGTAATAGAAAACCCAGTAGCAGATCAAGATTGTATAGTTTAATGGGACTACGTCACTGATACCTATAAAACAACTAGAAATATAAATAGTTAAATCGATAATAACACTATAGAAATATCTAAATTGAAAAATCAACTAAATTCATCAGGAAATAATTCTAATAAAGACTGTATTTTCTATTATGATTCATCTAATAGCCAAATATAGTACTTAACATAGCCATAAAACACATCAATGTTACATTATAACCCAATTACTAATAAAATAACATGGAAAAAGGTTGTAGATGCGAATGTGGATATTTCTAACGCAACTCCGGATGTCAGCTGTATATCCTATTGGGATGCAAACAATTAATATTATCAAACATCTAGAAATATCAATAATTCTATCGATAATAACACAATAGATGTCTCTAAACTAGCTTATCCAACAATAAGAAGCTCAGATCAACTATTATATTTCAACAAGACGCAATATCAACCATTGTCTCATCCTGGTTCTAAATCATAATTAATCACTTCTGGTAGTGATATATAATGGTAAACATATCCAAAAATATCAGAAATAACCGATCTTTCATACAATGGAATAGTCTTTTATGATAAACCAAATAGTAGGTATACATACATATAATAAGTTCCTGATGTTTCTAGTAATTACATACTTTAATATTCAGATGGTTCTTATGTATGGCATTCTTATAATAAAATAATAGATGTTTCAGCAAGACCAAATGAATTTGTTTATATGAATAGCTCAGGTAATTTTGTTTCTACGGATGATATCAACAATATCATTGATTTAACAGAAATACGTCTAGAAAATATACATAATCCAACAAGCAATGCTAGTTCTCAATAACTAGTATATTATGATACATCACAAGTGTCATTTTTATCTGCTTCATCGGGATATTAGATACTTAAAACAGACGGTTCTTCTATCTAATGGTAAACTGCTCCGAAAATAATCTAAATCACAGATACTAATACAAGTGGTATCGTTTTATATGATTCATCTGGAGAATATAGATCATCAAGAAATATAGATTAACACTTAGATGATAATACTATAGATATCACTAGGTTGAAAATTTCGGAAGTTCCTTAAGATTAATTAGTCTATTGTCCTTCATCTGGTGTCATGAAATTCATGGATAATCCAGTTCATCTAAATCAGTAGTATGTACTTTTATATGATGCTGGAGTTTACATTTGGAAACCATATAACACAATTTTTGATATTTCTGCTAATTTATAAGGCGGAGGATCTCTTGGATAAATAGTGTATTATGATGGATCAGGAAATTATAGCACTACTAATGATATAAATAATTTAATAAATACTGATGATATTGCTTTAGATAAATTAGCCAATCCTACTTCTAATGTTTCTGCCTAATAATTAGTGTTCTATGATGCTTCATGTGTCTCATATTTAGATGTTCCTAATAGTAAATCGATTCTTCAATATGACTCATCGAATGTGTCTTGGGTTACTTAACCTAAAATTTTGGAAATAATCGACTCATCCGCTACTTCAGGAAATCAATTAGTATATTATAATATTTCTGATTCTAAATATTAATTTACTAACGATATTAACAGTTTTTGTGCTTCTAATAACATATAAATCAACAAAATTAAAATACCTGATGTGTCTTCATATGATAGAATGGTATACTTCAGTCAATCAGGAAATATGGATTTCTTAACAGTTCCTGATGTATCTAGCTAGTATTTACTATAGTATATAAACAACAAATATCAATGGATACCATACAATAATATTAATGAAATTTCAGGAATGAATCAATAACTTTTAGCTCGTAACGGTGCTGGAGGTTATGGAACTACGGCTTATATTGATGCGTATTTATAAGACAACGATATATAAATTTCAAGACTTCATAATCCAGATAGTCCAGGAGATAAGTTAATATATTATAATAACAATAGCACTTAAGTCTAATATTTATCAGAAACCAACTAAGAAGCAATTTTATATCAAGATGCATCATAAACTTTGTCTTGGAAACCTTATCCAAATATTCTCCGTATTTGTGATTTATCATCATTAGGAAATCAAATTGTTTATTTTGACAATAGTACTAATTAATTTTAATATTTGAGTGATGTAACTAGATATGTTAACGATTTATCATTGAATTAAATATCGGTATCTATGTAGCCATATGATTAGTTACTTTTTACAATGTCAGGACAAACTTCTATATCACATCTATCTGGTCCTTCTGGTAAAAATTTACTAGTTTATCAAGATGGAACTTATTAATGGTTGTAATCTCCAAATATTTTAGATATTTCGAGTGCTAATAATGAAATTCTTTACTTAGATTCTAGTAACAATTATAGATCAACATAAGATGTAAATTCTCTAATTAAAGATAATAACATATAACTATCTAGACTATAAAAATCATCAGGGTATGACAAGCTCGTATATTACGATAATTCTTCAAATACAGTATAATATCTCTAAGTTCCTGATGTATCATCCAATTATATCCTTTAATACAACAACAATCAATACACTTGGAAATAATATAATAAAATACTCGATGTAAATGTCTCCGCTAATCAATTTATTTATATGAATAACTCAGGTGATTTTGTATCTACTGATAATATAAATGATCTAATTGACCTATCAGAAATTAAATAAGTCTCTGTTTCAAACATATAAAATCCAGAGAATAATACGGATTCCTAGTAACTAGTTTTCTATAATAATTCATAAGTTTCATTCTTAAATCCTATCCATCAATCTTCAATACTATAATCCGATGGATCTAATATAACATGGACTTAAACCCCTAAAATACTAGAAATCATAGATGCATCATCAAATTCTTCTGGTTTAGTTTTCTATAACAACGATACAAACAGCTATTCTTTTACAAATGATGTAAATCGTTATATATCAACCAATTAATTACCATTAGAAAAATTAGTCCCAAATACTGATAATACATACAGACTTTTATACTCAGCATCAAATCAATCTGTGGAATATTTGTCAAATCCAACTAACATAACTTCTTAATACATACTAAAATACGATAACGGAGTTTATTCATGGAAAGATTATAATAAAATACTTGATATAAATGTATCCTCAAATCAATTTATTTATATGAATAATTCAGGTGATTTTGTATCTACTGACAACATCAATGACTTAATTAATTTATCAGAAATTAAACAAGTCTCAGTTTCAAACATATAAAATCCAGAGAATAATACGGATTCCTAGTAACTAGTTTTCTATAATAACTCATAAGTTTCATTCTTAAATCCTATCCATCAATCTTCAATACTCTAATCTGATGGATCTAATATAACATGGACTTAAACACCTAAAATACTAGAAATAGTCAATCCAACAGAGAATTCTATAGTTTATTATAACAATGCTTCCAATATCTACGCTACTTCTAATGATATAAATTCTCTATGTGCTTCATCTAATATTTAATTAAATAAATTAGTAAAACCAGATGATATTACATATGATCAAATTATATATCACGATTCCTCTGATAATCAAACAAAATTCCTATAACCAACCAGTTCATCAGGAAATTACGTTCTATAATACCGTAACAACAAATATCAGTTCCATGATTACAATGATATACTAGATATTTCATCATCTAATTAACAACTTTTAGTCAAAAATAGTTCAGGAAATTATGTTTCAACAGCATTAATCAATGCTTATTTATAACCCAATGATATATAACTCAGCAAATTATCCAATCCTTTATCAAATATTTCTTCTGATTAATTAGTATTTTATTCAGGTTCATAAGTATAATTCTTCAATCCAACTGATACATCGTAATAATATTATTTGAAATATAACAATAACACAATATCATGGTAGAATCATAATAAAATACTCGATATTTCAGTAAATCCATTACAAACTATTTATAAAGACAATTCTGGTAATTATTAATCAACAAATGACACTAATAGTTTAACATAAATAAATAATATAAAATTAGATAAAATAGCTTATCCAACATAATAATCCTTTGATTAATTAGTTTACTTCAAAAATGCATCTGATGTTCAATATTTACAACCAATAGATCCTTCAGGAAATTACGTTCTATAATATAATAACGCTAATTATACCTTCCATGACTATAATAACATATTAGATATTTCAGCATCTAATCAGCAACTTTTAGTAAAAAATAGTTCAGGAAATTATGTTTCAACAACATCTATCAATACCTATTTACAACCTAATGACATATAAGTCGACAGACTTGCGAACCCATCAGTTACAACAAATGATCAATTATTAATCTATTCTAATGTTTCAGGATAAGTTAAATATATAAATCCACAGACCTTGAGTAATCAATATTATCTCAAATATAACAGTAATAATACAGTGTCTTGGAGTCCATATAATAACATACTTGACATAAATGTCTCAGCTAATAAATTTATATACTAAAATTCATCTGGAATATACTCAACAACAAATGATTTAAACAGTTTCTGTGCTTCTAATAACATGCAATTAAATAAATTGACAAAACCAGATAACACAAGCTATGATCAATTTATTTATTATTCGGTAACTAATGATCAATTACAATATTTAGTACCTACTGATAATACATAAAATTACATAGTTTAATATAACGCCGGCTAATTTCAATTCCATAATTACAATGCAGTTCTTGACGTATCTCTCATTCCAGGATAGTTCATAACTATGGATTCTTCAGGAAACTACATAGGATAAGAGATAAATACTGTAAATGATGTTTCATTAGGATTAATAACAAAACCGGTCACTAATGTCTCACAAGATCAACTTATGATATATAGTAAAGCCCAAAACAGAAACGTATTCAGGACTCCACCTACCATAAACAGTAAAAACATATTCTATTATGATTCCGATAATACACTAAAATGGCTCGCATATCCAAAAATACTTTCATTAGTTGATTCATCGGCAGTTTCAAATGGATTCGTGTATTATGACACGACAACTAATAAGTATAATTTCACCAATGATGCTCGTCCATATATTTCAAATTTAGGTCTATCAATCAATAAAATAGAGCCTTCAACTTCAATTTATGATTAACTTTTATATTCTCCTGGTGGATCAGGATAAATGGAATTTTTAGCAGATCCTATTGATCCAATGTAAAAATATGTCCTCTAAAATGTATCAGGTATATATTCTTGGAAATTATTGAACAATATTCTTGACATATCGGCTTCTCCTAATCAGTTTATTTATATGAATAATTCAGGTGATTTCGTATCTACTGATAATATAAATGATCTAATAGATCTAACAGAAATTAAATAAGTCTCCGTTTCAAACATATAAAATCCTATAAGTAATACAGATTCCTAGTAACTAGTTTTCTATAATAACTCATAAGTTTCATTCTTAAATCCCGTTAACTAGTCTTCAATACTCTAATCCGATGGATCTAATATAACATGGAATATCACACCTAAAATACTAGAAATATCAAATCCAGCAGAAAATTCTATAGTTTATTATGATAATTCTTCCAACATTTACAGTACGATTTCTAATGTATTGGATTATATTCCAGTTAATGAATTGGCTCTCAATAAATTATAATAAAACCTTGGTTCAACTGATAAATTAATTTATTGTCCAGCAGGTTCATAAGTATAGTACTTCAATGATCCAGTAAATACATCAGATAAATACATTTTATAATACAATAACGGAGTCTATTCATGGAAAGATTACAATAAAATACTTGATATAAATGTCTCCTCAAATCAATTTATCTATATGAATAATTCAGGTGATTTCGTATCTACTGATAATATAAATGATTTAATTGATCTAACAGAAATTAAATAAGTCTCTGTTTCAAACATATAAAATCCAGAGAATAATACGGATTCCTAGTAACTAGTTTTCTATAATAATTCTCAAGTTTCGTTTTTAAATCCCGTTAACTAGTCTTCAATACTATAATCTGATGGTTCTAACATATCTTGGAATATCACTCCTAAAATACTAGAAATCATAGATGCATCATCAAATTCTTCTGGTTTAGTTTTCTATAACAACGATACAAACAGCTATTCTTTTACAAATGATGTAAATCGTTATATAAATAGTAATCAATTACCATTAGAAAAATTAGTCCCAAATACTGATAATACATACAGATTACTCTATTCAGCTTCAAATCAATCTGTGGAATATCTCTCTAATCCAACTAACATAGCTTCTTAATACATACTTTAATATGATAACGGAGTCTATTCTTGGAAAGATTATAATAAAATACTTGACATATCGGCTTCTCCTAATCAGTTTATTTATATGAATAATTCAGGTGATTTCGTATCTACTGATAATATAAATGATCTAATAGATCTAACAGAAATTAAATAAGTCTCTGTTTCAAACATATAAAATCCTATAAGTAATACGGATTCCTAGTAACTAGTTTTCTATAATAATTCTCAAGTTTCATTCTTAAATCCTATCCATCAATCTTCAATACTATAATCTGATGGATCTAATATAACATGGAATATCACACCTAAAATATTAGAAATCATAGATGCATCATCAAATTCTTCTGGTTTAGTTTTCTATAACAACGATACAAACAGCTATTCTTTTACAAATGATGTAAATCGTTACATTTCTCCTAGTTCTCTTACTTTGGATAAATTAGAATTAAATAGCTCTCCAGCAGATAGATTCTTATATTGTGCTTCAGGATCTAGTTCCGTTCAATATTTCTAAAATCCTGTATCACTAGATAGCTCATATATTTTACATTATAATAACGGATAATACTCTTGGAAATCTTACAATAACATACTTGATATATCATCAAATTAAAACTAATTACTCTATAAAGATTAATCAGATAACTATGTATCGGCTAATTATATAGATTCATTATTGTAACCAAACGATATTTCACTAAACAAATTAGCTATTCCATCAGATATATCTCGTGACCAACTGGTATACTTCTAAAATAACGATACAACTAAATATTTACAACAGCCAATGGGGGATAATTTCATACTACAATATGAATCTGGTGTGATAAATTGGTTATAGAAACCAAACATAATAAATATCTCTGATGTTCCTAATAAATTCGTATATTATGATTCTTCTCTTGGATATACATAGACAGACAACATAGATCTAATAGCATAAGAAAATAACATTTAATTAAACAAATTAGCTTATCCAGCTGTAAATACACATGATTAATTAATCTACTTCAAAAATGCATCTAATGTCCAGTACTTACAACCAGCAGATACTACTCAAAATTACTATCTAAATTATAATAATACAGATATTTAATGGGATCCAGTGCCATAGATTTTAACACTTAATAATTCCGGAGGATTCTTATATTATGATCTATCGGTAAATCAATATTCTCAAATATAAGACATAGACACTATTATTACACCAAATACCATACAATTAGATAAATTAAGCAAACCAATTTCAAATACATAAGATTAGTTAATCTATTATGATACTTCTTCAGATTCTATTAAATATTAAACAAATCCAATGTTTAATTCAGTATTGAAATATAATAATGCATCATCAAATTTTGAATGGATTCCAGTGAATGATCAAATAATCAACATATCAAATAATGATATTTCTAGTAATTAGATAGCCCAATGGGATGCATCATTAAATATCTATAAAGTATCATCTAGTATAAATAATTGCATTAGTAATCATGATTTATCTCTTAATAAATTAGAATTGAGTGCTGATTTAGCAAATGATCAATTGATAATATATGATTTCAATACTCAAACTATATAATATAAATATTAACCAGGATCTAAATCGATACTTACATTCAATGGAAATTCAATAAATTGGATAGGATTTCCTGAAATTCTAGAAACATCAAATACTCCAAACACATTACTTTCATATGGTTCATCTAGCTATCAAGGAGTTACAGACATCGATAATCTAATAGATACCACCAGTATTTCATTAAACAAATTAAAAGATCCAAATACTCATGATAATTCATTAACCAATACCAAAGATTATCTCATGTTTTATGACTACTAAAATAATTAATTATCATACAAAACAGCTTCATAATAATCATTACTATAATACAACAATAACTAATTGTCATTCATTCCATATAACACATTACTCGATGTTTCAGGAACATCTAATGGAATACTCTAATATAACACAGTTTCTGGATATGTGTTCTCAAATAGCATAGATAATATAATTTAACAACATGATATCAGCACTAATAAAATATAGCTACCAAATACTACAACTACGGATCAATTATTACTCTATAAAACAGACTCCTCAAATGTATAATATATCTCAAATAGTTCTGATAATCAGTATTTAACATATGTAAACGGAGTGATTTCTTGGAGTGATAATAAAGCAATATTCGACATTTCAGCATAATAGAATCAAATAATATATCTAGACACAAACGGATACACTTCTACAAATGATATAGACAATTTGATAAATTCTTCCAGTATTTCATTAAACAAATTAAAAGATCCAAATACTCATGATAATTCATTAACCAATACCAAAGATTATCTCATGTTCTATGACTACTAAAATAATTAATTATCATACAAAACAGGTTCATAATAATCATTACTACAATATAATAACAATGAAATCACATTCATTCCATATAACACATTACTCGATGTTTCAGGAACAACTAACAGTATTCTCTAATATAATACAGTATCAGGATATGTGTTCTCAAATAGCATAGATGATATAATTTAACAACACGATATCAGCACTAATAAGATATAACTTCCTACGTCTAATAGCACAGTAGATTAATTATTACTCTATAAAACAGATTCATCAAGCCTATAATATGTATCCAATAGCTCTGATAATCAGTATTTAACATATATAAATGGAGTCATTTCATGGACTGATAACAAACCAATTTTAGATATTTCTGCTCAAGATTTACAATTAATCTAATACTCAACTGCATCAGGATATCATGGAATAGACATCAGTTCTTTAGTTTTAACAGATAATACTGTTTCATTATCTAAAATATAAAAACCAAATACATTTGATATTACATTATCTAATACCAAAGATTATCTCATGTTTTATGACTACTAAAATAATTAATTATCATACAAAACAGGTTCATAATAATCATTACTATAATACAACAATAACCAATTATCATTCATTCCATATAACACATTACTCGATGTTTCAGGAACATCTAATGGAATACTCTAATATAACACAGTTTCTGGATATGTGTTCTCAGATGATATAAATAGTTCAATATAAGACTATAATATTGCAACTTCTAAAATATAGAAACCAACAGTGACTACTAAAGACTAATTAGCATTCTATCAAACTGCTTCTTCTTAATTAAATTATCTAGAATCTCCAGTATCAGATGCTTAATCGTATTTGACCACTTCTGGTGGATCAATCTAATGGACTCCCTATAATAAAATTTTGAATCTATCTCCTACAGTTTCAGGATTGGTTTTCTATGATGGAACTAGCTATGATATTTCATAGAATATAGGAAACTATTTATAATCAAATTCCATATAACTAGATATGCTAAAAATACCAAATTCTAACACATCTAAAGAGTAACTTTTACGTTACGATATTTCAGGAAAAATTTCCTATATTTCTCCAAATCTAAATGTATCAGGAAATGACATAAAATCGATACTTTAATATAATAACAACATAATATCTTGGACTACTTATAATCCAATATTAGATATTTCCCCAACAGTTTCAGGATTAGTTTTCTATAATGGTTCTACATATGATGTATCATAATCGATTTCTACTTACATATAAAATAACAGTTTGAATACTAATAAACTTACAATTCCTAGCACATTTACAACAAAAGAATAGCTATTAACATATAATATTTCAGGTAATGTATCATATATAGCACCAAATTGTAATGCTTCAGGAGTAGATACATAATCGATTCTTACTTATAATAATAATAGGATTACTTGGACTTCATACAATTCCGCTTTATTAAATAGCTATGCTTCACCATAATAATTTTTAGTGTGTGATTAATTCGGAAATTATACTTCTACATCGAACATAAACAATTATATACCAGATGATGAAATAGAATTAGACAAACTAAAAAAACCAATAGATATCACGAAAGATTGCTTATTATATTTCAATAACGATTCAGGATATCAATTCGTATAATATTTAGAAAGCTCAACAGGAGACTATTATTTGACATCTAGAGGAGGATAAATAACATTCAGTACTGTTCCTGAAATATTAAATTTCATACCAATTGGAGTAAATTCTATTATGTATACAGATGGAGGTGGAGGATATGCAACAACTAAAAATTTAGATCTAGTATCTGATACAAAAACATTGAGTCCAAATAGAATAAATGATCCTACTGATTCAGGAGATTACGACAGAATATTGTTCTATAATAAACAAAATGGTCTTCTACCAAATGAAGTATAATTCTTACCTAATTTGGTAACTGCGAGTTCAGCTTATTTATATTGTTCTCCTGGTAAATAAATTTCATGGCAAGCATAACCGAAAATATTAGAAATAAATCCAGCAATAGGTATAGTAGTATGTGTAGGTCCAACTAGTGGATACACTCAAGTAACTGATATAAATGGTTACTTAGATACTAATAAAATATAGCTAAATAAATTAAAAAATCCAACATCTAACACCACCAAAGATTAATTAGCTTATTATTCTAACGCCAGTTCATAAGTGAAATATTTAACACCAAATCTATCAGATAATGCAATTTTACAATCAGTTTCCGGATAACTTTCTTGGACTGCTCTTACAAGTAATAATCAATATTATTTAGCAGGCGATGGATCATTACAGGACGGAACAGTTAAATATATAAATAACACATTAGGCAAAGGATAAATACTCCAAACAACTTGCACTATGTCTGCTTCGTCAGAAACTGTTAGATATTTAACACTCAGTTCATCAGGAGAAACAAGTTATAGATCAGGAATCGGATTTTGTAATGGAGGAAGTATCGACTTTTTAATGGCTGATACGTCTGGTGAAACTGGTTCTGATGCAACAACTTCTTCATTCAGAGTTTGGTAATATCAATAAAATATAACGGGTGATCCAACATTAGTTGCTTCTTTGGATAACACAACCGGTACTTTTACTCATACTTCCACAAGAGATGCAAAAAATATAATTAAAGACAACATACAAGGTGATGAATTAGTAAAATATATGTCTGTATTACCAATTTCTCTATATACATATAAAGGATAAAATACATAACTCTATGGTCCTATGTATGAGGATTTATTAGCATTAAAAGGATAAAATCCGTTCTCAAATATAGTCATCGAATCAAATGGAAAGAAAGGTATAAATCAGGGTTATTTGAACTCATATTTGTTCTCAGTAGTCAAATAGTTATCGGAAAAAGTATTAAAATTAGACACATAAGTTCTATAAAATGCTAGTAATCAAATATAATTCAACGATTCTATAGATTCAGATTAACTATTAGAAATAGCTAAATAAATGAATGAATAACTCTCTAAAAGGGATTAAAAAATAGTTTAACTAGAACAACGCCTAGAAATATAAGAATAAAGAAATCAATAGAATTAAAAAATAATCGATAACTAATAAAGTGAGATAAAAAATATGTAAAATTAGATGTCTCAGACTCTAATGGAATTTAAATAATAAATAGATGCATAAAGATAAGTGATAAATAATCTCAACAAATCAATGAAGTAATTGACTCAATAATTAACGGGAAATAATGTAGTATCGGATGGTTTAGTCTCTGAAGATGATCATTTTGAAAGCAAATAAAAAACATAGCTATAATAATCTCAAAGATTCAAACCTTTATAAGCGGAATAATTAGATTTGTAAAAGAATGACTCAATTTAGACTATATTGAAATTTGACAAGATTAAAGATCAAAAATGACACCGCTATATCATTTTAATAAATTTCCGCTATCTATATCCAAATATATCTATTTTAACTTATAATACTAAGACACATAAAATAGTTCTTTATTAGTTTCATTGATCATTTAAACAAACAAATCTATCACTCCATCAGTGTCTATATTTTATAGTTCTTAATCAAATAACATATATAATATATGGTTTCTAAATACCTATAATAGCTGTTATTACATAGGAGCTAATATATTTTATACTTCTTTTTCTCTATATATTTTCCACAAGTATTTTTCATATTTCTTTCTATCTCCATTATCTATATATTTATCTATTATTCCAGTTAAACATGTACCTCCATGCCTATATTGTCCCATTTGACATATTAAGCCAAATAATGTCTCTATTTTTTTCAACTATTCCATTCTCTATTTGTCTATCTTGGTAACTATATAATTCAGTTTCTCATTCAATTCGTAATTACCTGTTATAAATACTATAATTTGATCTTCGAGAAGCTATTATTTCACATAACGAAATAGACTCAATATTTGTTATATCTAATTATCTGTTACGTCATATTATCCACATATCTATCTATTCTGTTATATTAATTATCCATTTTTCTTCTTTAACATATCAAAATATTCAGGATTATGAATGCCATTCTTATAAATTTTACCACTATCATTCCAATCAAATGCAGTATGACATAAAGTACAAAACATCTAATCGCATCCTGATACTTTAGATATCAAAGTCAAACATTTTGGACACATTCTGCATTTTTCTATTAAATACTAACAAGCATCTATATCACTCTATTTACATTACGAACTTTAATCATGAATCATTAAGCATTTTTAACAATATTATTTAAAGCATATTGAACACTACATAATGTTTCTATTTATCAATCCTGCGCAATTTTCATCAGAACACTTACAAATATATAGATCTGTTTTAATGTAATTTTAATCGTTCAATTACATACTTTATTAATCATTTCCTATCTATTATTGTTACAAATTCCTTATTTAGAGTATTTAATTATAGTTCTAAATATATTACTACAAGTATATATACGTATAACTTTTGTCTTCATCAATCGTCAAATTAATATCGATATGAGTGTTTTTTTATATTTTAGGAATACCAATTGTGTTGTTTTTCAAGTAGTTAATTATCTCAAATGATTTGACTAATCCATATATAGATTCTTTTTATAGTAATTTCTATAAGTAATAAAGTCTCTTGTATATCTCAAAATATTCGTTAATATATATCCTGTTTTGATTAATTCCTTGTTACGCATCTTATTAGTAAATCTATTATGTATCATTTTTATTAAACTAAAAATCAGGGTCAATATTGAAATTATTATATATATCTGGATTTTTATGTATCATATTTCTATCTATTAAACACTTATTTAAATCTTCTCCTGAAATTATTATTTTCTATTTCAAATGCTAGTTATTCTCGTAAAAATTTATAATTGGTAAAACACAACAAATTTTAAAATATAGCAAATTCTATGGATTTATTTTCTGTTATATCTATTTCCATACTTTTCTTCTTTATATTAACTATTATGATTATTGATACATGTTATTCTTTATGGTTTTTTTGAATTCTTTTTAGTAATATTATTTATCCATTTTCATTATCTAAATTGATTTGAATACCTCGTTACAATGACATTTTGGCTATCCTTATTGTAACTATATACTCTATTAAAAACAATCTCTACAATAACGCCCTAAACATCTTTAATTGTAACAACATATAGTATTTTATTTAACTAAACAACATATATCACATTCTCTAGGCACGTTATTTTAATTGTTTATTTTAGTTTCTTCTTAGTTCCATTAATCAAATATTAGTTATTTTTATTAATCTAATATCGTAATTTTCTTATCTTATTTCTATTGTTTTTTCTATATCTTCATTATTCTAGAATACTCTTTCTATTCAGAATTACTGAGTAATAATTCATCTTTATACGAAGAACTATCTTTCAAAGTGAATTTTCCATTACCTTTTTATATCCTCTTAAAAAATCCAATAGATAGATCGTTGTCTTTAAAGTATTTTTCTAGATCTTTCTTTCTCTTCAATAAACAATTTGTTTACTCATTGTTTTAAACTACTTATTATCCACACACTAATATTATTCTCTTTTATAATTCTTATATTCTCTATTATGAAATAGTATTTAGTCTATTTATTATATCAGAATCACTCTCTTGTTTTTGTTTGATATCTGGTTCCATATATAATATTATTATTGTAAGATATTTTTTTTCAATTTTATATATGATTGTAATGGATAATAATTAAGGGGAATAAACATCTAATTTGAGACTTTTATAGTAATAAAAATAAAGAGTTAAAACATAAAAAAAACAAATAGAGGCTCTCTAATCTAATTTAGGAATATTAAAAAATAACGATTGTACAATTTATGATTATTCCAAATTAGGAATTGAATTATTGACATTTTTAAAGAACATCATTGTCTTCGGTATTTTATCTTTATTAGTATATATCATAGTAAATATGTATACGATATTATTAGAATTTAGAAAAAACCAATAAGAAAACATAGATGCTATAATAGATGCTATGGTTTCATATTTGTTAGATTTCTTATTCAATCTCCCTAAAAAATTCTTAATGTTCTTCGGTGGATTTTTCTAAATGCTACATTAATCTGTTAAAAATGCTCTAGGAATATTTAGTGGAATTTATGAATTTTGTGTTGGAATTCTTGGAAAATACCTATCATTAGCAGGTGAAAATATATCTACACTTTTAGATGTTATAACACTTAAAAGAACTGATTATGGGAATGTGATAGCTGAGCGCGGAGAAAAGAATCTCCAAGCTATGTAAAATGGTTTTAATGAACTATAAAATAAACTAGACGATTTAAAGAAAAATATATATGAAGAAATAGCAGATTTATATAAAAAAGGAGAAAAAGAAATAGATGAATAACTGGACAAAGTTGTATCTAAATTACCACCTGAGATGCAAGGAAATATAAATAAAGCAAGGGAGATGATAAGCTAAGGGAAAGATGTAGTTTGGAATGGTGTAGAATATGTTTATGGAAAATATGAATGGTTAGATGGAAAAAGAAAAGCATTTGTAAATGGAACTTTCGATATAGTAAAGAAAGGAGTAAAAGGAGTCGGCGATGTAGTATAGAATGTAGTTGATTGGGTTTCTGACTGGTTTTGATTTAATTTTTTTTTAAAAAAATGTATTTAAAATACAATGGAAGTTATATAATGATAAAATTACCAGGATAAAAAAAGAAAGGAAGAAAAAGCAAGTTAGAAATATCTGAAGCTAAATAATAAATACAATAAATGGTCAATATTCTTGAATAAAAGACTATACTCAAAGAATATAACTTTAATATGATAATCAGTAATATATAGACTTTCCAGAAATTAATATAAATATTCTCTCATCTTTCTCAAGATATCTATATCAGAGTAAAAAAGAGCTTAAAAGATCAAGAACGTAAATTATGCACTATGCTTTTATATTAAGATGAAGGACTCAGTTTAAAGATATAATTAAATGAGATATTCTTTGAATCTTTCTATATGAAACATAATAAAGATTTTGTAGTCTAACATGATAACATTTCCTAATTTATAAAGCAAAAGAATTCATTCTAATTGTTGTAGCTATATAACAAAATTACTAATAATCAGCTATAATAATAATACGTAAATAGTTCCCTTGATATGAAACTTATATATCATTTAGAACCTACTTATGCAGGAAGTGAAAGCACTATTGATTTTTAAGAAGGAAAAAAACCAATTATATTACCTTAAGAAATGGAATTATTCGATTCTAATAATATAGATCAAAATGGAAGTACAATTCTTCAAGATTACTACAAAATAGATCTTTTATTAAATCTAATAACTAATTTATATTAGAACTCCAGTAACAATGATATATTTGTATTCAAGATTTATAGGAATCATGTAACATTACCAAAATAAGAAATAAATAAACTAATTTAGTAAAGAGTAGAGATATATCTATAAAGACATGATATGTCTCAAGAATTAGAAGAAAATGATAAATAATAGAAATAAAATACTTATAAATTCAAATCAGTATAAGGAGATACTCTATATCAACCAGGATAAATAAAAGGAATGGAAATAATGTAGTATTAATATGAAATAAATCTATGTCAATCCTAAATATAAAAAATATAATACATATATAACTAATATCAATATGTAAGTATATTCTTTGAAATATAAGAAAACAACAGTAATAAAGATGTTCCCAATGTTTCTAATATCATAAATAAATAAATAAATGAAGCATCTTCTGGTTCTTCTGATAATGAATTATATAATGATGGATAATAAAACACTCGGAAAAAGAAAAATAATTAACAGAAAGATGAACAAGTACAATGGATAGTTTAATAATCAATGCCAACATCTATAAATCAAGATAAATAATAAACAATAAAATAATTGCTTCAAAATAATAATAAATATATAGAAGACAGCAGAATTATATTGACAGAAGAGGAAAGAAAATAGTAAAATTTTGATGCATTCCAAAGGACAAATAATAAACAACAACCAAATCAAGCGTAAAAAATTACATATATAAAATTAAATAACATAATGATGTGTCAATAATGTGTTAATCCTGATTTAGATTAAAATGACAGAATTGAATATCAAATTGTTACTTATCTTAATAATTTCGAGAGCTAACAAGAAGAGAATTTATCATAAAATATAGAACAAGATCAAGACCAAGATAATTCAATATGATATATTTTACACTCTATCTTTACACTCTATCTTTACACTCTATCTTTACACTCTATCTTTTTTTTTTCTTATTTTTATCTTTAAATACCTTTTAATATTTCTTTTATATATGATGACTAGTCAACAAACACGCCAAGGATAGATAGGATATCTATGTGAAAACTTCTATAAAAAATTATCTGATGACGACAAAAAATCTTTATTCGAAATATCGTTGTATATCCAATATAATCCAAAATAATTCATAAAATTCTGGAATGTGTATCAATAATAGTTATTGAAAACAAAAAATATGATTGATCCTGATTTTGTGTAGTAATAAGAACTAAGGGATACACATAAAAGATTGTCATAAATAGAAATTAAATAATTACATCGATTATGTAAGAAAGTATGTAATTTAAAAGAATAGTTTCATAATTTCACAACGAATCATCAAGAAATCAATTTGATATTATATGGACTCTAATATGTAAAAGTTTCTGATAATGCTGATAAATAATAAAACTTGTATCTATCTTGCCTGGATCCTTTTGAATAATTATACGATATCAACGACAATTGGACGATCATAAATTGTTCAACAAAGAGTCATATTTTACCTATATGTTAGTTTCCATAGAAATATACTATTTAAAATATCCTAGATCATGAAAATGATTATTCTACAGTATATCAAGATAACTTATGTTAAATACTCAGATATAGAAATTTATTTATAGATAGAGAACAATTTCAACAAAATATCAGAAATAGAACTATGTTTATATATTTTAAATAGGATTCTGACACAATATCTGATCAAACAATTTCAAGAAAGTAATTCATGGATTAATTTTGTATAACTGGTGTATAGGTATAAAATATAATACAATTTTAAGACATACATCAAATCATGGAATAACTATATGAAAATATAATTAATGATGATAAATAGAGAATTTAATTATTGATAAATAGTTATTATATATTCGAATAATGGGTAGATGATATAGATATTTAATTATATTAATATATAAATTAGATAAAGAAGAGATAAATGTGTGGGTCTTTCATTTATGAAAAATAGTTGATACAAGACCTTAAAACTGAATATTTCTAAATAATATAAAATATAAAAAAGAACCTCGTCATCGATGATAAATAGAAAATAAAAGAGAAAATATACTAATAACTCGAGAACTAAAACTAGGATTAGGAAGATCAAAAATTATAAAAATAATTGGAAGAAATAGAAAAAGATTTTGATATAGTGGGTGACGAAACCAATATGAGTCATTCAAGTGAAAAAAGTCTCTAATCTTTGAAAAAAAGTGACAGTGATGATATATCATCTATAAGTGATTGGGTAGAAGATATAGATATGTAATCTAATATAATATAATTACCGTAGAAAATAGACAAGGATTTAATAAAAGATGTACCATAAAATGCACCATAAAATGTATCATAAAATGTATCATAAAATGTATCAAAAGACAATGATATATACTTACAAATACAAGAATTCAACAAATATGAGTCATAGATTTAAAAACTAGCTATCAGTAAAGCCATAGAATAACTAAGGAAAATAATATAAAAATATGCCTATTTAGTATATCATAGTTAATAATAATTGCAGTTTTATAACGAAAATAAGACCTCTTATACAAGCGCTTTTATCCTAAGGACTAGTTTAAAATAAATAAAGATATAGACCATTTAGAATTGTATCAATAAAATTAAAAATTGAAAAAAAGGGGTTTTGAATTTATATAAATATATATACATGGAAAAATCAGTAACAATTAATAACAAATAAACAAAAAATTTAACACTTTTTTAAAGAAAGTTCTTATATTATTTATAAAACATAATAACATATAATAACAATGATATCTATCATCAAATGATGTTATAATTTGTCAGAAACTCCGGTTTCTTAGACAATTATTTATCAGAAACATGTAACGTTTCATTCATCGTTAATGGAAGGGATAATATGATAGATTATTTAAATACATTAAAAGGAATGGTTTCAGATAATTCTAAAAATAACATAAAAGATAAAAATACAAGATAAAATGTAGAAGATATAAATGAAAAAGTAAGGGATTAATTATATAATTTTTAATAACTAATCAGTTCAAATTAATAACATAGAATCAAAGCAGAAACTAATGGATTTTTCTTATTTACTGGATATAATAAATAATAAGAATTATGTACATCAGAAATTATAATACCTACATTCAAAATTTTAGATTTTAAATTCTCAAGAAATAACAATTTCGAAAACCATTTACTTTATGATTATCTTACTGACAGTTATAATATCGTACACTTAGAATTATATGCTGATAAATTCAATATGACTAAATTAATCTGGGATTCTAATTCTAGATCGAAAGTTTTAGAAAAAAAGAACGAAAAATAAACAAAAGTTTAAAAACATAATAAAGGTGGATAATCTTCAATACGTTTTGCTAGAAACACTTAAATTATCACTAACTGGAATTCATAGAAATAAAATGATTTGATATTTGAATAATTCAGGGACTACTCTTAAGTGATGTTTTTACATGATGAAAAAGATTCTAAATAAATTCAATAATTAAGAAACAAATTCTAAGTTTAATCTAATAAATCTCAAAAAATAGACTTCGTTATAATCAAAAACGATCCATCATCTAAAAATTTCGATGAAGAATTACAATAAATTTTAATTTAAAAAATATCATAAAAGGAAGATAAATATGAAAAAGAAATCCGTAAAAGTATGGCCTTAGATTTAGTCAAATATCAATATGGAAAAATAGAAAACAAATAATTAATCAAATAAATTTATATGAATGTAGATACTCAAGATTTATTATTTTTCTAGAATGATGAATTACAATAATTAATCAAAGAATAAGTAAATAGAAAAATAGAAATAATTGTGTTATAAGGACAAAACAGTTTCTTGTTTGAATTGACAAAAAATTCATTATTATTCGTATTAAAAGATAAAGAAGAAGAAGTCGTTGAACATCATGAAATAGAAGAATCAGATGGTGATTTTTTCATATGATCAAAACATATGAACTAAGATGATTCTGATAAATTCTGAGAACATCTTATATATTTTTTATATATTTTTTATTATATATTATATATTATA